>Ga0326731_1000059_pt1 | contig 27062 bp, 31 predicted proteins | sample MHFSIPfraction_FD_207645 | JGI IMG/M metagenome (GOLD analysis project Ga0326731, IMG submission 207645) | Lab enriched peat soil microbial communities from Michigan Hollow, Ithaca, NY, United States - MHF9FY SIP fraction | ecosystem: Environmental > Terrestrial > Soil > Wetlands > Peat | place...
TCGCAGCGAGTCCGCGAGCGAGAAGGGACCCACGAGGAGGCACCGGCCGCCGCACGGGCGGCGCGTCACCGACGAAGTGACTCAGCGACTCACTCGAGCTGCTCCGTCCCCTCCACCACTCCCAGCCAGTCGAGCCCTCGATAGTCTCCGTCGAGATCCATCCCGTACCCCACGACCCAGCCGCGCGCGACCTCGAACCCCACGTGGTCGAGCGCGATCGGGACCTGCCGGCGCGAGAGCTTCGAGACCAACACCACCGTGCGCAGCGACCGCGGCGAGCCCGCGCGCACGCGCGCACTCACTGCCTCGAGCGTGCGGCCCTCGTCGGCGATGTCGTCCGCGATCACCACGTCGCGCCCGTAGAATTGCGCGGGCTCGCAGCCCTCGAGCTCGACCGCGAGCAGCTCGAGACCGCGGCTCCGGCGCGCGCGCACGAAGCGCTGCTCGGCGCGTACGCCGCGCTCCGCGAGCCGCTCGCTGAGTCGCGCCGCGAAGCGCAGCGCGCCCTCGGCGATCACCACGAGCAGGGGCTCGCTCCCCGAGAGCGCGCTCGCGAGCTCGCCCGCAAGCGCCGCGATGCGCTCCTGCACCGCGCGCGCCGAGTAGAGCTCGCGCAAGCGAAGCCCGGATTCTTCCCCCGCAGTCACGTCGCCGGATCGTATGCCGCTCGCGGGCGCCCGGCAAAGCGAGTCCGATTGGCATAGGATCGATCGGTGCCCGTCGAACCCGCGCCTGCCGCGACCGTGATCCTGCTGCGCGACTCGGTCGCGGGACCCGAAGTACTCTTGCTCGAGCGCCACGCGAAGAGCGAGTTCCTGCCCGACGCGTACGTGTTTCCCGGCGGGCGCGTCGACGCTGAGGATCACGCGCTCGCGGCACGCGTCGCGGGCATGACTGCCGCGCAGGCCGGCGCCGCGCTGCGCACGGTCGAGCCGGACCTCGCGCTCGGCTTCTTCGTCGCCGCGATCCGCGAGACGTACGAAGAGTCCGGCCTCTTGCTCGCGCGGCGTCGCGGATCGTCTGCGCTTCTCGACGCTGCGAGCGCAAGCGCGCTCGCGCGTCATCGCCTCGGCGTGCAGTCGGGTGAGCGCTCGTTCCGCGAGCTGGTGCTCGCGGAGGATCTCGAGCTCGCCGCAGATCTCCTCGCCGCCCACGCACACTGGATCACGCCCGAGGACTCGCCGCGGCGCTTCGACACGATCTTCTTCGCCGCCGAGACGCCGCCCGGCCAACAGGCGCTGCACGACGGTGTGGAGCTCACCGCCCACGTCTGGGTCCGGCCCGAGCAAGGACTCGCCGAGTACCGCGCCGGCCGGCGCCAGATGATCCTGCCGACGTGGGCGAACCTCGAGACGCTGCTCGGGTTCGACTGCGCGAGCGACGCGCTCGCGGCCTCGCGCCGGCGCGCGCTCGTGCCGATCCTTCCGGTGCTGAGAGAGCGCGACGGCAAGCGGCGCATCGAGATTCCCGCAGGCGCCGGTTACCCGACGATCGAAGAGCTGCTCGGCTAGCCCCACCTCCGCGGCGCGCGCACTCGCCGCGTTATGCTTTCCGCGCGTGGACGCGACGCACCACACAGAGCGAGCCTGATGCGGCCGATCGTCGTGCTCGGCGGCTATGGCAGGGTAGGTCGCCACTGCGTGTCGGAGCTCGTCGCACGCAGCCGCGCGCCGCTGCGCATCGCCGGACGGAACGCGCAGCGCGCGGAGTCACTCGCGCTCTCGATCGGAGAGCGCGCGAGCGCGACTTACACGGACGCGCAGGACCCGCGCGTGTTGGCGCGAACGCTCGAGGGCGCGGCCGCCGTCGTCGCATGCTGCGGCGGCGATCTGCTCGCCGCGCTCTCGTGCGCGCTCGAGCTGCGGGTGCCGTTCGTGGGCCTCTCTCCGGTTCCACTGGAGCCGAGAAACCGCACTCACCTGGCCGAGCTCGCGTGGAAAGCGCAGGTCCCGATCGTGTTGCACGCGGGCGCGCTGCCGGGAGTTCCAGGTCTCCTGGCCGAGTCACTCGTCCGGCGAGTGTCTTCCATCCGATCTCTCCGCATCGCGTCGACCGGGCCATTCGTCGCGACCGAGACCGCCCAGCGCGATCAGCGCGCGCAGCGCCTGGCTCTCGCGGGCACGGACTCGCGGCGTGGCCGGCGACTGCCGGAGCTGTGGCGCTTCTCGGATCCCGTCGGGCGCCGCGCGGTCGCGGGCGCGACGTGCGCGGACCTCACGGGCTTTGCCGAGATGCACTGCGTGGAAGAGCTCGCGTATCTCGAGCCGCGGGAGGGCGCGCTCGCGCGCGCAGTCGCACGCGTGGTCGCGCGCTCGCCGGGCTCGGGGTTCGCGGTGGGGGCGCGGGCGTACACGGAGGCGAGCGGCCCCGAGCCTGCCGCGGAGATCGAGGTCTCCACGCCCGACATACTCGCGCTGGCCGCGGCGGTCGCAGGCACGCTCGCCGCCGCGCTGGTCGAAGGTCGCGTGCCCGCGGGTCTCTCGACGGCGCGCGAGGTGCTGTCGCCCGCGGTCGTGCTCGGCGAGCTCGAGAAGCGCGGTGCGCGGATCCGGCTCGGCCCGAGCGACTAGCCGGCGCGCATCAGATCGCGCAGCGCGCGCATGCCGACCGTGCGCATCCCGCGTAACTCGAGCGCGGCGCGCATGCGACCGTCGCTGTAGATCTGGTGCTCCTCGTCCCTCTGCCGCCAGTCGCGGGTGATCGACTCGAGCTCGGCGCCGCCCTCCGCGCAGTGCGTGATGAGATACGAGAGACCCGCGCCCAGTCGCCCCAGGCGTGTCTCGTTGTGCGCGAGGCCCGTGCCGGGCGGGAACTCGAGTGAGTCGGCGTCGAAGTGGTCGAAGATCGGAAGGCCCGCCGCCTCCGCCGCGTCGATGCGCCGCGCGTAGTCGGCCAGGCGATCCGGCAGGCCGTGCGCCGGCAGGTCGCGGGCGCGCAGCCGCGGCACGAACGCGGGCAAGCGGTACTCCTCCGCGAGCTGGAAGTAACTGTCGACGAACTTCAGGTTGAAGGCCGTGCCCATGTGGGCGTCGACGTGAGTGACGTCGATGCCGGCCGCGAGCGCGCGCTCGATCTGCGCGCGCATCTCGCGCTCGACGTCCTGGGCGGTCGCGTTCTCGACCGTCTCGCGCGTCGTCTCCCACATGCCGCCGTCGCGCGCCACGAGACTGCGCGCGTCGCTGCACACGGGTGACCAGCGATAGCCGGCGTACTCGCAGTTCAGGGTAAGGTGCACGCCGAGGTCGAGCTCGGGCCGCTGCTTCGCGATGCGCGCGATCTCGTCGAAGCCCGGGCAGGGCACCATGATGCTCCCGCACGTGGCCGCGTCGCCGAGCGCGCGCACGCCGCCGGCGTTGGCGGCGCGAGACATACCGAGGTCGTCGACGTGAACGACCACCACGCGCTCTCCCGCGCCGAACCCGAGACGCTCCACGATCGACACCGATCTCTCCTTGCGCGGCAGCATAGCCGCGCGCGCTTTTGCGATCATCGGCCGAGATGGACCCGATCGGGAGCTTCTCCGTCACGGGCGCGGACGTCGGCGCGCGCCTCGACCACGTCGTGGCGCGGCTGCTCGGTGTGTCGCGCGGCTACGCGCGGAAGCTCATTTCGCAGGAGCGCGTGCTGCTCGGCGGTCGGCCCGCCGCGAAGGGGACGGGCCTGCGCGCGGGGGAGCAGATCGAGGTCCTGCCCTTCGCGCGACCCGAAGATCCGCCCGAGCCGAACTCGAGTCTCTCTCTCGTGGTGGTGGCGGAGGCGGCGGGATTGGTGGCGATCGACAAGCCCGCGGGTCAGGCGACGCACCCACTCGAGCACGCCGAGCGCGACACGAGTCTGAACGCGTTGCTCGCGCGCTTCCCCGAAGTCGCGCATGTCGGTGAAGGCGGGCTGCGCTCCGGCGTCGTGCACCGTCTCGATCCGGGAACCTCGGGCGTGCTCGTGTTCGCGCTCGCCGAGGACTCGTGGCTGCGCGCGCGCGCCGCGTTCCGCGAGAGACGCGTGGAGAAGCGCTACGTCGCGCGCGTGCACGGCGCGTTCACGGGCGAGCGCGAAGTGGAGCTCGCGCTCGAGAGCCGCGGTCCGCGCGCCCGGGTCGTGTCTCGCGGTGGCCGGACCGCAGTGTCTCGCGTGCGAGCGCTGGCGACGGGTCGCGAGGAGAGCACGGTCGAGATCGACATGCGGACCGGCGTGCGTCACCAAATTCGCGCGACGCTCGCGCACCTCGGCTTTCCGGTGGTCGGAGACTCGCTCTACGGGTCACCCGCGGTGCTGTCTCGGCACTTGCTGCACGCCGTGTCGATCCGCTGGGAGGGGTTCGCTGCGCAAGCGGCGCTGCCCCCGGAGTTCGACGCGCCGCTCGGTTGAAACCGAAGTCACACGTGCGTCGTATCAACCAGCCGACACCCCTCCAGTGGCTCCGCACAGCGTCGGATGGTCGACCAACAGCTCGCTGCGCTGCCACCGCAGCGATACACGGAAACCCTGCAATCCCCGTAGTTTGGTCGCTCGTCTTGGCGCGGCTGCGGCCCGGGGATCTCGTGTGAGCCAAGCTCTCACGAGGTCCCCGGTGACTCGCGGGCTCAGGGCGCGATGATCACCTTGCCAAACGTCGCGCGACCCGCGAGCGCCTCGAGCGCCTGCGGGACCTCGTCGAGGCTGTACGTTCCGAAGATCACCGGCCGCACGTGACCCTCGTCGTAGAGCTTCGCGAGACCCGCAAAGACTTCGGGCACGCGCTCGGGCTCGTGCTGGGCGTACGCTCCCCAGTGTAGGCCGACCACCGAGATGTTCTTCAGCAGGATGCGGTTCGCCTTCACCTCGGGAATCACTCCGCTCGCGAAACCGATCACGAGCAGACGCCCGTTCCAAGCGATGCACTTCATCGAGCCGTCGAAGATCTCGCCGCCGACCGGATCGTAGATCACATCCGCGCCGCGGCCGTTCGTCGCGCGCTTCACGGCCTCGACCCAGTCGCCGCGCGAGTAGTCGATCGCTTCGTCGGCGCCCGCGCGGCGCGCGACGTCGAGTTTGTCGGCGCCGCCGGCGGTCGCAATCACGCGCGCGCCGAGCGCCTTGCCGATCTGCACCGCGGCAATGCCGACGCCACCGGCCGCCGCGTGCACGAGCAGTGTCTCGCCCGCGCGCAGATTCGCGCGATACACCAGCGCGGCGAACGACGTCGGATACACGACGGGGAACGCAGCCCCCTCGGGAAAGCTCATCGCGTCGGGCATGCGGTGCAGCGCGCTCGCGGGAAGAGCGACTCGCTCGGCGAACGCGCCGAGCGCGAGACCTGCGAACACGCGCGCGCCGAGCTCCACGCCCGAGACACCGGGACCGAGCTCGCGCACGACGCCCGCGACCTCGGCGCCGGGCACGAACGGGAAAGCGGGCTTCATCTGGTACTTGCCCTGCACGAGCAAGATGTCGAAGAAGTTGCAGCCGGCGGCTTCGACCTCCAGCACGACTTCGCCGGCGCGCGGCACCGGGTCGGGCAGCTCGCGCGCGACCAGCTCCTTCGGCTCTTGCCAGCGGTCGACGACGATCGCGCGCATTCCCCCTCCTTCGCCGCGCGCAGTCTATCACCGAGGCCGCGCGTTAAACGCGAACGCCGACCGGGTCGCCCCGGTCGGCGCGCATGACCTGAGTGGGATTCAGACGTCTTGGGGGCGCAGCGTCTTGCGACCGTTGGCGGTCGCGCGGTTCTGAGCTTGCGCGATCACTTCACGAACGTGCGCCTCGAGAGCGCCGTAGAACTCGCTCCCGACGTTGCACTTCGACGCGGCCACCTTCACGCGCGACTTCGAGATGATCATCGAGTCGCCCTTCGTCTTACCGGCGGCCTTCTTCTTCGTACCCATGTTCGAAAACTCCCAAAAAAATTCCGGCCGATGATTCGGCACTGGCGGCAAATAGCATGAAAGGCCCCTCGCGCAAAGGGGAGAGCGCGAATTCGCGTTACACTCGGCGCATGCGCGCGACCGCCTTCGCAGCCCTCGCAAGCGCGGTTTTGCTCGCATTCTCGAGCGCCGGCGCCGACGCCGGTTGGAGCGAGCGCAGCTCGAGCCATTTCCAACTCTTCGAAGCGGTCGGCTTCGCGCGCTACTCGGGCCCCGACGGCTCGCGCGCGTTCGAGCGCGCCGTGCTCGCGGCGCTGGAAGACGCGCACCTGGACGTGCGCGAAACGCTCGGCGTCGAGCCGCGCAACCGGGTACGCGTTTATGTGTACGAGCCGAGCGCGTTCGACGCGGCGTTCTCGGCGCGCTTCGGCTTTCGCGCGGCGGGCTTCTGGGACGGCGCCGTGAACGTGCGGGGCAGTCACGGCGTCGACGCGCGGCTCGTCGCGACCCTGCACCACGAGTATCTCCACGCCGCGCTCGAGTCAGTCGCGCCGCGCGATCTCTGGCCCGCCTGGCTGAACGAAGGCCTCGCCGAGTACTTCGAGAGGCGCGCGCTGGGCCGCGAGCATCTCGACGCGAACGAGGACGCGCAGCTGCGCGCCGCCGTCGCGTCGGGCGCGTGGCTCCCGCTCGCGGATCTGTGCGGGCCGACCCTGGCGGGCCTGGCGCAGGCTCCGGCGGAGCTCGCGTATCTCGAATCCTACGCCGTGGTCGAGATGACCTTCCGCCGCGCCGGCCGCGATCGCGTGAAGTCACTCGTGCGCGAGCTCGGGCGGACACACGCGCTCGACCGTGCACTGCAAAGCGCGTTGCACGTCAAGCTCGCCGGCCTCGAAGCGCAACTGATCTCCGAGCTGCGCTGACGGATTCATTTCCCTCGGACTGGGGCCGATTCGTCGGGTGTGTCCATGCGCGAGCTCGACGAGCCGGTAGAGTCACCCCGCACACCCACGAGCCAACGTGAGGCAGCGAGCGCCGGGCTGCGCACGACCTTGGCGGCGGAGCTCGAGAGCCCACTCACTGCGGTGCTCGGTTACGCGGATCTCGTGCTCGAGTCAGCGGAGAATCAGGTCGAGCGCAAGCGCGTCGAGGGCATTCGCCGGCACGGTCACAAGCTGCTCACCCTGGTGCGCGAGATCGCTGCGAGCGAGCGCGCGCAGGCCGGCGTGCCCGCGCCGAATCTGCTCGAGGCGAATCCGCGCGCCACGATCGAGCTCGTCGTCGAGGAGTTCCGCTCGCCCTGCGAAGAGCGCGGGCTGCGACTCTGGAGCGACGTGCGCCCGGCCCTCCCGTCGCGCGCGCTCTTCGACTCACTCCGCCTGCGCCACGCGCTGCGGCTGGTGCTCGACAGCGCGCTCGCGCACACGCGGAAGGGCGGAATCAGCGTGCGCGCCGGCTGGCGCGCACCGGACCGCGGCGAGATCGAGATCCTCGACACGTCGCCGGGGCCGAGCTTGCAGGAATTCGAGCGACTCACTCGCGCGCTCGACTCCGCCTCGGGCGGAGAGGAAGCGACGCCGATCGACGGCATCGGCCTCGCCCTCGCGCGCCGCATCTCACGCGTGCTGGGCGGCGATCTCGAGTACGAGCGCGCGCCGAACGCGCGCGGCGTCTATCGACTGCGCTTCGCGCTCTGGCCGATCGAGACGGAGAGCCCGACGCGCCGGCCCAGCTGGCTGCGCCTTCCCGACGTGCGACTCACGGGTCGCGTCCTCGTCGCCGACGGCTGCGGCGAGACACGCTGTCTCTTGCGGCGAGTCCTCGAAGAGATCGGCCTCGAGGTCGCGACCGCCGAGACGGGACGCGGCGCGGTGGACGCGGCGCTGCACGGCTCCTTCGATCTCGTGCTGCTCGGGCTCGACATGCCCGTGATGGACGGCTTCGGCGCCGTCGCGGCGCTGCGCCACGTCGGCTGCAGCGCGCCGGTGATCGCGCTCGCTGCGCCCCAGGAGGCGGAGCTGCGCGAGCGCTCGCGCGGCTTTGGCTTCGACGCGTTCCTGCTGAAGCCGCTCAACCGCATGAGCGTGCTCGAGCTGGTCGCGCGCCACGTGCGCGGCCGCGTCGCGCGACCCGCCAGCGCCGGCAGCGCCTGAGTCACTCGCGCTAGTTCAGCGTGTAGACGAAATTGCTCTCCGAGCCGACGGAGAGCATCACGGCCACCGCGAACACTGCCAACACGAGCAGCATCGGGAGCAGCCAGAACTTCTTCCGGACCTTCAGAAAGTCCCAGGCGCGGGCAAACACGGCGCGAAGCTTCGCGGCGCGCGCTCAGATGTGCAAGTCCTCGTCGAGCCAGCGCTCGCGCGGGCCGAGGAAGCGCGCGGGCGAGAGCGGCGAGAGGTCGAGCTCTCGGTAGCCGCCGTCGCAGATCAGCTCGGCGACGCCGCGGCCGACCGCGCGCGACTGCATCACGCCGCGCCCCGTGAAGCTGTGCGCCTCGAGCGCGTTCGCGAAGCCTTCCACGCGGCCCAGGATTCCGCTGCAGTCGGGAGTCACTGAGTAGAGCCCCGCCCAACCGCGCACGTGGTGACTGCGCTCGAATGCGGAGCTCCGGTGCGCGAGCCGCGGCCAGATCTCACGTTCGAAGAACTCGTCCCCGTCGTACTCGAACCGGTAGCCCGCGGGCTCGTCCGCGTTCGAGTAACCCGCGAGCGTGTAGGGGCCTTCGGGGTGGAAGTAGACTCCCGACGCGTCGACGGTCATCGGCGACGCGCGCAGCTCGACGCCCGCAGGGACGTCGCGTGCGCGCACGTCGAGGATGGAGATCTGACGGCGCACGGGGCGCGAGAAACTCCGGGCGCCGAGCCGCGCGGACACGAGCGGGCTCCACGCGCCCAGCGCGTTCACGAAGACGTCGGGGCGGATCGAGACGTGACCGATCGTCGCCTCGGGATCGACACCGTGCTGTGTCAGGATGCGTTCGATCGTGCGCGACTCGTCGGCGGGATCGCCCTTGGCGACCTCGGCGAAGTGCACGCGCTCCACGGCGCGCACGCCCGGCGAGCGCTCGGAGAGCTCGATCGTCTCGAGATAGTGCCGCTGCACGAAGCGCGCGCCGCCCGCGATCGCGCGCTCCTGATACAGGCGGCGCAGCGCGTTCGGGTTCAGGAGGCCGTCGCCCGGCGAGAAGGTGGCGCCCACGAGCTCGTCGAGATTGCGGTCGACGATGGGAAAGCGGCGAGTGACCTCGGGCACGTCGAGTAACTCGACGCGCACCGCAAGTCTCTCCTGCAGCGCGCCGCGCTCGCGCGCGCGCGCGAACAGCGCGGCGTCGGCATACAGCCACAGATACCCGGTCCGGCGGAACGAGAGCTCGGCCGCGTTCTCGGCGAAGAAGGCGAGCGTGTCGCGACACGCGGCGATGTTCACCTCCTGCCACCAGGTCGCGCGCGCGCCGCCCGCGTTCAGCTCCGACGACGCGTAGCGGCCGCCGAGATCCAAATCGACGACGCACACGTCGCGCACGCCGCGCTCGACGAGCGCGCAGGCGATGGCCGAGCCGACCACGCCGGCGCCTGCAATCAGCACGTTCGCGCGCTCCACGCTTCCCAATCGGCCTAAGAGTCGGGCGCTACAATGGCCGCGCCAATGGCTGCGCCGGAGATCCCACTGACGCCCGCTCGGCGCGCGTTTCTCGAGACGCACGAGCTTCCGCGGCTGGTCGTGGGAACTGCGCTCGGCGAAGCGGCGGCGTGCCGCAGAGTTCTAGGTGCGCGCCGCGGCGGACGCATCGGGGTGATGCTCGCGCTCGCGGCGCTGGCCCTCGCCGCGGAGTCGCTGCGCGCGGCGCTGGCCGCGAGCGCGCTGCACGTGGTGCTCGCGCTCGTCGTCGGCCTCGCGAACCGCCGCATCGGCATGCACACCACGCGCGAGGTGCAGCGCCTCGCGGTCTGGACGGTGGTGACACCGCTCTGCGTCACCGCGCTCGTGCGCGCCGTGCTCGGACCGAGCGCGCTACTGCTGGGCGCAGCGGTGCTCGCGGGGCAGGGGCTGCTCTGGCGCGCGCTCGCCGCGACGCGCTAGTGCGCGGGCGCGGGCGCCGCGGGCGGCACGGCCGGCTGAGGCGCAGGAGGAAGCACCTGCCCGGGCTCCGTTCGGCCCGTCGGGTCCATCTGGATCTCGCCCGGCCCCGCGTAGTTGTAGCCGCGGGTGTTGAGCGTGATGGTGTCGCTCGGCACGGCGTAGCGATTCGCGGGGATGCGCACGTCGTGGCGCTCCGGCTGCGCGCACTGAGTCTGCAGAGGTTGACCGGCGGATGGCGTGGCGCTCGCGGGCGCGGGCGCCGTCTTGGATTGATCCGCGGAATCCGCTCGGCCGACGATGGCGACGCCGCCGACCGTGAAAGTCAGCGACACGAGCACCAGTGCTGCGATGGGGAGCAGACGCATCTCTAGTCCTCCGGTCTGATCGGACGTATGAGACATCGACGCGCAGCGCTTCGAGCTTGAGTCACGCGCAGATCAGGCGTAGGTTGCGCGCGAGATGCGCGCTCGTGAGAGGTATCTGCGCGAGATCGAGCGCGACGTGCCCGGCTGCACGCGCTGCCCGCGCCTCGCTGGCTTCCTCGCCGAGCTGCGCGCGCGTCACGCCGACTACTGGAATCGCCCCGTGCCGGGCTTCGGCGACCGCAGGCCGTGGCTCGTGATCGTCGGGCTCGCGCCCGGAATGCACGGCGCGAACCGCTCGGGGCGACCGTTCTTCCTGGACGCGTCGGGCGAGTGGCTGTACGGCGAGCTCGGCCGGCGCGGCCTCTGGGACGGTGAGCGGCTCACGGGCGCTTACATCTTGAACGCGGTGAAGTGCGTGCCGCCGCAGAACCGACCGACCCCCGACGAGCAGGCGCGCTGCCGGCCGTGGCTCGCGCGCGAGCTCGACTCACTCGCGGACGCGCGCGTCGTGCTCGCGCTCGGCCAGATCGCGTGGCAGTCGGTGCTGCGCTGCTTCGAGCTCCGGCCGCTCGCGCGCCATCCGTTCGCCCACGGTGCCGAGCTCGAAGTGACTGGCGGGCCGAGGCTGCTCGCGAGCTACCACCCGTCGCGGCAGAACACGAACACGGGCGTGCTCACGCGCGCGATGTGGCGCGGGATCTTCACGCGCGCGGCGCGGCTGGCCTGACCGCGACCAGCGCCCAGTAGACGATCGGCAGGAGCCCCGCCGCCGCAGTTTGGTGTAGGCCTGCCGCGAAGCCGACGGGGAGCCAGTACGGCCGCGAGCCGGGAGACAGGCTCATCGCGGCGCGCGCCTCGCCTTCCCAGCCCGCGACGTCACTCATCAGCATCAGCACGCAGATCGTCGACACGAGCACTGCGCCGGCCGACGCCGCGAGCGCGAGCCGGCGCACGCCGAGCCAGGGCGTCGCGAGCACGAGCGCGACGAACAGGAGCGCGACGAAGCCGTGCACGTGCATGCCGTGCTCGACCCGCCGCCCGAGCTCGCCGACGTGGAGCTCGTACACGTAGGTGCCGCCGCCATCGCGGCGCTCCAGGGAGAGCGCGCGTGTCTCCATCGCGGTCTCGCGGAGCAGCGCGTTCGCGATCGCCACGAATGGGCGTTCGATCTGCGCGTACACCGGGAACACCGCCGCGAGCCACGCGAGCGCGCCGTACACGAGCGCGAAGCGCGCGACGAAGAACAGCGCGCGTCTAGACATTCTCGGGCTGAGTCATGCGGATCCAGATCAGGAGAGTCGCGAGACACGCAACCGAGATGAACGCCGGCCAGACGTACACGTGCACGATCTCGAACGCGCCCGACGAGCCCTCGTTCAAGACGCAGAGAGTGAGCACGCGCAGGAAGTTCACGCCGAACGCGACCGCGAACGCGAGCGCCGCTCCCCGCAGCCGCGCGCGCCACGGCGCGGGAAACACGAGGATCGCGGAGGCGAGAAAGATCCCGACGTCGAGGCCCGTGCAGCCGTTCACGATCTCGACCGCGCTGCTTCCGACGAACACGCGCTGGTCGACCGCGCGGACGTCGCCGCGGAACACCGAGAGCACCGCCGCCGCGAGATAGGCAACTCCGTCGCGGACGTGCGCGAGCACGGTGCGGTCGAGCGCTTCGACGAGCAACAAGTTCGAGAGTCCGACGACGAGTGCGAGATAGAGGAGTGCGCGCAGCGCGAGCTCGGCGCGACCGCGACCGGCGCCGGGCTCACGCGCAACTCTCGCGTCATCCGCCAGAAGCCGACCTCCGCGCACGACTTATACCACCGCCGCCGCTCTCTGTACCCCAGGATGCGCGCGGGCTAGCATCCGCGCCGTGACCGGACAGGATCTGCCGCGCATCGTCACGGAAGTGCCCGGGCCGAAGTCGCGCGCGTTGGCGGAGCGACTCGCGGCGGTCGAGTGTCCGGAGGTGACTTGGCAGGGACCGCCGGCGCCGCTCTTCTGGAAGCGCGGTCTCGGCGCGAACCTCGTCGACGTCGACGGCAATCGCTTCGTCGATCTCGGCGCCGGCTTCGGTGCGGCCGTGCTCGGCTACGCGCACCCCGCGCTCGCCGACGCGCTGCGCGCGCAGGCCGCCGAGCTGCAGCACGCCATGGGCGACGTGTTCCCCGCGGAAGTGAAGGTGCAGCTGCTCGAAGCGCTCGCGCGCGCGCTGCCGCACGAGCTGGGCAACGCGATCCTCTCGAGCTCCGGATCCGACGCGGTCGAGTCGGCGCTGAAGACCGCGCTCGTCGCGACCGGCAAGCCCGCCGTCGTCGCGTTCGAAGGCGCGTACCACGGACTGGGTCTCGGCTCGCTCGACGCGACTTGGCGCGACGAGTTTCGCCGGCCGTTTCTCGCGCGACTCGCGGGCCAGACGCGCTTCGTCCCCTACGGCGACGCGGACGCGGCGCGCCGCGCGGCGCGCGCCGGCGACGTCGGCGCGATCCTGTTCGAGCCGATCCAGGGGCGCGGGGGCCTCGTGTTCCCGCCGCGCGGGTTCGTCGCCGCGCTGCGCGCGATCGCCGACGAGGTCGGCGCGCTACTCGTCGCGGACGAGGTATACACAGGATTGGGTCGCACCGGGCGCTGGCTCGCGTGCGAGCACGAAGGCGTCGTGCCCGACGTGGTCGCGCTGGGCAAGGCCCTCGGCGGCGGCTTCCCGATCTCGGCCTGCGTCGGGCGCGCGGAAGTCATGCGCCGCTGGGCGCCTTCGCAGGGCGAGGCGCTGCACACGAGCACGCACCTCGGAAACCCGCTCGGCTGCGCCGCGGCGCTGGCGGTGCTCCATACACTGGAAAGTGACGCCTTGGCCCAGCGAGCGGAAGGGGTCGGTGCGCGCTGGCTGGCGCTGCTCGGCAAGCGCATCGGCGGGAACGCGCGCGTGCGCGAGCTGCGCGGGCGCGGCTTGCTCGTCGCGGTGGAGCTCGACGATCCGGCGTTCTCGCGCGCGGCGGCCGCTCGACTGCTGCGCGCCGGCTGGGTCGTGCTCGGCGAGGGTCCCGAGGGCCGCACGCTCGCGCTCACACCGCCGCTCAACATCGCGGAGTCGCTGCTCGAGGCCGCGGCCGACGAGCTCGCGGAGGCGCTCGAGTGACTCGCGCGGAGCTCGAGCGCGAGGTGCTGGGGTGGATCGCGGAGGGAGTTACTGCCCCGACCGACGACGCGCGCTTCGAGGCGCTGGCGCTCGCGCTGTTCCAGCTTCAGATCGAGCGCGGGGCCGCGTATCGGCGCCTGTGCGCGGCGTTCGGCTGCGATCCGCGCTCGGTGCGCCACTGGCGCGAGATTCCGGCCGTGCCGACGGGCGCGCTGAAGGAAGCGCGCTTCGCGATCTTCCCGCCCGAGGCCACGCTGCGCACCTTCCGCTCGAGCGGCACGAGCGCCGGCGCGCGCGGCGAGCTCGAGCTCGACGACCTCTCGCTCTACGATGCGTCGCTCGAGGCCACCTTCCGCGCATTCATCTGTCCCGATGCCGAGCGCTTGCGCTTTCTGGTGTTGGCGCCGTCGGCGGCGGACGCGCCGGACTCGTCGCTGTCGTACATGTTCTCGCGCGCGGTCGAGCGAATGGGCACGGCGACGAGCCGCTTCCTCGTCGGCGCGGACGGCTGGGAGCCGGACCAGGCGATCGCGGAGCTCGCCGCGGCACGCGAGCCAGTCGTGCTCGCGGGCACGGCGTTCGCGTTCGTGCACCTGCTCGACCGCCTCGAGGCGCGCGGCGAGACACTCGCGCTGCCGGCCGGAACGCGAGTGATGGAGACCGGCGGCTTCAAGGGGCGCTCGCGCGAGCTCACGCGCGAGGAGCTGCACGGCGAGATCGAGGCGAAGCTCGGCGTGCCGCTCACGCGTATCGTGAATCAGTACGGTATGTGCGAGCTGGCGACGCAGTTCTACGAGCCGACCCTTCGCACCGGCGTGTACGGCGACGTGAAGCAGGCGCCGCCGTGGGTGCGCGTGCGCGTGGTCGATCCAGTGACACAGAAGGATGTCGCCGGCGGCGAGCGCGGGGTGCTCGCCATCTGCGACCTCGCGAACACCGGCTCGGTGCTCGCGCTCTTGACCTCGGACCTCGGCGAGCTGGCCGAAGGCGGCTTCCGCATCTTCGGCCGGCTGCGCGGCGCCGAGGCGCGCGGCTGCTCGCTCGCCGCCGACGCGCTCCTGGGTGCGCGATGACGGGGCGCTCGGTCACGGCGCGCCCAGTGACTCGGCTCGCGCCATGAGGGAGCTCGCCGAGCTGGCCGCCGCGCGCGACGCGCTCGACCCGCGCCGAGTGATTCGCGCGCTCGCAGAGACTTTCGAGCGCTGGCGCGCGCCGGGGAGCCCGGAGCGCGTGCGGCTCGCGCGCGAGCACGGCGTCTACTCCGCGCCCGTCGTCGAGCGCGGCGTGAAGCTCGCGCTCGCCGGCTGGAACGAGGAGTCACTCGCGTCGCTGCGCGCGCGCGAGCTCTCGGATCCGTGTTGGGTGCCGCCGGTCACGGCGGTCTGGCTGGCGGGCTCGATCCCGACCGCCGCGTTCTCGGCGCTCGCGCTGCCGCTGCTCGCGGGCTCGGCCGTGTATGCGAAGCCGGCCTCCGCGGATCCGGTGTCGGCGCGTCTCTTCGCCGCGTCGCTCGCCGAGACGGACCCGGCCGTGGGCGCCGCGCTCGCGGTCGGCAGTGACTCGAAGGCGCTCGACGACGCGGACGCCGTCGTCGCGCACGGCAGCGACGCGACCATCGCGCTCGTGCGCGCGCGCGTCGGTCCGGGCAGGCCGTTCGTCGGCTACGGCCACAAGCTCTCGGTTGCGGCGATCGGGCCCGCGATCGAGCCCCTCGTCGCGGCGCGCCGGCTCGCGCTCGACGTCGCGCTCTGGGACGGGCGCGGGTGTCTCTCGCCGGCCTGGGCGCTCGCGCTCGACGCGCCGCGCGGCCGCGCCGCGGAGCTCGCGCGTGCGCTCGCGACCGCGTTCGAGGAGCTCGAGGACGAGCTGCCGCGCGGCAAGCTCGAGCCCGGGGAGGCGTCGGAGCTCGTCGAGCTGCGCGCGCGCGCAGCGGTGCGCGACGGCACACGGCTGGAGATGGCGGCGGGCGCGTCGACCTGGACCGTCGCGCTGGAGAGCGGCGAAGTCCGTCCGCCGCCGGGGATCTTCCGCTTCCTCTCGGTCGTGCCGGTGGCGGACGTCGAGTCACTCGGCAGATTCTGCGCGCCGCTCGCGCCTCACCTCTCGTGTGTCGGTCACGCGGGCTTCGGCGCGGAGCGAGGCCGACTCGCGGCGTTCGCGGCCGCCGCGGGCGCGTCGCGGCTGTGCCCGCTGGGCCGCATGCAGCTGCCGCCGCTCGACTGGAATCACGACGGTCAGCCGCCGCTGCGCGGCCTCGTGCGCTGGCTCGACGTCGAGGGCGCGGAGATCTGAGTCACTCGACTCAGCCGGTGAACGGGAAGATCGCCCCGAACGCGAAGCCGGTGAACGACGCCTGGAAGAGCGCGGCGATCCACGGGCCCGGCATGCACCGGCCTATGCGGATGGCGACGAGCTCGAAGAGCGCGAAGAACAGCGCGATCGAGCCGAGCCCGAGAATGATCACGAACGGCAAGAGGCCGCTGAGACATCCCGCGGCGACGACGACCAGAGTCACGAGCTTGCCCACGGCGGGAAGCCAGAGGCCCGTGCGCCCCGCCCCGCGCAGGAGACACTCGGTCGCGCCGAAGTACGGCAGCATGAGCGCGCTCCCGACGAAGCACCAGAGGACCCGGTGAGTCGCGGGGAAGAGGTTCCAGAGCGGAAGAAGCAGGGTACCCAGAACGGTGTAGATCGCGAGGAAGAGCGCGCCCGCAGTGAGCCAGGTGCGCGGATCGGCGAGCCCGTCCGCAGTCGCGGCGCGCCGGCGCGAGCCGAGCGCGAGCAGGATCACCCCCGCGAGCGCGAAGAAGCCGAACAGATCGCGCCCCGCCGCGAGCGGCACGAAGCCGAACACGCCGCGCGTGGTGAGTGAGTCGGCGCCGGACTGGACGGCGAGCGCGGACGCGAGCGCGACGACCAGCAGCGCGAGATTCGCGAACGGCGCCGGCACCGGCGCGAGCCCCATGCGCGGCGCGAGCGGGGCGAGCAGCCGCGGCAGCCCGAACGCCAGCACCACCGCCGCCGCGATGCCCAGAGCCATGAACGGAAGACGCGGATCGGGTCCCGGCGTCTCGGAGCCGCCGCTGCCGGGACCGAGTGTCTCGCCGAGCCACTCGACGATGCGTCCCGCCGCCTCCGCGGAGTACAGGATCGTGATGTGATCGACGCCCGGCACTTCGCTCATGCGCACGCCGGTGCCGTGCTCGATCTCACCGTAGGTCTTGTCGCCGACGAGCTGCTCGAGTCCCGCGAGCTTCGCCGCCAGCTCGCGCGCGTTCTTGCGCAGGCCGGCGGGATCGTTCGCGGCCCAGATGAAGAGCGTGTTCGGCGGCGAGAACGGTCCGCGCAGCGCGCCCGCGCCCGAGATCGCGACGACCGCCGCGACCCCCGGGTCGTGCTGCGCGTGAGACACGACCGCGAACGCGCCCATCGAGTGACCCGCGAGCGCCACGCGCGCGCCGTCGAAGCGCGACTGAGTGCGCGCATAGAGCAGCGCAGCGTCGATGTCCTGGCGCAGCTGCAGACCGTCGCCCGAGACCTCGAAGGCGTTGCGGTTCTCGCCGTGACCGCGGAAGTCGATCGCGATCACCGCGTAGCCGGCTTTGGCGATGCGGCGCGCGAGCGCGCTCGTCGTGGCGGTGCTCTCCGAGAAGCCGTGACACAGAATCACGACGGGCGCCGGGGGATCGAACACCGGTGTCTGCCCAAACGGGAGTGGCGGAGATGGCTCCCACACGATCGCGGGCACGCCGCCGGGCAGCGTCATGCTGCTGCGCGCGATGTCGTCCGAGGCGCGGTGCAGACCGACGAGTGAGAACGCGAGCGCCACCCCCGCGAGCGCGTACATGATCTTCGCGATCACGGTCGGCATGCTAGCATGCGCTCATGCGCGTGGCCGAGATCGACACTCCCGCGCTCGTCGTGGATCTCGAGCGCATGGAGCGCAACATCGCGACCATGGCGCGCTTCTTCGCGGACAAGCCCGCGAAGCTTCGCCCTCACTGGAAGACTCCGAAGTGCGCGGAGGTCGCGAAGCGTCAGCTCGCAGCCGGCGCCATCGGAATCACCTGCGCGAAGCTCGGCGAAGCGGAGGCGCTCGCGGCCGCGGGCATACGCACGAGCGTGTTGATCGCGAATCAGATCGTCGGCGCGCCGAAGCTCGTGCGACTGGTCGAGCTCGCGCGCGTTCTGCCCGAGCTGATCGTCGCGGTCGACAGCGCGGCGCAGATCGACGCGCTCGAGGCGGCGCTGCGCGCGAAGGCGCCCGCGCCCCGACTCGGCGCAATCGTCGAGGTCGACACCGGAATGCACCGCTGCGGTACGGGCACGCCCGAGGAGACCGTCGAGCTCGCGCGGAGACTCACCGCGAGTCACTTGGAGTTTCGCGGCGTCATGGGCTACGAGGGTCACGCGGTGCTGGTGGCCGACGCCGCGAAGCGCAAGGAGCTGGCGGAGAGCGCGGCCCAAACCCTCTTGGCGCACGTGGGCGCGCTTCGCGCCGCCGGGCTCGCGCCCGCGATCGTGTCCTCCGGCGGCACCGGGACCTACGACCTGACCGGCACCGTGCCGGGAGTCACCGAGATCCAAGCGGGCAGCTACGTGTTCATGGACGGGCGCTACCGCGACGTGCGCAGCGACTTCGAGCCCGCGCTGACCCTCCACACGACGGTGATCCACCGGCGCGGGCGCCTGGTGGTGACCGACGCGGGCGTGAAGTCGCTCTCGAGTGACTTCGGCCTGCCCGTCGCGTTCGACGTCGGCGCGCGCGTCGTCGGGCTCTCCGAGGAGCACGGCCACGTGCTCCTGGACGAGGGCGTCGAGATCGCACCCGGCGAGCGGCTGCGGATCCTGCCGAGTCACGGCGACACGACCATCAACCTGCACGAGCGCTACTACGCCGCGCGCGGCGACTCGGTGGAGGAAGTCTGGGCGATCGTCGGTCGCGGGCGCTTCGTCTAGCATGCCCAAGCTCGTGGTGACTGGGGCGAACGGCGCGCTCGGACGCGTGCTCATCGAGCGCGCGCTCGCGCGCGCGGGCGTCGAGATCGTGGCGCTCGTCCGGTCCGAGCGCGCGGCCGCGCAGCTCGCGGCGCTGCCGAACGACCGGATCGCCGTGCGGCGAATCTCCTGGAGTGACTCGGCGGCGCTCCGCGACGCGTGTGCCGGCGCGCAGGCGGTGCTCCATCTGGCCGGCATCCTGATCCCGACCCGGAGCGAGGGCTACGAGAGCGCGAACGTCGACATCACCCGCGCGATCGCGTCGGCCGCCAGCGCCGGACGGGCGCGGAAGCTCGTGCTCGTCTCCGCGGTCGGCGCCGACGCGAGCTCGCGCAACGCCTACTACCGCAGCAAGGGCCGCGCCGAGGACGTCGTGCGCGCCACGGGGCTTCCCTACACCATCGTGCGTAGCCCTCTCTTGCTCGCCTGCGACAGCATCGGCTCGCACGTGCTCGCGCGCGAGGCGCGCGCCCCGTTCGTGCCCTTGCTCGGCGGCGGCGCGAACCTCGAGCAGCCCGCCGACGCGCGGGACGTGGCCGAGGCGACGCTGAACGCGGCCCTCGATCTCGAGTGCGCCCGAGATACCGCGCTCGATCTCGTCGGCCCCGAGTCATTGAGCCGGCGCGACCTCATCGAGCGCTGCGCCCGCCTGCGCGGCCGCACGCCGATGCTCGTGCCGGTTCCCGTTGCGGTCGTGCGCATCGCGCTGCGCTTGCGCGAGCGGCTTCTCGGCCCGGGCTTCTCGCCGGAGGTGCTCGACGTGATCCTCGACGACGTGCGAATCGACCCCAAGCCCGCGGCAAAGGCGCTCGGCATTGCGCTGCACCCGCTCGACGAGACACTCGAGCGCACGCTCGAGCTCGAGGCCGCCGCTTGAGCGAGGCGGCGGCCACGGCCCCTCGGCGCGCCGCGCTCTGGCACAAGCTCGCGCCGTGGCTGATCACCGCGGTCTGCTTCTACCTCTGGTGGCGGCGAGTCGAAGGAGCCGCGGCGCGCGAGGGGATCGACGTCGCCACCTACATGGCGCGCGTGATCGCCGCAGTGCGCTGGGGTCCATGGCTCGCGCTGATGATTCCCTACTCGCTGTTGTATCTCGTCGTCGACACGGTCGTGCTGTGGCGAGTCATCACCTGGTTCAACGCGCCCGTGCGCCTGCGCGACGTCCTGCCGGTGCGCGCGTCGAGCTACATCCTGTCGATCGTGAACGAGCAGGTCGGGAAGGGCGCGATCGCGGTCTACATGAATCGCCGCCACGGGATTCCCGGCTGGGAAGTCGGCTCGAGCATGCTGTTCATCATGTTCTGCGAGTTCTACTACTTGATCTCGTGGGCGACGCTCGGCTGGTTCGTGTCGGGCGACGAGCTGCCGAAGGTGTTCGCGGCGATTCCCTGGGTCGCGGCCGCGGCGCTCGTCTTCTTTTTCGCGTTCACGGAGTTCTTCGGCGGCCGTTTCGGCGCCGGCTCGACGCTGCGCGAGCGCGCGATCTTCCGCGCGTTCCGCATCGCAAAGCGTTGGCAGTATCTCGCAGTGATCGCGCTGCGCGCGCCCGCGATGTTGTTCGCGATCGTGGTCTACACCGCGGCGGCTCGCCTGTTCGGCATCGAGGTCGATCTGCGCCAGATGCTCGGGTATCTGCCGGTGATCTTCTTCGGCGCGGCGGTGCCGGGGCCGATGCGCGCCGTCGCGATCACGCTCTGGGTCGTGCTCTTCCCCGGATACGAGGGGCAGGTCTCCATCTTCGGATTCCTGCAGCACAACTTCTTCGTGTTCTTCAACGCGGCGATCGGCTTGGTCTTCCTGCGCCGCGCCTATCAGGAGCTCTTCGCTTCCGAGTCCGAGTGACTTCGCGCGCGCAGCGAGCCGCAGGCGAGCGAAGTAAGCGGACTACGCGCCCGCCATCATCACGATGCCTTCGAGAAACTCGGAGAAGCTGTTCGTGATCGGTGACACGGTCGAGACGCTTCCGCTCTTCGCGGAGACGGAGCACACCGGGGCGCCGTCGTCCTTGCGCAAGTCGAACACGTAGAGCTCGTCGCCGCCGTCGGACGCGAACGCGAAGAAGCCGGGCAAGCTCTGCGAGACGTGGTGCGCTCGGTTCTCGTCGAGCACGCGCTCGACCGAGAAGAACTCGATGTGGCCGGTCTCGTACGGGATCTTCCCGCGCGCGCCGTCACAAGCTTCCATGAACCGGACGTAGGTGCGCGGGAGATTCGGCGGGGCGTGTTCTCGAAACTGCTTCACCTGACTGGGGTCGGGAGCGGGGCCTCGGAGCAAGCGGAATCTCGGATTGCGAAGCAGTTTCTGAACGTCCATCCGCCCTCCTGATCGATGCGCGGCGTGTGGCTCGATTATACGCCCGCGCCGCGGAACATGAAGTAGAGCGCGCCCAACATGCACAGCCCCGACCAGAGAAAGTCGAGTCGGACGGGGCTCTGCATGTACAGCACCGAGAACGGAACGAAGACCGCGAGCGTGATCACCTCCTGCAGGATCTTGAGCTGCGGGAGCGAGAGCGCCGTGAAGCCGATGCGATTCGCCGGCACCTGCAGGAGGTACTCGAAGAGCGCGATGCCCCAGCTCGCAAGCGCCGCGATCCACCACAGCCGCTGCGACAGATTCCGCAGATGCGCGTACCAGGCAAAGGTCATGAACAAGTTCGAGAGAACCAGCAGTCCGGCCGTCGAGAAGAAGACACGCAACATGGCGGCGAGATTATCGGACCCGGCGCGCAGCTAAAGCTCCCCGCGGAGGCCCTCGGGAAGATCGCCCGCCGCGCACGCCTGCCAGGGGCCGTCGAGTCGGGGGCTCGCTTCCCAACCCGCGCGCGCGCGCCGGAAGAAGCGCCCGTCGAGCCAGTACACGCCCGGCTGACCCGCGACGGTGTAGGTGCGCAGCCGCGCGTCGAAGACGAGCTCGACACCTTCTGGTGTCGCGGCGCGGAAGCCTCGCGCGGCCGGCGCCGGTGCCGGCGTGGGTCGAGGAGCGGGCAGCGCGCTGGCGCACGCCATCGCGAAGAGCGGTATCACGAGCGCGGGCGCGCGGCGCATCACGTCGAGCCCGAGGCCACGCGGCGCAGTGACAGGGCACGGTCCGCGATCGAGACGAGCGTCGAAGCGCACAGCGCCCACGCGACCCAACGCGTCGGCTCGGCGAGCGCGGTGACACCGAGGTCGGCGAGCAGCGCGCCGCCGAGCGGTACGAAGTAGAGCACCCCGTTCCAGCGACCGAGCCCGCTCATCCGCAGCTCGCCGGCGCGGTGGAGCCAGTACGAGTCGACGACATACTGGAGGAAGGCGGCCGCGACCAGGACGGGCAGGGGCCACGGCAGCGCGCCGCGCGTCGCCTCGGCGAACAGCCCCGCGTCGACGAACCCGAAGTCCGCCACGTGGTCGAGCGCGCGGCCGACCCCGCTCGCGGTGCCGCGCGCGCGGGCGAGCGGGCCGTCCGCGAGGTCGCTGGCGATCGCGACACAGAAAAGCGTCGCGGCCCAGGACGCGGAGCCGGTGTCGCCGCGGGCGACCAGCCACGCGAACGGGCCGACCAAGAGGAGGCGGAGGAGCGAGAGCGCGTTGGCCATCGCGCGAACTCAGTCCCGAAACCGCGGCACGCGGTCCGCCAGGCCGCGAATTCCCAGACGCTCGCAGAAGACAGTGAGTCCCTCGCGCTCGGCGCCGCGCCACGTCAGATCCGCGAGCTCGATCTCGAGTGGCACGTCCTCGCGCATGCGCACGAGCGAGCGCGCGAGCGCGATGCCGGCGCGGTTCTCGGCCAGAGCCCGCGCCACGCGCTCCGCGCCGCGGATGCCGGCGCCGGCCCACTCACGCGGGTCCGCGGGGATGCTCTCGATCCGGCCGAAGCGGCGCAGCAAGAGCGCGGCCGTCTTCGCGCCGATCCCCGGCACGCCCGGCACGTTGTCGACGGCGTCGCCGACCAGCGTCAGGTAGTCGGGCACCAGGTCCGGCGAGACTCCGAGCCGCTTCTCGACGTCGGCCGGACCGACGAGTGAGTCACTGCGCGGGTCGAAGAGACTGACCCGCTCCGAGACGAGCGCCGCCATGTCCTTGTCGGCCGTGACGATGACGACGTCCGCGTCGCGGTCGAGCGCGCGCGCCGTCAAGGTCGCGATCACGTCGTCGGCCTCGAACGTCTCCGCCCGCGCGACGCGCACGCCGAGCGCCTCGGTCACTTCCGCGCACAGCGCGAGCTGCGGCTCCAGGTCCGGGGGAAACTCGGTGCGCCCCTTCTTGTAGTCCGCGTACAGCTCGTTGCGGAAGCTGGTGGCCTCGTCGTCCCAGGCCGCGGCAACGTGAGTCGGCTTCTGCTCGGCGAGAAACTTCACCAAGGTCGACGCGTAGCCACGGAGCGCGCCGACCGGCCCGCCGTCCGGTGCGCGCAAATCCGGCATCGCGTGATACGCGCGGAAGATCTGATAGTGCGCGTCGATCAACCACAACGTGACTCGCTCGCTCACGGGAGCGCCGCAGTCACTTGCGGGCCCGCTGCCGGAGCTCGGCCGTGACTTGGTCGAGCGGCACCTCGCGCGTCTCGCCGCTCGCGCGCGTGACGAACTCGACGCAGCCCTTCGCGAGCGCGCGCGGCCCGAGCACGACCCGGAACGGAACGCCGATCAGATCCGCGTCCTTGAACTTCACGCCGGGACGCTCGTCGCGGTCGTCGAGGAGCACCTCGAAGCCCGCCGCGCCGAGCTCCGCGTACAGGCGCTCCGACTTCTCGCGCTGGTCGGAGTCACTCGCCTTCACGGTCGCGACGACGACGTCGAAGGGCGCGATCGCGATCGGCCAGACGATCCCGTTCGCGTCGTGATGCGCCTCGATCGCGGCCGCCATGATGCGCTCGATGCCGATGCCGTAGGAGCCCATCACGATCGGGACTTCCTTGCCGTCCGCACCGAGGACCCGCGCGCCCATCGGCTCCGAGTAGCGCAAGCCGAGCTTGAAGATGTGACCCATCTCGATGGTCTTCTTGAGCTCGAGTGACTTACCGCAGTTCACGCAGCCGTCGCCCGCGCGGGCGTTGCGCAGATCGGCCCAAGTAACTTGGGCGAGATCGCGCGCCACGTCGACGTGCCGCAGGTGGAAGTCGTTCTCGTTCGCGCCCGTGGTCATCTCACGCCGGCCGCGCAGCGCCCCGTCGGCGAAGACTCGCAGGCCCGCGACTCCGACGGCCCCGAGGCTTCCGGGCAACGCGCCGAGCGCTGCGCGGCACTCCTCGGGGTGCGCGGGCCGTGACTGGGCGGTCGCGCCGAGCAGCTCCGCGACCTTCACCTCGTTCAGCTCGTGATCGCCGCGCAGCAGGAACAGCACCGGCTTCTCGTCCACCACGTACACGAGTGTCTTGATCTGTCGCTCAGCGGCCGCGCCGCCCTTGAAGCGCGCCAGGTCGTCGATCGTGCGCACCCCCGGCGTCGGGAACTTCTCGGCGGGCCCGGCGCTCGGCGGGTCGGTGACTGCGTTCGCGACTGACTTCGCCTTCTCCAAGTTCGCCGCGTAGCCGCAGCCGGGGCACACCACGATCCAGTCTTCGCCCGCGTCGCAGACGGCCATGAACTCGACCGACTGACTCCCGCCCATCGAGCCCGACGACGCCTCGACGGGGATCGTCTCGACGCCGCAGCGAGAGAAGATGCGCCGGTATGCGTCGGCGTGTTTGTCGAACGAGACGTCGAGCCCCGCGCGATCCACGTCGAACGAGTACGAGTCCTTCATCGTGAACTCGCGCCCGCGCAGCACGCCGGACTTCGGGCGCGGCTCGTCGCGGAACTTGTCGCCGATCTGGTACCAGATCTGCGGGAGCTGGCGGTAGCTGCGCAGCTCGGCGCGCGCGATCACGGTGAAGATCTCCTCCGCCGTCATCGCCAGCACCATGTCGCCCTGCTTGCGATCGCGCAGGCGGAACAGCTCCTCCTTCACCGACGTCCAGCGGCCGCTCTCCTTCCACGGCTCCGCGGGGTGGAGCATGGGCAGGCGGAACTCCTGCGCGCCGATGCGAGTCATCTCCTCGCGCACGATCGCCTCGACCTTGCGGGCGACACGCTCGGCGAGCGGAAGCTTCGAGTAGATCCCCGCGCCGAGCTGGCGGATCAGGCCCGCGCGCAGCATGAGCCGATGACTCGTGGCCTCGGCGTCGGCGGGGTCGTCGCGAAGCGTGGGAATGAACATCTGGGACCAGCGCATGGCGACCTACTCTAGCCGGACGTCCCCGTGATGGCGCGGGCTACCCGGGCTCCGGTAAAGCCGACGCGTTGCCGCGGTCGATAACTCCGCCATGAAAGCTCGTGTCGCTCGCATCGCCCTCGTGATCGCGCTCGCCGTCGGTCTGGGCCTGGTCGCCGGCAAGGCGCACGCGCAGGCGTACAAGTACAAGGACGAGAACGGTCACGTGCACTTCACCGAGGACTACTCGGAAGTGCCCGCGAAGTACCGGAAGCACCTCGAGACGCGCGAGATGCCCGCGATCGTCGACCCGAACGCGCCGCAGGCGACGCCGGCCGAGGCCCGCACCGAGGTCGCCCTGCAGGACAGCGTGCGCAGCGTCTCGGGTCGCGATCTCACCATCAAGCAGCAGGAAGCGCTTTCGAAGTGGTGGAAGACCTGGGGCATGACGTGGATGATCGTCGGCGGAGTCACGGTCCTGCTGCAGCTCGCGATCCATCTCGGGCTGATCATCCACGCGCTGACCACGGACCACATCGGCTGGGGAATCGCGAACTTCCTGGTCGGAGTGACTGCGCCGATCTATCTGATGATGCACGTGGAGCAGAGCGTGGCCACGCGCCTCGGCTTGCTCGTGCTGTATTTCGCGCCCGGTATCGCGGTCGGAGTGGCGCTCTCGCAGGTCATGAGGGTACTCGCCTAGGGGCAGTGAGTCCGCGCGGGCGGCGCCGGCGCGACGAGGTAGCTCTCGACGAGTGAGTCGATGCACGCGTCGCCGCGGCCGAACGCGGTGTGTGTCCGGCTTTCGACGTCGACGCGCGTCGCGGACGGGAAGCGCGCTGCCAGCCGCTCGCCCCAGAGATGCGGAGTGAGTGGGTCGTCGCGGTTCGCGATCACCAGGATGGGCGCGGACGTGCGCGCGCCTGGCTCACGCATCGGGCCCTCATCCGGCTTGGGCCAGAACGCGCACGGCAGATGCGAGAGCAAGTTCGCCGGCCCGAAGTGCGGCGAGCCGGCGGCCAGCTCCGGCAGCGCCGCGCGGTAGGCCTCGGCCGACGCCAAACGGTGTTGGTCGGCGCACAGGGTCGCGAGCTGCGCCTCGACCGAGAGCTCGCGCGTGCCGTCGGAGCGCTCGCCGAAGTAGCGCTGCGAGAGCGCTTCGACGCCGCTCGAGTCACCGACCTGCGCGCGCCCGAGGGCGCTCGCGAGATCGCGCCAGCCGTCGGGCGGCGTGGCCAGCGCCTCCGCCGTCGCGTACAGCACCGTGCTCCTGCGCGGCGCGTGCGCGTAGATCTCGTCGAGTGTCTCGCTGCCCTGCCAGCCCTTCTGCTTCGCCTCCGCGTCGTAGGCCACGAGCGCCGCCTCGACCGCGTTCGCCTGCTCGCGCGCGAACTGCATCAGGTCGAACGCCGGGTCGACCGCGCCGTCGAGCACGAGCGCGCGCACGCGCTCGGGATACAGACTCGCGTAGCTCGCGCCGAGCGCGGTTCCGTACGAGAAGCCGAGATACGAGATCTGCTCTTCGCCGAGCGCCGCCCGCAGCGACTCGAGGTCGCGCGCGCTGTCGGCGCTGCTCATGAACGGCAGCAGCGCGCCGTGCTTCGCCGCGCACTCGTCGGCAAAGGCGCGGCTCGCGTCGACCGCCGCCTGCCACTCCTGCGCGTCCGCCGGCGCGGGATCCTGCGCCATGAGTCGCTCGAGTGACTCGTGACAGTCGAGCGGCGCGCTGCCGCCGGTCCCGCGCGTGTCGAACGCGACCAGATCGAAACGCTCGCGCGTGACGTCGCCGAGGCGCGGCCAGCTCGAGCGGAGATACCCGACCGCGGAGATACCCGGTCCGCCCGGATTCACGAACAGCACGCCGAGGCGCTCGTCGGGCTTCCCTGCGGGCAAGCGCGCGACTCGCAGCTCGAGCGTCGCGCCGCCGCGCGCGCGGCGATCGACGGGCACGCGCAGCTGGGCACAGGAGAAATCGCCGCCGCACTCGTGCCATACGAGTCTGCTCGCCGGAGGCGGTGGCTCGGCTAGCCACGCGCACCCGAGCAAGAGGCCGAGCGCGCTGGCGTTGACGACGAGTCGCCGCATTCGGCGGGGAAGCTTCGCCATCGGCTAAGATCCGCGCCAGCATGGCCGCGCGTTCGCGAAAGAGGCCCGCACGCAGCAAGGCGCTGGAGCTCATCGCGACGTGGCGCAAGGGCGCCGACCAAGTCGATGCGCTGGCCAACCAGACCACGAAGGCGCTCGAGGCCGGCCAGATCGACGCGGCGCGGAAGCACTTTCGCGACTACCGGGAGCTCTTGCTGACGCACCTCGCCCACGAAGAGGACGTCTCGTTCCCCATGGCAGAGAAGCGCGCCCCTTCGCAGGGGGGACCGATCAAGAGTCTGCGCCTGGCGCACATCGGCATCCGCCGCGACCTCGAACAGGTCGGCACGCACCTCGACCTGGGCCACACCGACGCCGCTCGCGC
>Ga0326731_1000060_pt1 | contig 26681 bp, 22 predicted proteins | sample MHFSIPfraction_FD_207645 | JGI IMG/M metagenome (GOLD analysis project Ga0326731, IMG submission 207645) | Lab enriched peat soil microbial communities from Michigan Hollow, Ithaca, NY, United States - MHF9FY SIP fraction | ecosystem: Environmental > Terrestrial > Soil > Wetlands > Peat | place...
CTTCGGTGACGACGCCGGTGGTCAGGTTCTTGACCACGACGACGGCGCCCGCGACCGGGGTCGAGCCGTCCGGGCCGAAGATGAACCCGACCAGATTTCCCGTACCGGACTCCTGGGGGATGGCAATCGATGGGGTCAGCATAAGGATCAGCGCCAGCGCCGACCCCCATGAGACTACTCCCTTGGCACCTCGCCGCATGGGCTTCCTCCTTGGCGATGGATATGATAGGCGTCCTCTCGGGGGCTTGTCAAGTCCATCTAAATATTTCATTATTCGGCAGATAGATCTGTCAATGGGCCGGCGGTACGGCCAGGGTCACTCGGCCGAGGCGGATCGCGTCGTTGACGGCGGCGATCTCGAGCGAAGCCGGGCCCGGGCCCAGGGTTATGGCGAATTCGGCCAGGCCGGTGTCCCCATATTTTTCCCAAACGACCCGGCCGTCGAAAAAAACGCTCACGAGCGGGCGCCCGCCGGCCACGGCGGAGGCGAACTCGAGGCGGACCGTCCTCGGTCCGCCCGCCGTGAACAGGTCGACCTTGAACGTCTCCCCCTTGGGCACCGCGCGACCGCCGAGGTCGATCACCCCCGGGCCCGTGAGCCGGGCGATGGCCTGGCGGACCTCGCCCGCTTTGGGCTCGTCGTTGAGGCGGCCGTAACAGCGCTCGAGCCCGAGGAGGACTTCGAGGTCGCCCGGGGCGGTTTCACTCGCTTTCCGGAAGTACTCTTCCGCCGCGTAGACGTTATCCAGCTTGAGGTGGGATTCGCCGATGAGGCGGAGAATGCGGACGTAGCTCGGCTTCCCGGACGGGGCGATGACCAGGGAGCTCGACGTGAGCAGGTCCCCCACCCGGGCGATGTCGCGGTAGCGGTTCAGCTTGAAGTCGAGGGCCGTCCGGAAAGCCAGCGTCCGCAGGTCCTTGAGCGGAGGATCGTCGCCGGCTTCGCCGAGCAGGCCCCGCTCCTTGAGGAACGTCTCGAACTCGCCGAGCGAGGTGAAATCGTCCTCCGCGTCGAGATAGGCGGCGATCGTCCCGTCCTCATCTGCGAGAGAGCGGGTCTCTTCGATCCGGGCCATGGCCAACAGGCGCCGGGAGGCCCTGAGAATGCCGGCGGCTTCGCGCGGGTCGAAGAGCTCCTTCCCGACAAGGGCCTGGTAGAACTTGACCGATCCCAGCGCGTCGAGGGCGGCGGCCGCCCTGGACGAGGCGTCGGACAGACGGAGCGCGTCGGCGTCGCGGCGGCCGCGTTCGAGCTCCGACCTGGCGCGGCCGACTTCGAGGGCATCGGCCCGGGCCAAGGCCGTCTGCCGGCCTTCGAGCGAAAGCGACCGCTCGCCGAGGAACCGGGCATAGGTCCTCAAGGAAGCCGCGTCATCGGGCAGGACCCGGTCGATGAGGCCGGGATCGCGGCTGGTCAGGTTCCAGGTCTCGAGCAGGTCGAGCAGGCGCTCCTCGTCCTTCCCGGCGAGCGAGGTCCTGAGCAGCCCGGCGACGAACTCTTTCTCTTCCGGCGTCAGGCCGTCCCAACGGCCGAGCAGGACCTTGCCCGCGTCGAAGTGGATCTGGCTGTTGTGACCGGTGAGCTCGGCCGCACGCCGGTACTCGTCGAAACTCGAGAGAGGCTCCGGAATGGCGGCATAGCCCGCATAGAGAAGCGCCTGGCCGAGCTCGAAATGGGCGGCGGCGGAGCCGGGGTTGTACCGGAGCGACCGAAGGAACGATTCGATGGATCGGCGGAACAGGGTGTCGCGCGCGGCGGGGTCGCCCAGGGCCTCGGCGCCCCGCTCGAAATAGGCCCGGCCGAGCTCGTAAGGGACGACGTCGTTCCAGGGGAAGACCGCGTCGGCCCGGAGGAGGATCCGGATCTTTTCGTCCGGGCCTATCGCGGCCGCCTTGGCTCTCCAGCAGAGCCGGGCGTTCCAGGCGAACGCGGCCTGGAGGATGACCAGGGCCGCGAGACCGGCGATCGATAGGATCTTCTTCAAGTCGAACCTCAGCTCTTGCGGTAATAGGCCATGACCAGGGTCAGGCTCAGGACGACGGTGAACAGGACCATGTTGGCCGGGATGTGCAGATTGAAATCCGTGACGGCGTGAAGGCCCATCCCGGCGAGCGAGACGATGCCGCCGAGAGCGAGCGCCCGCGCTTGCGCGTTCCTGCGCTGCCGCCAGGCGAGATAGGCCGAAACGGCGAGATAGAGGACGATGCCGATGAGAAGGACGGCCCCGGCGACGCCGAGCTCGGCGACGTATTCGAGGTAATCGTTGTGGGCGTGGATGAGCTGCAGCTCGGTCGAGCTGGCCTTTTCATAGGCGCCGTAGGCCGAAGCGAACGTGCCCAGGCCCGTCCCGAAGATCGGAAAATCCCCGATGATCGCGACGGTGTTGGACCAGTACTGGGGCCTGTCCTCGTGGAGAAGGTCGTCGAGGGCGAAGCGCCGGATGGTCGACCCGACGCCGACCGATACGGCCAGGACCGTGACGCACACGAATGTCGCCCGGACCGTCTTCCCGACCCAGGCCTGCCGGAAGCCCGCCCGGCTGAAGGCGGAGATCGAGAACCCCAGGAAGAGAAACACCGTGAAGGCCAGGACGACGAGCCCCGACCGCGAGTTCGAAAGCACGATGGCCAGGGACATGACGACGGCGGCGGCCACGATGAGGACGTTCACCAGGATGCCCTTGGAGGTCCACAGGAGGAGCCTTTCCCGGAAGCCTTTGACCCCGAAGGTCATCATGTTCATCCGGGCGATGGCCAGCGCCAGGGCCAGCGGCACGATCATCTCCAGATAGCCGGAGAAATGATTGCGGTTGACGAACGTCCCGGTCACCGAGTCGGGGCTGAAGATCTTCCGATAGAAAAGGAGGCGCGGATCGTCGCGGGTCAGCTCGAAGAGGCCGTAGAGCGCCTGGAAGGCGCCCGAGCCGGCCAGGACGGCCAGCATCGTCCGGATCTGCCGGCCGCGGCTGACCGTCCGGAGGACGAGAAAGCCGAGGATGAACAGGGCGGCCAGGAACAGGCCGGCGCCGACCGTCGCTGAGGGGACCAGCGACAGGGTCATGAATTTCAGCCGCGGGAACTCGGGTGCGAAGAGCTTGCGGAAACCGTAGCTCCCGGGCGAAAGGACCTTGACCAGACCGGCCGGGAGCGGCACGACCTGCAGGGCCAGAAAGCCGAACAGGGCGATGACGGCCGGCCGCAGCTTCTTCAGGACCGGCGGCAGATGGGCGTTGAGGACGGGCTTGGGTTCGAGAAGGATGTAGCCGGCCGCCAGGACGGCCGCCGCCAGCTCGATGACGAAGATCGACCACTCCTCGACCGAAGCCGCGGGCAGAGGGCTCCACGCAAGCAGGGCCAGGAGGCTCAGATCGAGGGGCTTTAAGGTCATGACCGCACTTGCGGCCCGGAGCCCGACGCGGGCTTGGCCGGGCCCGCGGGCTTGTCGCCGGGGCCGCCCGCCTGCGACTCGTACTCGTACTGGTAATAGTGGTAGAAGGGCGTCCCGATGCTCTGCCGCCCCATCCGGACCTCATTGAAGACGACGCCCATGATATCGGCCTTGGCCTTGCGGACTTCCTCGACCGCCCTGTGGAGCGACCGCCGGGTCGTCTTCCCGGCCCGGACGACGAAGACGGTCGAGTCGACGAGTGAGCTGACGATGACCGGGTCGATGACGGCCAGCACGGGGGGCGTGTCGAGGAGGACGACGCTGAACTCGTCCTTGGCCCGGGCCAGGAGCTCCTTCATCGCCTTCGAGTTCAGCAGCTCGGCGGGGTTCGGAGGATGCGGGCCGCTGGGGATCGTCCAGACGTTCTCGATGCTCGTCTTCTGGATGACCTCCTCGTAGCCGCTCTTGCCGGCGAGAAAGCTGCTCAGTCCGGCGGTGTTCCTCAGGTTGAAGATCTTGCTCAACCGCGGCTTGCGCAGGTCGGCGTCGACGAGAAGCACCCGGCCCTCGAGCTGGGCGAAGGAGACGGCCAGGTTGGAGATCGTGGCCGACTTGCCTTCCTGGGGCACGGTGCTCGTGAAGGCGATCGTCTTGGGGCTGCTGTCGGCATGGGAGAACAGGATCGAGGTCCGGACCGTCCTGTAGTCTTCGGCGATGGAGAATTTGGGATAGAGATGGTTGATGAGCTCGATCTCCAGGACCACGGGCAGGTCCTCGGGGGGCTTGCCCTGTTCGGCCCCGTAGGAACGATAGGAGCCGTAGACGTCGGATTTCTTCCGCGCCCCGTCGGCGGAGAGATACGGGATGATGCCGAGCGACGGCAGGCCGACCAGCTTCTCGACGTCTTCGGGGCCCTTGACGGTGTTGTCGAGATACTCGACGACGAAGATGAGGCCCAGGCCCCCGAAGAGGCCGAGGAGGAGGGCCATGAGGAGGTTCCGGCGCACGTTCGGGGTGAACGGGCCGGGGGGCACGAGGGCGCGGTCGACGATCTTGATGTTGCTCGTCCGCAGGCCGCCGAGCTGGCTCGAGACCTGGATCTCATTCTGCTTGGCGACGAGGGTGCTGAGGAGGGTGCGCATGTTCTCGACCTCGGTCCTCAGGGTGTGGTAGAAGATCGCGTTCCGGTTCATCTTGGTGACGTCGCCGCGTTGCTCGTTGAGGAGCGCCTGGAGGGAATTCTCCTGCTTGAGGGCGGCGCGATAATCGGACTCGGCGGCGTCGACGGCTTTGCGGATCTCGTCCTGCAGGGTGTTGCGGGTGGCGTCGAGCCGGGCCTTGAGCTGGACCATCTCCGGGTACTCGGGGCGGTAGATCCGGCCCTTCTCGTCAAAATCGGACTTGACCTGGGTGTAGGTCGTCCGCAGGGCCTGGATGGTCGGATTGCTGACGGACTCGGGCAGGCTGTCGACCCGGAGGTCCTTGAGCTCGAGATAGGCCGACTCCTTGGCATAGCGCTCGATCTGGGCGGTGGTCAGGGCGGTGTTGACGTCGGCGAACTTGTTGACGACCGTGCTCTCGTTGTCGCTGAGGTAGAGGAGGTCCTTCTCCTGCCCGTACTTCTGGAGGTCCTCCTCTTTGCGTTTGAGGTCCTCGCGGAGAAGGGAGGTCTGTTCGGTCAGGAACTCCGAGGTCTGCTTGGTCGCCTCGTAGCGGGTCTCGACGGAGAAGCTGACGAACTCCTCGGCCAGGGCGTTGATGACGTCGGCGGAGAGCGCCGCGTGCGGCGAAACGTAGCTGACGTAGACCAGCCGCGTCTCGGGGATCGGGGCGATGCTCAGCCCGCCCAGGATGGCGAAGGCGTAGCTCGCGGCGGCCGGCGTCTGCGGCGACGCCGTCTCGCCTGCCGCCGGCCTCCGGCCGCGCCCGGCCAGCCAGCGGAAGGTGATGAAGGACTTCAGGCCGGCCAGGAAGCCGGACCGCGCTTCGCTTTCCGCCCGGAACTCGGGCCGGGCCCCGAGGTTGAGCTTCTTGGCCACCCGCTCCGCCAGCGACCGGCTCGTCAGGAGCCGGAGCTGGGTGTTGAAATAGGTGCCCAGGTAGTCGCTGCGGTAATAGGCCCCGGCGTTGAGCACGTCCTGGATGTTGAGCAGGCTCGTCCCCGGCTCGTCGATGAGCAGGGTGGCCGTGGCCCGATAGAGCGGCGTCCTCGTGAACGACAGGACGGCCGCGAGCGCGACGAGGACCGCGGCGAACGTCACCAGGACCCACTTGCGCCTGAGCGCGACGTGGACGTATTCGAGGAGATCGATCTCCTTCCGGTCCGTCTTGCTGGCAAAACCCTTCATGGCAGTTCTCCCTGAACGCCCCGGCTAGAGCAGGCTCTCCGGGACGTACACCGTATCGTTGGGCCGGAGGGGAATGTCCTTGATCTTCCCCTTGAGGATGAAGCGGACGTTGACGTAGAACTCGAGCTCCTTGCCGGACGCGTCTTTGCGCCGGATCTGGACCCGCTGGCGGTTGGCCCGGTCGGTGAATCCGCCGGCTTGGGCGATGGCCTGGGTCAGCGTCGGCACGCTCGACCGCTTGACCTGGAGGGCCCCCGGGTTCTTGACCTGTCCGAAGACGTAGATGAGCACGGTCTTATCGACCGGGACGTTGATGACGTCGCCCGGTTCGAGGGCGATGTTGAGCTTGGGGTCGCCCTGGATGAACAGGCCGTCGATGGAGATGCGGATGGAGGTGCTGTCCCCCTCCGGCAGCTGGCGGATGATGATGATCTCCTCGCCCGCGTCCCGGGTCAGCCCGCCCGCCGCCGAGATCGCCGCCAGGACGGTCTGGCGGCCCAGGAGCTCGAACGGGCCCGGCTTCTCGACCGCGCCGACGACCGAGATGCGGCGGCTGAGATACTCCAGGATGTGGACGGTCACCTGGGGCTTGAGGACGATCTTCTCCCCGGCGAGGCCGGTCAGCTTTTTCTCGACCTCGAACTTGGTCAGATCGCCGACCATGACCTCCCCCAGGAGAGGCAGGGTGATCCGGCCTTCCTCGGAGACGCGGACGACGAGCTTGTTGATCTCCTGGACGCCGAGGACCGTGATCTCGAGGAGGTCCTTGGGCCCGATCTTGTATTCGGCGCTGGTGTCCTGCCCCGCCGGGGCGGAGGGGCTGGAAGCCTGCCCCGCGGCGATCGCCGGAATGGCGAGGGCGACCGCGGCCAGTACGGCCAGTCCCACGGCCTTCGCGATCTTGTTCATGGGCGACTCCTTCGGCCGGAGCTAGAACTCATAGGTGATGAAAGCCCCGACGAAATTCCGGCGGACGTCGAAGCCCGGGGCGTTGGACGTCCGCGTGTAGAAATTGTAGGTCAGTCCGAGACCGACCGTCCCGCCGAGACGGATGACCGGGCCGGCCGAGAAGTTCTGCTGGATGTCTTCGCGCCGGTCGACGACGATCAGGACGCCGTCCCACCAGACCTGCTGCGGCTCGGGATAGGAGATCGTGCCGTATTGCACGCCGCCGTCGATCCGGAGGAACTCGGCGAGATAGAGGGACAGGCCGGCCCGGGCCCGGGTGTCCACATAATAATAGGCGCTTTCGTTATAGGAGAAGGCGTTGTCGCGATCGAGCCCCAGGGTGACGCCCAGGCGCCCAAGGCGCAAGGCGACGTCCGTCGCCGCGATAAGGCCGGAGAAGGGCTTTCGGTCCGCGCTATCGGGCCGGAATGATTTCCAGCCGACGCGGACCGCGCCCCGGGCCCGCCCCGAGAGCGGGAAGCGGAAGCCGGCCCAGGCTTGGATCGAGCTTCCGTCGCGCCAGGCCGACTCGGCATGGCGGAAATCGTAGCGGGTCAGGCCGGCGGTGGCGAAGAGAGAGCTCGCGGAAAAGACCCGATAGTCGAGCTCGACGGCCGCGGAGGTCTCCCTCCGGTCGAGCATGCGCCCGTAGATGTCGTCCACGGCGCCGGAGGCGACGTCCTTGTAGCGGAAATCGTCCAGGCTCCCGGCGAATCCGAAGGCTGTGCCGCGGGCCGTCTCGAAGAACAGAGACGCCCCGGCGCCCGCCGCGGTGTCCCGGACGCGGTGGTCGAGCTCGCTCAGGGACCGGCGGACATGGTTCAAGGCATGATACTCGCCCGACAGCGAGACGTGCCGCAGGAACAGCCAGCGCAAGCTCGTCGAGACGCTGTTGGTAAAGGCCCGGAGCGACGTCTCCCGGGCGAAAGCCAGGTATTCCGGGTTCTCGGTCGCCGACAGGATGATCGAGCTTCCGACAAGCCAGTAGCCGCGGATCTCCGGCGAGAGGGTCGCGGTGGCGTCTCCGACGGCCTCGCCCTCTTCGCGGAAGTACACGTTCGAATCGTAGCCCGCGTCCGACAGCCGGAAGACCGGCACGAGCCGGACCGGGCCGACCCGGATCCTCGTCAGCCCTTGGACGGCGTCGTAGTCCTCCCGGAAGGTCCGGTGGGATTGCCCGGGCAGGGGCGCCGCCGCTGCGAGAACGCAGAGGAGAGCGGCGGGGACGATCGTTCTTTTCATCGGAAGTTCGTCAGTCGCTTCGAAGATCTAGGACATGCTGGCGGGCCCGATATGGTCCCGGACCTCGCGGAAGAACCTCATAAAGGACAGCCGCTGCAGCAGGGCCAGGATGAGCCCGCTGTGGCGATCGAAATCGGCCGTCTCGCGGATGATGGGCATGATGCCGTCGGTGCGGGCCAGCTGGAACAGGCTCTCGATGCGTCCGTCGCTCAGCCGGGCGCACATCCGCCGGGTGTACTGGCCGACGAGGATCTCCTTTTGGAGCAGGGCCTTCCAGCGCCGCTCGTAGGCGGCCAGGCCGTCCGGGCCGAATGACGACCGCGCAAAGCAATCGCGCAAGACGTCGGCGGCGAGGTCGGCGCAGGCGAGGCCATAGCTGATCCCGCCGCCGGTCGTCGTCTTGGTCTGCCCGGCGGCTTCTCCGACGGCCAGGACGCGGTCGCCGAAGGTCTTGGCGAGCAGGCCCTGGGCCACGGGCTTCGTCCGGATCCCGATCTGCTCGGCCGTGCCGCGGACGCCGTCGAAGCTGCGGTCGAGCAGCCGGCGGAGACAGGCCTTGGGGTCCTTCCTCGTTAGGAGGCCGATCCGCGCCCGGCCCCCGCCGGCCGGGACCGACCAGGCGAAAGCTCCCGGGGCGACGGCCCGCCCGAAGAAGAGCGTGGTCATGTTGGCGCCCGGGAACGAGCACTCGACCTGGGCGCCCATCAGGAAATCCCGGGGCGAGGACAGGCCGAGCTTTTTCTGGAGGCCGAAATCGACGCCCGTGGCCAGCACGGCCATGGCCGCGCGTTCCCGCCGGGGGGCGCCCGCCTCGTCCGTGACCGAGATCTCGACGCCGTCCGGACCGACCGTGATGTCCTCGACCCGGGCGCTGCAGACGACCTCGGCCCCGGCCTCCGAAACGGTCCGGGCCAGGGCCCCGTCGAACTTCTCCCGGTCGACGACGCAGGCGAACGGCCTCGGGTGTTCGTAAACGAGCTCGGTCGCGAACGGCGAGACCAGCCGGACCCGGCGGAGCTCCTCGACGATCGAGCCGCGGTCGAGGCCGAAGTCGTCGAAGATCTCGCGTCCGACGATCCCGGTGCAGAGGACGCCGGCGCCGACGCGCGGCTTCTTCTCCAGGACCCGCACGCCGAGGCCGCCGCCGGCGAGCCGGGCGGCCGTCCGCAGCCCGCTCGGTCCCGCGCCGACCACGATCACATCCGCTTTCTTCATTGTGACTTTTTATAGCCCAGGTCGATCATTTTGGCGAGTCGTCAATCTTTCTAAGCGCCTGAGATTCGCCGGGGCAATGCCCGGAGGAAGACGCGTGCAAAGGGACCGAGGGGGTCATTGGAGCGAGCATAAGCGGTGATTTAGCCGGGCAGAAGACGGATGAGGGCAGTTCCAGTGGGAACCGCCAAAACGTGTTTGAGCGAGGCGTAGCGCACGCCGAGCGAGTTGTTTTGGCGCCGAATCCGGCGTGCTGGCCGGCGTGAAAAATCACCGCAGCGAGCGGAGATGATCCCCGAGGTCCCGCAGCGGCCGACGGAGCGGCACGCCCCGAGCGGGAACCAATGCGCTGATCAAAGAACATCGACGACCGCATGATCAGACCTTGGCCTCCCGGGATTCCCATTTGCCGCGAAGCGTGATCCAGAACGACAGCCCGATGAGCTTGAGATCGAGCCAGAAGCTCCGCTTGCGGATGTAGAGCAGGTCGTAGCGGAACTTCTTCCGCCGCGGCGCCTCGCCGGGCAGGTAGACCTGGGCGAGCCCGGTCAGACCCGGCCGGACGGAATGGCGCGCGGCATAGCCGGGAATAGCGGCCAGCGGAACGGGCGCCGGGCCGCCGTTCACTTCCCGCTCGTTCGGCCGGAGGGCCCTCGGCCCGACGAAGCTCATGTCCCCCCTCAGGATGTTGACGAGCTGGGGCAGCTCGTCCATGGCGGTGGCCCGCAGGATCCGGCCGATCCGGGTGACGCGCGGGTCCGAGGCGACGGCCTGCACCGGCCCGCTCTTCGTCTCGGCATCCTTGACCATGGACCTGAACTTGAGCGCCTGGAAGACCCGCCCGTTCCGGCCGACGCGCTCCTGGCGATAGAAGACCGGGCCCCAGTCCTCGAGCCAGACGGCGAGGGGAATAACGACCCATAGGGGGGTCGAAACGAAAAGCCCGAAACCCGAAAGAAGGATGTCGAACGGCCGCTTGAGGAACCAAGCCCGGCCGGACCGGACGCGGGGATCCGGGCGGGCCCGGCCGCCCGCCCAGGCCAGCAGGCCGATGACCGTCAGGATGCCCGCGGTGTCCACGGCCCAATCGAAAGAGCTGCCGAACCGGTTGGGGACGAAGGACTGGAGGACCTCGTCGGCGAAGCCGTAAGCGACCGCCGCGGCCGCGGCTTGGGCGCCCGCCCTTTTCGACCAGAGAGGCGTCCGGCCGGCGCGGAAGGCCCGATAGAAGAGGAAGGCCAGGAAGCCGTACTCGAAGAAATGGAGGGTCTTGCGGAACACGATATAAGCCACGCCGAGCGCGGGCCGCGAGGCGTGCGGCAGGAGCCAGCGGAAAACGCCGGCGAAGATCTCATAGATCCGGGGCGAGCCGAGGGCCCTGTTCCACACCGGGAAGATGAGGGCCATCCAGAGAAGCAGCGGCAGGATGTAATAGAAGAACTTCCGGACGTTCGGCATCTTGGCCATTAGGATACCACGGAACTCAGGAGAGCGTCGTAGGAGTGGAGGATCGTATCTTTGGCAAAACGGCGGACGACGTATTCGCGGGCGTTGGCGCCCAGAACGCGGCGCCGCTCCGCCGCGCCCTTGAGCGTCCGCACGGCGGCCGCGATCGCCTTCGGGTCGTCCGGCGAGGCGGCCAGGCCGCAGTCGTTCTCGCGCAGGAGGACGGCCACCTCCGAATCGGGCGAAGCCAGGCCGAGGATGGGCCGGCCGGCGGCCATGAAGCTGTAGAGCTTCGAAGGAACGGAGAGGTCCGACTTGTCCCGGTCGAGCGGGACGAGCAGAACGTCGCTCGCGGCGAGCAGCGCCGGCAGCTCGGGGTAAGGCACGAAAGGCAGGAACACGGCGTTTCCGAGGCCAAGGGCGGCCGCTTTTTGACGGAGCGAATCCTTCTTCAGCCCCTCCCCCACGATGACGAAGACGATCTCGCTGTCCCCGGCGAGGAGCGCGGCCGCTTCGAGGGCCCGCTCCAGGGCCCGGTTGCTGCTGATGCTGATCGTCCCCGAGTACATGACGACGAATTTCCCGTCGAGGCCGCGCCGGCGGGAGACCGGGTTGTCCTTCGGTCCGGGCTTGAGGAATTCCGTATCGACCCAATTCGGCAGGACGGCGAGCTTCGCCTCGGGGACGCCCTTGTCCCGGAGATTGCGGGCGAACCCGTCGCTGATGACGGCGATCGTGTCGGCCAGGCCATAGACCCATTTCTCGAGCGCCCGGGCGAAGCGGATGCCGGCCGGGTTCCTCAGGATGCCCGATCGGATGGCCAGGTCCGGGTGGATGTCCTGGACGTTGACGACGACCTTCGCACCGCGGACGGCCTTGGCGAACAGGCCCGGGACACCCAGCTGAAGGGGCGGGGTCCTCAGGAAGACGACGTCGGCGCGCCGGACAGCCAGAAGGTTGATCAGGGCCCCCGCCGTGTAGATGTTCCAGGCCAGCAGCCGGGCCAGCGGAAAGGGGGCGCTGTTGGTCCACAGTCTTTTCACGACCACGCCGCCTTCGACCCGGCGGGAATAGACGATGCCGCGGAACTCCTCGCCGCGCGTCCGCGGCAAGGTGGTCACGACCTCGACCTCGTGCCCGGCGCCGGCCAGGCCCCGCGCCAGCTCGTCCATGAGGACCGGCGCGCTCCCGAAATCCGGGAGGTAGTACATCGTGTGGATCAGGATCTTCATGGTTCAGGCCGGGGATGGTCGAAGGCCCACTGATAGATGTAGGCGACAGCCGGGACGAAGAGCAGGAGGTCCACGCCGTAGAAGGCGGCCGTCGATTCGAAAATGCTCCGGGCCGAGAGGAAGCCGAGCACGAGGACCGACTGCGTCAGGAGGGACCGGTCGGGTTCGACGGCCTGCCGGATGCGGCGCAGGACGCCGCTCTTCCACAAGAACGCCCACAGGACGACGATGCCGGCCGCAAAGAGGAGTGCGCCGATCACGCCCGCCTGAATGCCGGCGTGGAGATAGGAATTGTGCATGTGCTCTTCGTTGATGAGCAGACGATCGGCCTGGAAGCCCCAGCCAAAGAAGGGCGATTCACCGATCCGCTCGAGCCCCTTCTTCCAGGTGTTGTCGCGGCCGGTGAGGAAGACGAGCGAGCTCAGCGCGCCCTTGGCCCTCCAGGTGACGCCGGATACCCAAATGACATAAGCCGCCGCGGGTCCGGCGACGAGCAGGCGCAGGTCAACGCCCCGGACGATGACGAAGAGCATGCTGGCCACGGCCAGGCCCAGCAGGGCCGAGCGGGATTGGGTCTGCATGAGGATGAAGACCGCCGGGACGGCGAGCGGCAGCCAGAGGAATCGCTTCTTCGAGGCCGAGGTCACCAGGCTTACGCCGGCCAGGATGAGGACGATGAGGGCGTAGCGGCCGACGCCGTTGGCCCGGACCTCGCCGAGGCCGAAGGGCAGATGATAGATCTCGAACCGGGTCGACCGGCCGAACCCGAACCGGTAGGCTTCGGGCAGGACGGCCAGCAGCAGGAGGGTGACGATGACGCCGTTCAGCCGCAGGATGGTCCGCAGGATGGGCAAGGGCTCGGGCCTTTCGATGATGAACCAGGTGACGAGCAGCGGCGAGAGATAGGCGGATCCCCAATAGAGGGCCGTCGCCGGGTCGGGCGAAAAGAAGATCGATGAGGCCAGACCCAGCGCCCCGTAATAAACGAGAAAGCCGAGCGAGGTCCCGCCGAAGCGGAACCGGGACCGCGAAGCCAGGGCCCAGAGGATGGCGATATAAGCGGCGGCCACGGGCAGGACCGCCCGGGCGCCTTGGAAGAGGGCGAGAGGATCGCTCATCGGGGGCAGCGGAAAGAGGTTGTAGGGCCCGGTGAAGACGCCGCCCCAGGCCATGCCCCAGAGGACGAGGGCGAAGATCATCCGCGATCCTCCTGCCGCGGGCTCCGGCCGTCCAGGGCGTCGGCATAGATGCCCCGCAGCTTCTCTCCGAGGCGGCTCCACTCATAAAACGAGGCGGCCCTGTCGCGGCCTGCGGCGCCCATGCGGGCCCGCAGACCAGGATCGCACCAGAACCGGCCCAGGGCGGCGGCCAGGGCGGCGGCGACCACATCCGGCGGCCCCGAAGGGACCTTGACGCCGGACTCGGCCCGGACGTGAAGGCCCGGCCCGGCCAGGTCGAGGCAAACGACCGGCAGGCCGTTGGCCATGGCCTCGACGACGACGGCCCCTCCCCCGTCGCGCAGGGAGGGGAAGAGGAAAACGTCGCTCTGCCTCATCTTCTCGAAGATCACGGACCGGGAGCTCCAGGGCGTCCAAACGACACGGCCGGCGATGCCGAGACGGCCGGCGAGCGCTTCGAGCCGGGGCCGCTCCGGGCCCTCGCCGACGAGCTCGAGCGAGGCGGCCGGAACGATGCCGGCCAGGATGCGCAGGGCCTCGAAGGCGAGCGGCAGGCCCTTGATGGGATCGAACCGCCCGACGTAGAGGATGCGGAAGCCGTCGCGGCGCTCGGCCGGCCCGGGCCGCGCGGACAGGTCCTCGCGGCGGATGCCGTTGACCGGGAAATCGACGATCTTGTCGCGGAAGCGGCGGAGGACGTCCTTGGTCTCCCTATTGCAGACGAGGATGGCCGAGGCCTTCTCAGCGGCCCGGCGCCGCGCGGGCGTCGCGCGCCAAACGTTCTGGAGGAAGGCCCGCGACCTTTCCTGGCGCCTGTCGCGGCGGGCCATCGTCCGCATCAGCTCGCGGGGCACTCTCTGCCCGCCGCCGATCGGCCCCCAAACGAAGGGGACCGGGAGCGCGGGGGCGATGTAGCTCGGCATCCAGTCGTTCGAGAAGGTGATCTGATGGAAGAGGTCGAAGCCCTCGCTGCGATGGAGCTCGACGGCGGCTTTGGCCGCCGCGCGCTGCCAGAGGTAATAATAGATGCGCGCGCCCAGATGCCGGTCGCGAAGCGTCTCGTGGAGCCGTCGAGGCAGGTCGACGTAATGGACCTGTGCCGGGCGGCCGTCGCCGCCGGTGATCGTCCCCTCGACCCCTTCGCGATTGAAGGCCCAGGTGATCACGTGCAGGTCGGCGAACACGGCGATCTCCCTGGCCAGATGCCAGCCCAGGATGGCCTCTCCCGGGAAGTGGGCCGTCGAAGGCTCCGGATGGCAGGCATAGGCGGAGGCGAGCACCTTGGGTCTTGCGGGTGGCATCGGTTTCACGCGGCGCCGAGCACGGACCGCACCAGGCCGACGGCGTTGCCGAAGGCCCTTGAGGCGTAGGACGCATTCCGGTCGCGGACGGCCAGGGCGAGGCTCATGACCAGTCTCAAGGTCAGGGCGGCCCGGCACCTGGCCGGGGAGAGCCCGGCGTGCTTGCTCACGAAATGGGTCCGGTTGAGGACTTCGCGGACGCCGAAAACATAGCCGCCGCCCCGGCCGCCAGCCGCCGGCAGGTGGCGATAACGGGCGGGCGCGACGACGGCCAGCTTCGAGGTCCGCCCGACGCGATAGCTGAAGTCGAGGTCCTCGAGGTAGCTGTAGCCGGCGAACCACTCGTCAAAGCGGAAGCGGGCGAAGACGTCGCGCCGCCAGACCGAAGCCCCGCTCGGCAGCCAGTCCGTCGACACTGTGGAAAAGACGGGGCCGATCATCGTCTGGAACCCAGAGGCGGTGACCTCGCCGCCGCGGCCGGAATAGAGCCCGAGGCTCGCGGCGAGAGGCGCCCGCTTGAGGGCCGGCCAGTCGAGCGGCGGATGGTTGACCATGTTGAACGCGGCCCCGGCGATGGCGGGCCCGGCCTGGGTCCAGAAGCGCAGCATCTCCTCGACGGCGTCGGCTTCGAGGACGGCATCGTCGTCGAGGAAGCCGACCAGGGTCGCGCCCGGGCCGACCGCGTCGAGCCCGATGTTGCGCTGGCGCGCGGCGGAAGCGACCGCGGACCGGATCACGCGCACGTGAGGCCGGGCCCGATCGTTCCGGGGCAAGGGCTCCGGACTCTCGCCGGCGTCGACGACGATGACCTCGTCGGGGACCCGGGTCTGGGCGAGGAGGCTCTGCCACAGGCGCCGGAGCTCCTCCGGCCGGTCCTTGGTCGCCACCACAAAGGCGAGGCTATGCTCCATGGCTGTGACTGTCCGTCAGGAAATCGCGGACGACGGCCCGCATCTCCGCGCCGAAGCGCTCGGCCGAGAAGGCCGCCGCGCGGCCTTCGAGGTGCCGCCTCAGCGAGGTCTCCCGCTCCGCCCCGGTGATCACCGACAGGATGCGCGTGACGGCGTCATCGGGCCCATCGAAGATGAGCGAGGCGTCGGCCACGATCTCGGTTTGGCCCCCGCCGTCGGGGACCCAAACGACGAGGCCGGCCTTGACCATCTCGGCGACCGCGATGCCAAAGGCCTCCGAACGGCAGCCGGAGAGACCGTACTTGTGACGCGCCAGGAAGGCCTCTTTCTCCGGGCCGTACATTTCTCCTTCGAGACGGACCCAATCCGCGTGGCGGCGGCAGAGGTCTTCGATCTTCCGGGCGTAGGAAGTCCGGCCGCGCCGGCCGATGATGTGCAGGTGGACCGGCTTGACCTTGCGCACCTCCGAAAGGATGTCCATGATCAGCGGAAGGCCCTTTTCCGGGACCAGGCGGCCGATGACGACGAACCCGTCCTCGCGTTCGGCCCAGGGGACGCGCGGAGACTCGCCGGCGACGGGAGGGTAGACCACCCGGGAGCTGAGGCCGAACCGGTCGCGGAGAAGGCGTCCGGCCCAATGCGAGTTGGCCAAGGTGAGGTTCCTTTTCCAGCCCTCTTCACGGTCTCCGGCCAGGGCCCGAGCCAGCCCGAGGTAGATCGACCGCCAGGGGGAGGCCTTCTTGAACGCCCCGGCGGCGACGCCGCCCGCGAGATCGAGCTCGCGGCGGAGCCGGTCATCGAAGGAGAAATCCGCGATCATCTGGATCCCGGGGGCGCCGAAATCCATGACGTTGTAGGCGGAGATCATGATGTCGAAGGAGCGCGCCCGGCGCCGGCAATGGCGGGACAGGCCGACGCCCCGAAAGGCATCGAAGCGCCTCGCCGTCCCCGCGGGGATGGGCAGGAGCTCCGTCTCGAGGCGGGCCAGGTCGATCTCCGCCCGGTATTTCGCGCACAGGGCCGCGAGATCGGGACGCCCCATGGTGATCAAGGTCACGCGATAGTCTTCCTGCAGCGCCCGGATCGTTTCCAGGGCGCAGGCCTCCGAGCCGCCGCCGGCGACGAGGAGGGGGTGGATGACGGCGATCCGGGGCTTCATCGGCCGCCCTCCGGTCCCGCAGCTTTCCCGGGCGACGCTTCGGCCGGCAGGGCCGCGCGGCGGAGCGGGAGCGACCGGGCGATGAAGGCCCGCTCGTCACCGTCGAGAAGCCGGAACCAGGCCGCCGCGGCCAGGGCCAGGACACAGGCCCCGGCGCCCCACAGGCCCCCTCCGAGGACGGCGTTCGCAGCCAAGGCCCCGGCAAAAAGCCCGAGGGCGCCGACGACCTTGGCCGGGCCGTTCTTCCAAACGAAGCCCGGGCGCAGATGGCCCGCCCTGAAGGACGCGACGACGAGAAAGACCGTGAACGCGACGAGCCGCAAGGCCGTGGCCAGGGCCACGCCCTTGATCCCCCCGAGCTTGGCCCCGGCGAAGATCAGAACGGCAAAGGCGACAAGCTCGAAGGTCTGATACTTAGGGGCGAGATCCACGCGGCCGATGCCGATGAGATAGCTGCTCGGCACGGCCGAGATGGTGTTCAGCAGGAACGCCGCCGCCAGCACTTGCACGACGAAGGTGCTCTGGACGGCGAAATCCGGCCCGAGCCAGAGCCGCAGGAAATCGCGGGCGAAGAACAGGAGCAGGATGAAGACGGGGCCGGTCGAGAGCAGCAGGAACTTCGACGACCGGGCGAAGAGCGTCTCCGACCGGTCCCGGTGGCCGCCGGCGTCGAGCAGGCTGAAGGCCGGGAAAAGGACCATCGACAAGCTACCGGGAACAACGCCGATCCGGTTGAGGGCCTCGTAGGGGGCGCTGTAGAAGGTCACGGCCTCGACGGTGATGATCGAGCCGATGATGAGCCTGTCGAGCGATGTCGTCACGGCATAGAGGATGCCCGAGAGACCCAGCCAGCCGCTGAACGAGAAGAGAGGGCGCACGAGCTCGCGGCGGGGAACGGGCTTCGTCCGCAGGGCCGGCAGGATGCGGAAGGCCAAGCCCCCCCAGACGAGGAGCGCCGCCGCCCGCGAGAGGACGAGCAGGACGACGATCCCGGGCAGGGCAAAGCCCAGGGCCACTCCGGCGAGGGGCAGGACGTAGAACAGCACGTTCAGGGGGACCTTGACGGCGTTGACCAGGTCGAAGCGCTGGGCCGCTTCGAGGACGCCGCGAAAGGACGAGGCGACGAACATGACCGGGAGCGACCAGCCGACGAGACGGAGCGTCAGGATGGTCTCGGCCTCGAACCCGGCCGGGATGTTGAGAATGCGCCGGACGATCAGGGGCGCGGCCAGGTGCGAGAGACCGGCGGCGGCGATCCCGATGGCCATCTGGAGCGCGACGGTCGTCCAAAGATAGCCGGGGAGCTTCGCAGGCTCGTTCCGCCCCAGGCAATCGGCGACGTAGCGGGTCGTCGTCCGGCCGAGGCCGAGGTCGAACAGGCCGAAATATCCGAACACGACCCAGACCAGGGACAGGATGCCGAAGCGCTCGGTCCCCAGGGCCCGGACGACCATCGGAATGGTGACGAACCCGACGGCCAGGGGGACGACGAGCCCCAGGAGGTTCAGGCCGGTGTTCCGGACGATGAGCTTGTTCGGGATGTCCATGGGCGGGACAGTTAGAGCTTTCGCGGCAGGCTACCGCCGTTGGAAAAAACGCCGCACCTTGCGGCAGAAAGATCGAGAGTCTTGTCGGCTATTGCGGACGGCGAAATGGCGCTATTATAGCCGAACGATCGGCCGGAGGAGAAGCGAGCGCATTCCGTCGCATGACACTGGCATGATAAGGGGCGCTCCCCTGGCGGACAATCGTCGGCCCGGATGAAAGGGGGGGTGAAAAACGACCGGGGGACCTAACCCTTTGGGGTGAGGCGGAACGCGGCCCGGTTAATCCTTGGCGCGCCGTCCGGTTTCTTGACAGTCCGGGGAGCGTCCTCTATACTCTGAGTCCCATTCGATCCAACGCGCTCGATCCACCATGACAGAGACCGAAAAGGCGAGACAAGGCCTCCTCAGCCCGGCCCTGAAAAAGGTCGCCCGGGACGAGGGCGTCGACCCGGACAAGCTGGCCGGTCTCGTCGGCCGCGGCCTCGTTGTCATCCCCTTCAATCCGCGCCACGCTCCGGCCCGCCCCTCCGGCATCGGCCGGGGGCTGCGGACCAAGGTCAATGTCAACCTCGGCACATCCCGCGATTTTCCGCTTCTGGCGGACGAACTCCGCAAGGTCCGGATCAGCCTGCAGTACGGGGCGGACACCCTGATGGACCTGAGCACGGGCGGCGACCTGAAGAAGATCCGCCGGGCCATCCTGGCCCGGACGCCCCTCCCTCTGGGGACCGTCCCCATCTACCAGGCCGCGGTCCTGGCCATCGGCCGCCGGGAATCCATCGTCGACATGACCGAGGACGACCTGTTCGAAGCGGTCGATTCGCAGGCCCGCGAGGGCGTCGATTTCATGACCGTCCACAGCGGCCTGACCCTGAGGGCCATCGACCGCCTGAAGAAGCAGGGCCGGGTCGCCGACGTCGTCTCCCGCGGCGGGGCGTTCCTCCTCGCCTGGATGCTCCATAACGGGAAAGAGAACCCCTTCTATGCCCGGTTCGACAGGCTGCTCGGGATCGCCCGGCGCCACGACGTGACGCTCAGCCTGGGGGACGGGCTCCGGCCCGGTTCCGTCCTGGACGCGACCGACCGGCCGCAGATCGAGGAGCTGCTGACCCTCGGGGAACTGGTCAAGCGCTCGCGGGAGGCCGGGGTCCAGGTCATGGTCGAAGGCCCGGGGCACGTGCCGCTCGACCAGGTCGAGATGAACATGCGCCTCGAGAAGCGGGTCTGCGACGGCGCCCCGTTCTACGTCCTCGGCCCGCTCGTCACCGACATCGCCCCGGGCTACGATCACATCGTCTCGGCCATCGGCGGGGCCGTGGCCGCGGCGGCCGGGGCCGATTTCCTGTGCTACGTCACTCCGGCCGAGCATCTCGGCCTGCCGAGCGATGACGACGTCCGCGAAGGGCTCGTCGCGTCGAAGATCGCGGCCCATGCGGCCGACATCGTCAAAGGCGTTCCCGGCGCCCTCGAACGCGACCGCGAGCTTGCCCGGGCGCGCAAGCGCCTCGACTGGGAGACCCAGCGGCGGCTGGCCATCGATCCGGTCAAGTTCGCGGCGGTGCGGAAGCGGCGCAAGACCCGGAGCAAGGCCTGCTCCATGTGCGGCGATTTCTGCGCCATGCGCATCGTCAGCGAATTCCTCGGCTCCGGGGAGAAGGCCGATGGCGAGTGCGGCTAAGGGCCTTCTCTTCGGCACGGCCGGAGTCCCCTTTTCCTCCGCCGACGACTCGAGCCTGGCCGGGATCGACCGCATCAGGGCCCTGGGCCTGGATTGCCTGGAGATCGAGTTCGTCAACGGCGTCAAGATGGGCCTGGACACCGCCGCCAAGGTCCGCGAGAAGGCGCAGAAGACGGGGGTCCGGCTGAGCGTCCACGCTCCATATCACATCAACTTCAATTCCGAGGACCCCGGCATCAAGCTCCAGAGCCAGGAACGGCTGCTCAAGACGGCGCGGGTCGGGGCGGCCTGCGGCGCCGTGAGCGTCGTCTTCCATGCCGCGTTCTACGGCAAGGACGCTGCCGAAGCGACCTACGCTGCGGTGAAGAAGGAGCTGGCCGCCGTCCAATCCATCCTCCGGGCCGAGCGCCTGGCCGTCACGCTGCGGGTCGAGACGATGGGCAAGCGCGCCCAGTTCGGCTCTCTCGACGAGGTCCTGGCCCTCTGCCGCGACGTCGACGGGCTCCAGCCCTGCCTCGATTTCTCGCACCTCTACGCCCGCGAAGGCAAGGTCAATTCCTACCTGGATTTCGAGCGCGTCCTGAACAAGGTCGCGCGCAAGCTGGGGCCCCGGTCGCTGCGCAACGCCCACATCCACATCGCCGGGATCCATTTCGGGGACAGGGGCGAGATCAAGCACCTCAACCTCGAAGAAACGGAGTTCCGCACCGACGAATGGCTCCAGGTCCTGCGCGACCTCGGCGTCGAAGGGCTGGTCATCTGCGAAAGTCCCAACCTCGAGGGCGACGCGGTCATGTTGAAGAAGCTCTATGAAGCCCAGGCCGCGAGATAAGAAAGAAGGGATCGACGCGCGGTTGACAACCCGCGGGGCCTGACCTAAACTCGGGCCGGGATCCAGGTCATGACCGCCGCCCGTCCTTCGGGGGCGCCGACCGGCGCCGCGCCCCGCGGCTTCCCGCGGATGCTGCTGAGGTTCGCGCGCCTGGCCGTCCTGGTCCTGACGGTGATCCTCGTCATCGTCGCGATCCCGGCCAGTTCCAAGCGCCAGCACACCGTGTCCCTCGGCGGTTTGGGAGCGCGGATCAACGGCGTCGGAGAGGTCGTCTTCACCAAGGTCGTCCCCGGGACGCCGTCCGCCGCGGCCGGGATACGCCCCGGCGACGTCCTGGTCGCCGTCGACGGCCAGGCTGTGGGGAAGGACCCTTCCCCGGACCGGCTGAGCCGACAGCTCGAAGGCCGGGCGGGCACATCCGTCGCCCTGAGCGTGCGGACCGGCGACGCCCCTCCTCGCACCTGCCAAGTCGCCCGGTCCCCGGAACCCGGAAGCGTGGCGGAACGGCTGGCGACCTTGGGCATCGGCCTGGATCCCATCGTCGCCTATCTGATCTTCCTGGACATCGTCGTCCTGCTCGTCTATTTGGGGGTCTCCCTCGTCCTGATCGTGCTCGGGCACGGCACGCCGCTGACGTCGTTCGCCTCGATCGCCCTGGCCACATTCGGCGCCGCAGCCACGACCAGCGTGCAGGTCCTGGCCTACGAGCCCACGGCCTGGGGACGGCTGGCCTCCGCCCTGGTCCCCACGGGCTTCGCCGCGGCCTTCACCTTCCTCGGATTCCTGTACCCGAACGGGCAATGGGTGCCGCGCCGCAGCCGCATCCTGGTCGGCATCGTGTGGGCCTGGACGATCGCGCAGTGGTTCTGGCCCGCCGCGCGGCCGGCGAACTGGGGCCCCGTCCCCGCCCTCCTGGTCTACATGCTGATGATCGTCGCCATGTTCGGCGCCCAGGTCACCCGTTACCGGCGGATCGCCACGCCCGCGGAGAGAGAGCAGATCAAGTGGTTCGTGCTGGCCCTGGCGTCGGTCGTGGTCGGCTACGCCGTCTCCCAGGTCGCCGCGCTGGCCATCGGCGCGCTGGGCCACCGGCCGGCCGGCGTATCGGGCGCGGTCGTGTTCATCCTGTGGCAGATCAGCACGCTCGGCTACCAGATCCCCTATGCGCTGCTGGCCGTCGCGATCGGCCTGGCGCTCCTGAAGCACCGCTTGTGGGACATCGATATCGTCATCAACCGGTCGCTCGTCTACAGCACCCTGACGACGCTGCTGGCGATCATGAGCGCCATCATCCTGCCGCTGGTGAACCGGCTGCTGGCCAGGATCGCCGGCCACGTTTCGCCGCTGCTGACATTGGCCGTCACCGCCGCCTTCCCCATCCTGGCCTTCAATCCCCTGCGCGCGCGCGTCCAGCGCCTGGTGGACCGCAGGATGAAGCCCGAAGATGTCACCTTCGACGAAACGAGCGACCTGCTCGGGCTCGAGGTCGAAGCCTGGCTCGGTCCGCGTGAGCTGCTGGCCACGCTGGTGAGCTCCGTCGCCGGGCAGCTGAACCTCGCGTCGGCGTCCGCCTATGCGCCTGAAGCCGACGGCCGGCTCGTCCTGGCCCAGGAAACGCCGCTCGGATCCGGGTCCCCGCCGGAGCTGCCCATCGACGGGGAGGTCCGGGACAGGCTTCTGCAGGGCAAGGTCATGGTGCCGCCGGAGGGATCGGGGTTTTCGTTCTTCGTCCCGCTGACCACGGCCAATACTCCGGCCTGCGGCCTGTGCGGCGTCTTGGCGCTCGGCGCGCGCCGAAGCGGCAAAGGCTATACGACGCCGCTCGAGCGCGGCTTGCAGGTCCTGGGCGTCGAAGCCGGCAAGGCGCTCTATGTGGCCGGGCTCCGCGAGTCGAACCGCCGGGACCTGGAGGGCCGGCTGGAGCAGATCGAGCGGCAGATCGCCGCGCTGAAGCCCTAACGCCCGCTTCTTCCCGAACGGGCCTGACGATCCATTCTGGCGCGGGCGATCTCGCACAGATAGGGCACGGGGCCGGCCATCGTGCCGGCTTCCATCATCGACCACGCGGGACAACGCCCGCAGTAGGCGCGCGCCGCGCAGGACCGGCACTCGGGCGAAGCCGGAGGCGCGTCATCGACGTACCGGCAGACGTTTTTCCAGGCTTCGGCGAAGCCGGCCTCGAGCGGCCGGGCCGCGGGCCGGGGCAAAAGCGAGCAGACGTTCATGTTCCCCGCCGCGTCGATGAGGAAGGCCGCCTTGCCGCCCCGGCAGGCGAAGCTTCCGGCGCCGCCCGCCGCCTCCTCCTTGAGCGCGATCTCGGTCCATTCGTCGGCCGACGCTTGGTCGGAGGCCTCGAGAGCGACGCCCTCGGAGGCCGACAAGCGGTCATCCTCCGCCCCGGAAGAGGCCCCGTCGGGGCGCCTGGAAAGAAGCCAGCTCGCGGAGAAGGGCACGCCCCACTCGCACGCCATCCGGCGCATGGCCTCGAGCTCGCCGGCGTTCTTCCGGGTCAGGGTGGTCTTGAGACCGAGGGGGACGCCGAAAGACACCAGGGCCTCGATGCCGGCGCAGACGGCGGCGTGGCTGCCGGGGACCCCGGTGACCGCATCGGCGGTGGCCGCGGTCGCCCCGTAGAGCGTGATCTCGGTCCGGCTGGGGGGCGCCTTGGCCAGCCGGGCCGCCACGTCGCGGGTGATCAAGGTGCCGTTGGTGAAGAGGGCCAGCACCAGGCCCAGGCGCGTGAGCGGCTCATAGATCTCGAAGAAATCGCGGCGCACGAAGACCTCGCCGCCGGTGAGAAGCAGGAAGGCCATGCCGCCGGCCGCGGACTGACGGGCCAGCTCCAGCCAGGCCGAAGCCGGCAGCTCCCGGGCCGCCTGCGTCCTGTCGCCCGCGGGGTGCCGGACGTAGCACATGCGGCAGGACAGGTTGCAGCGGCGGGTCAGCTCGAACGTGCCGTGCGCGGGCTGGCGGTCCGCGGCCGCGCGCCGGAGCAGGGCCCTGACGAGCGGCCCGTATTCCAAAGGTGCCGCCGTCACGGCTCCAGCAATCCTTTCCGTCCGAGGTCGTCCAGGAAAGCCAGGACGTCGGCGCGGACCCTCTCCCGGTCGGCGCCGAACTCGTCCGCCACCGCGGCGGCCAGGTCCGCCGCGGACCGGTCCTCGGCGAGAAGCTCCCAGACCCGGCGCCCGGTGGAATTGAGCGTGATCAGGGCGTTCGTGTCGGCGACCCTCGCCCCGAGCGGCACAAGAAACGATTGCCCCCCGACGCACCTCAACCCGAAGTCGCGGCTTCGTTTCATGGCCCGCCGGATCGAAGCGCGACGATGCGGTCCTCCCGGGCGTCGCCCGGGGCCGGCCGGACGCGGGCTAAGGCTCGGTCAGCCCGCAAACCTGGATCGTGGAGAAATTGCAGCCGCCCATCCGCTCCTGGAGTTCGATGCGGACGACGGTCGCCGCGGGCGGCTCATAGGTCTCTCGCTGGCCGTCCGGCTCCCTGTGGATTTTTTCGAGCTCGCGGTCTTCCATGGCCATCCACCTCCTGTGCCATCTATCTCATGACAGTCGGATTCCCCGCACGGTGATGACGGATTCGCGTGAGCGGAGTATAGCATTTCGGCCCCTCTTGTCAAGGCGCCGCGGAGGCCGGCGCGGACGGGGTTTTTCAGGGTTTGACCCGTCACTTCCCCCGGCTTATAATACGCCCTAACGCAAAATCCATAAGGAGACGCCTATGGTCGAAATCCGTTTCCACGGCCGCGGCGGTCAGGGGACCGTCGTCGCTTCCAAGATCCTGGCCGACGCCATCGCCAAAGAGGGGCGGTGGGTCCAGGCCTATCCCGAGTTCGGGGTCGAGCGGCGCGGCTCCCCCGTCGTCGCTTTCATCCGCATCGACGACAAGCAGATCTACGACAAGAGCCGCATCTACGCGCCCGACCACGTCGTCGTCGTCGACCCGACGCTCGTCGAGGCCATCGACGTCACGGAAGGGCTCAAGCCGGGCGGGACGATCATCATCAACAGCGACCGCCGGCCCGAAGACTTCCCCTTCCACGGCAAATTCCACGTCCGGACGGTCGACGCCACGGCGATCGCCGTCAAGCACAAGCTCGGCAGCATGGCCACGCCGATCGTCAACACGGCCATCGCCGGCGCGGTCATCAAGATCCTCGGCCTGACCAAGATCGATTTCCTGGCCGCCGCCATCCGCGAGGGGTTGCCGATCAAGCCCGAGGACAATGTCAAAGCGGCCCAGGAAGCCTACGAACTGGCCTGAGGGAAGGACGCGATGAGACCCAAAAAAGCCAAGAAGATCGTTTTCAATTCGGCCGAAGAGATGCCGCTCATGATCTGCTCGGTCGGCCACCAGACCCACAACCTGACCGGGGCCTGGCGGAACATCCGTCCCGAGATCGACCGCAGCAAGTGCATCAAGTGCGGCATCTGCTGGAAGTTCTGCCCCGAGCCGTCGATCGAGGTCGTCGACGAGTGGCCCGTGGTGGACTATGACTACTGCAAGGGCTGCGGCATCTGCGCCGAGGAATGCCCGGCCAAGTGCATCATCATGGTGGAGGAGCGGAGATGAAAAAAGTCATCATGGGCAATCACGCGCTGTCCTACGGCGCCATGCTTTCCCGCGCTCAGGTCATCTCCGCTTACCCGATCACGCCGCAAACCCAGGTCGTCGAGCTCCTGTCCGAGATGTGCTCCGACGGGACCCTGGACGCCCAGTTCATCAAGGTCGAGTCCGAGCACTCGGCCATGGCCTCCTGCATCGGCGCGTCGGTCGCCGGGGCCCGGACGTTCACGGCGACCTCGTCCCAGGGCCTGGCCCTGATGCACGAGATGCTCCATTGGGCGGGCGGCGGGCGGCACCCCATCGTCATGGGCAACGTCAACCGGTCCATGGCCCCCGGCTGGTCGATCTGGGCGGACCAGAACGACAGCCTGTCCCAGCGGGACACGGGGTGGATGCAGTTCTACTGCGCCTCGAACCAGGAGGTCGTCGACACGGTCATCCAAGCCTTCAAAGTGGCGGAGACGCTGATGATCCCGGCCATGGTCATCCTCGATGCGTTCGCCCTGTCGCACACCTACGAGGTCGTCGACGTGCCGGACCAGGCGCTGGTCGACAAGTACCTGCCGCCGTTCAAGCCGGCGATCAAGCTGAGCACGGCCGACCCGCGGGCCTTCGGCGGTCTGACCGGGGCGGAGCATTACATGGAGCTCCGCTACAAGCTCGAGAAGGACATGGAGAAGGCGCCGGCCCTGATCGAAGAGACGGGCCGCGAGTTCGGGAAGGCCTTCGGCCGCGACCTCGGCCTCGTCGATCCTTACCGGTGCGACGATGCCGATTTCGTCTTCGTCACCTCGGGGACGGCGGGCTACACGGCCCGGGTCGCGGTCGACGAGCTCCGGCAGTCCGGCGTCAAGGCCGGGAACCTGCGCATCAAGGTCTTCCGCCCCTTCCCCTTCGAGCGGGTCCGCGAGGTCCTCGGGAAGGTCCGGAAGGCGGCGGTGGTCGACCGGAATTGCTCCTACGGCGCGGGCGGCATCTTCTTCCAGGAAGTGAAGTCCGCGATCTACGGCCAGCCGGGCATGCCGGCCCTTTTCGGCTATATCGCCGGGCTCGGCGGGCGCGACATCACGACCGACTCGTTCAAGGAGGTCGCTGCGGACGCCACGGCCAAGGACCGGGCCGAGGAAGAGATCGTCTGGATCGGAGTCAAGAAATGAGCCAAGAAGTGAAGAAAGAAAAAAAATTCACGATGACCCTGCCGGCCGACGAGCTGATGGCCTGCGGCCACCTGGCCTGCCAGGGCTGCGGCGCGACGTTGGCCATGAGGTACATGCTCAAGGCCCTGGGGCAGAAGACCATTCTCTGCATCCCGGCCTGTTGCTGGGCCGTCATCGACGGGCCGTACCCTTACTCGTCGATGGACGTGCCGGTCTATCATTGCGCCTTCGAGACCGCCGCGTCGACGGCGACGGGGGTCAAGGCCGGCCTCCAGATGACGGGCGACACGGAGACGACGGTCGTCGCCTGGGCCGGCGACGGCGGCACTTTCGACATCGGCATCCAGGCGTTGTCCGGGGCGGCCGAGCGGAACGAGGACATCATCTACGTCTGTTACGACAATGAAGCCTACATGAACACGGGCATCCAGCGGTCCTCGGCAACGCCTTACGGGGCCTGGACGACCACGACGCCGGTCAAGCACTTCAAGACCAGGCCCAAGAAGGACATCGTGGCCATCATG
>Ga0326731_1000061_pt1 | contig 26589 bp, 23 predicted proteins | sample MHFSIPfraction_FD_207645 | JGI IMG/M metagenome (GOLD analysis project Ga0326731, IMG submission 207645) | Lab enriched peat soil microbial communities from Michigan Hollow, Ithaca, NY, United States - MHF9FY SIP fraction | ecosystem: Environmental > Terrestrial > Soil > Wetlands > Peat | place...
TGCGTTCGGTGTCATGCCGCCCGTGGCGCGCCTCACCCCGGCCCAGGCGATGTACCACTTCCTGTCGGGCTACACCGCCAAGGTCGCGGGCACCGAGCGCGGTGTCACCGAGCCGAAAGAGACCTTCTCCGCCTGCTTCGGCGCCCCATTCCTGCCGCGGCATCCCAACGTGTACGCCACGATGCTGGGCGAGAAGATCGCCCGGCACGGCGTGCAGTGCTGGCTCGTGAACACGGGATGGACCGGCGGCGGCTTCGGCGTCGGCCAGCGGATGCGCCTCGCCCACACCCGGTCCATCGTGCGCGCCGCGCTCGGCGGCAAGCTCGACCGCACGCCGACCGTGCGCGAGCCGGCCTTCGGGCTCGCCGTTCCCACGGACGTCCCGGGCGTCCCCGCCGACGTGCTCCTGCCGCGCCGCACCTGGTCCGATCCGGCCGCCTACGACGCGCAGGCCGCCCGACTCGCGGATCTGTTCCGCAAGAACTTCACGCAATTCGAAGAACAGGTGCACGCGGCGGTGCGCGAGGCCGGGCCCCCGAGCCCCAGGGCGTGACCCGGCTCGAAGTCGTCCGCGACCCGCTCTGGAACAACATCCGTCTCGAGCCGGAAGCGCTCGAGCTCCTCGAAACACCCGCCTTCCAGCGCCTGCGCTACGTCCGGCAGCTGGGACACGCGTTTCTCGTCTATCCCGGGGCGACCCACACGCGGTTCGAGCACGCGCTCGGCGCCTACCATCTCGCGCGGCGCGCGCTCACGCTGCTCACCGAGGACGGCCAGGCGGTCGATCCGGCCGACGCGCTGCGGCTGCGCCTCGCGGCGCTGCTGCACGACGTCGGCCACTACCCGTTTTCCCACGCGCTCGAGGAGGCCGGGCTACCGAACCATGAGGAGCTGGCCCGGCATCACCTCGGCCAGCCCGAGGTCGCCGCCGCCCTGGAGCACTGGGGCATCGCCCTGCCGAAACTGCTCGCCCTGATCCGCGGCCAGACGCGAGAGCCCCTGGCCGGTCTCGTCTCCGGGGCGGTCGACGTGGACAAACTCGACTACCTGTCGCGCGATGCCTGGATGTGCGGCGTGCCCTACGGGGTGATCGACGTGGACCGGCTGCTCTCGTCCTTGACCCTCGCCCCCGGGCCGGGGGGACGGCTGGCGCTGGCGCTGCACGAGAAGGGTCTCTCGGCGCTCGAATCGCTGCTCTTCGCCAAGTATCAGATGTACCGCAACGTGTACTGGCACCACGCGGTGCGCAGCGCCACCGCGATGTTCAAGCGGCTGGTGCGCCGGGCCCTGCAGGACGGCCGCATCCGCGCCGACGACGTCGCCGTGGCGACCGACGACGGCCTGATCCACGAGCTGGGACGCGACGACCCGACCGGGCTGGCGCGGCGGCTGCGCGAGCGACGGCTCGCCAAGCGGGTTCTGGACTTGTCGGCCACCGCGCTGCCCGCCGACGCGGCGGACTGGCCCGCCACCGACCCCGACCTGACAGAGCAGGTCGAGGACCGCCTAGCCGAAGAGACCGGACTGGCCCCGGGCGAGCTGTTCCTCGATTTCCCCGCCAAGGACCGCATGCTGGGGGTGGAGCTGCCGCTGCTGCGGCGCGACGGCACCGTCGGACACCTGGGAGGTGAGGGCGGCGAGATCCACCTCGGCATGCCGCGGGTGGCCGCCGAGCTGTACCGCTCGGCGCGCCGGCTGCGGGTGTTCACGTTGCAGACGGTCCCGCTGGCCGAATCGGATATCGTCGCGTTGATCCAACTCCCGCGCGAGGCAGTGGCGGCGCGGCTCGCCGGGGGGCAGGCCCTGCTCAGCGCTTCCGACCGACCTCGGTCGACTGCGTCGTCTCGCCGTCGTCGGGATACTCCACCGAATCGATCCGGACCAGGATCGCGGTGATGTTGTCGAGGCCGCCGTGGCGGTTGGCGTCGTTGATCAGCTGGTCCACCTGCTCCTGCGGCATCTGCCCGTCCTTCCCCAGGATCTCGTGCAACTCCGGATCCTCCAGCATTCCCGTGAGCCCGTCCGAGGCGAGCAGGAACAGATCCTTGGGTTTTACCGAGCCCACGTACACGTCCGGGGTCACGTCGCTGTTGGCCCCGACGCACCGCGTGATCACGTTGCTGTACGGATGGGTGCGGGCCTGCTCGGCCGTCAGGTATCCGGCGTCCACCTGCTCCTGCACGTACGAGTGGTCCTTCGTGACCTGGGTCAGCTTGCCCTCGCGCAGCAGATACGCCCGGCTGTCGCCCACCTGCCCGATCAGGAACCGCGTGCCGTACAACACCAGCGACGTAACCGTGGTCCCCATGCCCCGCTTGTCGTGCTCGGTCAGCGTCCGCTGAAAGATGGCCGCGTTGGCGGCCCGGATCGCCTGCTGCATCCGGTCGGCGACTTCCTTGTCTCCGAGCCCGCGCAGTGAGCCCAGCTCCCGAGCGATGTGGCGCACCGCCATTTCGCTCGCCACCTCTCCGGCGGCGTGTCCGCCCATGCCATCCGCCACCACGAAGATTCCCCGGTCGGGAACCATGAGGTAGCTGTCCTCATTCCCCGACCGGATAATGCCGACGTCGGTCCGCCCTGCGCAGGTGATGTGCACGCTGGGCCGTTACACCAGGATCCAGTAGATCAACGCCGATGCCGCGAGCACGACCACGGCCGCGCTCGACCCGCAACCCTTGCCCTTCTTCTGCGGTGTCTGCGCGACCGGACGCTTCGGCGGACCGGATGGCTTCGGCGGCGTCCGGGCGGGGGCCGGGGGAGCCGCGGGCTTGGCCGGTTGGACCGCCGGCTTCGCCGGCGCTGCCGCGGCCGCGGCCGCAGCCGGAGCCGCCGCCACAGCCGGAGTCACCGCCGGAGCGGCAGGCGCGGCCGGTGCCGGGGCCGGCGGCGGTGGAGGCGGAGCGGGGGGCTTGAAGGACTCGATCACTTTGGTGCCCCCGCCCTTGGCCACGCCCATCGCGTCATCCGTCGGCTCGAACACCAACTGCACGTCCCCGAACCGCACCAGCGTCCCTGGCGCGATCGGCGTGTCGGCGTTGATCCGCTCGCCGTCCACGTAGGTGCCGTTGGTCGAGGCCAGATCCATGAGGACCCACACACCTTCGCGGCGTTGCAGCTTGGCATGAGAGGTCGAGACGGATTCGTCGGGGAGCACGAGATCGTTGTAATCGGCGCGCCCGATGTTCGCCACCGGGGTCTTCACGATCAATCGCGTTCCCTTGAGCCCCCCGCTGCGCACCAGGAAGTTCGCGAGCGGCCCGGCGGACGCCGGCGCGCCGGCGGGGGATGGAGTGGGGGTCGGGCGCGGCGTCGCGGGCATGCCGAATGACGTGTTCTGAAGACGCGCGCCCGCACCCGGGAGCGGCGGGCTCGCCGCTGGAGCCGCCGCGGCCGCAGGCGTCGCCGCGGGGCCCGCGTCGGAATAGAAGCGGAAGCTCTCGTCGCCGATCCGGATCACGTCGGCACGCGCCAGCAGTCGTTGCCCTTCGACCCGTTCTTCGTTGACGAACACGCCGTTGGTGCTCGAGTCGACCAGGAGGTAACCCTTCGGAGACGGGACGATTTCCGCGTGGCGGCGCGACACGTCCTTGCCGGGCACGACCACATCGGAGCCGGCCTCACGCCCCAGCACGAGCGAGGCCGCCATGATCACGTACTCCCGCCCGTCGGTGAGAGACACCAGCCGCCCGCCGGTCGTGCCGACCGAGCGCGGCGTGCCCCCGGGCCGGGGTGCGGCATCGGAAGGCGTCACCATGGCCGGTACGAACTGGGTACTGCCGCTGCGGCGCTCGTCCACGAACGTGAGCTCGTGACCAGCGACCTGGAGCTTGTCGCCGTGCAGCAGCGGCGTCGGCTCCGCCCCGAGCCGCACACCGTTGATCATCACGTCCGCTTCCGGCACCGCTTTTCGAATCACTACCTGACCGTCCGGCTGCCCCTGCAGCACCGCGTGCCTGGCCAGCAGGCCCGGCCCGGTGAGTGCGATCGCGCACGACGGGTCGCTCCCTAAGGCCACCTCTCCCAAGGGGATGGTGAACCGCTTGCCGCCAAGCTCGAGCATGGACATGAACGGATTCTCCAGGGGCGCTGGCCGAAGGTCGGAAAAGTACGCCCAGGGGCGTAACCGGGCAAGACGACGTGGGTTACGAGACTTCCTCTTCGAGTTCGCGCCCCACCAATCCGCGACGCAGCCAACGCCAGAACAACCACGAACCGAACACCACCGTGGCGTAACTGTTGATGAACCGCCAGAGCACCGTGTAGCTGGGCAACAGCGTCCGTGGGACATAGATGGACATCACCGCCACCGACAACACCTCGGCCAGGCCGGACGCTCCCGGCGTCGGGGCGAAATACAAGAGGAATGAGATGAACGTCTGCACGAGCAGGATGTCGAAGAAATGGGCCGGTAACCCGAGAGCCCGCATGGCGACGTAGCCGGCGAGCAGTTTGTTGGCATGCGAGGGAGCCGATAGCACGATGGCCCACACCAGCGCCAACAGCCCTTTGGGACTGCCGAACGCCACCATGCACTCGTGGGCCCGGTCGATGCCTTCGCGCAACCGGTCGATCCGGGCCGCCACCTTCGCGCTGCGCGTTTCCAGCCGGGTCGCCACCCAATGGACGAAGTCCCGCAACAGGCGGGGGAAGAACATCGCGAACGCCATCACGATCCCGATCAGCACGAAGATCAGGAAGCTCGTCTTGAACAGGTCGTACAACGTGATGCCCAGCACGACGCCGTGCTGGGCCAGCGAGCGACCGGCCCCGAGCAGAATCGCGAGCGGGCCCGCCACGGCGAAGAAGATCACGGTGGCGACGAACGTCATGAATGTGGACGTCATCGCCTCCGGCAGCCGGACCCCCGCGCGCCGCATCGTCCACATCATCATCGGGCCGGCGCCGGTCTGGAACGGCGTGAGGTAGGCGCCCCACGCACTCATGCCGCCGGAGATCACCATGTCGCGCCATCGGACGCCGGGATGCACGTGCCGCGCGACCACCCACAGCCGCGTCCCGCCCCCGAACCAGTCCATCGACGCGAGCCCCATCCCGACGAGGAGCCACCACCAGCGGAGGCCCAGAAACGCGTTGACGAACGCCTGGAAGTTGTTGCCGTAGAGGAGCAGCCCCGCGAGGCCGCCGACCGAGATGAGGGCGAAGACCTCGAGACCGCGGCGCAGGAGACGGGGGGTGAGGACCGGCATGCAGTCCACAAACCTAGGACGTTCGCGGCATGCCGCCAGCCGGTGCCGCTCCCTGCACCGCCCCATCCCCGGTTAACTTTGCAGGTTATGCCGTCACCTCCCGGGCGCGTGATTCTGCGCAACGTGCGACAGCACAACCTCAAGGGAATCACGGTCGAGCTGCCGCGGCGGGCGCTCACCGTGATCACCGGCCCCTCGGGATCGGGCAAGAGCTCGCTCGCGTTCGACACCCTCTACGCGGAGGGTCAGCGCCGCTACATCGAATCCCTATCCACTTACGCCAAGCAGTTCCTCGAGCGGATGCCCAAACCGCTGGTGGATTCCGTCGAGGGGCTGTCACCTGCCGTGGCGATCGAGCAGAAGAACCCCACGACGTCCAGCCGCTCCACGGTCGGGACCGCGACGGAGATCTACGACTTCCTGCGGCTGCTCTGGGCGCGTGTCGGCACCCCCTACTGCCGACACTGCGGCGCGATCGTGAAGGTGGACACGGTCGAAGAGGTGGTGGATGCGATCCTCGGCGGGGAGGGATCGCAGCCTGTGATCATCAGCTTTCCCCTGCCGGAGAGCGCGCACCGGCCCGATGTGGACGCGGCCGCCCAGCTGGTCGCCGCGGGGTTCGTGCGCGCCCAGGTGGACGGCACCGTGCTGCGACTCGATGAACCCGAGGCCGACCGCCACGTCCGTGCGGGCCGCGAGGTGCTGGTCATCGTGGACCGTGTCGCGGCCACCGGCCCCAATCGCGGCCGCCTCGTGGACGCCGTCGGTACCGCATTCGCCGAGGGAGAGGGCGTCGCCGTGGCCTTGGCCGATGGATCACGGCGCCGCTTCTCGTCCCACCCCACCTGCTCGACGTGCGGGCAGGCCGCCCCGACCCTCACACCGGCCCTGTTCTCCTTCAACAACCCGCGCGGGGCGTGCCCGGGGTGCAACGGATTCGGCGCGGTGCTCGAGTACGACGAGTCGCTCATCGTCCCGGAGCCGGGGAAAACCCTCGCCCAGGGAGCGCTCGACCCGTGGACCAAGCCCCGCTATGAGGGCCGTCGCCGCCTGCTGCGGGAGACCGCCCGCGCCCGCGGGATCCCCGTCAATCTCCCCTGGCGGGAGCTCGAACCGCGCCAGCAACAGTTCCTGCTCCATGGTGCCGCCGGCAGCAGCCGCTACCTGGGCATCTTCCCGTTTCTCGAGCGTCTCGAGTCCAAACGCTACAAGCAGTACATCCGGGTCTTCCTGCGCCAATACCAGCTTGCCAAGACATGCCCCGCGTGCGGGGGGGCCCGGTTGAAGGCCGAGGCGCTGGCGGTCCGGGTGGGCGACCGGACGATCGCCCAGATCTCCGCACTTACTGCGGCGGAGCTGCAGCATTGGCTGGGAGCGCTCACCTGGACACCGTTCCAGCAGGCGGTCGCCCGGCACCTGCTGGAAGAGCTCTCGGCGCGGGTGTCGTTCGTCGTGGACGTCGGCCTGGGCTATCTCACGATCGACCGTCAGACGCGCACGTTGTCGGGCGGCGAAGCCCAGCGCATCGCCCTCTCGAACGCGCTCGGCTCCAAGCTCACCGAGACCCTGTATGTGCTCGACGAGCCGACGATCGGCTTGCACCCCAGCGACGTGCAGCGGCTGCTGACCCTGCTGCAGCGCCTGGCCACGGCCGGGAACACCGTCGTCGTCGTGGAACACGACCCGGCGGCCATGGCCGTCGCCGACTACATGGTGGAGCTCGGCCCCGGGAGCGGGACGGCGGGAGGCGAGGTCGTGTACCAGGGGCCGGCCGCCGGGGTGCGAGCGGCCGGCACGCTGACCGGCCAATACCTGTCGGGCGAGAAACGAATCAGCGTACCGTCGGCGCGACGACCGGCCCTGCGCTGGCTCTCGCTGCGGGGCGCTCGGCTGCACAATCTCGAGAACGTGGACGTGCGGATCCCGCTGCACACGCTCGTGGCCGTCACCGGTGTGTCGGGCTCGGGCAAGTCCACCCTGGTCCACGACGTGCTGTACCGGCAGCTGGAGCGCCGCCTTCGGGGCGGGCACAGCGCCAAGGAGCATCTGGGCGAACCGGTCGGCGAGGTCGCCGCCCTGGAGGGTTGGGAGGGGATCGCGGATGTCGTGTTGATCGACCAATCCCCCATTGGACGCACGCCCCGGTCCAACCCCATCACGTACGTGAAGGCCTTCGACGAGCTGCGGCAGCTGTTCGCTGCCCTGCCCCGCGCGCGTGAGCGGCGCTACACCGCGAGCACCTTTTCCTTCAACATCCGGGGCGGCCGCTGCGAAGCGTGCGAAGGCGCGGGCGCGGTCCAGGTGGAAATGGTCTTCCTCGCGAACGTCTTCGTGCCGTGCGAGGCGTGCGGCGGCCGACGCTTCAAGCGGGAAGTGCTCGACGTCCGGCTCGACGGCCGGTCGATCCACGACGTCCTCGAGTGGACGGTGGACGAGGCGCTGCGGCGCTTTCACAAGCAGCCGCGCCTGGCGCGGGCCCTGTGGCAGTTGCAGCAGGTCGGACTCGGGTACCTGCGGCTCGGTCAGCCGGCCACGACGCTGTCGGGGGGAGAGGCCCAACGGCTCAAGATCGCCCGCGAACTGACCCTCTCCGGCACGCGACCGGCCCGCGGTGGGCGGCGCAACCTCTACATCCTCGACGAGCCGACGACCGGCCTTCACCTGGACGACGTCCGAACCCTGTGCCGGGTCCTCGACCGACTGGTGGATGCGGGCCATACGGTGGTGGTGATCGAGCACCATCTCGACGTCGTGAAACGGGCCGACTGGGTGGTGGACCTTGGGCCTGGTGCCGGCGCGGAGGGAGGCCGGGTCACGGCAGCCGGGACGCCCGAGATGGTCGCGCAGGCCGCCGACAGCATCACCGGCCGCTACCTGCAGTCGGTGTTGTGAGCCGCATCCGCGCCGACGTCCAGCTCGTCTTCGCCTGCCTGCTGTGGGGCATGAGCTTCGTGGTCGTGAAGGAAGGACTCGCCTTCGCGACGCCGCTCGCGTTTGCGTCGGTGCGATTCGGACTCGCGGCGCTGCTGCTCGCTCCGCTTGCCCGTTTCCGCACTCCGTTCACCCGAACGGAGCTCCTGGGTGGGGGTGCGCTCGCGCTGTTGCTCGGCCTCGGCTACCTCATGCAGACGATCGGCCTGGTCTGGACCACACCGTCCCGCTCGGCCTTTCTCGTGGCGATCTCCTCCGTCCTGGCGCCGGGCATCGCGGCGTTGGCGCTGCGGGAGCGCCCCAGCATGCGTCTGCTCGCCGCGCTCGCCCTGGCCGGCGCCGGCGTCTTCTGGCTCACGGCCCCGGAGAGCGGCGGCCTGAACCGCGGCGATGCCCTCACGCTCGTCACCGCCGTGCTGTACGGCGGCCACATCGTCACGATCGGAGCCCTCTCCCGCCGCGGCGATCCATTCCACCTCGTGTGGCTGCAGATCGCCGGCACCGCCGTGCTCGCCGCCCTGGGGACGGCCTTCTTCGAACACCCGCACATCACCTGGACGCCGGGGTTCGACGCGGCGCTCATCTATACGGCGGCGGGCGCGACGGTCGCGACCCTCCTGCTGCAGATGCACGCCCAGCGGCACATGTCGGCGGCACGCGCCTCCGTGTTGTTCTGCAGCGAGAGCCTCTTCGCCGCGACCACCTCCTGGCTCGTCCTCGGCGAGCGCCTGTCCGCCGCGCAATGGGTGGGCGGCGGATTGATCCTGACGGGGCTGGTGCTGGCGGAGCTAAAGGCGCCATCGGCTATCGGCTATCGGTCTTCGGCTGAGCGCGATTCGGGTTGAAGTCGCGGCGCCTCATGGCGATATTACCGCCCCACACGCAGATAGCTGATAGCCGATAGCCGTCAGCATCCAGTCCCGAGTAGCTCAGTTGGTAGAGCAGCCGGCTGTTAACCGGCGGGTCGGGGGTTCGAGTCCCTCCTCGGGAGCTGCCAGGCCGCGGGCGACGGTAGCGGTTTTGCCCATGTCTTGCAGATTTAGGCCGTGACACCTTCCGCCGAGCCCCCGCCCGCCTCTCAGGCAGCGACGGTCGTCGGGGCTGCTCCGATCCCGCCGGTGCTCGATGGGGGCTTGCTCCAGGCCCTGTTGGAGCACAGCTCCGACGTCACCACGTTGCTCGACGCGACCGGGACGATCCTGTACACCTCGCCCCCGGTGACCCGGCTGCTCGGCTACGGTCCCGCCGAGCTGGTGGGCCGCAGTGCCTTCGATCTGCTCCACCCCGACGACCTAGCGCGCGCCCAGAACCTGTTCGCGGGGCTGCTGCAGCGGCCCGCCGACCTGGTGACGGCCGTCGTGCGCTTCCGGCACAAGGAAGGCGCGTGGCGGGATATCGAGGGCATCGGGGTCAACCGGCTCCAGGACCCGGCGATCCGGGCGATCGTCATCAACTACCGGGATCTCACGGCACGTCACGCAGCCGAAACGGAAGCCCGGCGCACGGTGTCGCTGCTGCAGTCCACACTCGAGTCCACGACCGACGGGATCCTCGTCGTGGACGAGGCTGGCCGCATCGTGTCGTACAACCGCCGCTTCGTCGAGCTGTGGCGCATTCCGCAGACCGTACTCGATTCGCGCGACGACGACCGCGCTCTGGCGCACGTACTGGACCAGGTCGCGAATCCGGAGCAATTCCTGGCGAAGGTGCGCGAGCTGTACGCCCATCCCGAGGCCGCGAGCTTCGACATTCTCGAGTTCAAGGATGGACGCATCTTCGAGCGCTTCTCACTGCCGCAGCGACTCGACGGCAAGCCGGTCGGGCGGGTCTGGAGCTTCCGCGACGTGACCGCCCGGTCGCGCGCCGAGCGCGCGTTGCGGGAAAGCGAAGAGCGCTACCGGGCGTTCATCACCCACACGTCCGAAGGGGTGTTCCGGCTGGAGCACCAGCCGCCGGTGCCGGTGGATCTTCCCGTGGATGAGCAGATCGAGGCCCAGTACCGCACCGGCGTGTTGGCCGAGTGCAACGCGGTGCTGGCGCAGATGTACGGGTTCGACCGGCCGGAGCAAGTGGTGGGGCGGCACCTGTACGAGTTCCTCGATCGCGCCGACCCGAAGAACCTCGAGTCGATGCGACGGTTCGTGCTCGCGGGGAATCGCGACCTGGACACCGAGTATCACGAATTCGACCGGCTCGGCAACCACCGGGTGTTCGTGAGCAATTCGGTCGGATTCGTGGAGGACGGCGCCCTGGTGCGGGTCTGGGGCACGCAGCAGGACGTCACGGAGCGCCGCCGTGCCGAGCAGGTGCAGTCCGCTACGTATCGGATCTCGGAGGCCGCGAACACCGCGCACACCCTGCCCGATCTGTACCGCGCGGTCCACGCGATCGTCGGCGAGCTCATGCCGGCCCGGAATCTCTACATCGCGCTGTACGACGAGCCGGGGCAGACGCTGTCGTTCCCGTACTTCCAGGACGAATTCGACCCCGGGTTCCCGACCAAGGCCCTGGGCCGCGGGTTGACCGAATACGTACTCCGCACCGGTGCGCCGTTGCTCGCGACCCCGGACGTCTACAACCGCCTCGTCGAGCAGGGAGAGGTGGAGCTCATCGGTACCCCGTCCCTGGACTGGGTGGGCGTCCCGCTCAAGGCCGGCGGCCGCACCATCGGCGTCATCGCCGTACAGACCTATTCGGCGGGCGTCCGGTACGGCGAGCGCGAGCGGCAGATCCTCGAGTTCGTCTCGACGCAGATCGCGCTGGTGATCGAGCGCAAACACGCCGAGCAGCAGCTGGCCGACAGCGAGGCCAAGTACCGCCTGCTGTTCGAGGCAAATCCGGAGCCGATGTGGGTGTACGATCACGATGACTACCGGATCCTGGCGGCGAACCAGGCCGCGATCGTGAGCTACGGGTATACGGAAGCCGAGCTGCTCGGCATGACGGTGTACGATCTCCACCCCAGCGCGGATCACGCCGCGCTCGACGGGCTGCTGCGGCAGCCGCGTGAGCACGCGGCCACACGGGGCGGGCTGCACCACCGGAAGAAGGACGGCACGATCATCGATGTCGAGATCCTGGCGGATTCCATCGACTTCGCGGGACGCCGCGCGCGCCTGATCCTGTCCCGCGACGTCACCGAGCGGCGCCGCCTCGAGCATCAACTGCAGGAAAACGAGCAGAAATACCGCATGCTGTTCGAGGCGAACGCCGAAGCGATGTACGTCTACGACCTCGAGACGTATCGCTTTCTCGCCGTGAACCAGGCCGCGATCGCCCGCTACGGGTACACGCGCGAGGAGTTCCTGGCGCGCACCGCCTTCGACCTGTGCCCGCCGGAGGAAGCGGCCAAGCTGCGGGCCTACCTGCAGGAGCACCCTCGCGTCTCCGGGACCACGAGCGGCTGGATCCACCAGCGCAAGGACGGCACTCTGCTCGAGGCGGAGGTCGTCGCCCACACGATCGATTTCGGGGGGCGGCTGGCGAACCTCGTCCTCGCCCGCAACGTGACCGAGCAGCGCCGCCTCGAAGCCCAGTTGCGGCAGGCCCAGAAGATGGAGGCAGTGGGACGACTCGCCGGCGGGATCGCCCACGACTTCAACAACCTCCTCACCGCCATCCTCGGCTCGGCCCAGCTCGCCCTGCGGGAGGTCGAACCGTCCCACCCCGTCCGTGAGGATCTCGAGGAGATCCGGCGCGCCGGCCTGCGGGCGGCGGAGCTCACCCGCCAGCTGCTGGCGTACAGCCGCCGCCAGGTGGTAGCGCCCAAGATCATCAACGTCAACGAGGTGGTGCGGAACCTCGAATCGATGCTGCGGCGGCTCATCCGCGAGGACATCGACCTCGTGCTCGAGCTCGCGCCCCACCCGCTCGCAGTCAAGAGCGACCCCGGGCAACTGGACCAGGTGGTGCTGAATCTGGTGGTCAACGCACGGGACGCCCTGCCCCAGCGGGGCCGCATCATCGTGCGGACGGCGCCCGTGAGCCTCGGTGCGCAGCAGCCCGGCAACGACCCCCCCGCGGCGCCCGGGGCGTACGTGCATATCGCCGTCTCCGACACCGGCAGCGGGCTCACACCCGAAGCCCGAGCCCACTTGTTCGAGCCCTTCTTCACGACCAAGGAGCTCGGCAAGGGAACGGGCCTCGGTCTCGCGACGGTGTACGGTATTGTGAAGCAGAACGCCGGATACATCTACGTCGATTCCGCTCCGGGGTCGGGAACGACGGTGCGCGTCTACCTGCCGCTCAGTACGGAGCCCCTCCCGGGCGTCGATGTTTCTCCCCCTGCACCGGCAACGGCGGGAGGATCGGAGACGGTCCTGCTGGTCGAGGATGAGGCCGCCGTGCGGCAATTCGCCCGGCGGGCGCTCGAATCGAGTGGCTACTGCGTTCTCTCAGCTGGGAACGGGGCGGAGGCCCTGTCTCTGGCGGAGCAGCATCCCGGGCCGATCCACGTGCTCCTTACCGACGTGGTCATGCCTGGAATGGGAGGACCCGAACTGGCGCGGCAGCTCTCCTCTCGCCGGCCCAGCCTGCGGGTGTTGTTCTGCTCCGGCTACACGGACGACGCGACCGTACGGGATGGCGTGAGGGAGGCTGGCACAGCCTTCCTCCAGAAGCCGTTTGCCCCGGAGGAGCTGATCCACAAGGTCCGGGAGGTGCTGACGACCCCATAACACTTCAAGTCGTGTGAGTGTGCGCTCACTTAATCATGCAATATCTTATTTGACAACTGGTTACACCACCACAAGCCCCAATACATTGTCGTAACAGCAAGTAGCATCGCGAGTTGCGTCGAGTCGGAGCGGTAATTGAGCGCTCCCCCGCTAGATTGCGCCATGCCTCTTCGCCCTTTGTACGGTCACGACACAGTCACCTCGCGCTTGGGAGCCGCCATCCAGGGAGGCCGGCTGCCCCAGGCCCTGTTGTTTGAAGGCCCCCGGGGGGTCGGCAAGCAGCGGGTCGCCCTCTGGGCCGCCCAGACCCTGCTGTGCGAGCGTGGCGGGGCCGAGCCCTGCAACGAGTGCCGCTCCTGCCGCATGGTGGCGTCTCTCACCCACCCCGACCTGCACTGGTTCGTCCCGCTCGAGTTGTCCAAGAAGGGAGCGGATGCGGACAAGCAGATCGAGCTCGTGGAATCCGCCTTGGGCGAGGAGATGGCCGCGCGGCGGGAACAGCCGCTGTACGGGCCGCTTTCCGGTATGGCCGTCCATAGTGTTGCGTCCGTGCGACTGTTGCTACGACATGTGGCGCTGACGCCAGCTATGGCTCGCCGTAAGGTCTTCATAGTCGGCGACGCGGAACGCCTCATACCTCAGCGCGCCAACCCGGAAGCCGCCAATGCCCTGTTAAAGGTGCTGGAAGAGCCCCCAGCGGACACGGTGCTCATCCTGACGGCTTCCGAACCGGACGCCCTGCTTCCCACGATCCTCTCACGCGTAGTGCGGGTCAGGATCCAGCGAGTGCCTGATGGTGTCGTGACATCATTCATACATCAAGAGCTTCAGGCCGAGAATCTGGCGGCATCCGAGGCGGAAGGCTGCATCGGCAGACTTCTTGCCCGATCACAGGCCAGTGGCTTGGCGGCACGGGACGCCTCCGAGGCGTTCCAAACGGCCGTCCGAGGTAACGCCGTCGATCGGTATTCCCTGGCCCTGCGACAGACGCCGTTCCAGGCACGTGGGGGGTTCACGGACATGCTGGACGGGTTGCTGGAGCGCCTGCGACAGGAGGCACGCCGGGGAGCGGGAGGCGACACGCGACGGATTGCCGAGGCGATCTCCCTGGTGCTGCAGGCGCGCGAGCAGGCACAGGGCAATGTGAACCCGCAGCTGTTGGCGGCGGTGTTGGGGGAAGATCTGGCGGAGGCGGGGGGGGGCCGGTGGCCGAGCTGACGCATTTCGACGACGCCGGCGGCGCGCACATGGTCGATGTCGGGGGCAAGGCCGCCACCGCGCGCAGCGCGACGGCGGCGGGAGCGATCCGGATGTCGGCCGAGGCGTTCCGGCTGGTGGCCGACGGGGCCGTCGCCAAAGGCGATGTCCTCACGGTGAGCCAGATCGCGGGGACCCTGGCGGCCAAGCGGACGGCTGAGCTGATCCCGTTGTGTCACCCGCTGGCGCTCGACCACGTGGACGTGAGCGCCACCCTGGACGACACGCTGCCCGGGGTCCGGGTGCGGGCCACGGTCCGCACGGTGGGGCGTACCGGAGTGGAAATGGAAGCGCTCACCGCTGTTTCAGTCGCGCTTCTGACGGTCTACGATATGGTGAAGAGCGCCGACCGCGAGATGGAGGTCCTGTCGGTGCGCTTGCTGGAGAAGACGGGCGGCAGCCGCGGCGATTGGCGCCGTCGCTGAGTAGCCCGCACCGCCGAACGGTGTTGGGGAATCGGGGATGGGGTCGGCGGGACCCGAATTCAGGAGGAGTATGAGCGCATCACGACGTTGGCGAGTACCTGGCGGCTTGATCGTGATCGGGGCGCTGGTGGTGTCCAGCATCGGCTGGGCCCGCCATGCGGCAGCCGACGACCAACCGTCGGCGACGGCGGGGGCGATGCTGGGCGACGTGCAGGCGTTGTCCCAGCAACTGGAATCCACCAAGGGCGAGCTGACGGTCGCCCGGCTGCAGCTCGACCGCGCCGAGGCGGTCATGGAGTTCTCCGGCCGCTATGACGTCCCGGCCGATCTGGCGGCGGCGATTTACGACATCGCACTGGCCGAGGGGATCGAGCCGGGCCTGGCGTTCCGCCTGATCAGCGTCGAATCCCGGTTCGACCTGCGGGCCCACAGCTCCGCCGGAGCGTTGGGCCTCACGCAGATCCTCCCCAGCACGGCCCGGCTGTACGAGCCCGGGCTGACCAACGATCAGCTGTATGAGCGGGAGACCAATCTGCGGCTGGGCTTCCGGTACCTGCACGACCTGTTGACGCGCTACGGGGACAACCTGGAGCGCGCGTTGCTGGCCTACAATCGTGGGCCCTCGAAGGTCCAGGACCTGCTGCGCGCCGGGGTGAATCCGTCGAACGGGTATGCGCAATCGGTGATGCGTGGCTATCACCGCCAGCAGCCGACCGGAGGGGATGCCGAGTAGGCGTTCCGGGATACGAGAGGGACGAAACGAAGCGGCCAGGGAGCAATCCCCGGCCGCTTCGCTTTTCCGGAGTGGTCTGGCGCCCTACTCCGTTTGGTTCTTTCCCGCGGTCTGCAGCGGCGGGACCCGCAGCAGCTGCCCCGGCTTGATGATCGACGTAACCGAGAGGCCATTGTAATCGAGCAGCGCCCGGAGCGTCACGCCGTAGCGACGCGCGATCTGGCTCGCCGTCTCACCGCTGCGAACCCGGTGAGAGGCCGCAATCGCGTTCCCGCCCACCGCCGCCGTCCGGCGCGGGGCCGGATCGGCCGGCCCATTCCAGGCCGCCCGCGGCACGACGCGCCCGGACATCGGGATGACGAGACGCTGGCCGACCCGCAGCGTATGGGGCCTGAGCCACGGGTTGGCGCCCTGGATCATCGAGACCGAAACCCGGTACTGCTTGGCGATTTCGGAGAGCGTCTGCCCCCGCGTCACGTAGTGATCCACGAACGTGATCCGGTCGGTCACCGGCAGGGTGTCGAACCGCTCCGCCACCAGGGTGCCCCGGCCGCGCGGGACACGCACGGTGACCTCGCGGCCCGGTGGCGTCACGCCGCGCACGAACTGGGGATTCAGCTCCAGCAGCGCCGCCGTCGTCGTATCGGCGAGCCGTGCCAGGACATCCAGCCCGGTGGCGTCGGGCACCCGGATCTCGTCGAAGACCAATGGTGTCAGGGGCTCGATGTCGGTGAAGCCGTAGCGGGTCGGCTGTTTGGCGACCAGGGCCGCCGCGATCAGCTTCGGCACGTAGTCCCGGGTTTCCCGGCGCAGGATGCGCGTGCTGGCGAGCTGGAAGAAGGTTTCGTCGGTGAGGCTGTCCGCCTCGCCAGGCAGCCGCCGCACGCCGCGCTGGATGCGGCCCTCGCCGGCGTTGTAGGCCGCCGCGGCCAGGTACACGCTCCCGAGCTTTTGCACCAGATCCGAGAGGTAGTTCACGGCTGCATCGGTGGCCTTGAAGGGATCGCGGCGCTCATCCACCCACGGGTCGACGGTGAGACCGTACAGCCGGCCCGTCCCCGAGACGAATTGCCACATCCCGACCGCCCGGGCACGGCTCACGGCCGAATTGGACAGGCCGCTTTCGATCAGGGTGAGGTAGACGAGATCTTCCGGAAGTCCCTTGGCCCGCAACCGGTCGCGGATCATCCCTTCATATCGGGACAGGCGCGAGAGCCAGATGGCCATGCGGTCGCGCGCATCCACCTGGAAGAACTCCAGGTACTCGAGCACCCGGCGGTTCGCCGCGTAGCTCGTGACATCGATGTCGTAGGTCGGGGTGCTCGTCGCGTCGGCGGGCTGCGCCCCCACGATCTCGCGACCTTCCGGCCCGAACAGCCGGACCGCCTCGCGCTCGACGTCCTCGCCGCGGACCGTCGCCGCAGGGGCGGCGCTGTCCGTCACCGTCCGTCCCGGATCCGGCGCCGTCACGATCGTCGTAGCCGGGGTGGGGGCCGGACCCGCTGCCGGGAGCGGGGCCACCCGCGCCAGGTGCTGCTGGCCGGCGCAGGCCGCGAGGCCCAGGAACAGATACCAGGTCTTCGTTGGGCGCAGAGTCATCGTGTCGTCACGTAGTTCCCCAGAACGCGATTGGTCGCGTTCAGGACCGCCAGGGCTGCTCCGCGCGGCGGGTCGGTTTCCGTCAGGTACGAGCCGACCATGCGCCAGGCACTTCCCTCCGAGCGCACCGACAAGCTCACGATCACTACCGTCGCATCGAACGCCCTGACTGACTTCACGCCCAGGAGCTCCAGCTCGACCCCGGGTGTCACGGCCTCCTGCAACGCCTGCACCGCTGCCTCGGCCGAGCACCTCAGCTCGCCCGCCTGGGACATCATGCCCTCGGCGACGCCCACGAACTCCCGGCCATCGATCCACGACAACTGCACCCGTGCCCGGCACCGGCCGTCGGGGAGTCGATCGAACCCGAAGACTTGGAACCGCAGCCGCTCCGCAATCGCCGTTCTCCCGCTCATGCGATCCTCAATCGAAGTGAACCTCTATCTGGGTGCGTCCTGTCGGGTCCTGCGGGGCTTCCACCACATCCACCTCGAGCCGTGGCTTCCCCTGATCGTCGCGTTCCGCCGATATCACCAGAACCAGACCGCCGGCGAGCTCCACCTTCAGGTGGCGCAGGTCCGAACGGACCGTCACATCGCCAACCACCGCTCCCCGCAGCCGCTCCACCGCCGCGACGACGCGGCGCAAGTCCTGAAGGGCCAGAGGATTCAACTCAGGCGCTCGGCCAAGAGACGGGCCAGCGCCGTGTCCGGTATCCGTTCCGCCTGCAGGAACAGTGCCGACCTGGACGATGCCCCAGGGGATAGTCCGCCCAGAGCGCAGGTTCCTGCATCCTGCCCGAATTCACGCGGAACGACAACCTCAGATGCCAGGCATAGGAGTCCGCGGGACGCTCAGCCAGGGCATCCACGTTCCAAACCTTGTCGCCATATGCGATTACGCGCCAGGCCATCATGACCCTCAGAGGCCGCCCAATATGGGCCTAACTTCAAGTCAGGTCAAGACTTCAGTCGCCTGAAGTTGCCAAAGCGCGAAAACGGAGGGCCAAATCCTTGGTGACAGGGCCGGCTGTGCCGGTTCCGATCGTCCGGCCATCCAGGCGGCTCACGCCAATAACTTCCGCCGCGGTCCCGGTGAGGAAGACCTCGTCAGCGGTATAGAGGTCATAGCGATTCAGGGGGGATTCCTCGAAGCCATACCCGGCGTCACGGGCCAGCTCGATCACGGCGTCACGCGTGACCCCCCGCAGGATGCCGCTCCAGGGCGGGGGAGTGCGCAGCGTGTGATTCGCCACGGCGAAGAGGTTCATGCCACTCGCTTCCGTGACATAGCCGGAGGCGTCCAGCATCACGACCTCGTCGACACTCGCGGCGATGCCTTCGACCTTGGCGAGGATATGCGCGAGGTAGTTGAGTGACTTGACGCGCGGCGAGAGGTTTTCGCGGTGGCTGCTCGGGGTCGCGGCCGTGAGACAGGTGAGCCCGCGCTCATAGCGATCCTGGGGCCACAACCTGATGGTGTCGACGATGCAGATGACCGTCGGAGTGGCGCACTTGCGCGGATCGAGGCCGAGATCCCCTACCCCACGGGTGACGAGCAGCCGGAGGTAGGCATCGCGCATGCCGCTCTTGGCGAACGCCTCGGACACGATCGTCGTCATCTGCGGCCGCGGAACCGGGACGTCGAGGCAGATGCCCTTGGCCGACGCGTACAACCGGTCGAGGTGCGCCTCGAGGCGGAAGATCCGGCCGGCGTAGGCGCGGATCCCTTCGAACACCCCGTCCCCATACAACAGGCCGTGGTCGAAGACGCTGACCACGGCCGTGTCGCGATCGAAATACTTCCCGTCAATCCAGATGGTCGTCATGCCGGGGGAGTAATCTGCCTCCCCCGGCTGACGCTGACAACCCTGGGATTACTGGCCTCCCCGCATGTCGCCGCCGTGACCGCCGTCGTGATCGTCCCCACTGTCGCCGTCGTCGTGGCCGTCGTGGTCGCGATCCTCGAACGCGTTGATCGAGCGTTGGATGTTCTCACGCACCAGCCCCTCGTTGGCGCCGCCGGCGTTCGCGCTGCCCGGATCCACCAGGCCGGCCCCACCGGCCCCGGTGAACCAGCCTGAGACATCGAAGCGCAGCGTGACACTCGCCACCGAGTCGGCCCCGACGCTCAGCGGCGGGTCGATCCGCACCTCCTGCTCCGCTTCCAGCCCCGATTCGAAGGTGAAGTCGGAGCGCGTGCCGTGGTCACTGAACGTGCCGGTCACCCGGATCGACACATCGGCGAAATCGGGGTTGGCGGCGAGGAAGGACGAGTCGCGCGGCAGCCTGGGGGCGTGGATCTTGAACTCGAGCTTGTCGTACTGCCCCGCGGGCGCAGTGACGTTGACCAGGGCCTCCACGGCCGTGTCACCGAGTGGCAGCGAGACCAGGACTGGTCCGGCCTTGATCTCCTCGCATCCCTCGTGATCCCGCTCGGCCGAGTCGTCGCCGGCCGTCGAGTCGTGATGCTCGCCCTCGTGCTCCATGGCGGTGCTGTCGGACTCGCAGGCCGCGACCTCGACCGGCTTGAGCTCGATCCGGCGCACCACGATGTCCACGCTGCGAATGAACACGGTGTCGGAGTCGGCCGTGATCACGGTGGAGTCGCCCGCCGCGAGCACGCTCGCTCCGGCGCTCGCCGTCGGGCGCTGGGCCGAAACGGCCAGCGCGATGCGGCCGCGCCCTGCCCCGGGCCCCGCTCCGTCGGCCATGCATGCCGCGAGTCCGAGCGCCATCACCGGTATGAGTGCCTTCATCGGTTCCCCCTGGAATTCGAGTAACGCCTCCACGGGCACGCGGCGTGCCCTCGATGTCGCATCGCGACAAGTCGCGTAAGATGCGACCCCTCAATGCGTTGCCCCGTGACCCGAGGATCGGGTCACGGGGCGGTTTGCACTGAAATGGGTCAGTTGGCGCGTCGCAAGACAGCACGGGGTTCCGTCAGCTGCCCTCGTGGTGGTCGTCGTGTCCGTCGTGATTGTCGTCTTCGAAGGCCTCGACCGACTGCTCGATGTTGTTCTTCACCACGCCCTCGTTGGGCAAGCCCTTGTTGGCCGACGCGGGATCGACCAGGGCACCGCCATTCACGAACCAGGTGGACACGTCCATCCGGATGGTGAGGTTGGCGCCGGCGCCGACCGTCACGTCGAGCGGCGGAGAGAACGCCATCTCCTCGGAGGCATCCAGGTCCGAGGTATAGACGAAGTCGCTGCGGGTGCCACCCTTGCTGTAGGTCCCCGTCACGCGGATCGAGATCGCCTTGAAGTTCGGGTTGGCCGCGATGAACGCCGCTTCCTTGCTCGAGGTCGTGTCGGTCTTGTGGATCTCGAACTCCAGCTTGTCGTACTGCCCCGCGGGCGCGTCCACGGTGACCGCCGCCGCGGTGTTCGTGGCGCCGAGCGGGAAGCTCGCCAGCACCGGCCCCGCCTCGAACTCCTCGCAGTCCCCGTTGCCGGAGACACTGTCGCACGAGGACGTCTCGAGCCGCTTCATTTCGATCTTGCGCAATACGACTTCGACACTGCGCAGAATCACCGTATCGTTGCCGAGCGCGATCACGGTGCTGTCGCCCGCGGCGAGCACTGCGGGGGAGGCCACCCCGCCGGACACCGACGGCGCCGGCACCGCGCCGGGCGCCCGCCGGGCCGAGAGCGAGAGCGTCACATTGCCGCCGGCGCCGGTATTGGAGCACGCCGCGGCGCCCATCAGGGCGATCGCCGCCGCGATGCGGCGGGTCAGCGCCAACTTTCTGTCAGTCATGTGCATCTCCAGGGAGAAGGACTGCGACGAGCGAACGCCCTGGCAGGTTCGCACGGTGTATGCCCCGGTTCCGATCCGCGATCCGCTTACCCGACAAGCGGTTAGCTGGCGTGCGCAGGATCACACCGACTGGAGGTTGTATCGAAACGAGCCAACGATGGGACGCGGCAGGGCAGCTCAGTTCCGGGCTAGGGCTGGTCGTCCTCCAACCCATCGCCGTTCGTGTCGCGGAAAACTCTCAAGGAAGTGCGGATGTTGTCCCGGACCAGACCCTCGTTCGGTCCGGCAAGGCCGGCGGTGGCCGGATCGATGAACGCCTTGCGGTCGGCGCTGCGGAACCAGGAGGCGACATCGACCCTGAGCGTCACGTGCACCGAGTCTCGGGCGGCGACGGTGAGCACCGGCTCGAGTGTGATCTCCTCCTGCTCGTTGAAACCCGAGATGAAGACGAAGTCGCGGCGCCTCCCGGCTCGGCTGAGTGTGCCATCCAATCGAATCGACGCGCCGGCGAACTCGGGATTGGTCCGCAGCAGGCTGGAATCCGCCGCCGAATCCGGCCGGTGAATGATCGCCTGAAAGAGGTTGTAGTCGGTCGCCGGGGCGGGTTTGGCGGATCGACGGATGGCCCCGCGGCCGAGCGGCAGGTCGAGCAACACCGGGTCGTCGTCGAACTCGACGCACGGCGGATTGTCCTCCCCTTCTTCTTCCTCGCATTCGTTCGAGACCGCCGGGGCGATCGCCAGCTCCGCGAGCATGAGACGAACCCGATGGATGAACAGGGTATCGCGCCCCTGGATCAGCATGGTGTCGGTCGTGACGAGTGGGCCCGCGGAGTCGCCCGAGGTCGGATGGCGTGCGGAGAGCTGGAACACAATGGCCCCGGTGGAGGCCTTTTCGCGACAACTCGTGGCCAGCGCCGCGACGACGATCATCAGGCAGAACGATGGAACGCGCACGGCATCTCCTCGGGGGTCCCGACGTGACTGTGGCGCAATATATTGCCAGCGGCCGTGAGTCCCAACGTTCCGTTCGCATTGCGACGGCCCTGGCTCATCACCAGGGACCTGTTTCACCATAGAGCGCGTCCGGATGTGGAGGCCCTGCAAGGGGTCGCCGATCCGGAGTCGTTCGTGTGGCGCATCCTCCCCCACGCCGCGCGGACCTTCGCGGCCTGCATCACGCTGCTCCCAGCGGAGTCGGCGCGGGCGGCGGCGGTGGCCTACCTGTACTGCCGCATTCTCGACACCTATGAAGACCTGATCCCCCCGCCGGGGGAGCGGGAGGCGGCCCTGGCGGATTTCGGACGCCGGTTCCAGGTGTCCGACGGCGCCCCGATGCAGCCGGCGGTTCGCGTCGACGCGTCCCGCGCGCGCGACCAGCGGGATCGGACCCACGTCGTCCTCGTGAACCGGTGCCACCTCGTGGACGAGGTCTACCGCACCCTCTCGCCCCACACCCGCCGGGACATCGCCGAGCTGGTCGAGGCGATGGCCGCGGGGATGATCTGGTCGTCGCGGACCTTCGGGGATCAGGGAGGCGCGCTGCGCGATGCCGAGCAGCTGAGCCGATACTGTCGCAACGTCATCGGACTCCCGTTCTTCTTCGCGGTCCGCCTACTGCACCAGCAACGCACGGGGGAGCCCGCGGTGCCCGACGCCCTGCGCGAGGACTGCCTCCGGGCCGGCGAGATGGTGCAGCTCGCCAACATCACCCGGGACATCGAGAAGGACCTGGGCCGCGGCGTCGCCTACCACCCCGCCCTCCGGGCGGACCTCGGCCGCTCGGACCTCGACGATCCCGGGCTCCAGGAACGGATCCGGCAGGTGCGGGAGGAGCTGCTGGTGCGCGCGCTCGGGATGGCCCCGGCCTACGAGCGGATGATGGGCGCGATGCCCTTCCAGGCGATCAGCCTGACGCGAGCGTCAGGCGTGTTGATGCTGCAGTTCACGGATCGCTACTACCGCTGGTGCGCCCGGAAAGTCGGCCGGGCCGCTTGGCCGGGACCACGATCCGCATTCTCGCTCATGCTGCTGACCGCCGGCCACGTCGTGTCGGCCCGGTGGGCCGGGAGCACGGTACGGCGCATCACCGAGCGGTTCCTGCGATTCGCCGCCCTCGAGGAATCCCGCACCCGCTATTGATCGAGCGGGCGCTGGAAGAAGGGCCCCAGGAGACCGAGCAGCGTCGAGGCGACCAGGACCGCGACGCCGCAGAGCGCGGCCGAGTACCATGCATAGGTCGCGAACGGCGTATTGGGCAGCGCGAACGCCCAGGCCACGTACGCGATCGTGGCCGCGAGCATCTCCCACACGGGCCAGGCACCGAACTTGAGGGGCAGCGGCTTCTGCAGCGCCTTGATCTTGGCCGCGTAGATGAGCCAGACGACGAGCGGCGTGGCGGCGAGAAACGACCAGAAGGCGGCCCACTGCGCCGAGGTCACCCGGTCGGGGCGTTGAATCGCGGCCAGGACAGCGACGTAGAGCGTCAGGACTTCGGTGGGGATGTAGCCGAATAATACGTTGAGCGCCGTCTCCACTGCCTGACCGGAGCCGTTGACCGGGCCTTCGGCCTCGGACGCCGACAGGGCCGGGCGAGTCGCGGACGCGCGGGCGATTTCATGGAGTCCCTTCGGGACGGCCTTGAGCGGCACCATATCACCGCGACGCGCCGCCGCGGCGTTGGCCAGCGAGTTGATGCTCATGCGAAGTCTCCTGAGATTCTCGTCCGCTAGTGTACGATGGCAACCGGTGCGCCGCCACCGATTTCCGTATCGCGGAACCCTCGGATCCCGGTGACGCGGCCTCGTCCCGGCACTATGGCAGGGACCCGGTTTCCCGACGCAACACGACGCGGATCCTGTGATCCGCGAGGTCGGTGACGGCGATGTCGGCGGACCCATCGCCGTCGAAGTCCGCGACCACGAGCGCCGTCGGCTCCGGACCGACCGGGATGGGAGCGGGTTGCTCGAACGAGCCGTCGCCCCGGCCGTTCAGCAGGGACAGGGAGTGGTGTTCGAGGTTGGACGCGACGGCGTCCAGCCGGCCGTCCCCGTTCACATCGCCCAGCGCCACGGCGACCGGCGACGGCAAGTCGATCGACACCGGGTCGGCGAATCCGGTGGCGGTGCTGAGCCGGACAACGAGCCGGTTGCTGAACGCGTAGCAGGCCACGACGAGGTCGTCCCGGCCGTCGCCGTTGAGATCTCCCACCGCCAGCGCCGTCGTGCCGTCGGTGGTGCGGGGATCGGATGAAACAGTGGGGAGCACGAGCGGCGCGGCGAACTCACCCGTCCCCAGGCCGCGAAACACCAGGACCGACGCGCGATTGTCGCCCAGGGCAACAGCCACGTCGGTCTTGCCGTCGGCGTCGAAGTCGCCGGCGGTGAGCCCCATCGAGGTGAAATAGACCGTCCCCAGCTCCCACACCTGGTGCAGCGCTCCGCTCGCGGAGCCGAGGTAAGCGGTGACGTACACCGGGTTCCCCGAGCCGTCGTGCACGGCCACGACGTCGTCGAACGCGTCCCCGTTGAGATCGGCGACGAGGATGAAGTTCCCGTGGTTGCGGAGGGGGTATTTCACCCCGTCGCCGAAGCGGCCGGTGCCGAGACCGAGCCGCATGATGAACACGTTGTCGTGTCCGATCACGAGGAGGTCGGGGATGCCGTCGCCGTTCACATCTCCTGCCGTCGCCCGGCGCGCGTCGTTGCCCGCGGCGAGCGCGAGCGGCGCGGCGAACGTGCCGGCGGCGTTGCCCGGCAGGATGCGGATCGTGAGGTCACCGCGGGCAACGGTGACGAGGTCGCGGCGGGCGTCGCCCACCACGTTCACGGCGGCGAGGCTCGTGAGCATGGTGCCGCCGACCGGATAGACGCCCGGCTCGCCTTCCGGGGTGGAGACGAGGGGTTCGCCGAGACAGCCGAGTACTCCGAGGATCGCGACCGCCCAGGGTCGCATCGTAGGTCTCACGTCGTCGCTCCGGTCTCCGGTGCCTGTGCGTCGCTGGAGTGCTGTGCACAGAACAAGGGGAGGGCGACCGAGGTTCCCGGAGACCTCCGGGGCTTTGTCAGCGAATGGCGACCCCGCACCAGCACCGCGATGGCAGGGCGACGCCGTCGGCACGAGTGAATGGGGCGAGGCGTTGGTTGATCGCGTCGCGCACAGCGTTGCGCGCCGAGTCCGGGAGTGAGCGGAGGAGGGGCCCGAGGGCCGAGAGGTCGACGAGGAAGGACCAGTAGGCGTCCGCATCGACGAATGTCCACGTCATATCGACGCCCTCGACGTGGGTCGAGGCGAAGCCCGCGCCATCGAGCAGCGCCTGCAGGCGTGCGCGATCGGCCAGGGCGAGGATGCCCGGCTGCCATCCCGGTGACGGCGGCGCCAGGTGGCCCGCCTCGACGAGGATCCGCGCGGGGATCGCGGCGAACGGGTTCTCGTCGGGCCCCGTGAACACGGCGAAGACCAGCCGCCCACCCGGCACGAGCACGCGACGGCACTCGCGCAACGCGGCCGCGGGGTCCGGCATGAGCATGAATCCCCAACGACATAGCACACCGTCGAAGGAGGCATCAGCGAGGTCCATCGCCTGGGCGTCGAGCACCCGGTAGTCGGCGTTCTTCACTCCGAGCTCCGCCCCACGTTTGCGCGCGACCTCGACCATGGCCGGCGCGAGGTCGGTCGACACCAATCGCCCATTTCCGAGACGGGGCGCGGCCAGGAAACCCGTGTCCCCCGGGCCCGCGGCGATCTCCAGCACGCGCTGACCGTTCTTCGGTTCGAGGTGATCGACCAGCCATTCGTGGACGGGGCGCGACGCTGCGAGCAGGGACTCGCGCTGCTCATACCAGCTGCGTGCCTGACTGTCCCAAGCCGTCCGAATCCGGTCTGTCGCATCGTTGGTCATGGGAGCGGAGGACCTCGAAGGGAGGTGCATGACCGGGCCGGGATCGCCCCCGGGGCCTGCGGATCAAAAGTTAGTCCGTCTCACGCAGGCCGCGAATCCTCACCATGGGCATCTTGTATAGCTTGACAGGTATATGACCTACCAAGTATATATGTGTCCATGGAATCTGCCTTCGGCATCGTCGCGGAACCGAACCGTCGGGCCATCCTGAGCCTCCTTGCGTCCTCGGAGCGGTCCGTCAGCGAGATCGAGCACCAACTTCGGATGCCGCAGCCCTCGGTCTCCAAGCACCTCAGGGTGCTCCGTGAGGGCGGCTTTGTGGAGGCGCGAGTGGACGCGCAGCGGCGCGTCTACCGCATCAGACCTGAACCGCTCATGGAGGTCGACGCCTGGCTGGCTCCCTTCCGGCGCTTTTGGTCCGCCCACGTCGACGCTCTCGAACGCCACCTCGATCGCATGGAACAGGTGCGTCCCAGGAAAGGAAAGAAACGATGAGCAGCCGTGAGCAGTACACACCGGGCACCGCCGCCGGCGCTGAGGTCCGAAAGGAAGGGGACAAGTGGACACTCGTGCTCGTCCGAGAGTTGCGTCATCCCCCGACGAAGGTCTGGCAAGCCCTGACCGACCCGGCACAGCTGCGCGAGTGGGCGCCGTTCGACGCCGATCGGAACCTCGGCACCACCGGGCCCGCGAAGCTCTCGACCGTGGGGGCGCCCACCCCGCACGTCACCGAGGGGAGTGTCAAGCGGGCCGAGGCCCCGAGGTTGCTCGAGTTCACCTGGGGCGAGAATGACATGCGGTGGGAGCTGGAGCCGCTGGCCAACGGCACGCGCCTCACGCTCTGGCACAACATTGGTCGCAGGTTCGTGTCGATGGGCGCGGCTGGCTGGCACATCTGCTTCGACGTGCTCGACCGGCTCCTGGCAGGTCACCCCATCGGGCGCATTGTCGGTGGCGAGGCGATGAAGTTCGAATGGCAACGCCTGAATGCCGAGTATGCCAAGCAGTTCGGCATCGAAGCCCCGAGCTGGTCACCCAAGGGGCCACAGTAAACGGAGGAGACAAATGAATATCCTATTATGGGTCGTGCAAATCGCGTTG
>Ga0326731_1000067_pt1 | contig 24986 bp, 19 predicted proteins | sample MHFSIPfraction_FD_207645 | JGI IMG/M metagenome (GOLD analysis project Ga0326731, IMG submission 207645) | Lab enriched peat soil microbial communities from Michigan Hollow, Ithaca, NY, United States - MHF9FY SIP fraction | ecosystem: Environmental > Terrestrial > Soil > Wetlands > Peat | place...
TCAGCGGGACGAGCGGGCGAATCGGATAACTCGCGCTCAACACGCCGCGCGGGAGCGTGGGCCGCGCGCGGCCGAGCCGAGCCAGGATGCGGTGATCGAAGCCGTGCACCGAGCAGCCAGCCGGGTTGGGGCCGGCGTCGAGGACGGCGAGCAGATGGGCGTCACAGCTGGCAGGCAGGGTCTTGACCTCCACGTACACGCGCAGCCGGGGATCCACGGCGGCAAGGGCTTCCTGGAGCAACGGCGGCGGCTCGCCATTGGGGAGACGCCGGGTCCGCACCTGGTCGGCGGAGGCGCCCGGAATGTACAGCCCGTCGATCGTGGCGTCGTGGTGGACGACGAGCGCACCGTCCTCGGTGGCGTGGATGTCCAGCTCCACCCCATCCGCACCCAGCCGGGCCGCGGCGCGGAACGCGGCGAGGGAATTCTCGTACTCGACCGCCGACGCGCCGCGGTGGGCGATGACGAACGGCCTGCTCACTGCAGCAGGCTATCAGCCTTCTTCGGCTCGATCCAGTCCGGCTCCTTCTCGATATCGTGCACCAGGGCGATATCCTCGGGGCGCGGGAGCACGCTCTCCAGGTAGGCGGGGTAGCGCTCCGGGCTCACCGGCTGTCCGTCCACGGCGAAATGTTGGTGGGCGTACATGCCGATCTTGCGGTTGAACGTGAGCTCGGGCACCCGCAACCAGCGCTCCCGCTCCGGGATAAACAGGTTGAGGCGCTCGATGAGTTTGACGATCTCCTGGCGGTAGAGACCGCGGGACATCTCGTTCAACTTGCTCTTGTCCGGCTCGACCTCGTTCTCCCGCTCGTCATAGCGGCCCTTCAGGCCCCACACGTACGCCCAATGCGCGGACGAGGAGTTGTCGGTGCCGAACAGGTCGAACGCGGTGGGAATCCACTTGTAGAAGAAGCGCTGGATCACCTCGGGCGGCATCTTGCCGGCCTTGACGATGCGGAGCAGGCCGTTGTTTCCGGTCCCCAGGTGGAACGACTCCTCCTTGAGCATCGGTCCCATCGACCGCGACAGCGGATCGAAGGCGCTCACCGACAGCATCTTCAGCTGGAACTTGCCGTCCCGGTCGATGAACTGGGTATAGGTGAAGAAGTCGAGCCAGTTGTCCACGATCTCATTGAAGCTGCCGAGCAGCCGCTCACCTTCGTCGGCGCGGCGCTCCAGCAGTTTCGCCGCTTCCCGCTTGCCCTCGTCGCCGAAGTGGGCGCACAGCAGGTAGGACATCTGCCAGCCGTGTCGCATCTCCTCCGTCATGACGCGCTGCAACGACAGGAGGTCGTAGTCCGAGGGCGCGTTGTGGAGCAGGTTCCGCTGCTGCTCCACGGAAGCGAATTCGGTGTCTCCCTGGTAGACGATCAGGTTGAGCAGGGCGTCGCGGATGCGCTGGTCGGGGATGTGCATCACCGTCGGCCACTTGCGGCTGCCCTTGTAATGCCCGAACTCGATGTGGGGCACTTCGGGGTCGCCGAACTTGGCGTCGAATTGGAAATCGCGCAGCGCGCCCTGTGGCAGGCCGATCGAATCCTGCCAGTAGCGGAAATAGTCGATCCAGTCGTCGAAGTTCCCCAGCTTCCGTACCATGGCTCAGCGGCTCCGCGTGGCGAGTGAGGCGCCGATGCGCTCGCGCGCATCGGGCGTGGCGAAGAGCTCGTGCTGCAACGTGATCTCGGCATCCAGCATGTCGGCGAGCGTGGCGCGCTCGCTCCGGTAAATCGCTTCCTTGGCGCGCCGCAGGGCGAGCGGCGGAAATCCCGCCCACACCGTGGCCAGCGCGTGGACTTCGGCCATCAATTTCTCGGCCGGCACGAGGCGGTCGTACAGTCCCACCGCGAGCGCTTCCTCGGCCGGCACCATGCGCGCGCTCCACAGCAGCTCGAGCGCCCGCGAGGGGCCCACCAGGCGGGGCAGGAAATAGCTCCCGCCCCAGTCGGGACCCAGGCCGAGTTTCGCGAACACCTGGCCGATGGCGGCGCCTTCGACGGCGATCCGGTAGTCGCAGGCCAGCGCGAGGTTCGCGCCGCCGCCCGCCGCCGGTCCGTTCACCGCGGCGATCACCGGCTGTGGCGCGGAGCGCAGCAAGAGCGCGAGCTCCTTCCCGGCGGCGACGAGCGCCGGCCCGTCCTCGCCGAGCACGTTGAGATCGGCTCCGGCCGAAAAGGCACGGCCGGCCCCGGTGAGAATGAGGACCCGCACCGCCGGATCGGCCGAGAGCGCCTGCAGCGCGTCGATCAGCTCGCGACACGCATGACGGTCGAACGCATTGAGCTTGTGCGGCCGGTTGATGGTCACGGTCGCGATGCCCTCGGACCGCGCTACCAGGACGAGGCTCATGCGCGCTCCACGATCATCGCGATCCCCTGGCCGACGCCGATGCACATGGTGACTAAACCGTAGCGAGAATGCGTACGGTGGAGGGCGTAGAGAAGAGTCGTGAGAATCTTGGCGCCGGTGCACCCCAATGGGTGGCCGAGGGCGATGCCGCCGCCGTAGATGTTCACCTTCGCCGGATCGAGCTTCAGCTCCCGGATGCATGCGATCGCCTGCGCGGCAAAGGCTTCGTTCAGCTCGACGAGATCGATCTGATCGATCGTCAGCCCGGCGCGCTCCAGTGCTTTCCGGGTCGCCGGAATGGGCCCAAGGCCCATGCAGCTCGGATCGACGCCCGCCACGGCCGTCGCGACAATCCGGCCCAGCGGTTTCGATCCGTCGATCCGCCCATCCGCCGATCCGACCAGCAAGGCCGCCGCGCCGTCATTGATTCCGCTCGAGCTCGCCGCGGTCACCGTGCCGTCCTTCTGGAAGGCCGGCTTCAGCTTCGACACGCCTTCGAGCGTCGTCCCGGGGCGCGGGTATTCGTCCTTGGTGAACGACGACCCGTCGGGCAGGGGAACGGCGACCAGCTCCTCGCTGAACACGCAATCGCGCTGTGCCCGTTCGGCGCGCTGCTGGCTCTCGACCGCGAAGGCGTCCTGCTCGGCACGGCCAATCTCGTAGCGGGCCGCGACCACTTCGGCCGTCTCGCCCAGGGAAATGGTCCAGTCCTTCTTCAGACGGGGATTCGTGAAGCGCCACCCGACCGTCGAATCGGCGATCTCGGGCGCCCGGCGGTTCCACGGCTCCGCGGACTTGAGCATGATGTAGGGCGCGCGGGTCATGCTCTCGACGCCGCCGGCGATGAAGAGGTCCCCTTCACCGGCCTTGATCGCATGGGCCGCGCTGGCGACCGCCTGCAGGCCGGAGCCGCACAGCCGGTTCACCGTCTGCCCCGGCACCTCGACCGGCAAGCCGGCCAGGAGCAGCGCCATGCGTGCCACGTTGCGGTTGTCCTCGCCCGCGCCGTTCGCGCATCCCAGGATGACGTCGTCGATCGCCTGCGGATCGATCTTCGATCGCTCGACGACGGCCTTGATCGGAACCGCGGCGAGGTCATCGGGGCGCACGCGGGCGAGGGATCCCCCGTGCTTCCCCACGGGAGTCCGCACCGCCGCATAGACGAACGCATCCGTCACAGAGCGACCCACACCGTCTTGGTCTCGAGGTACCCGTCGAGCGCATCGCGTCCCAGGTCCCGTCCAAAACCGGATGCCTTGAAGCCGCCGAACGGCGCGCCGGAGTCGTAGTAGTTGTAGCTGTTGATCCACACGGTGCCGGCACGAATCGCGCGCGCGGCGCGGTGTGCCTTCTGCACGTCCTTCGTCCAGATGCCGGCCGCCAGGCCGTACATCGAGCGGTTGCCGAGCCGGACCGCATCGTCGAAATCCTTGAAGGTGAGCACCGCCAGCACCGGGCCGAAGATCTCTTCCCGGGCGATCGTCATCTCCGGGGTGACGCCGTCGAACACGGTGGCTTCGACGTAATAGCCCTTGCCATTGGGGTGCACGGCGTTGCCGCCGGCCACGATCGTCGCCCCTTCCTCGACACCCTTCTTGATGTAGGACAGCACCGTTTCTTGCTGCTTTCGGGACACGAGTGCACCCATGCGCGTGTTCTTGTCGAGCGGGTCGCCGGGCGTGAGCTTCTTCGCCCCTGCCGCAAGCTGTTCGACGAACTGGTCGTGCACCCGCTCTTCCACGAGCAGGCGCGAGCCGGCGGCGCACACTTCGCCCTTGCCGTAGAAGATCCCGGTCTGCGCTCCCTTGACGGCCGCCCCGAGATCGGCGTCGGCGAACACGATATTCGGGCTCTTGCCGCCCAGCTCCAGGGTGACGCGCTTGTTCGAATCGGCGGCCATCCGCATGACCTGCCGCCCCACCTCGGTCGAACCGGTGAACGAGATCTTGTCCACGTCGGGATGGCGCACGAGTGCCGCGCCGGCGGTCGACCCGCCCCCCGCCACGACGTTGAACGCGCCCGGCGGAAGTCCGGCTTCGAGCATGAGCTCGCCCATCGCCAGCGCGGTCAGGGGCGTTTCAGACGCCGGTTTGAGCACGATCGTGCAGCCCGCGGCGAGCGCCGGGGCGAACTTCCAGCTCGCGATGTTGAGCGGGAAGTTCCACGGGACGATGGCGCCCACCACGCCTACGGGCTCCCGCGTGGTATAGCAGAAGAAGGGCCCATCGACGGGCAGCGTATCGCCGGTGATCTTGTCCGCCCACCCGCCGTAGTAGCGCAGCGTGTTGACGGTCATCGTGAGCTCGATCTTCGACTCGAACAGCGTCTTGCCGTTGTGGGCCGTTTCGAGGCGGGCGAACTCGTCCAGCCGGGCTTCGAGCAGATCGGCCGTCTTGGACAGCATTCGGCCGCGCTTCCGCGCCGAGAGGCTGCGCCAGGCGTCGGAATCGAAGCACGCTCGAGCGGCCCCCACCGCGTTGTCGATGTCGGCGGCGTCGCCCAGGGCCACCTCGGCGATCACTTCCTCGGTGGCCGGGTTCTCCACCGGAAAGCGCTTGCCGGACACGGCGGGGCGCCACTCGTTGTTGATGAACAGGTCGGTCTTCACCGGCCCTTGAACTCCGCCATCCGCTTCTCGGTGTAGGCCGCGATGCCTTCCTTGGCGTCCTCGCTCTGGAACAGCTGCTGTTGCAGCTCCCGCTCGATCGCGAGGGCCGACTCGAACGGTACCTCGGCGCCCGACTGCACCGAGCGCTTGATCAGGCCCACGGCCTTGGACGCCTTGTGGGGTGGGCAGAACTGCTTGGCGTACACCAGGACGTCGTCCCAGAAGGTCTTCGACGGATACACCTCGTTGACGAGGCCCATCTCCCGTCCCGAGTCCATCTGGTAGGTCGCGCCCGTCACCATCATCTCGATCGCCTTCGACTTGCCCACGAGGCGCGCGAGGCGCTGGGTGCCGCCGGTCCCCGGCAGCACGCCGAGGCTGACTTCCGGGAGACCGATCTTGCCGGCGTTCTCCCGTGCGATGCGGATGTCGCAGGCCATGGCGATCTCCAGTCCGCCGCCCACGGTATGCCCGTTGAGCGCCGCGATCGTGAGCTTCGGCGTGTGCTCGAGGCGGTTCAGCGTTTCGTTGGCGTGGAGACAGAAGAAATACTTGTAGCGTGGCGTGATGCTGTTCAGATAGCTGATGTTGGCGCCGGCGGAGAAGAACTTGTCGCCATGGCCCCGCATGACGATCACATGCACGTTGTCGTCGAAGCGGGCCTGCAGGATGGCGTCATCCAGCTGCCGCATCATTTCGTGCGTGTAGGTGTTGGCCGGCGGATCGTCCAGCTCGATGATCGCCAGGCCGTCCTCGACCCGATAGCGCACCAGCGTCTTCACCTGAGGTTCCGTCATCGTTGCCATAATCGCTGCTCAGCCTCCCTGTACCGGGGAACGGACCTCGGCGAAGCCGCCGAGGAACAGTCGCGTCAAGAGATCCGCGAGCCGCCCGGCGTCGAGCGGGCCCGTGGGGTCATACCAGTTGTAGATCCAGTTCATCATCCCGAACAGCGCGTAGGCGGCCGCCGATCGCTCCGCCGGCGTCTGGTCCGGCGCCGCGTCGTGCAACAACCCCTCGAGGCGATCGACATAGCGCCGCTTGATCTGGTTGACCCGGCGCAAGCGGTCGCCGCTCAGGGCGGCGGCCTCGTGCGACAGGACTTTCATCTCGGGCATGTGCGCGGCGAAGAACGTGACGTGGTGCCGGATGAACGCCGCGAGGCGGTCCGGCGGGTCCACGACGCCCTCACCGGCCAGCGCCGCTTCGGAGCCCTCCAGGACACGGGTGAAGCAGCGCTCCTGAATGTGCGCGAGCAGGTCCTCCTTGCCGGGCACGTAGTAGTAGATGCCGGCGAGCGACATCCCGCTCGCCGCGGCGAGGTCCCGCATGGTCGTGCGATCGTAGCCCCGCTGGGCGAAGACCCGGGCGGCGTGGGCGAGCAGGGCGTCGAAACGCTGGTCGTAGGGGCGCAATGGTTTTCGAACGTTTGTTCGAATTGTGAAGGTAGTCGGAGACAGACCGGGATGGTAGTGACGACCTGCGGGGGTCTTAATTTCCTGCCATCACCCACGTCCACCCGACACCCATGCCTCCTGCGGATCCGGCCGTCCGGCCGGCGGATGATGCCGAGCTGATCGCCGCCTGGCTGGCGGGCGAGGAGCGGGCGGCGGCCGAGCTCGTGCGGCGCCACGCGCGGGCCTTGGCGCGATTCCTGGCGGGGGCGGGGGCCCCGGAAGCGGATGTGGACGACCTGGTCCAGGAAACGTTCATTCGGGCGTTCCGCGCCGTGGGCGGCTTTCGCAACCAGTGCCGGTTTCGCACCTGGCTGCTCACGATCGGCGGCAATGCGCTCAAGGACCTGGGACGGCGGTTGGCGCGGCGGCGGATCGTCCCGCTCGACGATCAGGTCGAATCGAAGGACGGGAACCCGCACGAGCGGGCCGAAGCCGGAGAGGCGGAGGAACGGCTGCGGCAGGGGCTCGAAAAGCTGCCGCGGATGCAACGCGAGGTCTTCCTGCTGCGGGCGCAGCAGGGATTGGAGTACGATGACATCGCGGCGGCGCTGGATACGACGCCGGGGGCGGCCCGGGTGCACTATCACCATGCCGTGAAGCGGCTGAAGGAGTGGCTGAAATGACGCACGACGAAGAACGCGACCTCGAGCTGGAGCGACTGGCCGGCCGGCTGGGCCTGAAGGCCGCCGAGCGGTTGGATGTCGAGCGTACCGCCGCCGCGGTGCTGCAGCGGCTCAGGGCGGATCGAGCGGCGCGGCGGCCCTGGTATATCCGGCCTGCCTGGCTACGCGCGGCGGCGCTCGTCGTCGTGATGGTCGGCGCCGGGCTCGTGGTGCGCAGCCGTTGGGTCCCGAGCCGGACGGACTCGGGTCACTACGTGCGCGAGGAGCTGCAGGATCTGTCAACGGATCAGCTGCGGGAGGTCTTGGGGAGTCTCGACCAGACCTTGAACGACGCCACCATCCAGCCTGCAGATGACGACTATGGCGATTTGACGACCGAGCAGCTCCAAGCGCTGCTGCAGTCATTGGAGGGGTGATGCGCAACTTCATCTGGGTGCTTGGCCTGGTCCTGGCGCCGGCGCTGGCGGCACAACAGGACTCGCCGACCCTCCCCGATTCGGCGGAGCGGGAACGTCTGCAGCAGGAAATCGAGCGCCGCTTCGGCGTCGTCGTGCAGCGACAGCTGGGGCTGTCCAACGATCAGGCCGACAAGCTGCGGGCCACCGAAGAGCGATTCCGGATGCGGCGCCGCGTCATCATGCGGCAGCAGGTGCTGCTGCGCTTCGGCCTGCAGGAGCAGATGCGGCCGGGACAGGCGGCCAATCCCGACAGCGTGCGTCGCCTGATGGATGCCATGCAGGCGAACCGGGGCGATCTCCTGCGGCTCGATCAGGACCAGGACCGGGAGATGTCGGGCTACCTGACGCCGGTGCAGCGGGCGCAATACCAGATGTTGCGGGAACGTCTGATGCGGCGGCTGCAGGAGGTGCGGCGTGAGCGGGGCGGGCCGGGTGCCGGCCGGCCGGGCCTCCGACCGAGGCGGCGACTTCGCCCGTAGGGGCTGTATATTCCCTCTTCTCGCCCGAGCGGAGGGGCAGTGTTCGGTATCCCCGAGTGGGCCATCGGCGTCGGGTTCATCATTCTGGCGGGCTCGATCGCCAGAGCCGTGTTCGGTCGGATGATGCCGTCCGAGGGGCCACGCGGACGGAAGGCGTCCCTACGGGACCTCACGCAGGCACTCGATCTCGTGCAGGGCCGGCTGGGTGTCATCGAGTCGGGCCAGCAGGGACTCGCCCCGGACGACGGGGTCGCGGCGCGGCTGGCCGAGCTTGAGGAACGGCTCGACTTCGTCGAGCGGATGCTCGCCAAGCAGCGGGAGGCGGACCGAATCGCCCCACCGAAAGCCTAGCGAAACCTTCTCTCCCCCCCGTCACGTCAGGACGCGCTGGCGAGAGGGGCTGTCGAGGCCGCAACGAGGCCGCTGGACGCACGAGGAGGGGAGCATGTTCGGAATTCCAGAGTGGGCCATCGGCGTGGGGTTCATCTTCCTGGCGCTGATGGGCGGAGTCGGATTGTTGTACCGGCTCATGCCGGCCGAGATGCGGGCGTCCGATCGCAAGCGACGCGCGGCGCTGCGGCTGGGCGAGCTGGAGCGCTTGCAGCAGGAGCTGGGCGCCACAGAGGAGATGCAGCAGAAGTTCGGTGAGCTCGCCGACGTGCAGCGACGGGTCGCCGAATTGGAAGAGCGGCTGGACTTCGCGGAGCGGCTCCTGGCCAAGCAACGTGACATGGAGCGCGCGATCCCCCCGAAAATCTGAACGAGCCCGGGTGGCGGAACTGGCAGACGCGCAGGACTCAAAATCCTGTGTCGGCAACGGCATGCGGGTTCGATTCCCGCCCCGGGCATCTCATTGCGGTGTAGCTTTGCTCCCGACCTCACTGGAGCAACCGCGCATGTCTTCCGCACTCGCCGCCCTCTGCGCCGCATCGCTGATCCTCGCGACGCCGGTCGCCGCGCAACATCCACCGACGCTTCCCAGTGAGACGCCCGACACGTTCACGCCGGTCACCGCCGGTTTCGACTACGTGCGGCGGGATGTGATGATCCCGATGCGCGACGGCGTGAAGCTGCACACCGTGATCCTCGTCCCGAAGGGGGCCGCCCGCGCGCCGATCCTGCTCACCCGCACGCCGTACGACGCCACCGCCACGACCTCCTACGCGGCGAGCGTGCACCTCGGCCCGAACCTGAACGGCTACGACAACGCGCTCGACGTCATCCTGCCGGGCGGCTACATCCGCGTCGTGCAGGACATCCGTGGCAAGTACGGATCGGAAGGCGACAATGTGATGAACCGCCCGCTGCATGGGCCGCTCAATCCCACCCCGGTGGACGAATCGACCGATTGCTATGACACGGTCGACTGGCTGGTCAAGAACATTCCCGAGACGAACGGCAAGGTCGGGATCCTCGGCATCTCCTACGACGGCTTCGAGCCGCTGATGGCGCTGATCCATCCGCACCCCGCACTCAAGGTTTCCATCCCGATGAACCCGATGGTGGACGGGTGGATGGGCGACGACTGGTTCCACAACGGTGCCTTTCGCCAGCAGAACATGCCCTACATCTACGAGCAGGAGGCGTCCCGCACCAACGCGTACCGGTGGTGGACCGACCATTTCGACGACTACGATCAGTACATGGCGGCCGGGTCGGCGGGCGAGCTGGGGAGAGCCCACGGGCTCGAGCAGGTCGGCTTCTGGCGCGCGATCCTCGCGCACCCGAGCTACGATGCGTGGTGGAGCCAGCAGGCGATGGACAAGGTGCTCGCCGGCCAGCCGCTCACCATTCCGGTCATGCTGGTCCACAGTCTGTGGGATCAGGAGGACATCTACGGCGCCATCGCGGTGTACCAGGCGCTCGAGCCCAAGGACACGAACAACGACAGGGTCTTCCTCGTGATGGGCCCCTGGCATCACGGCCAGGAAATCGATGACGGCAGCTCGCTCGGGCCGATCCAGTTCAACAGCAATACGTCGCGCTATTTCCAGCAGCACATCCTGCTGCCGTTCCTCGATCGCTACCTCAAGGATGGTCCCCCACCCGAAGCGGTGGCCCCCGTCAATGCGTTCGTCACCGGCACCAACGAGTGGGAGCGTCTGAATGCCTGGCCGGCCGGCTGCGCCAGCGGGTGCACCATTCGTTCGACGCCGCTCTACCTCGAAGCCGGGTTCAAGGTCGGATTCGCCGCCCCCGCGGCGGGCGACAGCGGCGTCGACGAGTATGTCTCCGATCCCGCGAAGCCCGTGCCGTACCGGGCTCGCCCCAGCCAGCCGATGGGGTACGTACCGCCCCTCACCTGGTCGCAGTGGCTGGTGGACGATCAGCGGGAAGCCTCGGGGCGTCCTGATGTCCTGACCTACGAGTCCGATGTCCTCACCGGGCCCGTGCAAATCAGCGGGCAGCCGATCGTGAATCTCATGGCGTCGACCACCGGGACCGATGCCGACTGGGTGGTGAAGCTGATCGATGTGTACCCGGATGAGGCGACCCCCGACCCGGCGCTGGGCGGCTACCAGCTGGCCGTCGCCATGGACATCTTCCGCGGCCGCTATCGCGAGAGCTTCGAGACGCCCAAGGCGCTCATGGCCAACCAGCCGTTGCGGTATCGCTTCGCGTTGCCCACGGCGAACCACGTCTTCCTGCCGGGCCACCGCATCATGGTGCAGGTGCAGTCGAGCTGGTTCCCGCTCTACGATCGGAATCCGCAGAGTTTCGTCCCGAGCATCTTCTGGGCGAAGCCCTCGGACTACCACAAGGCGACACAGCGGATCTATCGCGGATCGGACCGGGCGAGCTTCCTCGAGCTGCCGATCGTGACGACAGGCGGCCATCCGTGACGGGGACCGTGCGCCGCATCACATTCGCGCCGGCAAGTGTCCGCGGCAGACGGTCTGTGTAGGCGGAAAGCGCACTTCCGCTCCCCGACACGCCCCGGTTCTATTTGAAGGCCGTGTCCATCGAACGCCGTCTGCGCGGCTCCCGCCGTCGCTTCGAAGGAAATCCGCAAACCCCGCGCGAGTGGGGACTGTGGCTGCTCGATCGCTGGCGGGACTTCGCGCGGGTGCCCGAGCCGCTGCTCATGGACGCGGGTGCGGCGGGCGAGCATCTGGTAGCCCGCATCCGGGTCATCCTCGCGGCGCTCGTGTTCCTGGTGCCGGCGGTGGACCACTTCGTGAGGCCCGCCGCGCGAGAGGTGCTGGTCGGCCTGGGCTTCGCCGGTGGCGGGCTCCTGCTGGCCCTCGGGGCGTATCGGCTGGCGCGCCGGCATCTGTATCGGCCGTGGATCGGCTTCACGACCGGGCTGCTCGACGTCACGCTCGTGAGTTTCGCGCTCCTGAGCTTTCTCTTCATCGGTCAGCCCTACACCACGGTCAACAGCCGAGTGGTGTATCCGATTTACCTGCTGGTCATCGCGGCCGCCGCGCTGCGGTTCGATCCCCGCATTTGCGTCGTCACGGGACTCGCCGCCATCATCGAGTACTTCGCCGTCGTGTGGTTCACGGTCACGTCCCACCCGCTCCTGCCGACGGCGCCCGACGCCGCTGCCTACGGTCGCTTCGACTGGAGTGATCAGGTGTCCCGCCTCATGCTCCTCGCCATCGCCACCGTGTTGAGCACGGCGCTGGTGCTCCGGACGCGGCGGCTGCAGTGGCTCTCGGCGCGCGACCGGCTCACCGACGTGATCAATCGTAGCGTGTTCGACGATTTGCTCGTGGCGGAGGTGTCGCGCGCGCAGCGCTCGGGGGCGTCGCTCTCCGTCCTGCTGGTCGACGTCGATCGCTTCCGTGCGTTCAATACGACCTATGGGCAGGCCGCGGGTGATCGCACGTTGCGGCTCGTGGCGGGGGCGATTCGACAGGCGATACAGCGGCGCGGTCTGGTCGCCCGCTACGGCGGCGACGAATTCGCGGTGCTCATCGCGGACCACGGCGCCGACGGCGTCGGCGCCCTGGCGGAGACGATCCGTCAGTCGGTCGCCGCGACGCCGGCGCACCCCGTACGGATGAGCGTGCCGGAACCGTTGACCGTCAGCATCGGCATCGCCTCGCTCCCCACGGATGGGGCGGGGGGACGCGAGGTCTGTGCGCAGGCCGAGCGACGGCTGGCGCAGGCCAAACACGCGGGCGGGAACCGCATCGCAGCCAGCGAAGTGCCGGGCAGCGACGTACCCCGCTAGCCCGGCGTCAATCTTCGTTCTCCAGATCGCGACTGCGGTCGCGCCAATCTCGTGATATCATAGCGCGCCGTTTCCGCCCGCCACCCGGAGGAATCATGCGTCGCCGCTTCCCGCGCCCCGCTGTCCTTTCCATCAGCCTGGTCGCTTTTGGGCTACCGGCATTCGCTCAAGCGCCGGCTCGTATCGACACGTCCCTCTATGCTGGACTGCGCTGGCGCCAGATCGGACCCTTCCGCGGGGGGCGGGTGGCGGCCGTGGCGGGAGATCCGGTTCACCCGCTCGTCTTCTACATGGGAGCCACGGGGGGCGGCGTCTGGAAGACCGCCAACGCCGGCCTCACCTGGGATCCCATCGCCGACTCCGCGCTGGGGGCCGGTTCGATCGGGGCGATCGCGGTCGCGCCGTCGGATCCCAACGTGATCTATGTCGGCACCGGAGAGTCCACGTTGCGCGGCAACGTCTCTCCCGGCGACGGCATGTACCGCTCCACCGACGCGGGGAAGACCTGGGCTCGCATCGGCCTCGCCGACGCGGGGCAAACCGCCCGCATCATGGTGGATCCGCGGGATCCCGACCGGGTCTACGTCGCCGTCCTGGGGCACGTGTTCGCTACCAACGCGACACGCGGCGTGTTCCGCTCGACCGACGGCGGCACGACGTGGCAGAAGGTCCTCTTCAAGTCCGACAGCGCGGGAGCGGTCGACGTGGTGCTCGATCCGTCCAACCCTCGCGTGCTTTATGCCGCGCTGTGGCAGGCGCAGCGGACCCCGTGGAGCTTCACGAGCGGCGGTCGCTGGAGCGGTCTCTTCAAGTCCACCGATGGGGGCGACACGTGGACGGAGCTGACGCGGAACAAGGGGCTGCCGGCGGGCGTGATCGGTCGCATCGGGGTCGCCGTGTCTCCCGTGCGGCCCGAGCGGGTTTGGGCGCTGGTCGAGGCCGCCGAGGGCGGTCTCTATCGCTCCGACGACGGTGGTGCCACCTGGACGCGCACCAGCGATGACCATGACCTGCGCCAGCGCGCCTGGTATTTCAGCAACGTGTACGCCGATCCGGCGAATGTCGATGCCGTCTACGTGCTCAATACCGCGCTGCTCAAGTCCATCGACGGCGGCAAGGAATTCAAGGCGATCCGCGGCTCGCACGGCGACCATCACGCCCTGTGGATCGATCCCCACGATGCGAACCGGATGGTGAACGGCAACGACGGCGGCGCGACCGTGAGCCTGGACGGCGGCGTCAGCTGGAGCACGGAAGGCAATCAGCCGACGGCGCAATTCTACCACGTTATCGCCACCACGCACCGCCCGTACAAGGTGTGCGGCGCGCAGCAGGACAACAGTACGGTGTGCATCGCGAGCCGTACCGACGGTGCCGTCATCGGCGAACGGGACTGGTACGACGTGGGTGGCGGGGAAAGCGGGTGGATCGCGGCGCGCGCCGACGATCCGGACGTCGTGTTCGCCGGCAGCTACGGCGGCTATGTCAGCCGCTACGATGTGCGCACCGGGCAGGAACGCGACGTCAACGCGTGGCCCGACAACCCGATGGGGTGGGCGGCGGCGGACCTGAAGTACCGCTTCCAGTGGACCTTCCCCATCGTGCTGGCCCCGACGAATCCGGCGGTGCTCTACGTCGGCGCGCAGGTGCTCTTCCGGACGACGGACGAGGGGCGGTACTGGGAGACGGTGAGCCCGGACCTCACCCGCAACGACCGCTCGAAGCAGCAATCCTCGGGTGGACCAATCACCAAGGACAACACCAGCGTCGAGTACTACGGGACGATCTTCACCGTGGCCCCGTCGTCCCGCGACTCGAGCCTCATCTGGGTGGGGACGGACGACGGGCTGGTGCAGCTCACCCGGGACGGCGGCAAGACGTGGCAGGATGTCACCCCGAAGGACGTGACCGCGGGAACCCAGATCAGCATGGTGGATGCGTCGCCGCTCGACCCCGCCACGGCGTATGTGGCCGCCACCCGGTACAAGCTGGACGACTTCACCCCCTATGCCTACGTCACCCACGACTACGGGAAGACGTGGCGTCGCATCACCACCGGCATCCCGGCTGGGCACTTCGTCCGCGTGGTGCGGGCGGATCCGGTGCGATCGGGCTTGCTCTATGCCGGGACGGAGTTCGGCGTCTATGTCTCGTTCGACGATGGAGTGAGCTGGCAGTCGTTGCGGCAGAACCTGCCCGTGGTTCCCGTGCACGACCTGACGATCAAGGATGGCGATCTCATCGCCGCGACGCACGGACGCTCGTTCTGGATCCTGGACGACCTCTCATCGCTGCGGCAGGTGACGCCCGAGGTGACCGCGGCGGATCGCTGGCTGTTCACGCCGAGCGATGCCTGGCGCGGCCCCGGGGCGGGGTTCACGCCGCCGCGTACCGCTCCGGTCGGGAGGAATCCGGCGGCCGGTGCGCACATCGACTTCTTCTTCCGGCAGGCTCCCGACAGTGCCGCCGCCGTCACGCTCGAGATCCGCGATGCACGGGATTCGCTCGTGCGGCGCTTCTCCACCAAGCCTCCGCCGGAGGGTGATTCCCTCACGATCACGGCCGGCATGAACCGCTTCGTCTGGGACCTGCGGTACCCCGGGGCCCACCGGTTCAAGGGGATGGTGCTGTGGGCGGGGGAAACACGCGGCCCCGTGGCCGTCCCGGGAGCCTACACGGCGCGGCTCACCGCGGGGAGCTGGAGCGCCAGCCGTGCGTTCCAGGTGCGCGAGGATCCCCGAGTGAGCGTGTCGACGGCCGATCTCCAACAGCAATTCGACTTTCTCATCCGGATCCGCGACCGGGTGTCGGCCGCGAACGACGCGGTGAAGCAGATCCGCGACCTGGTGCAACAGGTGGAGGGTGTCACGGCGCGGGTGAAGGGACAGGCGTCGGCGGGATCGATCGGCGCGCAGGCCGACTCGCTCGCGGCGCATCTCCACGCGGTCGAGCGGCTGATCTACCAGGTGCAGAACCGCAGCGGGGAAGATCCGCTCAATTTCCCGATCCGGATCAACAACAAGATCGCTGCGCTGACAGGGGTCGTGGGCTCGGCCGATGCCGCCCCCACCGATCAGAGCCGGGCGGTGTTCGACGACCTCGATGCCCAGCTGCAGCGTCAGCTCGACCGGCTGCGCGAGATTCTCGCGGCCGAGGTGCCGGCGTTCAACCGCCTCGTGCGCGAGCAGGACGTGCCCGCGCTGATCGTGCGGTAGCGGGGGCGGACCGCACCGTCAGAATGGCCGCCCCAGGGCGGTCTCGAGGTGTTCCTTGTAGCCGCGCGACAGCTTCAGGTGCGTTCCGTCCTGGAGCACGACGACGTATTCGCCGTGGAAATACGGCTGCAGCTCCTTGATCCGCTCGACGTTCACGATCGTGGAGCGGTGGATGCGCACGAACCGCGCCGGGTCGAACTGGGTCTCGAGGCGTTTCATCGTCTCGCGCAGCACGTGCCAGGCACGCCCGGAGTGGACACGCACGTAGTCGCCGTCGGCTTCGATCCAGTCGATGTCCTTGACGCCGAGGATCGTCACCCGGCTCCCCGATTTGATCACCAGTCGTTTGAGATAGGCGCCCTCGGCCGGAGTGGGGGTGGCACGGCCACCGGCATCCAGCAGCGTGATGAGCTGCTGGTGGAGGGCCCCCAACTTCCCTTGCCGCACCTGTTGCTTGGCCCGGTTTAGCGTCTCCTGAAAGCGCTCGTTGCTGAAGGGTTTGAGGAGATAGTCGAGGGCATGCGCCTCGAAGGCCCGGAGCGCGTATCGATCGTACGCCGTCACGAATACCACCACCGGCATCTCGGCCGGATTCAATTGCTGCAGCAGCGCAAACCCGTCCATGCCGGGCATCTGCACGTCGAGATAGACGAGGTCGGGTGCGTCCGCCCGGATCGTCTCCAGCGCCGATCCGCCCTCGGCGCATTCGGCGATGACGAGGATGTCGGGATCGGGCGCGAGCAGCGTACGAATCGCCGCTCGCGCCGCTGGCTCGTCGTCCACGATCAGCGTTCGGATGCGGGCCGTCATCGGTCGCCTTCCCATTCGGCGGCGGCCAGCCGGAAGGGGATGGCGATCCGCGCTTCGAGCCCGCCGTCGGGCGCATTGCTGACGTCCAGCTCGTAGTCGTTGCCGTACAATCGATTGAGGCGGTTCCGTGTGTTCGTGAGGCCGATCCCGGGACGCGTCGTCTCCCCCTCGCCGTTGCCCGCACCCGGGCCGTCGTCACGGACCAGGATCTGGACGCGATCCTCGTAGCGCCGCGCGGTCACGAGAAGGTGTCCGGCCCACAGGTACGGGGCGATGCCGTGGCGGATCGCGTTCTCCACGAGGGGTTGCAGGATGAGATGCGGCACCTTGGCGTCCAGGACTTCCGGCTCGGCCTCGATGGTGACCTTCAGCCGGTCGCGGAAGCGGACCTGCTCGATGTCGAGATAATTGCGGATGAACTCCAGCTCTTCTCTGAGCGGCACTTCCTGTTGTGACGCGTCCTCCAGGAGGCGCCGCAGCAGGTCGCCCAGACCGGCCACGACCCGGACCGCCGTCTCCCGGTCGTCGGTCCGCACCAGGGATCCGATCGTGTGCAGGGCGTTGAACAGGAAGTGCGGATGCAGCTGCATCTTGAGCGCCTGCAGGTCCGCCTGGGCGAGCTGGGTCTCGAGCTGCGAAGCGGCGAGCTGGCGCTCCCGGAACCGGCGTTGCTGATCGACGACGGTGCCGACGCTCAGGACCATCCAGTAGAGCAGCCCGTCGCCGAACACCCAGACGACGAAGATCTGCAGCGCCCAGGCGAACACCGGCCGCTCGGCCCGCGGGAGCAGGTTGTTGGCGTGAAAGGCATACACGACGTCGAGCAGGAACACGATCGTCAGCGACACGGCAATGTGTACCGCCAGGCTCGTGACCCAGCGGCCGCGCTCGAGGGGGAACCGCCTGCCGAGCCAGAGGATGCCGGGCGTCGCGAGGGCCCAGACGTACGCGAAGGGCATCTGCAGCAGGAATGACACCCACCACGGCGGGGGTGTCGACCCGGACAGCGAATAGCTGAGGTGCTGCTGGGCCGAATTGAAGAGTCCGTACGCGGTCCAGACCGCGAGGATCAGCCCCCAGCGAATCCTCGGTTTGGCCGCGTCGGCGACGGCGTCCATCGCGCTCCTCCACCATGTGGTCCCGGGCTGGCCTCGATGCTAGGCAGCCAACGGCGATTTCCAAAGTGACGCGCGCCGAAGCGGCGCGCCAGCGCGGCGGACCGCTCCCCCGGTGCGACGAGTGGCTTGCCACTGCGACGAGGAAGTGGCGTGCGGTGGGCTCCCGCCTCCTGAAGCAAGCACACGTGGTTCGTCGTGCGCCAGACGTCGTTCGTGGGGCTCGTAGCGCGATTCGTCGCGGGCTCCTTGTATGGACGGCGGGCGGGGTGTTAGCGAGGGAGCGGAGGTGCAGGTCTACGCGTCCCACACCCTAGGGGGTCTCATCCATGATGCATCGTGTGCGCAGCGCTCTCAGTCGCTTCCTCGGGGCCGGCGCCGTGACGGCGCTCGCGCTGTTCGTGGCGGTCGCTCCGGCCGCCGCGCAGCAGACGACCGGGAAGGTCGAGGGCACGGTGACCGATCAAGCGGGCGTCGCGCTCGCGAACGCCCAGATCTTCGTCGCGGGGACCTCGTTCGGGGCCGTGACGAACGACAAGGGCTACTACTTCATCAACAACGTGCCGGTCGGCAGCTACACACTGCGCGCGCAATTCATCGGCTACGCTCCGACCGAAGTGCGCGACGTGCGGATCCTCGGCGGCCAGACGATCACGCAGGACATCAAGCTCGCCCCGTCGGCGATCCAGGTGTCGGGCCTGACCGTGACGGCGGCGTCGAATCCGATCGTGCCGCGCGACCAGGTGGCGTCGAAGTCGATCGTGTCGGGCGAGCTGGTCAACAACCTGCCGGTGGACGACGTGCGCAACGTGATCGCGCTGCAGCCCGGCGTGGTGGAGTCCGGCCAGGCGGCGGGCGTGTCGATCCGCGGCGGCCGGCCCGGTGAAGCGAACGTCTACATCGACGGCGCCTCGGTGCGCGCCACGAACATGGGCGGCCAGCGGATCACGCTGGGGACGAATTCCGTCGAAGAGGCATCGGTGACGACGGGTGCCTTGGGCGTGGAGTTCTCCGACGCGCAGTCGGGCGTCATTTCGTTCACGACGCGCTCCGGCGGGCAGCAGCTCCAGGGGAACCTGTCGTATGAGACCGATCAGCCGTTCGGCGATGCGATCAGCTACGGCTACAACCGGTTCGAGGGGTCGCTGGGCGGGCCGGTGTTGGGCAACCTGCGGTTCTTCGTCTCGGGCATTCTCCAGGGGCAGCTGACCGCCTTCCGGCAGAAGGGGGCGGAGAACGCTCCGTTCTTCTCGGTGGGTGGGGTGGACCAGGTGGTGGTGGACAGCACCGGCACGACCGGCTTGCAGAGTGTAGCCCTGCCCGAGTTCGTGCAGTACAGCGGGCAGTGCGGGCAGCTCGGGTCGTCGGCGAGTCCGCTGGCGCAGGCGATCGCGAACAACTACGGGGTGAGCTGCCAGGGCGTGCGGCGGCCGATGGACTGGGCGAACACGCTGCAGGCGCAGGGGAAGCTGTCCTACAGCTACGGCAACGGCTCGAGCGTGTCGCTCACCGGGCTGGCGCAGGGGCAGCAGAACCGAACCTACCCGGGCACCAACATCGATGCGCCGGGGCTGTATACCGGGACCCACTCGTGGCAGCGGTTGGCGGTGTTGAACCTCACGCACTCAGCGTTCAAGTCGGCGGAGCGGGAGCTGGCGATCAACCTGAACCTCTCCTGGGCCCGGGACCGCTCGATTTTCGGGCCGCTCGATCCACAGAGCGAGCTGGCGACGCGCGATCCCACGATGGGCGTCACGTTCAAGACGCTGCAGTTCTCGGGCTTCCCGAATTTCCCCTTCCCGATCGGGGACGACATCGTCCGCAACATTCGCTCGGGCGCGGGGCTCCGGGTGCCGATGCTGAACAACGGTTCGATCGACGCGTCGCAGCCGTTCCGGCTCAACCCCTACGGGATGCAGTCGGGCTCGTGGTCGACGAGCGGCAGCAATACCGGCGGCTCGCTGCTGTCGGAGACGCGGATGAGTGGACGCCTGGTGGTGGACTGGCAGGCGAATCGCTTCCACCGGTTCACGCTGGGCGGCGATGCCAAGAAGACCGACTTGTCCTACTGGCAGGATGCGTTTCTGAACGCTCAGATCTTCATGAACGCCTACGTGGTGCATCCGGTGCAGTACGGCCTGTTCGCGGCCGACCGGCTCGACCTGGGCGACGTGGTGATCGAGGTCGGCGCGCGCTACGACTACTACGATTCGCGCACGCTGTTCGCCAAAACGCCGGGGCGCATCTTCACCAACCCCGACTGGAACCTGGACGCGGCGACCGACGACGCGATCTACCAGCAGATGCTGGCCGATACGAACATCTTCACGCCCTCGAAGGGGCATCACACGATTTCACCGCGGCTGCGGGTGTCGTTCCCGATCACCGAGCAGACGGACTTCCGCCTGTCGTACTCGCATCAGGTGCAGACGCCGGAATTCACCACGCTCCTGACGGGGATCAACAATGATCTGTCGTTCACCAACACGAACGACGTGTTCGGGCGCGACCTCGACTTCGGTAAGACGATCCTGTTCGAGTTCGGCGTGCGGCACGCGTTCAGCCAGAACCTGGTGCTGGACGTGTCGGCGTACAACAAGGACAAGGTGTCCGACTACGCGGCGCGCATCCTGCCGTTCGTGGATCCGCGCACGACGAGCGACACGTTGAACGTCGACGTGCTGACGAACCGCGACTTCGGCAACACGCGCGGCATCGACACGAAGTTCGACTGGCGGCTCGCGTCGTACCTCAGCGTATCGGCGGCCTACACGTTCCAGAACTCCAAGAACACCGGCTCGGATCCGTTCTCCTACCTCAACACGTTCGCCCGGCAGGTGTCCGGGTTGACGGGGGATCGGACGCCGCCGCCGGAAGCGTCGCAGCGCACCAACGACGACCGGACCCACAACTTCGTGGGGGCGGTGGCGCTGTCGTTCCCGGACGACTTCAAGCACGGGACCACGGTGGGCGCGATTCTACGCAACGTCGGTGTGTTCTCGACGATTCGGGTACAGAGCGGCTTGCCCTACACCCGGCTGGTGAATGACGGCGTTGGCCAGACGGCGGACCATCTGATCTTCGGACTGAGCGGTCGCGCGGCGGAGCCGTTGAACGCCTCGGTGATGCCGTGGACCAAGTTCGTGGATCTCCGACTGAACAAGGGACTCCGCCTCGGCCGGCTGGACGTGACGGCCTTCGCCGACGTGCGCAACCTGTTCAACTGGACGAACATCGTCAATCTGTTCGCCGAGAGCGGCGATGTCGTCAACAGCGCACATCGGACCAAGACGCTGACGTCGGAGTTCTCGGGGCTGCTGGATGAAGCGAATCAAGCGGCGGCGCTGGAAGCCGACGGCACGACGATCGATCTGCGGGGCAGCTGCCAGGGCTGGAGCAAGCCGGTGAATTGCGAGTCGCTGCGCCGGGTGGAAGCCCGGTTCGGGGACGGCAACGGCCAGTACAGCCTGGCGGAGCAACAGCGCGCCCTGAACACGTATTACGACGCGTTCTTCGGCGCGTACCGGTTCAACAGTCAGGGCCGCAGCATTCGGATCGGATTCGAAACGAGCTTCTAAGAGGAAGCGAGGGCGTGGGCGGCGTCCGAAGTCGGGGCGCCGCCCACGGCTTTTCAGAAGAGGTTGGTCGTCCGCACCCGGAAGTCCACGTTGTCCTGCACCCACTTCCAGAGCGCCGCTTGGCGCTCGAGCGGGACGCCGGGCTGCTCCTGCATGTGCCACCCCTGCATCACCTGGGCCTCCTCGGTCCACAGACGGACTCGCTTGCGACGCACCAGGCGCTTCCAATCCTCCCCGACGGTGGGGCTCGCGTACAGGAGCCGCACGGTCACGCTGCGCGAGAGGTACTCGAGCGGCGTGAGGTCGATACGGGCATACGGAGACTCGCCCGCGGGGAGCCGGGTCCCGGGGGTCACGTCCGGCACGCCGTCGCTCAACAGCACGACGTTGAGCGGTGCGAGGATCAGCCCCCGCTCCTTGATGAGACCGGAGACGCGGTCGAAGAACGCGTTGAAGTCGGTGTAGGCGTCCATGGGCGGAAACCAGGTGCGCAGGTCCGCCGCGATCTGATCCACCGTCCGCCCCTGGAAGTCGTTGATCGGGTGGAACGGCTTGGGCTCGCCCGGCCGCGCCCCGCCGATCGAGCCGACGAAGAGGGCCGTGGGCGCGCGCAGGCCCCCCAGGGCATTGAGATGGGCGTACAGGTACCGCGCCGCGAATTCCACCGCGTCGTCGTACAGTCGGGCGTCGCGGAACGAGCCGCTGACGTCGATGCCGACGACGAGGGTCGACGCGGCCGGCCTGGTCTCCGCCGCCTGCTCGGGTTTCGCACAGCCCACGAGCAGGGCTGTCGCCGCCAGCGCGCCGAGTCGCGCGTGGTGCCGGCTCACGAGGTCGCTCCGGGCAGGGGATGGCGGGCGCCGCCGGCGAGCTGTGGCGTGCTCGCGAGCACCTGCTCCAGGTTGCGGAACGGCAGCGTAAAGACCGGTCGCCCGAGGATCACCACGACGGCGAAATTCACGCCGGCCGCGAGCAGCTGCAACACGGGCAACGACAGCAGCTCGAAGGTCTCCCGCGCCTCCCGTTTGAACCATTCCGTCTCCGCCTTGAGCGCGGCCACCGGCCCGCGCCAGAACTCGCTCGACTCGATGTCGACCGTCGCCCCGGCGCGCTGTGGACCGGCGATGTTCTGCCGCCCGAGCACGCCCAGCAGGGCGGGGGTGCCGAAGCGGCCGAACAGGAACCAGGTCATGGCGCGCACGCCGATCCAGCCAAACGACGCCATGGCCAGGGTGGAGAAGAACCCGAGCTGGAAGCCGGTCTGCTGCGCGATCCACGGAGTGATGGCGTCGATCAGCTCGCGGTAGAGGAACATCACTTCGAAGAACATCACGAACGCCTCGACCAGGACCATCGACACGATTTGCGAGGTCTTCTTCGAGCGAATCGCCTCGACCAGGGCCTGGATGGCGGCGAAGCTGCCGGAAATGAGAATGAACAGGAACGGCCAGAGAATGAGGGTGACCGCCCAGCTCGAGAGCTCCGATCCGGTCAGGTCGGCGAGCACTTCGGTGAGGGTGGGGCGCAGCGTGAACGTGAATACCGTCGCTTCGAGCGCGGACCAGAGCAGAATGAGCAGGAAAGCGATCCAGGGGACGCCCGGCTGGAAGTACTGCTTCGTCGCCCAGTCGAGCAGTGCGAACGGGCTCGTGAAGATGAACTTGATCAGGCGGACCAGCAGCGACCCCGCCAGCTTCAACAGACTCCAGACCCACCCGACCAGCACCACGCCGAGACGCACCAGACCGGCCCAGAAGAACCACGTCATCCGGCCCGCATCCCACCACGACACGAGCAGGGCGGTGAGAAAGCCGCCGCGCCCGGACCGGAACGGCAGGGTGTAGAGCGACGCCATGGTGCACCACAGGCCGGCGATGAGCAGCGCGCACGGCAGGAGAATGAGTGCGCCCTTGAGCGCGATCACCCAGGCGTTGGGGCCGCCCACGGCGAAGCCCAGGGCGACGCCCTGCCAGTCGAGGATCCACGTGAACGGGGACTCGAGGAACCGCACCGTGTCCTGCCATTGCGCGGGAAGGGCTTGCTGCAAGGATGCGAGCATCCGCTCACCTCCAGAAGGTCTCGGTCGGTGACGAAGAGGAGTGGCACAGCGAGCAGTCGATCATCTGATGGGGCCGTATGGAACGGCAGCCGGGAGATGTATACCCTGCTCGTGCGCGCCGGCACGTGACGGCAATCACGGGGGCGGGGGGCAGATGACAAGTGGCCGTCGGTCTGATGAATACGCACGACAACTCGATCCACCTGTCACACGGCACGTAGCCCGAACGCCACAGACGAATAGGAAGGTCGTTCGGTTCGTCACGTCTCCGTAACTACGCGTGAGTAAAGTACTTTGGCACGGAAAGTGCGAACTGGGCCGTCGAGGCCCCTTCAACCTGGTTGCTACACATGCGTGTATCGCGGTCGTTCATCTCGCGCCGACCGGCGCTTGCCTTCGCTACTCTCGCCGTCGCACTGCTGGTCATCACATGCGCCAAGGACACGACGCAGCCTCCTCCGGGCGCGACGCAATTGGCGTTCAAGGTGGATCCCACGAGCGCCGTGGCCGGATCGGCGGTCGCGCCCGCGGTGACGGTCGAAGCGCGCGACGCGGACGGGGTCGTCGTCTCGGATTTCACCGGTGACGTGACCGTCTCGATCGGCACGAACCCCGGCGGCGGGACACTGGCGGGCACGACGACGGCGACAGCGGTCGCCGGTGTGGCGAGCTTCGGCACGCTCAGCATCAACAAGAGCGGCACCGGGTACCGGTTGAAGGCCTCCTCCGGATCGCTCACGGCAGCCACCAGCGCCTCCTTCACCATCACCGCGGGTCCGGCAAGTCAGCTCGTGTTCACGGCCCAGCCGGCCTCCGGCGTGGCGGGCACCGCCCTCATCCCAGCGGTCACCGTGACGGCGCGCGATGCGCTGGGGAACGTGGCGGACAGCTACACGGGAGCGGTGACGGTCGCCATCACCAGTGGATCGGGAACCGCCGGCGCCACGTTGTCGGGCACGACCACCGTGTCGGCGGTCTCGGGCATCGCCACGTTCGCCGGTCTCATCATCGACAAGGTGGGATCCGCCTACACCCTCGCGGCCGCCGGGTCGGGACTGCCCAACGCGACGAGCACCGCGTTCGACGTTACTCCGGGTCCCGCCAGCTTGCTCGTCATCAGCGTCCAGCCGAGCTCCGTCGTCGCGGGTCAGAACATCGCTCCGGCGGTCGTCGTGACGGCGCGTGACAACATGGGCAATACGGCGACCGGGTTCGCGGGCGTCGTGACGCTCGGGATCACGCCGGGCACCGGCAGCGCGGGCGCGACGCTCGCGGGCACGGCGAGCGTGGGCGCGGTCGCGGGCGTGGCGACTTTCAACGCGCTGAGGATCGCCAAGGCCGGCAACGCCTACACGCTGGCGGCATCGGCCTCGGGCGTCACCGGCGCCACGACCGGCCCATTCGACATCGCGATCGGTCCGCCGAGCCAGCTCGTGTACGGCATCGCGCCCACCACCACCTTCGCCGGAGCGCCGATCGCGCCCGCCGTGGAGGTGGTGGTCGAGGATGCAGCGGGGAACACCGACACGACCTACACCGGTAACGTGACGGTCGTGCTCGGCACGAATCCCGGGGGTGCCGCGCTGACGGGCAGTACGACCGTGGCGGCCGTCGCGGGGATCGCCACGTTCACGGACCTGCGGCTGGACAAGAGCGGCACCGGCTACACCCTGTTGGCGGCCGCCTCCGGACTCACCGGGGTCGCGAGCCCCGCGTTCGACAATATCGCCGCGGCCGGCAATCAGCTCGTCTTCACCGTCGAGCCCCCGGCGAGCACCGTGGCCGGTGTCGGCATCGCACCCGCCATTCAGGTTGCGGTGCGAGACTCCTTCGGCAACACCTCCACTGGGTACAACGGCAACGTCACGCTCGCTATCGGCAACAATCCCGCCGGCGGCACGCTGGCGGGCACGGTGACCGTCGCCGCCGTCGCGGGCATCGCCACGTTCCCCGGCCTGAATATCGACCGGTCGGGGTCGGGCTATACGCTGACCGCCTCGGCCTCCGTGCTCACCCTCGCGACGAGCGCCGCGTTCGACGTCGTTCCGGGCG
>Ga0326731_1000069_pt1 | contig 24599 bp, 19 predicted proteins | sample MHFSIPfraction_FD_207645 | JGI IMG/M metagenome (GOLD analysis project Ga0326731, IMG submission 207645) | Lab enriched peat soil microbial communities from Michigan Hollow, Ithaca, NY, United States - MHF9FY SIP fraction | ecosystem: Environmental > Terrestrial > Soil > Wetlands > Peat | place...
ACTGAGCAGAATGTAGGTGGCGCCGTTGATGACGAGCCATACCCCAATGAAGCGCGGCAGGAAGCCGGACTTGTAGGTCAGGAGCCCCATCGGGAACAGCCAGAGTCCCCAGAGGATCTCGGCCGCCGTGATCTGGTGTTCGTGCAGGCGCACGAACAACAGCACCAGCGCATCGCGCTGCGGCTGGTCGAACACGGACAGGAAACCCGGATTCTGGGCGACGGTGAGCGCGCCCGCGCTGTTCACGAAGTTCACGAGCATCAGCGTCGCGGGCATGATGCCGCCCGTAATCACGAGCCAGACGGCGAGCTCCCGGTCCACGTCCTTGAACAGCCGGTAGAACGCGAACACGAGAAAGATCAGGATGACGCTGCCGAGCAGGTCGGCGAGCATCCCGGGTTTGAAGAGTCCCTGGTGGGCGGCGATGTTGGCCGCCGTGGCGGCGGCGTCGTTGAGGACGAACAGCTTGTCGGGGATGTAGAGCAGCGTGAGGGGTCCGGTCAACACCAGGGTCAGATACCATAATCCGACGACTCGTCCCGGGTTCCGCATGGCGCTCATGTGCCCTCCGTGGCAGTAGATGCTGATACGGAGAGCGTGGCCTGGGAAGTTTCGGGAGCCCCACGAAAAACGGCGAGCCTGTCGGCTCGCCGTTTGAGTCGGGACGGCGGGATTTGACACGTCCCTAAAGGACTCCCGTAGGTCGCCGGCGCGAAGCGCCGGTGACCGGCGCCCTAAAGGACTTCCTACGGTCGCAGCCGGTCTAGCGGAGCGAGGCCGCGCAGCGGCCGCAGCTCAACCCGCGACCCCCTGAACCCAATGCGACTCGTTAGGGAACCGAGCTACGATACCGAGTAGCAATTACGCGAGGTCCTGGGCATCGGTGTCGTAACAGCGGACCCGAAGATCGACCGAGTGTCGTGATAGACTCACAGCAACACTCACAGCTGAGCGTCTGCACCGAACTCGACCGGTTAGCCGATTCGCTCCGCCAGCTCGATGATGATCCCCTCCGGGCCGCGGACGTAGCAGAGCCGGTAGATGTCCTCGTAGCGCTCCAGCGCACCGACAAGTGCAGCGCCGCGGGCTCGCAGGCGAGCAATGACCTCGTCGATGTCCTCGACGGCGAATGCGAGGTGGCGGATACCCGGCGTGTTCGCCGGCGCGTGCCGGTTGTCGCCCTGGTACGACGGCGAGTGGAACTTGATCAGCTCGAGTCCTCCGGTGCCGTCCGGCGTTCGCATCATCGCATACGCCACCCGTACGCCTTCGAGCCCCACGACGCGATCCACCCAGCGACCATCGACGATCCCCTCGCCACGCAGCTCAAGTCCGAGCTCGACGAAGAACTCAGTCGCAGCCGCGAGGTCATCAACCACGATGCCGACGTGGTCCATCCGTTGGATCGTCATGTGTTCTCCGGTGGATAGTCATGCCTGCCGTCACGCGCGCAACTCGTCCATGATCGTTTCCCACAGCGCCGGTCCGCCCGTGAAGAGGCGGCGATTCATTCGGCGCAAGTCGGGGGCCGCTGACAGCCAGCGCTCGCCCCAATGGCCGAGGTGCACGAGCACGGGCACGAGTGTGATGGCGCGCTCGGTGAGGGCGTAGCGCGTGCGGCCTTTGCGCTCGGGATCATCCGACTTCGTCAGCAGGCCGCGTTCGCCGAGAGAGTTGAGACGATCGCGCAGAACGTTCGTCGCGATCCCTTCGTCGCTGTCCAGTAGCTGATTGAAGGTGCGCTTTCCTGCGAAGATCATGTCCCGGAGGATCAGTAGACTCCAGCGATCGCCAAAGACCTCGAGGGCCAGGTTGATCGGGCACCCGGATCGGCCTGTCTCGCGCATGACGTGCTCCGTTCGAATCCGTTTGAGCCAGATACTTGCAGAAAGCAAGCGTAGAGAGATGTATAGCCATAACGCTTGCTAAGTGCAAGTGTGCGTTACAGCGGAGGCTGCGAACGAAGCAGAAGCCCCACACCGAAACGCGATGTGAGGCTTGCTCTTCAAGCAGCCGGGACGGCGGGAACCCACGGCCCCTGAACCCCATGCGACTCGCTAGAGGGCCGAGTTACGACACCGAGTAGCAATCACGCGAGGTCCTGGGCATCGGTGTCGTAACAGCAAGTCTGAAGATCAATCCAAAGTCGTGATAAGCTCACAACAGGACTCACGATCCGTTACACCATGGTGACGATTGCGCATTATCCATGGTGTTGAAGACACCGGTCCACCGCCATGGCCACCAAGTCAAAGATGTTGGTCGAACTCGGGGAGCAAGATCTCCTCCTCCCCACGCTGGTCAACCTCGCGCTCGCGGCCAACGACCGCGCTAAGTACCTGCTCACCTTGCTGCAAGCCGCGCGTCAGCACGCCGAGCACCCCGAAGGCGTGGCGCTCGACCTGCGCCGCGAGCGAATCGAGAGCGGCACGGACGACGCGACGCTCGATCGGGTGGTCGGGACGAGCCAGTCGGCGCCCGGCGACCGGATCGAGATTCCGGAGTTCGCGCGAATCTACAATGCGCTCGTCGCCGACGTGCGCGAAATGATTGCCCCACTCGAGCCGACCGAAGAGTCAGCGCCCGCAGCTGCCACTGCGAACGGCCCGTTCTCGACGAGACTGGCCACCCTCCTCGCACAGGCGCCCCCACTCGACGAGCCGATTCCCCCCGCGTACATCGACCGGCTCACCAGCGGAGATCGGCACTCGGGCGACACGCTGCACCTCCTGGTGCTGGACTCGCACCGGGCGCTCAACGCGCTGCAGGCCCGAATCAGTGAGGAGTCCATCGCGGGGGCGCACACCTACGGTTTGGCGGAAGAGGATCGGCCCCTTGTGACCGCCTTCATGGAGGGCCTGAACCGCACCGCGGGACTCAAGTTCGACCATCCCGGCCTCTCCACTACAGCGACCCGGCTCGGTCGGCGCCTCGTGCTGCAGAATGACCTGGGCGAGACGGAGGCCCATCTACTCGTGGTCCACATCGAGGGGAATCGCGCCACCGTCACCTACACAGACGTGCACCCCGAGCGGCTCACGTTCTTTCAGGCCCTGCTAGCGCCGTTCGCGGTCAATTGGTCAGCGGCCAGTGCGCAACCGCAGACGGAGATCACGGCGGACGGCGCGTATCAGCTCGCGGTGGGGACATACGCCGCCACCGACCGGGACGATCTCGCCCGCTATCTCGCGCACCTCGGGTCGCGCCTCGTGTTCCTGATCGACTGGAATCGGGCCCGCAAGCGCCTGCGGGGCTTCCTGAAGGGCCCGGACGCCCGCGCCATACTCGAGTGGGCGGCGGCGGATGAGATCGGCCACCGCGCCTGGTTGCAGCTGGGCGGCGAGACGCTCATCAACGAATCGATCGAGCGCACCAAGGTGCGGATCCGCTACGGCGAGGCGCTCCACGAGGTGGTCGGCCGTGAGCGGGCCATGGAGTTTCTGCGGTTCGTGTTGCGCACCTGTACCGAGGCCTTGCGGCAGGGCCACTCCGAGTTCCTGGTGCGCGATGAGATCAGCGCCGAACTGATGCGCTGTTTGGCGACGGCTCAGCAATCGAGCCTCGACCTGGTGGCGGATCACGCCACGCTGCTGGTCGATCTGGCCGCGGCCGTGCGCGATGCGCTGCAGCACGCGCGCGCTGGCGACCGCGCGTTTGTCCAGCGCAGCGCCGAACGCGCACGGCGCTGGGAACATCGGGCCGACGACCTCGTCAACCAGGCGCGCGCCCTCGCGTTCCGTCGCCCCGATACGGCGCCGGTACGTCAGATTCTGGCGGACGCGGACGACGTCGCGGATGACCTCGAGGATGCCGCCTCCATGCTCACCCTGCTGGGCCCCGAGAACGCAGCCGACGCGCTGTACGAGCCCATCGAGCGGCTGGCCGAGTTGGTTGTGCACGGGGCGCGGGAGTACATGAAGGCGATCGAGGGTGCCCGGCTGCTGCATCGCGACAGTCCGAGCGCGGATTGGCAGGACTTCCTCGAGGCGGTAGACGAGATCATGACGGCCGAGCATCAGAGCGATGATGCACAGCGGGCCGCGCGCCAACGGCTCATCACCACCGCCCCTGATTTTCGGCAGCTCGCGATGTTCGGCGACGTCGCAACGCGCCTCGAGGAAGCGGCCGACGATCTCGCCCGCGCGGGACTGGCGGTGCGGGATCATGTACTGAGCGAAGAGATCCCCTAGTGACCGCCGACCTCACGCTCGTCACCTTCGGAGCGGGAGTCCCGCCATCTCCGGACGCGACCCCGGACCGCATCGGGAACAAGGCCCACGGACTGGTGCAGCTCGTCGCGGCCGGGCTTCCGGTCCCGCCCGGATTCGTGCTCGGCACCGATGGCTGCCAGGCCTTCTTCAGGCATGGCGGTCTGCTCCCACAAGAGTTGGAGCGTCGCATCGATGAAGGCATCGCGTTCCTGGAGCGCGCCACGGGCCTCACCTTCGGGGGCACGCGGAAACCGCTGCTCCTCTCGGTACGCTCCGGCGCAGCCGTCTCCATGCCGGGAATGATGGAGACCATCCTCAATCGGGCTACGCTACCGATTGACTAAGGTCGCCATGGGACATCGCGGATTTCACGGGAGAAGATGCGAGCGGAAGCGAACGCCGGGCGGACCTACGCGCTAAAGCACATTCTACGGGCCATCAGGCAGGCCGAATCGCGACATTCCTGGCGAGGGTCTTGATCCGGTCTCCGACGCCCGATTTGCCGGCATGTGTCCCGCTTGGAGTCTGGTCATCCCGACAGCGCGGACTGAAGCTTTGCAAAGTACCAAAGCCAGCCCAGGATTTGTGTCGCGACCGAGATGGCTTGCAGCCATGGCGTTCTGATGAAAATGGCCGCGATTCCCGTGGCGACCGTCATGGGAATGATGACGAGATTCTGGGCGGGCCATTGCACGGCACTTCCACCTTGGCCCAGGCCAGCGTTCGTAATGATGGTCACCACGGAGAGGATGGTATAGGCGACAAGGTACTTGCGGCCTTCTTCGGCGTGAAATGCCCGCAGGTCAATCTCGCCCCGCTCAGGGATGCGCGGCGACACCAAACGCGCATTCAGGTAGATCCCGGCCGCGACAGAGAAGTAGAACGCAATCGAACCGACGCTCCAGATTTCCACGGTATGCAAGTCCCACAAGCCGATCCACCACGCGCAGGTGAACAGCAGGGCGGCGCACATCCAGCCAGCATTGAACCACGAACGGCGGACTCGCTTCGACGCGATGATGATTTCACCTGCCACGGAAAGGATGTGGGTGACGGCTGCTGCATAGACGAAGGACAACAACAGCAGGACGAACTCATACGCGTGCATTCGCGGCCCCCGTCAATCGATCACGCGCGTCGCGGCCAGCAGCGTCACGTCGTCGTGGGGTTCCGCCCCTTCGGTGAACGCCTGGAGCGCTTCGAGGACACCCCGGACGAGCTCGGCGGGAGCGGTATTATGCGCCCGCAGGGCGCTCCGCAGGCGCTCGGCGCCGAAGGCCTCCCCGGCAGGGCTCCGCGCCTCCACCAACCCGTCGGTAAACGCGAAGAGGCAGTCGCCGACCTCGAGCGTCCCATTGCCCGCGTCGAACTTCTGATCCGGCAGCAGCCCGAGCGCGGGGCCCGTCGGCCGCAACTCCCGCGTGCCGCCATCGGGGCCGACCACGATGGCCGGCTCGTGACCGGCATTGACGTAGTCGAATTGCCCCGTCATGGGGGTCAGGGCCGCCAGGAAGGCCGTGGCGAACATGTTGGTGCGTCCGTGCAGACGGGCGATGTAGTCGTTGGTGAAGCCCGCGACCCGGGTCAGCAGGTCGGCCGGCGTGGCGGCCTCCAGCGACTGGCGCACGAGGGTGCGACGGCCGCCGATCATCTGGATTGCCCCGCCCCCCACGGGATCGGCGGAAGCGCGGATGAGGCTGCGGAACAGAGCCATGAACAGCGCCGCGCCGACCCCCTTGTCGCACACGTCGCCGACGACGAGGACGATCGTGCCGGACGGCTCCAGCATGAAGGCGTCGTAGAAGTCGCCGGAGACCACACGCGCCGGATGCAGGGCCGCCTCGAGCTGCACCCCCAGGGCCACGGGAAGCGATTCGGGAAGGAAGTCTCGCTGGATGTTGCGCGCGACTTCCATCTCGCGCCGGAGGCTCTCCAGGTCGGCCTGTGGCGTGGTCATGCGCCGAAGCTCGCAACGGCGTCGTCGACCGTCGGGAAGACCTTCAGGATATTCGTGAACCCGCTCAGATCGAGCACCTTGCGGACGTCCGGGTTGGGCGCCGCCAGCCGCAGGTCCCCGCCGCCCGAGCGGGCCTGCTTGAGCGTGGCCAGCAGCACGCGCAGGCCGGCACTGCTCGTATACTCGACCGCACCGAGGTCGGCGACCAGGTTGTGGTGTCGCGCCGCCAACTCGCCCGCAAAGACCTGTTGCAGTCCTTCGGCCGTGAGTCCGTCTACGCTGCCGGCGACGTGGACGGTGATCACGTCACCACGCCGATCCACTGAGGTGTGCATGGGTGGCGGGAACGATAGGGACCGCCACCGGAGCCGGCTAGAGCAGGCTACCGCTCGTTGAGCATGTTGAGCTGCCAGAGGTCCCGCGTGCTGGTGTGGAGGAACGGGTGCAGGGCGAGCCGCCCCGTCTTCCCGATGCTCCGCTCGAGATATCGCAGCTCCTCGAACGTGTCCTTCAGGGTCGGGTCCGGCGCGGCCTCGAACCCGGCCTCGCGCATCAACAGGATCCCCTTGGCGTGGATGGCGAGCTCGGCGCGCAGACGCAGCAGGCACATCATGTCGACGATCACCTCGGGCGCGAAGCGACGCCGCACCGTCGTGAGGTAGGTCCCGACCGGGGTCCCCGAAACCTGCCCGGCGTGCACGGCCCGGAGCAGCTCCTGATCCGTATCGAACCCCGCCCCGAGCCAGGCGGTCGTGTCCCGTTCGCTGCGCTGGAACACGGCGACGATGACGTACGGCAGGACCAGGACGATGAGCGCCGTCGCCAGGAGCGGCTGCACCAGGAAGTGGTTGTAGAGCGAATGGAGCACCACGGCCACGGCGAGTCCGGGCAGCACGAGGTGGAGTCGGAAGGGATCGGACCGGGTGAGCGCCCGAGAGACCATCGCCACGATGGCCGTGGTGCCCCCGTGCATGATCGCGGTGCCCAACCCCCGCACGATCCAGGTCCAGAGGGTCGCGTCGGGGTTCACGCTCAGGTAGTACAAGTTCTCGAGCAGCGCGAAGCCGGTGCCGATGCCGAATCCGTGGATGGCGGCGTCCACGACGAACCCCACCTTGTTCCGCCGCAGCAGGAAGACCACGAAGGTGGCCTTGAGCGTCTCCTCCACGACGGGGGCCACGTAGCGGGAGTAGTGGGTGAAGTCCAGCTCGAGGGCAGGCCGGAGGACGAGATTGACCCCGTAGCTCGCGACGCCGGCGACCACACCGGCGGCGACCGACAGCAGGATCGCGCGCAGCGCGACGAGCTTGTAGCTGTCGATGAGCACCAACGCCTCGAGGAACAGAAAGACCGGCAGGACGCCGACGGCGACCCCGAGGATGGTCGTCACATGATCTTGAACGAGAACATCAGGCTGGAGCTGGGCGGGACGCCCGGCCCCCAGGCCTGGGCGACCCCGAACGACAACGTGGAGTCGAGATGGGAGAGCGTGACCAGCCGCACGTCGAGCTGCGCACCCACGCTCGCCAGCTCACGGCGGATGGTCGCGTCATCGACATCGGTCACGAGCCCCGTGGTGAAGAGCGTCAGGTCGGCCCACCGCAGGTAGAAGCTCGGGATCCCGACGCGGCGGAACCGGAGCGGCGGCGACGTCCACTCGACCTGAAGCCGTCCGTAGTTGGCGCCGCCGACCTCGTTGATGTCCAGCCCCGCGAAGCTCTCGGTCTCCCGGAACTGCCGGATGGCCCGGTAGTCCACCCAGTTGTTGCCGAACCCGCCGAAGAAGAAGTTGGCCAGCGGATCGCTGCGGCGCCCGGCTAGCGCCGTCCCCGCCGAGGCTCGGAACCACAGCGACGAGTGGTCGAGCGGCAGGAGCATTCCCCTGGACGCCTCCGCGCTGAGGCGGGTCGAGCGCGACTGGTTGGCGAAGTTGCTGCGCACGGTCACGCCCCAGGTCGTCCCCATCTCGTCGTCGCTGGCGCCGAGGGAGCGCCTGAGGTGCTCGTAGGCGAGGTTCCCGGACAACGCCAGCAGCTTGTCGTACGGCGCCGCCACGCCCTGGTACTCTGGCAACGTGGCCAGGCCGGTGTACCCCGCCGCCGCCAGGGTGTACGACAGGCTCCGCGGCGCATCGTAGAAGATGTTGCCATGGTACTGCAGCCCCAGCTGGTAGCCGCGGCGACTCGTCTTCGTGGGCCCGAGAAGATCGTAGAAGTCGGCCGGGTTCAGCGCGGCGGCGATGCGCCAGTTCCAGTGGCGGAAGACCGCGCGCAGGTGGAGGCGCTCGGACGCCGACAGGTCCCGATCGGGTGAGTAGGCCGAGGTCAGATCGAGACTGGTGGTGCCGATCCGATCGGAGAAGTTCAGCCGCACGCCGCCGGCCACCGCGTTGTGGCCGGCCGCATCCTCGTACCCTTCCACGACGGGGTACGCGCTCTCCAGCCTGAAGTTGCGCAGCGAGCGGTAGGTCCCCGTGGACGTCGTGAGCGAGTCCAGGTTGATGGCCGACGAGGGCGGCGGCATCCACCCCTGCACCTCGGTCCGGGTCGCGGCGATCTCGTTCCCCAGGAAACGGATCGCGCTCACGCTATCCGGCACCGCGTTCGGGATCATCGCGGGGACGAATCCCCGGCTGGTATAGCGGAAGACGACGACGGAGTCGGGGGAGACAGGGAGCGGCTTGAAGTAGCCCGTCTCCGCGTTGCTCAGGGGATCCATGACCTGCCGGTCGATGTCGTAGCGGAAGATGTTGGAAACGCCCGAGTAGTAGGAGGAGCCGAAGAGGAACTTCCCGTCCGGCGAGAACACGAAGTTCGACGGTGACCAGTCGCCGAACTCGTACAGGATCTCGGGTGTGGTATCGCCCGCCTGGAGCGCCGCGATGTCCATCCGCACCAGCCGCTGGGTCCCGCTGATCTCCGACATCGACCCGATGAGCGTCCCGCCGTCCGGCGAGATGTCCAGGTCGAACAGGTCCCTGCCGTACGGCAGGGTCTGGACCTGGTTCCACTCGTGATAGGGCGCGGGGAGGCGGACCAGCGTCGAGAACCCGTTGTCGTGCCGGACGCCCCAGAGCGAACGGTCCGCCTGATCGAAGGCGAGATCGCCGATCCGTGCGTCCTTGAGCAGCTCGGTGGACCGGCCGGTCGCGAGGTCCAGCGCGACGAGGTTGCGCCAATCCGCGTTGTGGGTGGTATAGAACAGGGTCCGTGACGCCGGATCGAACGCCAGCGCGGTCACGTAGAATCCCGACGCGCCCGGCAGCTCCCGGACCTTCCGCATCCGTCCGGACCCGACGTCGATGGCGGCGATGTAGGCTTCCTGGCCCGGATAGCGCACGGCCACGTAGATGGTGCGACTCGTGGAATCGTAGTACGCCCGGGACACCGATCCGAGGGCCCGATCGGTGAGCGGACGATCGACGGTGGTCGGGTGCCGCCGGATCGCCTCGAGGTTGGCGTGCTGCCAGTCGCGCTCCCAGGCGATCCACCGCGACCACTCGTCCTCGAGCGACCGGCCATACACGTGCCGGAACTGCGCCGTGAAGTACCGCCGGCTGCCTTCGGTCCGGTTGAACCACGCCAGCAGGCTGTCGTTGCCGTAGCGCAGGGCCAGATAGCTGATGAACCGCGTGCCGTAGAGATACGAGTTCACCCCCACCTGGAAGTCGATCGTCGTCCCTTCCGACTCCAGGCCGACCACGTCGTAGATGGTGCCGCTGTCGCGCACGAGGGTGCGGAACACCATCTCGTCGTAGGGACCGATGACGCGGCCCAGCCCCCCGTTCATCCACGTCTCGAGATAGACGGCGATCCCCTCCAGGTACCAGCGCGGCGAATACCAGCGCGGCGTGGTCAGGAAGCTGTAGAGCATGGACGGGGGCTCTTCCGCGTCGGGCGTGACCTTGCCGAAGAAGATCGACCGGTAGAACCGGTCGGACGCGGTCGCCTTGTCGACCGTCACGATGTGGGCCATCTCGTGATTGAGCGAGGAGGCCATGCGTTCGGGCGCCGGCGCGGACTCGTAGTCGTGGGCGTACGGCTCGATCCCGACGGTGATGTGGTTCTCCGGCACCGGACGCGCGCCCGCGTTGCCGTAATGCCAGAGGTCGTGCATCAGCACATTGATCTTGCCCGACGGCGTGTAGTCGAAGAGGTGGCGGTAGAACTGGAGCGAGTTCTCGAAGCTCCTGGCCACCTGCGGGACCAGGTAGGACTGGAGCGGAGACGTATACACCAGCCGCAGGTCGCTGGTCTCGAGCACCTGGAACTGTGCGGCGAGAGCGCCGGGCGCGCAGAGCCCCGTGCAGGCGAGGAAGGTCAGGACGGATCGGCGCGAGGGCATGGTCGGCGCGCCACGGCCGGCGCGCCGGGGAGAGAAACTACGCGGTGATCCCGGCTCCCGTGAGAGGGAGCGGGATCACCGCGGGGAAACGGCCGAGCGCTGGAGGAGGCGTCGGGCGCGTCAGGTCACGGCTGGGCGACGCGCATCGCCTCGCGCATGAACTGGTCGGACAGCTCCGCGCTCCGGGAGAGGGCGCGGAACGTCTCGGCCGCCTGGAGCTGCCGGAACGCGTCGCTGGCCTGCAACCGGAAGAACGCCTCGTTGGCCTGCAACTGGCGGAACGCGTCGTTGGCCAGAAGCTGGCGATAGGCGCTGTTGGCCACCACCTGGCGATAGGCGTCACTGGCCATGAGCTCCCGGAAGGCCTGGTTGGCCATGATTTCGCGGTAGGCGTCGCTGGCCATGACCTGGCGGAACGCCGCGTTGGCCTGCAGCTGGCGCAACGCTTCGGCGGACTGCGCCTCGCGGAACGCCCCCTGAACCTGCATCTGGCGGAACGCCTCGTTGGCCTGCAACTGGCGGTAGGCCTCGCTGGCCATGAGCTGGCCGTAGGCCGGAACGGCCTGGATCTGGCGATAGGCGTCGCTGGCCATGAGCTGGTGGTAGGCGTCGCTCGCCTGCAGCTCCCGGAACGCCTGGTTGTGCATCGCGTCCCGGAACACGCTGCTCTGGACCAGGCGCAGGATGTCGTGGTTCTGGAACAGCGCCTGGATCTCGGGATTCTGGAGGGTCACGTCCGCCTGGGTCATGACCCGGCCCCGATACCGCGCCGCGGGCTCGACCCCGCCGATCGTGCCGGCGGTGCCGCCCTCGCGGGGGAAACCGGCGATTCGCGCGGCGATGACGATCGCGACCGCCACCACCGTGCCTCCGATGAGCATCGTCTTCCTGGTCATGAACGCTTCCTCCATTCGCGCAGTGGCGAGACTCAACTGGGAAACAAACCATCGTGTCATCGTCTGTGGGGTCACCGCGCGCGCCGGCCATGGCAGCGCCTCGAGGATCGCCCGCTTCAGGTGCGGAGGCGGTTCGCGCTCCCCGACACCGTCGAGCAGCCGGATGACCTGGCGCAGCTCGTCCGCGAGCGTCCTGGCCTCCGGATTCTCCGCCACCAGCGACCGGAAGGCGGCACTCTCATCCGGGGTGTTCGCCCCATCGATCTCCCGATGAATGAGCTCGATCCGGTCCCGGTTCAACACGGCTCTTCCCCTCCCTCGCGTAGCGTGAGTCGCAGCCGTTCACGGGCCGTGAAGAGGCGCGACTTGACCGTCTTGACGGGAATCCCCAGCACGCCGGCGATCTCCTGGTACGAGAAGAATACGAAGTGCCTGAGCACCACCACGGCCCGGTCGTCGGGCTTCAGGCGCATCAACGCTTTCCCGACACGGTCCTGCAACTCGGTCGCTTCATCGGTCGTGGCTCCCGGCGCCGGGATCGCGGGCCCGTCCTCCAGGGTCACCGTCCGCTTCTGGCGCTTCAGCACGTTCAGCGATTCGTTCAGGGTCATGCGATAGACCCAACTGAAGAACCTGTACCTCGGGTCGTAGGTCCGGAGCTTGAGGAACGCGTTCAGGAACACCGTCTGGGTGACGTCCTCGGCGTCCTGGGCGTTGTCCAGCATCCGCAGCGCGAGGTTGAACAGGCGTTTCTGGTAGCGATCCACGAGACCGCTGGCCGCGTCCCGTTGACCCTCCAGGTACTGCCTGACGAGTGCTCGGTCCTGTTCGTCCGCCGCCGCAGGTGTCTCTTCCAAGTACAACCCAGCCTGGCAAAGGTTGGAAAGAGGGCCCCCCAGGGGTAACGTTGCACCCGGAGACGCCCTGATGACAAATGCCTTCCGGATGACGATCGGCCCCGATCGCGGCGGGGTCGCCCGGGTCAACGCGGCGTTCGCGGAGTTCGCGGAGGCCCATGCGCTGCCGGCGTCCGTGCGGCGGAGCCTGAACGTCGCCCTGGACGAGCTGCTGACCAACACGATGCTGTACGGCTTCGCGGGGCGGGAGGGCGGCGCGGTGAGCGTCCAGGTGGAGCTGCGCCCGGACCTTGTGTCCGTGACCCTCATCGACGATGGCCGGCCGTTCGACCCGTTCGGCGGGGCCGCCCCTGACACCGGGCTTCCCGTGGAGGAGCGGCGGATCGGCGGGCTCGGCCTCCATCTGGTGCAGCGGCTGATGGACGAGGTCAGCTATCAGCGCCGAGCCGATCGCAACGTCGTGGTCCTGGCGAAGCGTCTGACGGGGGCGATGACGGCGACTCACCACGGAGGACGGTCCATGGACATCACCACGCGGACGCAGCAGGACGTCACCCTCGTCGCCATCGTGGGGAAGCTCGACAGCAACACGTCGGCGCAGGCGCAGCAGACCCTCGACGGGATCCTCGCGGGCGGCGCGCGGAAGGTCGTGATTGACTTCACGGCGCTCGACTACATCAGCAGCGCCGGCCTGCGTGTCCTGCTCGGCACGGTCAAACGGCTGAACGGGGCGGGAGGCGCCCTGCGCCTGTTCGGCCTGAACGAGACGGTAGGCGAGGTGTTCCAGATCTCCGGGTTTTCCACGATCCTCGCCGTATTCGCGACGGAGGCTGCCGCGCTCGAGGGGCTGTAGCGGCCGATACTCCTGAGGAGCAGCACAAACACACAGGAGGCGTACATCAGTAGGAAAGCGGGCCACTCGGTTGAATGACCCGCATTCGACAACCCGCTTCTCACCAGGGTTCTAAACCGAGTCGGGACGGCGGGATTTGAACCCGCGACCCCCTGAACCCCATTCAGGTGCGCTACCGGACTGCGCTACGTCCCGTTACTCCGGTGCCCGTAGGACTGCGACCGAGGATCGGCGTAGCCGATCCGAGGAAGTCCTTTAGGGCGCTACGTCCCGATGAACCGAAACCCTACGACCAAACCGCAACAGCTACCGGACTGCGACCGAGGATCGGCGAAGCCGATCCGAGGAAGTCCTTTAGGGCGCTACGTCCCGATGCAACAATGCCCGTCGTCCGGGCAGATAATGCTAGGCAGTGGACTGCTCAGATGCAACCGAATTTCTCCGCTCCCGCGGTCGTCAAGACCCTCCCATGCTATCCCAGGCGCCCTCCGTGAGCCTGTCGTTTCCTCTGTAGTTCATCGCCGCTTCAGAGTCATCGCGGTAATGACCACGGTATGCCCACCGGGAGGACCGTGGGAGGCCGTTTCGGAATCTGCCTCACCGCGCTGCTCGGGCTGTGCTCCAGCCCCATGCGCGGCCAGGACACGTTGCCCCCCACGCAAGGTGGCTACGTCCACTCCCTCGGCCTGCCGGCGATCTACAAACCGTCCCTCGGCATTGGACTCGGCCTGGCCCGTGACGGCGCCGACCACCTCGCGGCGCAGTTCCGGGCCGGCGTGTTCAAGGACATCGGCAGCCCGGTCACGGAGCTCCTGGGCTGGAGTGCCGAAGCCTTCGCCGGCGTGCGTGACCTCGACGCCGACTACGGCGCCCGGGCGTTCCTGGTCAGTCACTTGCTCGGCTTCGGTGCGGGCGTCGAATACGACGTGCCCGACGGCCGCGGCTCACCCCTGCTCCTCGTCGAGGCACCGATGCGCCGCGGCGGCCTGCTCGCCGCGGGGAGCGACCTGCGCCTGGAATGGCTGCCCGGTCACCGCGCCTCCTTCAACGTCGCCGTGACGTTCCCGGTGGGGCAACCGCACCGGGGGCGCACCCGTCCCCTGCGCGACTTCGTACAGCTGACGGCCGATCACCCGCGCCCGCTGGCGTTCGTGCCGGCCGACTCCACGCTGCGCCAGGCGCTCGAGGCGCTGCGCGAACACGCGCTCTGGATCAACCGCCTCACCGTACCGGACCTGGGCGGCCTGGCCGCGGATCCCGCGCGCTCGGCGACGGACGCCGTGGCTCCACTCAAGGCCCACCTCGCCGCGGGGAGCGTCGACGACGAGATCCGCGGCTATCACCGCGAGCTGGTCCGCGCGTTCTCCATCGCCGCCGCGGGACGGCCATTGTCGCCCGGCGACTCCACACCGCAGGGCGCCGCCGCGGCGGCGAGCGCCACGTCCATTCTCCTGGATCGCGTGATCTTTCCGTACAACCGGCTCATCGGTCAACCCAAGAAACGGGACAGCACGCGGGAATTCGGGACGCACGCCCGCGGGGTGTTCGCGCGCTGGCTGACGATGACGTCCAGCGTGAGCCCCGAGCGGGACGAAGCATGCCTGTACGTCTTCCAATACCTGCTCGAAATCGTGGAGGAGATCCGGGCGGTCAATCGCCGCACCTGGGGGAACTCCGCGCTGGTGTGGCTCCCGCTGCAGCTGGCCCTCGTGCCGGAGGAGTACGACGAGCAAACGGAGCTCGACTCGATCATCAGCCGGGCCGTGGGCCACTCCGTCACGCACGGCAACCGGATCTGGTACGTGCTGAACGACCGGTTCCAGCTCGAGCTGGTGAAGTCGATCGCCAAGGCGGAGGACTACCACATCCTCTGGATCCACGATTTCCGTGGGTTGAACGATGCGGGCAAGCCCGACCGGCTGTCGTTGCTCACGGCCACCCAGTCCTACCTGGCCGCGCTGCGCCACCACCTGGCGAGCTACGATTCCACGGGGCGGCTGCCGGTCTACATGATCTTCTTCGACCAGCACTATTTCGAGAAGTACAGGAGCCGGGGCCTGCTGCATTTCCTCGAGGATCCGCTGGGACGACGCCCTGGCCTGCCGGCGGGATTCGACTCCCTGACCCGCGAGCTGGCCACGGCACAGCAGCAGCTGTGGGACGCGGTCAACGCCTCGCGCGTGCTGACGGCGGAGCGGGCCCAGTATGGCGAGTCGTGGCTGCACCGCCTCGTGAAGGTGCACGTCAGCGTCACCAACCCGTCGGACCCCGCGTTTCGCAGCCGGCAGATGCTCCCGCTGGTCGGCATTCCGGACGACATGATGCGCGATCATCGCAAGGCCGTCCTGTACGACGTCAGCGAAGCGGATCCCTATCGCGGCATGGCTATGTACGCCGGGATGGGAGTGGGCGAGCACTACGTCGGACCCAGCTGGGAGGACCGGGCCATCATGCTCCAGGGACCCGTTGCCCTGACGCTGCGCGACGAGGCCCGCGCGCTGCTCGAATCACAGGGCATACGCGGCGGCGAGGTGCCCCACGTGCTGCGCCCCGGCCGCCGAGCCCCCGACTACGACCGCAAGGTGCAAGCGGAGATCGACAGTATGGACGCCTGGGGCGGCGTGGCGACCCGGGCCATCGAGCTGGAAAACGAAACTGGATTCGGTCGCAAGGAAGTCAGTGTCGCCGAGGCGACGCTGTTCAATCTCATGGCGCCGGGGTCGGTGTTGAAGGTCCCGGACTCGCTGTGGCTCAACGAGCTGCTCGCCTCGCTGTGCGTGGGGAGCGGGCTGCGTGGCGCGCGGGTGCTGATCATCGCGCCGTCGCAGGCGTCCGCGCCGGGCAAGGGCTGGCCCACGCTGGCCCTGATGCACGACCTGATGTCGCGCCTCGTGGCCCTGCAACGCGCCCTGGCGCCGGAGTACGCCCGGGCCGGAGGATTCGTGCGCGCCGGTCTCTACGACCCCAAGGTCGGGGTGGACGATCTGCTCGAGCGGGTGCACGCGCTGCGCGACAACCTCATCGCCACGCCGTTTCTGCGGGACCTGTACTCGTTCGATCCCGCTGTGCTGCAGGTGCTGAGCGACTCGACTTTCGCCGTGCCGGATTCCACCCGGCGGGCACCCATCGCGACAGTGCAACCGTTGCTGCACATGAAGGGGTTTCTCTACATCTCGCGCGAGGCCTGGGCGCGATTGATCAGCGGCCCACCGATGGCCTACGGGCTGCAGGAGTACCTGAAGCAACGAGCGCGCCAGCTGCGGGAAGGGGCGGGGGTAGGCGAGGAAGCCATGGCCAACGCGATGCAGCTCATGGGGTCGAGAATCCTTAATCGTGTGCTCGATAGCCTGCCCGACGCCGAGCGCGCCTGCCCCCGGCCGCAGCACTGTCCCGGGCTGCGCTGGGTGTTCTATCTGCAGATCGGGTCGCCCAACCAGGACTACCGCAGCATGGTGATGGACGGAGAGGCGGCAACGCTCGTCTCGAGCTGGACGGCGCTGTACGGGATGCCGGATTTCGTACTGATCACCGGACTCGCCGCCTGGCCCGAAACGCAAGAACAGCTCGACCGGCTGCTCCCGCCTCCGGACGGCCGTCTCTTGGCCGCTGCGTGGTGGGTCCGGATGGGCCTGTAACGGGGAGCGCCGCTCACATGGTGATGACGATCTTGCCGCGGGCGTGCCCTTCCTCCAGATAGCGCATGGCATCCGGGACTTCAGCCAACGGGTAACTCCGGTCGATGACCGGCTTCACTTTTCCCGCCTCCATCAGTCCCCTAATGAAGATCAAGTCCTCCTTGCTCAGCTTCGCCATGAACATGACGAAGGTCTCGCCCACCACACGTGACAACGCCGAGGCGGCGAGCACACGGGCAAGAATGAGCCAGACGTTGTGGGGGGCTCCCACCAGGACGCATATGCCCTTGGGTTGCAGCACGCGCCGCAATGCGAGCAACGAACGGTTGCCGACGCAGTCGAACAGCAGATCGTACCGTCGCGGGCCCCGGGTGAAATCCTCCCGCGTGTAGTCGATGACGTGATCGGCGCCGAGCGATCGGACTAGGTCCACATTGCGCGTACTGCAGACGCCGGTCACCTCCGCGCCGAACGACTTGGCGATCTGCACCGCGAACGTCCCCACCCCGCCCGCCGCACCGTTGATCAGGACCTGCTGCCCCGGCTGAATCCGCCCCTTGTCGCGCAGACCCTGCAACGCGGTGTATCCCGCCACCGGCACGGCCGCCGCTTGCTCGAAGGTCACGTTGTGCGGCTTCAGGGCCAGGACCGATTCGGCACCACACGCGTACTCTGCACACGCCCCACGGCACGAGCCGAACACCGCGTCGCCGGGCCTGAAACGGGTGACGTTCCGGCCGACGGCTTCGACCTCGCCCGCGACATCATTGCCGAATCGTGTCTCCTTCGGCCGGCGGAGCCCGGTCATGAGACGAACGAGATACGGCTTGCCCCGGAACGTGCGGTCCACCGGATTGACGGCCGCCGCACGGACGCGAATCAGGACTTCGTCATCCCCGGGAGTCGGCTTGGCAGCCTCTTCGCACCGGAGAACGTCGGGCGGACCGTAGGTGTGATGGACAATCGCCTTCATGAGTCAGTCGTCGAAGCAGCCGGCGAACGAGGCGATGAACAGCCCCATTCCCGCTGCCCGCAGCGCCGCCGTCCCGACACCGCGCCAACCACGCCCGGCATAGAAATGCCCGACGCTGGGACCGACGACAATGCCCGTGAGGAACAGCGTCGCTCCGCCCGCGGTCCCGCTTACCCCGGCTCCCGCGGCCATCGGCACCGCGGTCGAGACGAGTGAAAGGGCCAGGCCCATACCCGGTGACTTGTGGGGACGCACGCTGTCCTGGCGCAGCGGCGGCCGGTACGCGATCGGTGACGGGCCCGGACGCGACCTCCCGAACGGCAGCGACACCGACACCCCGTAAGTGCGATCACGCGGGTTCACCCAGGGCGCGACGACCGCAACGCCCTCGTTGTAGCGCCGCACCGATGCCGGCGCCGTCGCGATGTCGAACACCGCCAGTCCCCCGACCGCAAAGGTCGAGAAGAAGATCCCCGCGCCGCTGCAGGCCTGCGCTGCACTCGGGGCTGCGCCGCCCCCGACCACCAGGAAACACGCCGCGAGCCCCAGTCCCCGCGCCAGCATCATTCCCCGCCCACGAATGCCCGGGCGACCGCCAGCTCGGCCCGCTCCCCGTCCGCCCGCCCCATCAGCCGCAGATACGCACGGTACCCGTCGGCCGCGGCGGCGCGATCGCCCGCCAGCTCCGCCGAACGCGCCACGCCGAACACGCTGCGGGCCCGATGCGGCTCGAGCGCGAGGACTTGCCGGTACGCTCGGCCCGCCGCCGCCGCCCGGCCGAGGCCGAGGAGCAGATCGGCCTCGAGCTCGCGCGCCGGCACCACCTCGCCCGGCGTCACCGCGTGCTTCCCGACGACGTCCTCCGAGTCGGCCGCGAGCCGCGCTACGAGGAGCGCGCCCGCCGTGTCCCCCGCGGCGAGCGTGAGCCACGCGGCGATCGCCTGCTGCTTGACGCGCGTCACCCGCGGCCAATAGGGATCCCCGCGCCGCTCCAGCTCCGCCGCGACGCCCTCGAGCGCGGCGATCTCGGCGCGCGCCTGAGCCGTGTCGCCCATACGCGCCGCCCCGACGCCCCGCGCGAAGCGGGTGACCATCTCGGCCGGCGGCGCCCCGGGCGACGGCCGCAGCGGCAGTCGCGCCGCCTCGGCCCATTGGCCCCGCTCGAGCACCCAGCGCGCCGCCATGGCGTTGCGGTTGTAGGCCGCCACCAGCGCCTGGGTCGGCGCGCTCGCCGTGTCGGCCTGCCCCTCCGCTACGACCGCTGCCGCCGCCGAGTCCCGCCCGAGCTGCAGATACGCATACACCATGTAGTCCATCGCGTGGAGCTGGTCGGCGGTGAGTGCACGCCGCCCTCCGCCCGCCGCCGCCACGTCGGCCTGATACGACGCCCGATTGGAGCGCACCGTCTCGTCCCACAGCCCGAGCCGGACGAAGATGTGCGACGGCATGTGCTGGGCGTGCGGCGCGGAGGGCGCGATCTCGGCGTAGCGCCGCGCCGCCTCCAGCCCGAGCGACGCGAGCTGCGGCGAATCGTTGGCGTGAATGAGATAGTGGGCCAACCCGGGATGGTCCGGATGCGCCCGGAAGAGCGGATTCAGGATCGCCGCCGCCCGCCGCTGCTGCGTATACGTGGTGTCGCCGACCGGGGCGGACGCCGTCAGCGCGATCGCGTAGAAGATGGCGGCTTCGGGATCAGCGGCGTTGCGCGCGTACACGCGCTCCATGGCCGCGGTGTAACGCCGCAGCCGCGTACTGTTGGGCACGGTGCCCGTGTCGCCGTACAGCGCGCCCGTCGCCTCGATGTAGTCGCGCTCACGCGGTGTCCTGCCGCCGAGCGCCGCCGCCCGCCGCGCCGCTTCCTGGCCCGCCCGCAGATCGGCCGCGCCCGGGCCGCCGGCGACCGGGTTGCGCCACCGTACCAGCGCCAGCCCCCAGTACGCCATCGCGCAGCTCGAGTCGTCCGCGGCCACGCTCTGAAAAGCGCGCTCGGCTTCGTCCCACCAGAAGGAATGGAGCAGCGCCATGGCCCGCTCGAACCCCTCGCGGACCCGGGCGTTGCAGGAGACGGGGAACACGACGCGACCCAGTCGCTCCGTATGGGGATGCACGTGCTCCTGCGCCGCGAGCGGCGCGACGGAGGAGAGGGCATACACTGCGAGAAAGGGAAAACGCCGCATTGGGTCACCTGCTGTGAAGTGAGACGCTCAGCGGTGCCGGCCCGCCAATCTTCCCTGCTCATCGAGCAGTGCCAGCCACATCTCGATGGTGTGCAGATACCGCAGCGTCTCCCGCTGCCGCCAGCGCCGCACCCGTATCGCCACCGCCTCGACGCTCGGCCACACCCGCGGATCCAGATTGCTGGCCCGCGCCACGCCCTGCGCCCGCAGGATGGTGCTCCGCCCCGCGTTGTAGCTCGCGAACATGAACTGCCGCTGATCGGCCGGCGTGGCCGCCTCGGCCCACGACCGCCACAGCATCCGGTTGTGGCGGATCCCCGCCGCGATGTTCCACTCGGGATCGTCGATCGAGACGAGGTCGGGGGCTCTCGATTGAATCGCCTCGAAGGTGGACGGCATCAGCTGCATGATGCCCCGCGCCCCGGTCCGGCTGCGCGCCGCCACGTCGAGCCGGCTCTCCGCCATCCCCTGCGCCTTGAACACGCGCCAGTCGAACGCCGGCCCGAAGAAGCGCTTGGTGTACTTGCGAAAGTACTGGTCGTAACGGTCGACGGTCGCGACCCCCTGCCCCTGAGCCGCGAGTCCCGACACCATGGCCACCATCAGGACGACCGCCCCGACCGCGACCGTCAGGGAGTCCTTTAGGGCCCCGATCGCCCGTTTCAATTGAGCGCCCCGCCGATGATGATCGCGATCGCCACGAACAGCGCCCCGATGAAGATCGCGACCGCGATGTTGCCGCGCTTCAGCTCCGCCGCGAAATCGACCTTGGGTGTGAGCAGATCGAACAACCGGTATGCCACGTACATCAGCACCACGCCCAGGGCGGCGTACAGGAAATTGAGACCGACGACGGACCATTCCATGTGGCCTCCCGGACTACAGGATCAGATTCGGCAGATTGCGAGAGCGCAGGAACTGCCGGAACGCGGCGACATCTCCGGCCATCAGCTGCTGGAGCCGCTTCTGGTCTTCTCCCACCTGGCCGTGCAACAGCTGCAGTACGTCCCGCTGCGAGCCAGTCGGCGCGAAGTCGGAGCTGGTCACCGACTGCGCCAGATAGAGCAGCTGCTCGGCCAGCTTCATCGGCCAGCGCAGTATGTCCTGCCCCCGCCCCGTCACCCGCACCTGGAACAGGTTCTCCTCGATCGCCAGCAACTTGCGGTCGAGCGTGTCCGCGGCCGCCCGCACATCCACCGTGGCCGAATCACCGGCGAGGGTGGCGCGCAGCCCCGCCAGCTGCCCGCGCAGCTGCTCGAGCCGGTTGATCATCGCGATCGTCGTGTCGAGATCGGGCAGCAGGCTCGCCATGACGGTCGCTTGCGTCCGGACGTCCTCGTCCGAAGCGCCGGTGTTCGGGTCCTTCAACACCACCAGCGGCTGCTCGTACGTCTGCCCCTTGACCGTGAGACTCACCCGGTAGGTGCCCGGCGGCGCCAGCATCGAAAAGCGGCCGAGCCCGGGCGCCGGCGTGCCCTCGGGCTTCACCGGAAACCAGGCGGCCAGGAGCGGGCTCGTCCGCAACCGTGCTTCGGGCGTCAGCTCGGTCTGGAGGTCCCACCAGACTCGGTTCAGCCCCGCCGTCGGAACCTGCTTCAGCGTCCGTACGAGGGCGCCGCTCGAGTCGAGAATCCGGATCGCGAGGCTGTCCTTGGAACTATCGGGTGGGGCGCTATGCATCCAGAAGTTGAGTGACGCTCCATACGGTGGATTGGTGCCCGCCACCGGATCGTCCCCCGCTTCGTACGGGCCTTCGACGCCCCGAAAGCGATACGCCGGCCGGGGCGCGAAGAGATAGGCGTCCCGCGCCGCCAGCTCCGGCGTCAGTACCCTGAGCGGTGTCACGTCGTCCAGGATCCAGAAGCCGCGGCCGTACGTGGCCAGGACCAGGTCGTTGAACTGCTCCTGCACCGCGATGCCGTACACCGGCGCGTGCGGCAGATTGGTCTGCAGCGGCTGCCAGTGTGCGCCGTCGTCGAACGAGACGTACAGGCCGTTCTCCGTGCCTGCGTACAGCAGGCCGCGCCGCACCGGATCTTCCTTCAGTGTGTGCACGTAGCTCAGGGGCGTGCGCGGGATGCCGTTGACCAGCAGCGACCAGGTCGCGCCGTAGTCCGTGGTCTTGTAGATCCAGGGATCGCGGTTGTTGACCTGGTGCCCGTCCACCGCGAGGTACGCGGTGCCGGTGTCGTAGCGCGACGGCTCGATGCTCGTGATCGTGCCCCAATCCAGCAGGCCCTTGATGTTGCCCGTCACATCGGTCCAATGGCCGCCCCCGTCCCGCGTCACCTGGACCTTCCCGTCGTTGGTCCCGGCCCAGATCAGGCCGCGGCGCAGCCGCGACTCGGCGATCGCGAACACGACGCCCGCGTACTCGACGCCGATGTTGTCCGGCGTGAGGCCGCCCGAAGGCCGCTGGCGCGTCGTGTCGTTGCGCGTGAGATCGGGACTGATCTCCTTCCAGGTGACGCCGCCGTCCGACGTCGCGTGCACGTGCTGGCTGCCGACGTACACGGTGTGGTGGTCGAACGGCGAGATGGTGAGCGGGAACGTCCACACGAAACGGTACTTCACACCGGCGGCCGGCCAGCCGATCGTCGCCTGCGGCCAGATCTCGGTGCTGCGCGCGATCCCGGTGCGGACATCATAGCGCGAGACGATCCCGCCGACGCTGCCGAACCCCGACGCGCTGGACCACACGATGTCGGGATCCTCGGGATCGGGCGTCGCCCAGCCGCTTTCGCCGCCCCCCACCGTGCCCCACATGCCGCGCGCGATGTCGCCGGTGCGGCTGTTGCTCGGCCCGCGCGCCGAGGGACCGTCCTGCCGGTTGCCGTAGACGTAGTACGGCACCCGCGTGTCCACCGTCACGTGGTACATCTGCGCGATGGGCAGCTGCACGCGCAGCCAGGTCTTGCCGCGATTGGTGGTGATCGAGATCCCGCCGTCGTGGCTCACGATCATGCGGTTACCGTTGGTCGGGTCGATCCAGATGTCGTGATGATCGCCCCCCGGGACCTCGGCGTTGGGCGGGTCGATGATCGATTGACCCCCATCCAGCGTCTTGGCCCACGACGCTGTCAGGAAGTACGCCTCGTTCTCGTTGTCGGGCGCCGCCGCCATGCGGTTGTAGTAGTGCGTCCGCCCGGCGACCTGCCGGTCCTGGTTGACGAGCTGCCACGAGCCGCCGCCGTCGTCGGAGCGAAACAGGCGCCCGCTGTCGGGCTGGGCGATGTTCACCGCGGGGACACCGTCGCCCGTCTCGACCAGAGCATAGATGCGGTTCGAGTTGGCACGCGTCATGGCGAGCCCGACCTTTCCCACGGGCCGCGTCGGGAGCCCGTGGCCCGTGACGCGCGTCCACGTGGTGCCGCCGTCCCGACTGGACCAGATGCCGCTGCCCGCGCCGCCGCTCGAGCGGCCCCAGGTGTGCACTTCGACCTGCCAGAACCCGGCGAAGAGGATCCGGGGATTGTTGGGGTCCATCACCAGATCCGACCCGCCCGTGCTGTCGTTCACGAACAGCACGCGCTCCCACGTCTTGCCGCCGTCGATGGTGCGGTAGATGCCGCGCTGCGGCTGCGGCCCGTACAGATGCCCCAGCGCCGCGACGTAGACGATGTCCGGATTGGTGGGGTGCACCACGATGCGCGAGATCCGGCCCGTGCTGTCGAGCCCCATCTTCTTCCAGCTCTTCCCCGCGTCGGTGGACTTGTAGACCCCCCAGCCGATCGAGATGTTGGATCGGATGAACGGCTCGCCCGTGCCGGCCCACACGACGTTGGGATCGGACGGCGCCACGGCCAGCGCGCCGATCGAGCTGACCGGCTGGTCGTCGAACACCGGTGCCCAGTGGATGCCCCCGTCCACCGTCTTCCAGAGTCCGCCCGACGCCGCGCCCGCGTAGTAGGTGGCCGGATCGCCGGCGACCCCAGCGACCGAGCTGACCCGGTTGCCTTCCGGGCCGATGTGCCGGAAATGCAGCTGGGCGTAGCTCGAGGAATCGATCGCGGATGCGGCGGCGATCGGCGGGCTGCGGCGCTGGGCCTGCCCCGGCAGCGCCGCCGGGACGGCGATCGCCACGAACAACGCCCCGATGAAGATCGCCACCGCCGCGAAATCGACCTTGGGCGTGAGCAGGTCGAACAACCGATACGCTACGGACCATTCCATGGCCAACTCCGCTCGAAAGACCGGTGGGCAAGATGCAGCAGGAACCGCGAATGCGTCAGAGCAGCACGATGCCGCCCGACCGTGCGGCCGGGCGGCACCGGAGAGAGCGACAACCGTATCGAGCGCTAGAAGATGAACCCCCCGTGCGCGCATTTCTTCGCCGCCCCTTGGACGTTGATGCGTCCGAACCCGTACAGCGGGTCCAGGCCGCGGCGGCCGAGGTCGTCGGCCCCCAGCTTCACGCACAACGCCAGCGCGATCGGCCCTTGATTCCCGTGACCCTGGGATTCGGCGACCGCCGCGGTGCCCGCGGCGTGTGGTGACGAGAAGCTCGTCCCGGCGGTGAACACGTAGAACGCGTTCGAGGTGTTGCAGCCGGGCACGAACTCGCTGCACGCGGCCAGGACCAGATCCGGCAGCTGCCCGCCGGCGACCAGATCTCCGCCCGGTGCCATCACGTCTACGCCCGTGAGCCCGAAGTTCGTGTAGCTCGCCAGCGCGTCGAAGTTCGTCTGGTTGACCG
>Ga0326731_1000071_pt1 | contig 24537 bp, 21 predicted proteins | sample MHFSIPfraction_FD_207645 | JGI IMG/M metagenome (GOLD analysis project Ga0326731, IMG submission 207645) | Lab enriched peat soil microbial communities from Michigan Hollow, Ithaca, NY, United States - MHF9FY SIP fraction | ecosystem: Environmental > Terrestrial > Soil > Wetlands > Peat | place...
GTCCTTGAGAAACACCGGCGCGTCGGGGCGCTGGACGATCACCATCTTCTCGAGCGCTTCCGTCGAGCGGTACTCGGCGTCGGTCTTCACGGTCCACTCGACGCGCGAGCCCTCGACCAGACCGCCGGGAATGTCGACGTGCTCGCGCCGCAGCGCGTTCATGATGTCGGTCGCCGCGAGCCCGCGGGAGCGCAGCGCCTCGCTGTCGACCCAGATGCGGATCGCGCGGTCGCGCCGCCCGAAGACCACGACGCCGCCGACGCCCGGGATCGTCTCCAGGATCGGCTTCACGGTGCGGCGCACGTACTCCGAAGTCTCGACCTCGGGCCGCCGCGAGCTGAACGGGATCCACAGGATCGGCTGGTCCGAGAGATTCGTCTTGCTGACGATCGGCGGCTCGGTCTCCTTGGGCAGATAGCGCCGCGCCTTCGCGACCTCGTCGCGCACGTCCTGGATCGCCTTGTCGAGGTTCGTGCCGAGCTGGAACTCGACGAAGATCTGGCTGACACCGGTCAGTGTCGTCGAGCGCAGCTCGTGCACGCCGGCGATCGTGTTCAGGTTCTCCTCGAGGACGTCGGTGACGTCCTCCTCCATGCCCTCGGGGTTGGCGCCCTCGAGCGTGGCGACGACCATCACGACGGGGAACTCCATCGGCGGGAACTGATCCACGCCCAGGCGAGTCACTCCGAGCGCGCCCGCGACCACGAGCGCCAGCATCATCACCCAGGTCAGGACCGGCCGCTGGATCGAGATGTCCGAGAGAGTCATTTCACTCCGCCTGCTTCGGCTCGGGCGCGCGCGGCGCGCCGCTCGCGACGTCGGGCTCCTGCACGCTGCCGTCGGCGTTGCGCACCGCCACGACGGCGCCGTCGATCAGCGCCGTGTGCCCGCGGGTCACGACGCGATCTCCGGGCGCGAGACCCTGGACGATCTCCACGCGCCCGTCCTTGTACACACCCGTGTGTACGACGCGCCGCTCGACGCGCGCGTCCGGCGCCATCCGGAACACGACCTGGCCGTCGGAGCGCTGCAGGATCGCTTCCTCGGGAATCATCAGCACGCCCTCGCGGTGAGACACTCCGAGGTCGGCGCGCGCGAACAGCCCGGGGCGCAGGCGCCCGTCGGGATTTGCGAGCGTGCCCTTCACGCGCAGGGTGCGCGATGCCGCGTCGATCATCGGAGAGACGAGAGTCACCGTCGCCTGGAAGACCTCGTCGGGAAACGGCGCGACGCGCACGGCCACGGTCTGTCCGGGCTGCACGCGGCTCGAGTCGACCTCGGAGATGCGGAACTCGACCTCGATCGGATCGAGCGCCACAAGCTCGAAGAGGCGCGTGCCCGGCTGCACGAACTCACCGACGCTCACGAAGCGCTGCGCGATCAATCCGCGGAACGGCGCCTTCACCTCCGCGTCGCGCCGCGCGCGCTCGGCCTCGCCGAGCCGGGCGGCCGCGCCGTCGGCGCGCGAGCGCGCGAGCTCGAGCTGTGTCTGGGCCGTGTCGAGCTGCGACTTGGACGCGACGTTGCTCTTGAACAGCGACGCGACGCGCTCCGCCGCGCGCTTCTGATCGACCATTGCCGCCTGCGCTTCCGCGTTCGCCGCGCGCGCGCCGCGCAGCTCGAGCTCGCGGCGCTCCGGGTCGACCTCCATCACGCGGTCGCCGGAGTCGGCGGGCTTCCCCTCGTCGATGAACAGCGCAGTGACTCGTCCGCCCACTTCGGCCGCGATCATGGCGTGATTCGGAGACACCAGCTCGCCCGTGGCCTCGATCCGATCCTCCATGTCGACGGCCGTCGCGTCGCCGAGTGAGACGTTCGGCGCAGTGACTGGGCTCTCGCCTTTGCCGCCGGAGCAGCCGAGCGCGAAGGCGAACAGGACCGGGACCGCGAACGCGACGTGCCTCTTCATGACTGTGAGCCTCTTCCGCTGCGCGCCGGCGTCGCGCGGACGAGCCCGCGCAGCACCGTCTCCAGCGCAACCTCGGTCAGATTCTTCGACCAGGCGTATTTCGGATTTCCGAGCCGCAGCGCCACCACGCCGTGGAGCACCGCCCAGAGTGACTGCAGCGCCGCCTCGAGATCGGGCGTCCACAGCCGGCCCTCCTTCGCGAGCGCCGCCAGTGGACCGGCCATGATCTCGCGCGCTTCCTCGGCCGCGCGCACCTTGCGCTCGCCTCCGTCCGCCGAGCCGCGAATCATGACTCGGTAGAAAGTCGGGTTACCGGCCGCGAAGCGCAGGAACGCGCGCGAGAACTCGCGCAGGTTCGCGATCGGATCTCGGCCGAGCGCGACGCGGCGCACGCGCTGCAGCAGGCGCGAGAAGCGCTCCTCGAGCAGAGCGTCGATCAGTCCGTCCTTGTCGCGGAAATAGTGATATATCGTGGGCGCCGTGTAGCCGCAGCGCAGCGCGAGCTTGCGGATCGAGAGCAACTCCTCGCCGTCCTCGAGCAGGATCGCTTCGGTTGCGTCGAGAATTGCGCGCCGGGCCTCTTCGCGCTGGCGGGTGCGGCGGAGCGCGGCGGTTTGGATCTGGGGTTCCATGGAACGGCGTGCAAGTCCTATAACGGTGTTAGACGGCGGTTCGCGCACATATACCATGAAGGCGCGCCGCGGCCAAACGCGCGCTCTGCGATGTCTCGCGAGCTGAGCAGCCGAGCGCGCGCGGCGCGCACCTCGCCGATCCGCAGCATGACCGTCGAGTGCGCGCGCGTCGGCGGGATCAACCTGGCGCAGGGCGTCTGCGACACGCCGGTGCCCGAGGTCGTGCGCCGCGCTGCACAGGCCGCCATCGAGGCGGGCGCGAACACGTACACGCGCTCGGACGGGATTCCCGAGCTGCGCGCCGCGCTGGCCGCGAAGATGCGGCGCGACGACGACCTGGCCTACGACCCCGAGAGTGAGATCGTCGTGACCAGCGGCGCGACGGGCGCGTTCTACGTCGCGGCGCAGGCGCTGCTCGAGCCGGGCGACGAGGTCGTTCTGTTCGAGCCTTACTACGGCTATCACCGCAACACGCTGGAAGCCCTCGGCGTGCGACCCACCTACGTGTCGCTGCGCGCGCCCGACTTCAGCTTCCGTTCGGCGGAGCTCGAAGCGGCGCTGACTCAGCGGACGCGCGCGCTCGTGATCAACACGCCCGGGAATCCGTCGGGCAAGGTCTGGACGCGCGCGGAGCTCGAGGCGCTCGGCGAGATCGCGCGCGCGCGCGACCTCTGGATCTTCACCGACGAGGTCTACGAGCACTTCGTGTTCGACGGCCGTCGCCATCTCTCGCCTGCCGCGCTGCCCGGCCTTCGCGAGCGCACGATCACGATGAACGCGCTGTCGAAGACCTTCGCGATCACGGGCTGGCGCATCGGCTGGGTCGCCGCGCCGCGGCCGCTGGCCGCGAGCTTCGCGCACCTACACGATCTGGTGTACGTGTGCGCGCCCGCGCCGCTGCAGGTCGCCTGCGCCGTCGGCCTCGAGAAACTCAATCCGGAGTACTACGCCGCAATCGGCGTGGAGTACGCGCGCAAGCGCGATCAGCTCTGTGCCGCGCTCGCGGAGGCGGGTCTCGCGCCGAGCGTGCCCGCGGGCTCCTACTTCGCGCTCGCCGATCTCTCGCGGCTGCCCGGCGGAACGGGCGAAGCTCGGGCGCTCGCGCTGCTGGAGCGCTCCGGCGTCGCGTGCGTCCCGGGCACGGCCTTCTGGCGCGGTGCGGAGGGCGATCGCCTGGGGCGCTTCTGCTTCGGAAAGACCGCCCCCGATCTCGACGAGGCGTGTCGCCGTCTGAAAAACATGCAGGTTTGACTGTTTCTTCCGGACCGCATATCGTGCGGCCGCCGTGTCACCCCCCGCCACCCTGACACAACCCGCGCCCAAGGGGCGCGCTTCCGGCCGCCGCACTCAGGAAGAGCGCAGCGCGTCGACGCGCGGGCGCTTGCTCGACGCCACGATCGAGTCACTCGTCGAAGTCGGCTACGCGGGCACGTCGACGACGGCGGTCTGCGCGCGCGCCGGGCTCTCGCGCGGCGCGCAGCTGCACCACTTCCCGACGAAGGCGGACCTCGTGATCGGTGCGGTCGCGCACCTCGCGAAGCGGCGCGCGGCCGAGCTCGTCGCCGAGCTGCCGCGCTCGGGCAGCGCCGACGAGCGGCTCGCGCGCGCGCTCGACGCGATCTGGGCCAGCTTCTCCGGACCGCTGTTCTACGCGGCGCTCGAGCTGTGGGTCGCGTCGCGCTCCGATCGCGAGCTGCGCCAGAGCCTGGTGCGCTTCGAGCGCCACGTCGGGCGCGCGATGGCGAGTCTCTTCGCCGAGCTCGCGGGTCCCGACTCTGCGGGCGCGCGCGACTTCCGCGCGCTGCTCGAGCTCACTTTTCACGTGATGCGCGGGATGGCGCTGCAGCGCATCCTGCGCGACGACGACACCGAACGGCGCCGGCTCTTCGAGCTCTGGAAACGCCTCGTTTCCGAGTCTCTCGGCCGCGCCCAGGGAAGGGAGAAACGATCATGAGCGAGATTCGCTTCGACGGCCGAGTGGCCGTCATCACCGGCGCAGGGGGAGGTCTCGGCAAGACCTACGCCATCGAGCTCGCGCGGCGCGGCGCGCACGTCGTGGTCAACGACCTCGGCGGCGCGAGCGACGGCAGCGGCAAGAGTCACTCGATGGCCGACGAGACCGTGAACGAGATCCAGGCGGCCGGCGGTCAGGCGGTCGCGAACTACGACTCCGTCTCCACGCCGCAGGGCGGCGAGGCGATCATCAAGGCGGCGCTGGACAAGTTCGGGCGCGTCGACGTCGTGATCAACAACGCGGGCATCCTGCGCGACAAGAGCTTCGCGAAGCTCGAGCCCGCGGACCTCGAGATCGTGCTCGACGTACACCTGAAGGGCGCGTTCTACGTGAGTCAGCCCGCGTTCCGCGCCATGAAGGAGCAGAACTACGGCCGCTTCCTGTTCACCGCGTCGGCCGCCGGCATCTTCGGTAACTTCGGCCAGGCGAACTACGGCGCGGCGAAGATGGGACTGGTGGGTCTCTCGAACGTGCTCGCCGTCGAGGGCGCGAAGAACAACATCAAGTCGAACGTGATCGCGCCGATCGCGAAGACGCGACTCACCGAGAACTTGCTCGGCCCGCTGGCGGCGCAGCTCGATCCGCACGGAGTGACTCCGCTCGCCTGCTATCTCGTGTCCGAGGCCTGCGAGCTCACTCACGAGGTGTTCTCCGTCGGCGGCGGGCGCTTCGCGAAGGTGTTCGTCGGGCTCGCGCCCGGCTGGTTCGCAGGCAAGGGCAAAGCGGTCACGCTCGAGGACGTGCGCGACCACTTGGGCGAGATCACGAACGAGGCCGGCTACATCGTCCCGAAGAGCATCGGCGACGAGATGCGGGTGCTCGCCAAGTCACTCATGAGCTAGGAGGAGTCATACATGCCGATCGATCTGGAGAAGGCGCGTGGCGCGAAATTGGCGCCGTCGCAAGGTGAGTGGAACGCGGATCAGGTGATCCTGTATCACCTGGGCATTGGCGCCGGCGCCGGCAAGGCGACCGACCCCAAAGAGCTCGAGTACACCTACGAGAAGAACCTGAAGGTGCTGCCGAGCTTCGGCGTGATTCCCGTGTTCGGCGCCGTCGGCGGAATGGCCGGCGTCCCCGGCATTCAGATCAACTTCGCGCTCGTGCTGCACGGCGAGCAGGACATCGAGATCCACCGGCCGATCCCGACTCACGCGAAGATCGAGTCGAACGGCCGCATCGCCGGCATCTACGACAAGGGCAAGGCGGCGCTGATCGTCGTCGAGGTCGAGACGAAGGAGAAGGGCGGGGCGCCGCTCTTCACCAACCGCTTCTCGATCTTCGCGCGCGGCGAGGGCGGCTTCGGCGGCGAGTCGGGTCCCAAGGCTGGCAACGAGTCACCGACGCGCAAGCCGGACGTCGTGGTCGAGTCACCGACGGTGTCTCACCAGGCGCTCTTGTACCGGCTCTCCGGCGACAAGAACCCGCTGCACGCCGACCCGGCGTTCGCGAAGCTGGGCGGCTTCGACAAGCCGATCCTGCACGGCCTGTGCTCGTTCGGGATCGTGTGCAAGGCGGCCGTCGACGGCCTGCTCGGCGGAGACACCGCGAAGGTGGCGCGCTATCAGGCGCGCTTCGCCGGCGTCCTCTTCCCGGGCGAGACGATCGAGACCTCGGCCTGGCGCGAGGGCAACCAGATTCTGATCAGCGCGAAGTGCAAGGAGCGCAACGCGCCCGTCATTTCCAACGCAGCGATCACGCTGCGAGCCTGAGTCACAAGGAGTCAATGAGTCATGGGAAGAAGAGTGTTCGTCATCGGGGTCGGCATGACCAAGTTCGAGAAGCCGGGCAGCAAGGAATGGGACTACCCGGACATGGGCCGCGAGGCTGGCCAGAAGGCGCTCGCCGACGCGGGAATCAAGTTTTCGGAGATCGAGCAGGCGGCCGTTGGCTATTGCTACGGTGACTCGACCTGCGGCGAGCGCGCGTTCTACGAGCTCGGTCTCTCCGGCATCCCGATCTACAACGTGAACAACAACTGCTCGACGGGCTCGACGGCGCTGTTCATGGCCAAGCAGTTCGTCGAGGGCGGCCTCGCCGAGTGCACCATGGCGCTGGGCTTCGAGAAAATGGAAAAGGGGTCACTCGGGATCAAATACACCGACCGTACGACCCCGATGGACAAGCACTTCAAGCTGATGGTCGCGGAGCGCGGCTTCGCGAAGGCTCCGGGCGCGCCGCAGATGTTCGGCAACGCCGGCCTCGAGCACATGGAGAAGTACGGCACCACGGCCGAGCAGTTCGCGAAGATCGGCTGGAAGAATCACAAGCACTCCGTGAACAACCCGTACTCGCAGTTCCAGGACGAGTACACGCTCGAGCAGATTCTCCAGTCACCGACGGTGTACGGCCCACTCACCAAGCTGCAGTGCTGCCCGACCTCGGACGGCGGCGCGGCCGCGATCGTCGCGAGCGAGGACTTCGTGAAGAAGCACAAGCTCGAGTCCAAGGCGGTCGAGATACTCGGCATGGCGATGGCGACCGACTTCGCGAGCACGTTCGACGAGAAGAGCATGATCAAGCTCGTCGGCTTCGATCTCACCAAGAAGGCCGCCGAGAAGGTGTACAAGCAGTCGGGTCTCGGCCCCGAGAACGTCGACGTGGTGGAGCTGCACGACTGCTTCTCGTGCAACGAGCTGATCACGTACGAGGGCCTGGGCCTGTGTCCCGTCGGCAAGGGCGGCGAGTTCGTCGACTCCGGCGCGAACACCTACGGCGGCAAGGTGGTCGTGAATCCCTCGGGCGGCCTGATCTCGAAGGGTCACCCGCTGGGCGCCACTGGTCTCGCGCAGTGCTCCGAGCTCACCTGGCAGCTGCGCGGCGAGGCGCAGAAGCGGCAGGTCGCGGGCGCGAAGGTGGCTCTGCAACACAATCTCGGCCTCGGCGGCGCGGCCGTGGTTGCGATGTACCGCAAGGCGCAGTTTGCTTAGCGCGTGAGTGAGGGTGAGCCTGACTCCGAGCTCGAGGCGACCTACGAGCCCGAGCTCGAGGTGACCACGCCGGCCGCCGGCCTCGCATACGAGGCCGGCGCGCCGACGCGGCAAGAGCTGCGCCGCCGGACCGACCGCGACATCGTCCGGCTCGCGTGGCCGGCGGTTCTGTCCCAGCTTCTGGCGACCAGTGTCTCGGTGATCGACCTCGCGATGCTCGGGCGAGTCAGCACCGAGGCGGTCGTCGCTGCGGGATATACGTCGCAGTACTACCAGCTCGCGCAGGCGGCGTTGCTCGGTCTCTCGGTCGCGTGCGTCGCGCTGATGTCGCGCGCGCTCGGCGCCGGAGATCCGGCGCGAGCGAGACACGCATTCGCGGCGTCGCTCCTGCTCGCGTTCGTCGCCGCGATCGGCATCGCCGCCGCATCGCTCGTGTTTCCGCGCGCGTTTCTCGAGATCCTCGGCGCGCCGCCTCACATCGTCGAGACGGCCGTTCCCTACTTCCGCTTCACACTGGGCGCGAGTGTCTTCTTCGCGCTGGCACTCACGATCGAGAGCGGCTTCCGCGCCGCGCGAAATACGGCGATGCCGCTGCTCATCGCAACCGGCATCACGGTCGTCAAGCTCGCGCTGAACGCGGTGTTGATCTTCGGCGGGCTCGGCTTTCCGCGTCTCGGGCTCACGGGCGCGGGCATCGCGACCCTGGTCTCTCAGGCCGTCGGTCTCTCGCTCTTCTTCACGATGACTCGCGTGTTCACCGGGGCCGAGGCGGGGGCGCTGCGCATCTCGCGCGCCGATTTCGCCGGCGCGCGCGCCCTCCTGGGCGAGACCGCGCGCATCTCGTGGCCCGCGGCCGGCGAGCGCATTCTCGTGAACAGCGCGCTGTTCATCTATTTCCGCGTGCTGTCCGGCTACGGCCCTTCGGCGATCGCGGCTTACACGATCGGGGTTCGGCTGCTCGCGTTCTCGTGGATCGCGCCGACGGGGATCTCGATCGCGGCCTCGACCTTGGTGGGGCAGTCGCTCGGCGCGCGCGACGTGCGACTCGCGGCGCGCGCGGGTTGGCGCGCCGCGCGGCTGTCACTCCTCGTCGCGCTCCCGATGCTCGCCGTCTTCGCGCTGCTGCGCATCCCGCTCGCCGAGGCATTCACGAAGGACCCGTCGGTGATCGCGCCGCTCGAGCCGTTCATGCTCCTGCTCGGAATCGCACAGCCTTTCCTCAGTCTGCACTTCACGCTCTCCGGCGCGCTGCGCGGCGCGGGCGACACGAAGACGCCGCTCTGGTCGGCGATCTTCGGCAATTGGATCTTCCGCGTGCCGCTCGCGCTCTTCGTCGCTCACTATCTCCACGCCGACGTCGTGTGGGTCTGGGCGACGGTCGTGTTCGACCACGTGACTCGCGCGGCCTGGCTCACCTGGTCGTTCCGGCGCGAGCGCTGGGCCAGGAACGTCGGCGCAGGACTCGAGAGCGGGGGCTGAAGCGCTCCCCCGCGATCCAGCGCTATCCTGACCCAGTGTCGGAACGCCTCGAGATCGACCTGCGCGCCCGCGAGAAGCGCATCTACGATCGGCTGCGCGCGAAGATCGCGACGGTGGAGCCCGGCGAGCGCGCCGGCGTGCGCGATCTCCTGCTCTTCCTCCCCGACCTGATCGTCCTCTTGGTGCGGCTGGCGCAGGACTCGCGCGTGCCCGCGGGGGCCAAGGCGCTGGCACTTTTCGGTGTAGGGTACGCGCTCTCGCCGATCGACCTCCTGCCCGAGATCTTCTTCGGCCCGCTCGGCTTCGTCGACGATCTGCTCGTCGTCGCCGCCGCCGTGTCGCGGATCATCAATCACGTGCACCCGGACCTCGTGAAGGCGCACTGGCCCGGGCACGGCGACCTGCTCGACGTGCTGCGGCGAGTCACTTCCTGGTCCGAGACGGTGATCGGGAAGACGGTGACCCGCTTCCTCGGCTTCAAGCAGCTCTAGCGCTCGCGCGCGGCGGCGCTGCAGTGCTCGGCCATCAGCGCTCGAGCAGGTGCAGGCGCTCGGCGCCGCGGAACAGGGCGCGCATGCGCTCCCAGTCCGCGGCGGTGAACGGCTTGAACGCATCGTCGCCGCGCTCGCGAAACCAGAGCGGATCGGAGACGCGGTGCGGATCGAAGTGCACGCGCTTCAGCTCGCGCACCAGAACCTTCTGCGTGCCGGTGTACTCGAAGTCGCTCACGACGCGCACGAAGTCCGGGAACCACTTCCGGTCCATGCCGCCGGCAGTCACTTGATGCTCGCAGAAGGCGAAGAAGCCCTTCGGGTCGAACTCGGCGCCTTCGCGCAGCTTGAGCGCCGCCATGACGAGCTCGTCCGAGACCACGCACGGCACGCCGTACGCGGCGGCGAGCGGCACGTCCGGGTGCTCCGAGAGAAGTCGCGCGACCTGCAGCGCCGAGAAGTTCTCGCCGTCCTTGCGGATCCAATCGTCGGTGCGGCCGTCGAAGAACAGGAAGCGCTTGCCGTCTCGCTCGAGCACGTGGCCGAGATCGCCGGAGTGATAGGTGCCGTCGCGGTACTTCGACGAGTTCGCCTCGGGGTTGTCGAAGTAGCCCTGAAACAATCCGGTGTCGGTCGCGACGCGGCAGATCTCGCCGACCGCGGCGTCGTAGTTGGCGATCTTGCCGTCCGCGCCGAGCTGCGCGGGCACGCACTCGCGGCCGTCCTCGCGCAGGATGCGCACCGACGCGTCCGTGATCTCGCCGACACTGCCGCGCGGATCGCCCTTGCGGCGCATCGTGCTGATCGCGGCCTCGGTCGAGCCGTACAGCTCGAACATGTCCTCGAGGCCGAGCCACGAAACGAAGCGATCGATGTCGACCGGTGACGCGCCGTTGCCCACCGCGAAGCGCAGCTTGTTGCGCGGATTCTCGGTGACTTCGCGGCGGATGCGCTCCTCGTCGCCGCCGTACTCGCGTTCGATCGCGGCCAGCACGTAGTGCACCGGCTCGCCGACGTAGTTCCAGGCGGTCGCGCCGTACTCGAAGCAGTCCGGCACGAAGCGGCTGCCGCTGAAGCGCTCGCGCAGCCCGATCGATCCGCCGACCCAGAAGCACGGCATGAGACACACGAACATCGAGTTCGAGTGGAACAGCGGCATGCAAGCGTAGCCGACGTCGTCCCGTCCGAGCCCCGTGCCGCCGGAGACGCCGATGCCCGTGGCGCACAGCTTGAAGTGGTTGTTGTTGATGCCCTTCGGCAGCCCGGTCGTGCCCGAGGTGTAGATCACCATCAGGTTCGTCTGCGGAGTCACTTTCACGTCGGGGAAGGGCAGTGACTTCGACGCGGGACCGGCTTCGCGCTCGAGCGCGGCGGCGAACTCCGGCAGGGTCAGGAGGTTCTCCGCGGGGACGTGGCGCAGCTCGCGGCGGATGCGGTCCACTTCGGGAAGGAGCTTCTCCTCGACGACCAGCAGCCGCGCCCGCGACTGGTTCAGCACGCCGGCGAGTGTCTCCCCGCGCAGGCCCGTATTGACACCGAAGAGTGTCGCCCCCGCGACCGCGCAGCCGCCGTAGAGCGAGACGAGCTCGGGATGGTTCTCGAGCAACATCGCGACGTGCGGCGGCGAGCCGTCCGCGCCGCGCCCGGCGCGGCCGAGCACGAAGTGCGCCACGCGCGCGGCCTCGTCGCGGAAGCGCCGGTACGTCCAGCGGCGCTCGTCGTGCAGCAGGAACACTTTCTCGGCAGACTCGGGGTGCTCCGCGCGCACGCGGATCTGATCGCGCACCGTGAGTGGGGCCGGCGGAAACTGCATCGGCGCGCTGCTCATTCCCCCTCCCGGTCGCGTTTCGGTCGCGCCGCGATCTTATCCTAGAATGCCCGCGTGACACACGCGCGGCTGGACCACCTGCTCGAGCTCATGGCGCGACTGCGTTCCCCCGACGGCGGCTGCCCGTGGGACCTCGAGCAGAGCTTCGAGACGATCGCACCCTACACGATCGAAGAAGCGTACGAGGTCGACGACGCGATTCGCCGCAAGGCTTGGTCCGACCTACGCGACGAGCTCGGCGATCTCCTCTTGCAGGTCGTGTTTCATGCGCAGCTCGCGCGTGAGTCCGGTCTGTTCACATTTGGCGACGTCGTAGAGACGCTGTGCGAGAAGCTCGTGCGCCGACACCCGCACGTGTTCGGCGATGCGTCGGCCGCGGACGCCGACGAGGTGCTCCGCGCGTGGGAGCTGCACAAGCGGGCCGAGCGAGTCGCGCGCGGCGCCGACGAGCACGGCGACGTGCCGCTCGCCCTGCCCGCGCTGCTGCGTGCCGCGAAGCTCGCGCGCCGAGCGACGCGCGCCGGTGTAGGCGACGGAGCCGACGATCCGATCGCGGAGCGCAGCGACGCGGAGCTCGCGACCGCGGGCGCCGAGCGCCTCGGCGACTTGCTGTTCGCGCTCGCGGCGCGCGCGAGCGCGCGCGGCATCGATCCCGAGGCCGCGCTGCGCGACGCCTGCGCGCGCTTCGAGGCGCGAAAAAAGTCGGCGCGCGCGTAGCGTAAGATCCGGCCGTGCTGCACGGCCTTCGCGTTCTCGATCTCAGCGACTCGTTCGGAGCGCTCTGCGGGCAGATTCTCGCGGACCTCGGCGCGGACGTGATCCTCGTCGAGCCGCCCGGCGGCTCGAGCGCGCGCAGCCGCGCGCCGTTCTGGAAGGACGAGCCCGGCCCCGAGCGCTCGCTCTCTTTCTGGGCGTACGCGCGCGGCAAGCGCAGCGTCGTGCTCGATCTCGAAAGCGAGGCGGGGCGGGCCGAGCTGCGCCGGCTCGCGCGAGGCTCCGACTTTCTCGTCGAGTCACTCGGCTCGGACCGGATGCGCGCGCTCGGGCTCGACGCTGACTCGCTCGCGCGCGCGAACCCGGCGCTGATCTCCGTCTCGATCAGCGCGTTCGGCGGCGACGGACCCAAGGCGAGCTACGCGGCCACCGACTTGATCGTGGCGGCGGCGAGCGGCCCGCTCTTCCTGTGCGGCGACGCGGGTCGCGCGCCGCTGCGGCTCTCGCTGCCGCAGGCGCACGCGCACGCCGCGGCCGACGCCGCCGTCGGCGCGCTGGTCGCGCACTTCGAGCGCAAGCGCTCCGGGCTCGGGCAACACGTCGACGTGTCGGCCCAGCAGGCGATGACTCTCGCGACCCTGTATCACAGTCTCGACGCGCCCTGGAAGCAGACTCAGCCGCAGCGTATCTCGGGCATCGTCCCGCTCGGCAAGCTCGCGATGCGCACGCGCTATGCGACGCGCGACGGCTGGGTCGTCCTGGGTCCCGGCTTTCTGCCGTCGACGGGCGCGTTCCTCACGCGCCTCGCACGCTGGGCGCACGCGGAAGGGCTGTGCGACGAGCGCTTCGTGACCGAAGAGTGGGGCAGCTTCGGGATCCGCATGCTGCTCGGACAAGTCGCAGCGGAGTTCTACGCGCCGTTCGATGCCGCGCTCGAGACACTCTTCGCCGCGCGCACCAACCTCGAGCTCCTGCGCGAGGCGGTGGCGCGCAAGCTGCTCGTCGCGCCGGCGCTGGCGCTCGGCGACCTCGACTCACTCGCGCACTTCAAGGAGCGCGAGAGCTTCGTCGAGCTCGAGCACTCGGGCAGCGGCGTGCGCGCGCGCTACCCGGGCCCGTTCGCGCGCTTCGCCGCGTCGCCGATCCGCTACTCACTTCCGCCGCCGCGGCTCGGCGAGCACACGACGGAGGTGCTCGCGGAGCGGCCCGCGGAGCGCGCCAATGCGTTCCCGGCCGGCGCGCCGAGCGGCCTGCCGCTCGCGGGGGTGCGGATCCTGGACTTCTTCTGGGTGCTGGCCGGCCCGGCAGCGTCGCGCACGCTCGCGGACTACGGCGCGACCGTGGTGCACGTCGAGTGCACGCGGCGCATCGACACGATCCGCACCATCCCGCCCTGGTACGGCGGCGTGCCCGCGCCCGAGGGCTCGGGGCCGATGCAGGGCGCGAACGCGGGCAAACTGTGTGTCACCGTGGACCTCGCGAACCCCGCGTCGCGGCCGGTGCTCGAGGCGCTCGTGCGCTGGGCGGACGTGGTCACCGAGTCGTTCGCGCCCGGAGTCATGGCCCGCGTCGGACTGGACTACGCATCTCTGTGTAAGCTGCGGCCGGACACGATCCTGATCTCGAGCGCGCTCATGGGCCAGAGCGGCGAGCTGCGCGACTTCGCCGGCTTCGGAAATCTGGCCGCGGCAGTCACCGGCTTTCAGCACCTCGCGGGCTGGCCGGATCTACCGCCGGCCGGACCGGCGGGCGCGTACACGGACTACATCGCGGCACGCTACAACGCGCTCGCGATCCTGGCCGCCCTCGAGCACCGCGAGCGGACGGGACAGGGTCAGTGGATCGACCAGTCACAGGCGGAGTCGGCGTTCCACTTCCTCGCGCCCGCGCTGCTCGACTGGTCGCTGAACGGGCGCGCGCCGCAGCGCATGGGGAACGACGACGTCGAGATGTTCCCGCACGGGGTGTTCCCCGCGGCCGGGGACGACCGCTGGGTCGCGATCGCGGTGCGCGACGCGAGTGACTGGGCCGCGCTCTGCGACGCGCTCGGCCGCGCCGACTGGCGCGCGGACGCGAGCTTGGCCGACGCCGACGCGCGGCGCGCGCGCCGCGCCGAGATCGACGCGGCGCTCTCGCGCTGGACCGCCGCCCGGCCTGCCGCCGAGGCCGAGCGCGAGCTCCAGTCACGGGGCGTGCCCGCGCACGAGGTGCTGGACATGCCGGGCCTGTACGCGGATCCGCAGCTCCGCCACCGCGGTCACTACGTCGCGATCCAGCACCCGACACTGGGAAGTGTCGCGACCGAGGCGGCGCGCTTCCGGCTGTCGCGCACCCCCGCGCAGATCCCGGCGCGCGCCGTCACCTTCGGCTGCGACAACCGCCACGTGCTCGGCGACCTGCTCGGCTTCACCGCGGAGCAGATCGCCGCGCTGGAAGCGTCCGGCGCGCTGACCTAGCGAGCCTCTGGTCCCGCGCCCGCGCCGGGCCTGAAGCGGAAGATCTGATACGGGGCGTTCGCGCGAATCTCGTCGGCGCCGCGCAGGATCACGCGGTCGAGCGCGCTGCAGGTCACGTACAGCCAGCCGTCGGGCCCGAGCGACAGCCCGTCGGGCCAGCGCAGCCGCTCGTCCTTCACGAGCGTGCGGAGCGCGCGGTCCTGCCCGAGCGCGAGGATCGCGGAGTGCTCGGGGTCCGTCAGGAACAACGTGCCCGCGGAGTCGATCGCGATGCCGTCGCTCATGGTCTTGTCCGCGAAGCGCTCGACGCGCGACTCGAGCGTCTCGCGCGCGAGTGACTCGTCGTCGAGGTCGGCGGTGCGCACGCGCCACAGCGACCGGCTCGTGACGGGCGCGTAGTAGAGCCACTCGCCCGCGTCGTCGAGCGCGATCGAGTCGACCCCGGGGCGGATCGCGAACACGCCGTAGAACTCCATGCGCGCGCCGTGCACGATCGGGACGAACTTCTCGGGCAACACCGATTCGTGTCCCTGCAGGAGCCGGCGCGCGCGCTGCTGGCCGACGTCGTAGTCCACGATCGCCGGAATCTGCACGAACAGACTCGCGTCGGCGATGTACACGTGCCGGCCGTCGGGGGCGATCTGAAAATCGTTCAGCATCGAGCCGACGAGTGCGACCTTCGACGGGAAGTCGTGGCGGTACACGAGCGCGTCCGTCGCCAGATCGAACGCGAGCAGCCGCGGCTGACCCAGGCCGTAGCGCCCGTAGTCGAGCACCCAGAGCCGGTTCTTGCGGTCGACGCGCAGCGAGAGCGCCGACTCATAAGTGAGTCCGCCCGGAAGACCGCCGGGGGGATACGCGACGGGCGCGCCGTCGCGCAGCTCGAACACCGCCGTCGGTGGACCCGCCTCCGGATGGAAGGTGGCGAACACGCGGCCGCTCGGAGACACGGCGACGTTGCCCGGTGGGAAGTCGAGGTTCGCGACGACTTCGAGCGCGTCCGCGCCCAGCGTCGGCGCGCCGCTGCGATCCGGAAAATTCTCCCCGCCGCCGTAGCGCGCGCGCAGACCCGCGAACGCGAGCGCCAACACGGCGAGCAAGAGCGCGAAGAACACGCGAAGCGCACGCACGCGCGCAGCCTAACACCGCGCCGCTTGTGACGTCCCTCACCCAAGCGCAACCGCGGCGCGGGGATGCTGTTCCACCTGCGGAGGCAATCATCGCCATGAAGAAGTTCTGGTCTCTGGCTCTCGCTTCCGCCGCGTTCTGCATCGCGCTGCCGACGCTGGCGTCCGCGCACGATTTCCACGGAGGCGGACGGCACGGCGGTGGATGGCACGGAGGCGGATGGCACGGCGGTGGATGGCACGGCGGCGGCGGTCACGCGCACTGGCGCGGGCCCGGGTTCGCGGCGTTCGTGCCGTTTCCCGTTCCGGTCCCCGTGCCGCGCTTCGCGTACGCGCCAGCGTATGCGCCCGTGTACGCGGCTCCGTATGCGCCGCCCGCTTACTACCCCGCGTACTACGGGGCGGCGGTTTCCGTTCCTGCGCCCTTCATCGCCGTGCGCACGCCGCACGTCGCAGTGAGCATCGGAGGTTTCTTCCCGTACTAGCGACCCTCTTGGGGGGAATCGGGATCGAGCTCGGAGACGAGCGACGGCCCGGCGCAGCCCCGCGCGAGATCTAGGCCTTCGCTAACTCGCGCGGGGCTCGCATGTAAAGGCGAGCGCGCCGTCGACCGCGTCGATCGAGACACTCCCGCCCTTGGCGAGCTTCCCGAACAGGAGCTCGTCCGCGAGCTTGTCCTTCAGCTCCGTCTGAATCACTCGCGCGAGCGGACGCGCACCGAAGTGCGGGTCGAAGCCCTTCTCCGCGAGCCACGCGCGCGCGGCCGGAGTGAGTGAGATGCGCACGCGCTTCTCCGCGAGCTGCGCCTCGACCTCGAGCACGAACTTGTCGACGACGCGCGCCATGACTTCGGGCGAGAGCTGCTTGAACTTCACGACCTCGTCGAGGCGGTTGCGGAACTCGGGGCTGAACAGTCGCTCGACGTCCTTCTGCCCCGAGCCGCGCACGGCGTCGTCGAAGCCGATCGCGCGGCCCGCCATCTCGCGCGCGCCGACGTTGCTGGTCATGATCAGAGTCACGTGGCGGAAGCTCGCCTCGCGGCCGTGATTGTCGGTCAAGGTCGCGTGATCCATGACCTGCAGGAGGATGTCGAACAGATCCGGGTGCGCCTTCTCGATCTCGTCGAGCAACAGCACCGCGTACGGCGTGCGCCGGATCGCGTCGACGAGGATCCCGCCCTGGTCGTAGCCGACGTAGCCCGGCGGGGCGCCGATCAAGCGCGCGACCGCGTGCTTCTCCATGTACTCACTCATGTCGAAGCGGATGAAGTTCACGCCGAGTGTCTTCGCGAGCTGCTTGGCGAGCTCGGTCTTGCCGACGCCCGTCGGGCCCATGAACAGGAACGAGCCGACGGGCCGATCCGCGCCGCCGAGCCCGGCGCGCCCGCGCTTGATCGCGCGCACCACCGTCGAGACCGCCTCGTCCTGACCGTACACCACACGGCGTAGCTCGCTCTCGAGCTTCTCGAGCCCCTCGAGATCCGACGTCGACGCCGTAGGCAGGGGGATCTTGGCCATCTGCGAGATCAGCACCTCGACGTCGCGCACGCCGACGGTCTTGCGCTTCTCGCCCTTGCGCAGCCGCACCGCAGCGCCGACTTCGTCCATGACGTCGATCGCCTTGTCGGGCAGGAACCGGTCGAGCAAGTGTTTCGCGGAGAGCTCGACGCACGCGCGCAACGCCGGCGCGGTGTAGTGCACGCCGTGGTGTTTCTCGTAGTGCGGCGCGAGGCCCTCGAGGATCTTCACGGCGTCGTCGATCGACGGCTCATGCACCTCGATGCGCTGGAAGCGGCGCGCGAGCGCGCGGTCGCGCTCGAAGTGGCGGTACTCCTGGAAGGTCGTCGAGCCCATGCAGCGCAGCTCGCCGTTCTGGAGCAGAGGCTTCAGCATGTTCGACGCGTCGACCGTCGCGCCCTGCGCGGCGCCCGCCCCCAGCACCGTGTGTATCTCGTCGATGAAGACGATCGGATTCGGGCGCTCCTTCACGGCGGCGACGAACGCCTTGAAGCGCTGCTCGAAGTCGCCGCGGTAGCGCGTGCCCGCGAGCATCGCGCCCAAGTCGACGGCGTAGACCTCGGCGCCGAGCAAGTCCTTCGGGACGTCGCCGCTCACGATCCGCTGCGCGAGCCCCTCCGCGATCGCGGTCTTGCCGACCCCCGACTCACCGACGAGGATCGGATTGTTCTTGCGCCGCCGCGCGAGCACGTGAATCACTCGGTCGATCTCGGCCTCGCGCCCGACGAGCGGATCGAGCTTGCCCTCGGTCGCGCGCTCGGTGAGGTTCGTCGAGAACGCCGCGAGCGGATCCGCGATGTCCTCTTCGTCTTCGTCGCCGTGTGCGCGGCGCGCGGGCGGCGCGGAGCCGTTCGCCTCGGCACCGGAGCGCGACTCGGGCAGCTTCGAGATCCCGTGCGACACGTACTTGAGTACGTCCAGGCGCGACACGCCCTGCGCGCGGAGCAGCGCCAGCGCCTGTGAGTCGGGCTCCTGGAAGATCGCGGCGACCAAGTCGCCCGCGTCGACCTCCTCGCGCTCCGCGTTCTGCGCGTGCGCCAACGCGCCTTGAATCACGCGGTGAAAGGCGAGCGTTTGACCGGTGTCGATCGGGTCCTCGCCCGGCTCGCCGGCGATCTCCTCGTCCAGGAAGTGCTGCAGCTCGGACTTCAGCTTGCGCACGTTCGCGCCGGAGTGGCGCAGAACCTCGGCGCCGCGCTCGTCATGGCAGAGCGCGAACAAGAGATGCTCGACGGTGAGATACGCGTGCCTGCGGCGTACGGCCTCGCGCATCGCGGCCTGGAGGGTTTGCTGCAGCTCGCGGTTGAAGCGGCTCATTCGGGCTCCGATCCTGCGCGCAGCGGATAGCCGCGCTCTTCCGCCAGGCGGTGCACGGCGGCGACCTTAGTCTCGGCGATCTCCAGCACGTACACGCCCGCGATGCCCATTCCGCCGCGGTGGATCTGCAGCATCAGCTCCGTCGCTTCCGCGGGGCTCTTCGAGAAGACGGTCTCGAGCAGGGTCACTACGAACTCCATCGGCGTGTAGTCGTCGTTGAAGAGGATCACCTTGAAGCGCTTCGGGCGCTCGACTTTCGGCCGATCGCGCGTCGCCAGCCCGCCCTCGCGCTCGCGCTCTCGGATGGGCGGATCGACCGGCGGTTTCTTGGGCTCGTCCGGCACCGCCGCAGGATAACCGAGGCCACCGGTGCGAGGTACACTGCCCGCGGATGGTGGAGGTCGAGACTCTCTCCGGCGTGCGCGAGCTCCCCGCCGCGGAGTGGAACGCGCTCGTCGGCGACGAGTCGCCGTTTCTCGAGTGGGAGTGGCTCGCGTCGCTGGAGGAAGCGGGCTGCGTCGGCGGCAAGAGCGGCTGGACTCCGCGGCCGCTCGTCGTGCGCGACGCGGGGCGACTGGTTGCGGCGGTGCCGCTGTACCTGAAGATGCACAGCGAGGGCGAGTTCGTCTTCGACTGGGGCTGGGCGGACGCGGCGGAGCGCGCGGGCATCCCGTACTACCCGAAGCTGCTCGTCGGCGTGCCGTTCACGCCGGTGACCGGCGCGCGCTTTCTCGTCGCTGCGGGCGAGCGCCGCGACGAGTGGATCGCGCGCCTCGGCGCCGCGCTCGTCGGGCTGTGCGGCGAGAGCGATCTCTCCGGCGTGCACGTGAACTTCTGCCGCGCAGACGAGATCGAAGCGCTGCGCGCGCTCGACTACGAGCTGCGCGTGGGCGTGCAATATCACTGGAAGAACGCCGGCTATGCGAGCTTCGAGGACTGGCTCGCACGCTTCCGCAGCAAACGGCGCAATCAGATTCGGCGCGAGCGGCGCGAGGTCGTCGAGAGCGGCGTGCGCGTCGAGACACTCGCGGGCGACGCGATCCCCGACGCGCTCTTCGAGCCGATGTTCCGCTTCTATCTCGCGACCGTTCGCGGCCGCGCCTGGGGGCGGCAATATCTCAACCGTAAGTTCTTCGCGCTCGTCGCGGAGCGCTTCCGCGAGCGCCTCTGCTTCGTCGTCGCGTACGCCGGCGGCGACCCGATCGCGGGCACGTTCAACGTCGCGAAGGGCGACGCGCTCTACGGGCGCTACTGGGGCGCGATCCGTGAGGTTCGCAATCTGCACTTCGAGGTGTGTTACTACGCGGCCGTCGAGCACTGCATCGCGCGCGGGCTCGCGCGCTTCGAGCCGGGCGCGGGCGGCGACTACAAGCAGACGCGCGGCTTCGACGGCGAGCCGACGTACAGCCTGCACTGGCTGGCCGAGCCGCGGCTGCGCGCCGCGGTCGCGCGTTTCCTCGCCGACGAGCGCGCGCGCACGCAGGGCGGCATCGAGTGGCTGCGCGAGCACAGCGCCCTGCAGCGCGTGGCTCGGGTGCCCGCCCGCTCCACTGAGTCGGACTGAGCGCGGCGTGCACCTGGATCCCGTCGCCGCGCTGCTCGTGCTCTCTTCCGCGGTTCTCCACGCCACCTGGAACGCGCTGGCCAAGTCGAGCGGTGACCGCGTCGTGACACTCGCCGGTGTCATGGGGATCTCGGCCGCGTTCGGCGTCGTCGCGTCGCTGTTCGTGTCTGCGCCCGCGCGCGAAGCGCTGCCGTATCTCGCGCTCTCCTCGATGTTCCACTTCGCGTACCAGGTCTTCCTGCTGTACGCGTACCGCTTCGGCGATCTGTCTCTGGTCTACCCGATCGCGCGCGGCTGCGCGCCGCTGCTCGTCGCGATTCTGGGCGCGAGCTTCGCTGGCGAGGTGCCGCGCCCGGTGCAAGCCGGCGGGATCGCGCTCGCGTCGGTCGCGATGGCGAGCTTCGCGTTCGAGCCGCGCGCGCCGCACGCCGGAGTCACTCGCTCCATCGCCGCCGCCTTCGTGACTGCCGGGATGATCGGCTGCTACACGTTTCTCGACGGCCAGGGCGTGCGCCACGCCGGCTCGCCGTTCAGCTACATCGCCTGGAACTGTTGGGCGACGAGCTTCGCGTTCCTGATCTTCGCGGGCGTGCGCAACCGCGGCCGCATCGCGCCGTTTCTCGGCCGCGAGGGTGGGCGCGGCGTCGCGGGCGGCGTGCTCGCGCTGGCCGGCTACACGATCGTGCTCTGGGCCATGTCGCGCGGCTCCATGGCGAACGTCGCGGCGCTGCGCGAGACGAGCGTGGTGTTCGCCGCGCTGATCGGCTCGCGCATCCTCGGCGAGGGCTTCGGCGGGCGGCGCCTCGGCGCGGCCCTGTGTGTCGCGGCCGGCGTGCTCCTGCTGCAGACGGGCTAGGCGAGCGCGCTCTTCGCGGCGGGCCGCGAGTGAGTCGGGAGCTCGCGTGCGATCAGCTCGCTGACTCGGTCTGTGAGTGACTCGATCGTCTCGCCCACGTACGTGGCGGGGTCGAGCGCGGGCAGCACGTGCACGCGAATCGGATGATGGCCCTGCAAGAGATAGCCGCGCTTGGGCAGGGCGCGCGCGGTGCCGTCGAGGGCGATGGGCAGGATCGGCGCGCGCGTGCGCAGCGCGAGCTCGAACGCCCCGCTCTTGAACGGGCGCATGCGGCCGTCCAGGGAACGCGTGCCCTCGGGGAAGATCATCACGGAGCTGCCGGCCGCAAGAGTCGCCTCGCACATTCGCATCATGCGCAACACGCTCTCGCGCTTGCCGCGCACCAGCGGGATGTACCGGTTCAGCGACATGTTCCAGCCGATGAACGGCACGCGGAAGTTCTCGACCTTCGAAACCCACTTGAAGTGACGGAACAGGCGGAACAGCACGAGGATGTCGACGAAAGACTGATGGTTCGACGTCATCACGTACGCGACGCCCGGGCGGATGTGCTCGCGGCCCTCGATCGTGACGGGCCACGCGGGATTCAGCCACGTGTAGAGCGAGGCCCAGAAACACGTGAAGCGGTGGAGCACGACCCCGCGGCGGTCGAACGGAGCGGTCACCGCCCAGATCAGGACCGCGACCGGAAACATCAGCAGGGAAGACAGTCCCAGGAACGTCCAGAACGCGAGCGAGAGCACGTGCAGTCCCAACACGGCGCGGATTCTCGCCTGTCCGGCGCGTCCTGAAAAGCGGCGGCCGGCCGCTCTCTCCTCCGGCGCGCGGCTCGGGTAGACTTCCGCGCCGTGGCGGATCTCAAAGTCAGCTTCACGTTGGGCGAGCGCGACCTGAAACACTTCCGCCGCGTGATGGCCAAGGCCATCGACGTGGCGAACCCCGAGAAGGAGAAGGAGATCACCGCTGCCGCGGTCGCGCTGATCGAGAAGGCGCGCGCCGCGGAGCCGCCGGACTACGTGCGCGAGCGGCTCGACCGCCTCGAGCGCATCGTGGCGATGAGCTACGACGACGAGTGGCGCATCCCCGAGGTCGTGCGCCGGCGCGTGCTGGCGGCGCTGTCGTATCTCACCGAGCCCGACGACATCATCCCGGACAGCGTGCCGGGGCTCGGCTTCCTGGACGACGCGATCATGATCGAGCTCGTGAGTCACGAGCTGCGCCACGAGCTCGGCGCGTATCTCGAGTTCTGTGAGTTCCGCCTGCGCGAGGACAAGCGCGTGTTTCACCCGCAGGGACGCATCACCCGCGATCGCGCGATCGCGAAGCGGCGCAAGGACCTGCGCGCGCGCATCGCGTCGCGCGAGAAGCCCGCGGGCGACAAGAAGTCGCGCCGCTTCCGACTCTGGTAGGCCCAAGGCGCCAGACCGGCGCCGCACATGATGTCGCGCCAGACCGGCGCCGCACATGATGTCGGGCCAGACCGGCGCCGCACATGATGTCGGGCCAGACCGGCGCCGCACATGATGTCGGGCCAGACCGGCGCCGCACGTGAGTCGGGCGCCGCGGCTACTTCGGTCGCGGAGAGCTCGGCAGGCGCGTGGCCAGGATCGTCCCCTGACGGCGCGCCTCGTCCTGCAGCGGCTCGATCGCCGGCAAGGTCGCGACCAGGCGCTCGACGCGCCGCTTCGACTCGTTCGACAGCCAGTCGAAGCGCAGCGCCATTCCGTTCTCGCCCTCGTCGCGGATGACGGTCGCCTCGACCATCACCGGCTCTTGGGGCCCGTTGAGCTGAATCGCGAGGTTCAGCTTCGCACCCACGGCGAGCCCTTCGACCGGCTCGATTCGCATGCCGCCGATCGACAGGTCGAGACACAGAATCATGTAGGCCTCTTTGCCCTCGATCGCAGTGAGTTGGCGCCGGTACCTGGCGCGCGCGTTCAGGCGCCGCTTGCGCCGCGGCGGCGCGCTGCCGGCTGCGGCTCTCGCCTCGGCGGGCCGTGACTCGGAGGGAGTGAGTGGGACGGCGGCGGCGAGCGACGCGGGGCCGATGACGCGCTCCGCGAGCACCGCGCGCAAGCGCTCCTTGGTGCGCGCGTTCAGCTCGCCGAAGCGCACGCCGACGGAGTGCTCGGCGGAGACTCCACCCTCGCGATCCGCCCGCGCAACGCGCACCGCGTGGCCCGAGAGCTCGAGCGCCTTGCCCCCGGCGAGCTCGCGCGGGATCTGCACGCGAATCGGGGTCTTCTCGCGGATCGCCGAGCTCACGAGCAGGCGACAGCCGCGGGGTGAGAGATCGACCAGGGTCGCGGTGCGCCGCCAGAAGCCCGTGCGGTAGCGCACGAGACACCCGAAGGCGACGCGCGGCGCGCGCCGTGTGTCGCTGCCGCGGAACAGCGCGCGCTGCAGCAGCACTCGGAGCGCTGCGGGATGAACCGGCTCGCGGATCAGAAAGTCGAAGCCGGCCTTCTGCAGCAGGTTCCTCTGCGTCTTCGAGTCACCGGCCACGAACGCCATCCACGTGGCGCGCTCGGGCGCGGGAGTCAGTGTTCGCTCGAGCCGCAGCGAGTGAGCGGCGCGCGCCGTCGCGATCAGGAGGCGCGTCGGCTGCGCGATCCCGGCGGCGTCTCGCGCCCGCACGTGTGCGGCGTCGGCCCCCAGGTCTTCGAGCAGCATGCGCACCGATTCCAACTCGCCGTCGTCGATCACGAGAACGGGTGAGACGGAGCTCATGCTTCGCACCCGGAGCGCATCCAGTCTCGATCGGGAGCGCGAGAGAGGCGCTTGAGGCATGCGCGGCGGTCCTTCGCACGAGCGTCGTTCGTGTACCTTCGTGCCGAGGTCGTCGCGCCATGCGGATCGCAGACATCGCGACTCGGTCGCCCGCGCCGGCTCCGACGGGTGCGGGCGAGCGAGGGCCGTCCCGAGCGAGCCCCGCAAGCGGCGCAGCCGCGCGCAGCGAGGCGGAGCCGAGCGAAGTACACTGACCCGATGAGTGGGACGGTGCGCATCGAGAAGGACGGGTCGATCGGCTGGATCGTCTTCGACCACCCCGAGCGTCGCAATGCGGTGTCGGCCGACATGTGGCGACAGATTCCGGGCGCGGTCGAGGCGTTCGCGAAGGACGAGGACGTGCGCGTCGTCGTGCTGCGCGGCGCAGGCGAGGCGGCGTTCGTGTCGGGCGCGGACATCTCGGAGTTCGAGGAGCGGCGCAAGGGCGGCGGAGGCGGCGCGCAGTACGACCGCGACTCCGGGCTCGCGTTCCGCGCGCTCACCGGTCTCGACAAGCCGCTGGTCGCGATGATCCACGGCTTCTGCGTCGGCGGCGGCGTGGCGCTCGCACTGACTGCGGACCTGCGCTTCGCGTCGGACGACGCGCGCTTCGCGATTCCCGCCGCGCGCCTCGGTCTTGGCTACTCGGCGGCGCTGCTCGAGCCGCTGCTCACCTTGGTCGGCCACGCGAAGGGACTCGAGATCCTGTACACCGCTCGGCGCTACCGCGCCGACGAGGCGCTCGCGATGGGGCTCGTGAACGCGATCGCGCCCAAGGACGCGCTCGAGGCACTGGTGCGCGAGACGGTCGACCGCATCGCCGCCAACGCGCCGCTCACCTTGCGCGGCGTGAAGGTCGCCGCGCGCGAGCTCGCCAAGGACCCGGCGAGGCGCGACTCGGCGCGCGTCGAGGCCGCCGTCGCCGCCTGCTACG
>Ga0326731_1000072_pt1 | contig 24445 bp, 20 predicted proteins | sample MHFSIPfraction_FD_207645 | JGI IMG/M metagenome (GOLD analysis project Ga0326731, IMG submission 207645) | Lab enriched peat soil microbial communities from Michigan Hollow, Ithaca, NY, United States - MHF9FY SIP fraction | ecosystem: Environmental > Terrestrial > Soil > Wetlands > Peat | place...
CGGCGGCGGTGCGGCCGAGCATCCTTCCCGGTCAGTTGCCGACGATCGCCTGCATCACCGCCGTCTCGAAGTCGTCGCGAAGCTGCCCGCGCGTCTCGAGGGCCGTCACTTGCGTCATGAAGATGGCGACGACCTTCTCTTTCGGATCGACGAAGAAGTGGGTGTTGTACGCGCCGCTCCAGCCGAAGCTGCCCTGCGACAGCCAAGTGTTGCGCGCGGCGGGGTCGCTCACGACGCGCACGCCGAGCCCGAACCCTTCGCCCGGGTTGCGGCCCGGCAGCGTGTCGGGCGCGAACACCGACGCCATGAGCTCGACGGAACGTCGGCCCAAGAGGCGCGTCCCGTCGAGCTCGCCGCCGTTCGCGAGCATCAGCGCGAAGCGCAGGTAATCTTCGGCCGTGCTCGACAGCCCGCCGCCGCCGGAGAAATACGCGCCGTTCATCCACGGCGCATCCGGGACCTTGTTGAGCGCGCCGTCGCTTCGCTGATACAGCGTCGGCTTGCGCGCGTCGAGCCCCTGGCGATAGAAGAACGTGTCCTTCATGCCGAGCGGCGCGAAGATCCGCTGCTCCAAGAACCGATCGAGCGGCATGCCCGAAACCACCTCGACGACGCGCGCGAGCACGTCGAACCCATACTGCGGGCTGTAGGCCCAGCGCGTGCCGGGTTGGAAATCGAGCGGGACGCTCTGCAGGCGCGGAAGCGCCTGTGCCAGCGTCTCGCCGGCGCCCACCGCGAACGAGTACGTGCTGCTCGCTCCGCCGCTCATGAGACCCGATGTGTGGGTCAAGAGATCGCGGATTGTGATCGCGTGTTGCGCCGCGACAATCCGCCCCGGGAGCGGCGCGGACGCGGTGAAAGCCGGCGAAGGCGGTGATAGGCCCTCCGTGTTCGGCACGGTCACGTTCAGCGTCGCGAGCGCCGGTATGAACGCGGCGACCGGATCCGTCAGTCGCAGCTTGCCGTCTTCGACCAGCATCAAGATCGACACGGCCACGATCGGCTTTGTCATCGACATGATCCTGAACACCGCGTCCGTCCGCATCGGGGTCTTCGACTCGATGTCCATGACTCCCTGGGCGCTCAGCATTGCGACGCGCCCGTTGCGAGCGATCAGCGTCACCGAGCCCGAGAACGTGCCGGCATCGATCTGTCGCTGCATCAGCGCGGTCACGCGCGCGAGCCGAGCCGCCGACAACCCGGCGCTCTCGGGCCGCACGGTGGGACTAGCCGCATGCGCCGCGGTCACGGCGGCGGCCGCGACCACGAGCCAGAGCATCCGTCGGAATACGCGACCGCCTTGCATGCCACCCTCCGATCCGCTTCGAGCCGCGCCGCGCATCATAGCTCGGCGCGACGGCGCGACGCCGCGACGGCGCGTCGAGCGCGGGCGGGGCGCGAGTCGGTATTCGCTGGGTGCGGCTAGGCCGGGTAGACTTCGCGGGCGTCGAACACGGGCCCGTCGACGCAGACGCGCTTCATCGCGGGGCCGTCGGCGGTCTGGAGCAGCACGTTGCACCCCGCGCAGCCGCCGACCCCGCAGGCCATGAACTCCTCGAGCGCGAGCTGGCACGGGAGATCGAGCTCGCGCGCGAGCTTCGCGACGGCCGCGAGCATCGGCGTCGGACCGCAGGCGAGCACTTGCACCTCGGCACGCGCTTTGGTCGGGAGCGACTGAAGCCACGCGCGTGCGAGATCCGTCACGTAGCCGCGGTGACAGCCCGGCAGCCCGGCGTTGCTCGCGAGCCGCGACGGCACGCCCCAACGCTCGAGCAGCGCGACCGCGTGCGTTGCGCCGGCGGAGCCGCCGGCCACTTCGAGCCGCGACTCGACCAGCTCGAACGGGAACGGCACTTCGGAGCCCATCAACACGAGCGTCTTGAACTCCGGGCGCGCGCGGAATTGATCGGCGAGAAAGATCATCGGCGGAATGCCGACCCCGCCGCCGAGCGCGAGCAGTTGCGGCCGCGCGGGGTCGGGCGCGAACCCGCGGCCGATCGGCGCGATCACGCTGAGCACCTCGCCGCTGCGGCGCGCGGACAGCTTGTCGAGCCCGCGACCTTTCGGCTTGTAAAGGAACTCGAGCCAGCCTTCGCTCGCGTTCGCACGCATGATCGACAACGGCCGGCGCAGCGGCACGGCAGGATCCACCGAGATGTGCGCGAACGTGCCCGGCGTCGCACGGCGTGCGGCTTTCGGCGCGCGCACCCGCAGGATGAACTGCTGCCCCGCGAACGCCTGATGATCGATGATCTCGGCGTCCTCGAGCGCGATCGTGCCGCGCTTCGGCTTGTAGCTCATACGAGCGCCTCGTGCCCGATGTGGCGGTGGATCAGCGCGAGCACGGCCATCCGGATCGCGAGGCCATGCGTCACCTGCTCCTGGATCACGGATTGCGGGCCGTCCGCCACCGCTCCTTCGATCTCGACGCCGCGGTTCATCGGTCCGGGATGCATCACGATCGCGTCGCGACGAGCCGATCTCAAGCGCTCTTCGGTAAGCCCGTAGCGTCGAAAGTACTCCTGCGGATCCGGTATGTCGCCGAGCTCGGCGAAACGCTCGCGCTGCACGCGCAAAGCCATCACGACGTCCGCGCCGCGGATGCCGCTCTCGATCTCGGTCATGCGCTTCGCGCCCGGAAACACGTCGTCTTCGGGCAAGAGCTCGGGCGGCCCGACGAGCCGCAGCTCTCCGACGCCGAACTTGGCGAGCGCCTGATGGGCGGAGCGCGCGACGCGCGAGTGCTTGATGTCGCCGACGATCGCGACGCAGATCTCGCGCACGTCGCCCTTGTGGCGCTGGATCGTCATGAGATCGAGCAGGCCCTGCGTCGGATGCGAGGCGTCCGATTCGCCGGCGTTCAGCACGCAGACGTGCGGCGCGACCTGCTGCGCGATGCGCGCGGGCACGCCGGTGCTCGCGTCGCGCACCACGAAGATGTCCACCTGCATCGCCTGCAAGGTGTAGATCGTGTCCATGAGGCTCTCGCCCTTGGCGCGCGATGACGTGTTGACGTCGAGATTAAGCACGTCCGCCAGCAAACGCTTGGCCGCGAGCTCGAACGATGCTCGCGTGCGCGTGCTCGGCTCGAAGAATAGATTCGCGACGGTGCGGCCGCGCAGGATGTCGTCGCGCGGAGCGGGTGCGCCGACCGGTGTGAGATAGCGCGTCGCGAGGTCGATGATTTCCTCGAGGTGCGCGCGATCGAGGCCGCCGAGATTGATCAGATGGCGCAGCTCGCCGCGCGAGTTGAGCTGCTCGACCTCGTCGCTCATCGGCTCTCGCTCAGCCACTGCTCCGCGATCAAGCACGCGGCCACGCGGTCCGTGCTCTCGCGCTGGACGCGGCGGCGCAGGTACCCGGAGCGGCGCGCGCTCGCGAGCTCGCTCTGCGCCGCGGCCGACGTTAGCGTCTCGTCGACCGTCGCCACCGGCAATCGGTAGCGCTCGCCGAGCTGTACCACGAAGGTGCGCACGGCGCGAGCGATCGCCGCCGCCCCTTCGCCCTCGGGTAGGCCGACCACGAGCTGCGCGGGACGCCACTCCGCGATCAAGCGGTCGATGTCCGGCCACGGGATCGCGTCGCGGACCTTCAGCGTCGTCAGCGGGGAAGCGGTGCGCGTGGCGAGATTGGCCGTGGCAATGCCGACGCGACGAAGACCGAAATCGAATGCAAGCACAACGTAGCGCTCGCTACTCTGCGCCACGCGTTCGACCCTGCCGGCGCTCACGCATGGCCGGCATAGCTCGTGATTTGGTGGATATCGACGCCGAGGAGCCCGAGGGCCGCCGCCCAACGCTGCTCGAACGGCGTGTCGAAGATCACCACCGGGTCCGCGGCGACCGTGAGCCACGCGTTCGCGAGCAACTCCGCCTCGAGCTGGCCCCCGTCCCAGCCCGCATAGCCGAGCGCGACGACCATCGGCTCGGGCCCTTCGCCGCGCGCGACCGCGCCCAAGATATCGGTGGACAGCGTGACCTTGATCTCGCCGCCCGGATCCAGCGTCGCGTCGTATTTCTTCGCCGAGCGGTGCAGCACGAAGCCGCGCTCCGGCTCGACCGGTCCGCCGCGCAGCACCGGCTGGCGCGCGCGCGCGCGTTCGCTCGGCGTGAGCGAGAACTGCGCGAGCACGTCGCCGAGCGTCGTCTCGCTCGGGCGGTTGATCACGACTCCGAGCGCGCCCTCGGCATCGTGCTTGCAGAGATAGGTGACCGTCGCGTTGAAGTTCGGGTCTTCCATCGCGGGCATCGCGATCAGGAAGTGATCTTGCAGCGAGCGCATCGGAGGGCTCCGGGTGGACTCGGTTGCGTATCGTAGCACCGCCGGCCGCTTAAAATTCAGAGCCGTCTTAAGCTCAGTTGCTGTCCTCGGGCTGCGCTCGTGAGGGGCTCTTGCGTGCGCTGTCGAAGAAGTCCCAGTCGTAGGCGAAACGCAGGATGTCGTAGTCCTTGCGTACGTTCGGCGGCAGCGGGTCGAACGGCGCCGCGAGCCTCAAGATCTTCAGCGCGGCTTGGTCGAGCGCTTTGTCGCCGGACGAGCGGCGCACGACGATGTCCTTGAGCGAGCCGTCGGCGCGAATCGTGACCTCGAGCGTCGGCCGGCCCTGGTCGGGGCCGCCGAGGAAGCGCGTCGGATAGTTCGCAGTGCCGATCCGCTCGACTCGCGCCCGCCATTCCTCGAGGTACTCGGCGAGAATTGATTGCTGCGCGCTCGGTGTCGCGTACAACGTGCGCCGCTCGTCGTCGCCGTTCGGGAGCTCAGCGCGCAGCCCGAGCTCGGCCGCGGACGTCTGGGGCCCGACCGCGTCGACCAAAGCGGCGGCTTTGCGGCGCAGGTCGGAAGCGTCGTCGGTCGGCTGCGGCGTCGCGTCCACGGCTTCGGACCGCCCTCGGCTCACGAGCTCCTCGGCGCTCGGCACGAGCTCGCGCGGTGTGCCGTCGGTGAGGTCCGCGCCGTCCGGGTTGCCCGCCTGCGCGATCGGCTCGTTCGCCGATAACGCGTTCGTCGCGTGCAGGCCCTTCGCGGCGACGCCCACCGCTTGGCTGTTTCGGTTCGCGATGAAGTCCGCCTTTTCCGGCGCCGGCTCGTCGCGGCCGTCGACGAGCAGCGTAACGTTGAGCGAGGGCGAAGCGTGATCGTCGTCGAAGGTGGCGACGGTGAAGGTGACGCCGAGGATCACGATGCCGTGCACGAGCGCGGCGATGAACAGCGTGGAGCCGAGGCGATCGTTGATCGCCGGGCGCGCCGAGATGCGAGTTGGGTGAGGTTCCATCGGCATCGATCGGCTGCGGATTATATCTAAACGCTTGGCTGACGACGGTCAGCGGCGGCCCGCGGCCGCTCGCCCCGTGTCGCGAAGTTTCCGGCCGATCGCGGCGATCAGCTTAGCAGCGATGTCGATGCCGAATTGGCGATCGAGCTCACGGATTCCGGTGGGGCTCGTTACGTTGATCTCGGTGAGGTAGTCACCGATCACGTCGAGGCCCGCGAACATCACGCCCTTTGCGCGCAGCGTCGGCCCGACCTCCGCGCAGAGCCAGCGGTCGCGATCCGTGAGCAGGCGCCCTTCGCCCCTCGCGCCCATCACGAGGTTGCCGCGGCTCTCGCCGGGCGCCGGTATCCGCGCGAGCGCATGGTCGATCGGCTCGCCGTCGATCAGGAGAATTCTCTTGTCGCCCTGCGCGATTTCCGGGATGAAGCGCTGGGCGAGCGTGAACTTCTCGCCGTGGTTGGTGAGCGTCTCGATGATCACGTTGACGTTCAAGTCGCCCGAGCTCACCACGAAGATCGAGCGCCCGCCCATGCCGTCGAACGGCTTCAGCACGATCCGGCTGTGCTCGGCCAAGAACGCGAGCAGCTCGTTGCGCGAGCGGGTCACGAGGCTCGGCGGCGTGCACTGCGGAAACCATGCCGTATAGGCCTTCTCGTTGATGTCCCGCAAGCTCGCCGGCTTGTTCACGACGAGCACCCCTCGACGCTCGGCGAGCTCGAGGATATACGTGGTGTAGATGTACTCCATGTCGAACGGCGGGTCTTTGCGCATCAGCAGCACGTCGAGCTGCTCGAGCCCGCCGGTCCAGGAGCCGCCGAGCACGAACCACTCGTCGGGGTCGTCTCGGACCTCGACGTGCCGCCCCGCGCCGAGCGGGGCGCCGTCACGGACCATGAGGTCCTGCTGGCGGAAATAGACGAGCGACCAACCGGCTCTCTGCGCGGCGAGCAGCATCGCGAGCGTCGAATCCTTCTTCGGCTTGATCGTCTCGATCGGATCCATCACGACGCCCAACACGGGCCGAGCCTCGGTCATCGCCATTCCTCTTTTGAGTGCAAGTTCGCAGTTTCGTCGAAACGCGCGACGCTACGATACCCCGATTTCTCGAGCTCAAGGCCCGCGTCCGAGCGCGCGCGCAGAGCCGTCTCGACCGCGAGCGCATCGATGGAAGGCGTCGAGCCGATATGTTAAAAGGCGCGTTGTCCGGGGGTAGCGTGACTGGTACGGGTAGATCTCAAGGTGGAGGCAAGCAGGTGTCCAGCGCGGCTAATCCAAAGACCGGTCTGGCAGGCCTGAAGATCCTCGTCATCGACGATAGCAAGACGATCCGCAGGACGGCGGAAACGCTTTTGGCCAAGGAAGGCTGCCAAGTGTTCACCGCCGTCGACGGGTTCGACGCGCTATCGAAAATCGCGGACCATCGCCCCGACATCATCTTCGTCGACATCATGATGCCGCGGCTCGACGGCTATCAGACCTGCTCGTTGATCAAGCACAACAAGACGTTCAAGGACACGCCGGTGATCATGTTGTCCAGCAAGGACGGCTTGTTCGACCGGGCTCGCGGGCGTCTCGTCGGCTCCGAGCAGTACCTGACCAAGCCCTTTACGAAGGACGAGTTGCTCGGGGCGATCCATAGCCACGTGGTCAAGTGACCGGGTAGGGTCGGACGTATGGCGTTGATCATGATCGTCGATGACTCACCGACCGAGGTGCACGTCTTGAAGACGGCCCTCGAGAAGCACGGTTTCGACACCGTTTCAGCCGCGGACGGCTCTGAGTGCCTGAGCCTCGCACGCGAAGTGCGGCCCGACTTGATCTTCATGGACGTCGTGATGCCGCGCGTGAACGGCTTCCAGGCGACGCGCACGCTGACGCGCGACCCGCAAACGAAATCGATACCGGTGGTGATGATCACGACCAAGGACCAGGAAAGCGATCGCGTCTGGGGAATGCGTCAGGGCGCCGTCGACTACCTCGTGAAGCCGGTCTCGGAGGCCGTGCTCGTCGCCAAAGCCCAGGAGGTCCTGGAACGCAACGAAGGGCCGGGCGCTTGAATCTCCAAGCCCTCGTAGACCGGCCGTTCGAGCTGTTGTTGGAGTTGGAGCGCCGCGCACGGGCGGCGATCGCGGCGCGCGAGGGTGCGCCGGCCGCGGCCGACGAATGGGTCGGCATCGGTTTCAGGCTCGGCGCCGAGCGCTTCGTCGCCGCACGCGCCGACATCCGCGAGGTGCTGCCCGTACCGGAGCAAGTCACGCGCGTCCCGGGCGCGAAGCCTTGGCTGCGCGGGATCGCGAACCTCCGCGGTCAGCTGCTCACCGTGGTTGATCTGAAGTCGTTCCTCGGCGCCGGCAGCGCTGCCGCGGAGCGCCAGGCGCGGATTCTGATCGTCGCGAGCCGTGACGTGCCGACCGGGCTGATCATCGACGAGGTGCTCGGCTTTAGGCGTTTCGGCACGAACGAGCATCGCGCCGAGGCCCCGGCTGGCGTGATTCGGTGCGAACACTATTTAGAAGGGTGCTATCGTCGCGGCGGGGAGGTCTGGCCTCGCTTCAGTCTTTCCAAGCTGCTCGCGGACGAGCAGTTCTTGATGGCCGGCGAGGCGCCTAAGGCGCGTAGCGCTTAAGGCTGGAACGAATAATGATGAAATCGACTCCGTGGCCCAACGTGCTGCCGCCGGTCGCGATCGTGCTCGCGATCGCACTCGCCGGGGTTGCCGCCTGGCTCTGGCTCGGCGGCCAAGGAGCCGCGGGTGGCGACGCCGGGCTCGGTACGTTGGTCGCGACCGCACAAGCCGCCCGCGCCGATGCGCGTGGCGCTGTCGCGGGCGACGCCGCGGCGTTCGACCGGCTCGCCTCGAGCCGCGCCGACATCGCGAAGCAGCGCGCCGCCGCGAGCTCTGGCCAGGGCGCAGAGCGAGCGTTCGCCACATCGAGCGGCTGGTCCGCGCTCGACGCGGGCTTGGCCGCGTTTGGCGGCACGCGCGAGGCGTTGCTCGACGTGCATGCCGCTCGCGAGCGGCTGCTTGCGCTCGCCCCGCAGCTGCTGGTCGCCACCGGGAATCTCGTGAGCGCGCTGCCGCCCGCCGATCTCGCGGCGGATCGACCGGCCCTCGACCGCTTCGAGCTCTCCGTCGAGACCGTCCGGCAGAGCGCGCGCGCTCTCGCCGCGGGCGCGGACGTCGACGAGTCCGTGCAGCGGCTCAACGACGCGGGACAGTACCTCGGCCAGATCATTCGCGGGCTCCGGGGCGAGGACACGACGCTCGGCATGACGCCGCTGCGCGGCCAAGCCGCGCAGGCGAACCTCGAGTCCGCGACTCGGCTGTTCGAGGAGGCGCGTGTCGCGATCGGCACGGTCGTTGCGGGCGCCGGCCAGCTCGCAGCGGCCGGGACCGCGGCCGCGTCCATCGACAAGGAGGCGAGCGGCCTGCTGGCCGGCTATCGGCGCCTCGGTCTCGGCGGCTCGCGGGCCGCCGCAGATCTCGGCGCGGCGCCGCTGATTCTTCTCGCGATCGCCGTGCTGCTCGTGCTGCTGACGGTCATGATCCACTACCAAGCGCGTGCATCGCGGCGCGCTGCGGGGAACCAGTCCGAGCAGAACGAGCGCAACCAACAGGCGATCCTGAGGCTGCTCGACGAGTTGTCGAGCCTCGCCGACGGCGACCTCACGGTGCAGGCGACGGTGACCGAGGACATCACCGGCGCGATCGCCGACTCGATCAACTATGCGATCGAGGCGCTGCGCGACCTCGTCACGACGATCAAGGATTCGTCGATCCTCGTCGACGCCGCGTCGAAGCAGACGGAAGGCACGGCCCGGCAACTGCTCCGCGCCGGCGAAGCGCAGGCGAAGCAGGCCGCCGCCGCATCGGAGTCGATGGCGCGGATGGCGATGTCGATCGAGGAGGTCTCCGGCAATGCGGAGCGCTGCTCCGACGTCGCGCGCCACTCGGTCGAGGTCGCGCACAAGGGCGGGGAGGCTGTGCGGCGCACGATCGCCGGTATGAACACGATCCGCGAGACGATCCAGGACACGTCGAAGCGGATCAAGCGTCTCGGCGAGAGCTCGCAAGAGATCGGCAACATCGTCGAGCTGATCGAGGAGATCGCCGAGCAGACGAACATCCTCGCGCTCAACGCGTCCATCGAAGCTTCGCGCGCCGGCGAGGCGAGCCGCGGCTTCGCCGTCGTCGCGGACGAAGTGCAAAAGCTCGCCGAGCGCTCGACGAGCGCGACGAAGAAGATCGAGGTGCTCGTGAGCACGATCCAGTCCGACACGAACGAGGCCGTCGTGTCGATGGAGCGCAGCACCACGGACGTCGTCGGCGGCGCGTTGCTCGCCGAGAACGCGGGCGCCGCGCTCGACGAGATCGAGCAGGTTTCGCACCAGATCGCCTCGCTCGTGCAGAACATCTCCGGCTCGTCGAAGGAGCAATCGAGCGTCGCGGGCGCAATCACGAAGAATATGCACGTGCTGCGCGAGATCAGCGGCAAGACGACCGAGTCGATGGCTGCGACGACGAGCGCGATCAGCAAGTTGTCCGAGCTCGCATCGCAGCTTCGCAAGTCGGTGTCCGGCTTCACGTTGCCCGATCAGAGTGGCGGTACCGGCGTGCTCAATCAGGCGCGCGTCGAGACGACGCTGCGTGGAGGGGCCGAGGGCCCGCGGCCGGACTCCGACGAGGTCGCGCCGCTGGCCGAGCGGCGCCGGTCCTCGGGCTAAACCGAGCTTACCCGTATGGCCGTCGGCAACCTAGACGATCTAGCGGCTCATTCGTTCGATCTGGTCAATCGCGAGCTCGCGAGCACGCTCGATCACGCGCGCCGGGAGCTCGAGGACTACGTCGACGGGAATTCCGACCGCAACGCGCTGCTGCGCACGGCCGACCTGCTGCATCTCGCGCGCGGCGCGCTGAAGATCGTCGAGATCCACGGCGCGGCGCTGCTCGCGGAGGAGATGGAGCAGACCTGCCGGCGGCTCGCGGAGCCCGGGGAGCACGCGAAGGACGAGCAGGGTCTCGAGGCGCTCACGCGCGCGATGGTCCAGCTGCCCGCGTATCTCGAGCGGCTGCTCGGCGGTGGCAGGGACGTCGCACTCGTGCTGTTGCCGCTGCTGAACGATCTGCGCCAGGCTCGCGACAAGCCGTCGCTGTCGGAAGGCACGCTGGTGCTGCTGAACGCGGGTCCGTTCGAGCGACATCTCGACGCGCATGCGGGCGCCGTGGCGCCGGACGCCGGGCGCGGTTTCGAGAAAGTCGCGCAGCGCCTGCGGCCCTCGTTCCAGAGCGCGCTGCTAGGTTGGATCAAGGGCAACGACGTCGGTAGGCACCTCGACGAGCTGCTGCGCGTGAGCCTCGGCCTCGAGCGCGCGGCGGCCACCGATCAGGTCAAGCAGCTCTGGACCGTGATCGTCGCGGTGCTGACCGCGATTCGCGCGGGCGGGCTCGAAGCGACCGTCACCCTGAAACGCCTGCTCGGCCAGGCCGATCGCCAGCTCAAGCGGTTGATCGACGGCGGCGAGCCCGCAATCGTCAATGCGCCGCCGGTCGATCTGATCAACAGCCTCCTTTACTACGTAGCCCGCTCGACCACGGACGACACCCGGATCACGAAGCTTCGCGACATCTACGGCCTGAGCGACATGCTGCCCGCGGAAGAGCAGCTCGAGCAGGCGCGCGAAGGGCTCGCGGGACCGAGCATCAAGCTCATGCGCACGGTGGCGCACGCGATCAAAGAGGACCTCGGCGCTGTCAAAGACGTCCTCGATATCTTCGTGCGCACGGGCATGCAGGACATGGAGAAGCTCGGCCCGCAGCTCGAGCTGCTGAAGAAGATCGGCGATACGCTCGGCGTGCTCGGCCTCGAGAGGGCGCGCGCGCAGATCCAGCGCGAGACGCAGGAGCTCGGCGGGATCGTGGCGAGCAACAAGACCGTCGACCGCGCGGTGCTCGAGAAGGTCGCCGCGACGCTGCTCGAGGTCGAGGACGCGCTCGACCGCGAGCTCGTGAGCGCCGTGCTGCCCGACGGCGAGTCGCCGGCCGGCGAGGCGGCGCCCGACACGCAGCAGCGCCACGTCACGCAGGCCGTGATGGGCGAGTGCATCGTGAATCTCGCGAAGATCAAGGAAGCCGTGATCCAGCTCGTCGACCAACCCGGCGACGCGCGCGCGCTGGACCAGGTGAAGCCGCAGTTGCGCGGGATCGTCGCGGGCCTCCTGATGCTCGACAAGACGAAGGCGCTGCAGGTCGTCGAGCGGATCGGCGGCGTGATCGCGACGCGGCTCGCGCCGAGCGGCGCGACGTTCAAGCCCGAGCATTTGGAGCGGCTCGCCGACTCGATCGTCAGCGTCGAGTACTACATGGAGACGGTGAGCGCGGGCCGCAGCGACCCGTGGTACATGCTCGAGAACGCGGAGCGTTGTCTCGACTTGCTCGAGAAGCTGCCGGTGGTCAAGACCGCGGCGCGCCCCGCGCCCGCGCCCGAGGTTGCGCCGGAGCCGCCTAGACCTCAGCCGAAGCCCGCGGCGAAGCGGCCGAGCGTAATGGAGGTCGATCAAGACCGCTCCGATCCCGAGCTCGTCGAGCTGTTCATAGAGGAAGCGAAAGAGGAAGTCGCGAACATCGCGCGGCAGCTGCCGACGTGGACCGCCAACTTGCACAGCTCCGAGGCGCTGATCGCGGTGCGCCGCTCGTTCCACACGCTCAAGGGCAGCGGCCGGATGGTCGGCGCGCAGCTCATCGGCGAGTACGCGTGGAGCGTCGAGAATCTGCTCAACCGTCTGATCAACCAGACGATCGAGCCGACGCCCGCGATGGTCGAGTTCGTTGCGGCGGCCGCGAACGCGCTGCCCGAGCTGATCGAGCAGCTCGAGGTCGGCCTCGCGCCGAAGACCGACGTACATCTCTTGATGAAGCAGGCTGAGGCATTCGCCGAGGGCGATGCCTCGGCCGGCACGCTCACGTCCCAGTCGCTGGGCGTCGCGGCGGCGCCCGAGCCGGCCGCCGAGAGCGCGCCGCACGCGATGGATCCCGTGCTCGCCGACATCTTCGTCAAAGAGATGCGCGGCCACGTCAAGATCTTGCGCGAGTTTCTCGAGCGCGCCGCGCAGCGACCCGAGCCGCACTTGGTCGACGAGCCGCTCTACCGCGCATGCCACACGTTGCTCGGCAGCGGCCGCATGGCGGGCTTCGAGCCCGCGATCGCGCTCGCGGGGCCGCTCGCGGAGCACTTGCGCAGGCACTTCGACGCCGGCACCGGCGTCACGAACGCGGGCGTCGAGGCGTTGCGCGCGGCGGCGGTCGAGATCGAACGGATGGCCGATGCGCTCGTCGCGGGTCGTGATTATTCGTTGAGCGCCGCGATGCCCGGCGCGCTCGCCGCGCTCGCGACCGCCGCGGGAACGCAGGCCGCCGCTGCGCCGCCCGCCGCTGCGCCTGCGCCGGGTGCCGGCGCGCCGCCGAAGGCCGTGTCGCCGCCGCCCGCAGCAGCCGCTCAAACCCCGCCGGCCGCGCGCGAGGCACCGGCGGCGGCAGGCGCGCCGCGCCACGAGCGACCGGCCGCCGTTGCGACGGTCGAGCCCGTTGCGCCGGCCGCAGACGACGTCTACGACGCCGAGATCGCCGCGATTTTCGCCGAAGAGGCGGCCGAGATTCTCGACAACGCGGAGCTAGCGCTGCGCTCGCTGCGCCAGGATCCCGCGCCGGCAGCAACCGTCGAGCTCCAACGTCTGCTGCACACTCTCAAGGGCGGCGCGCGGATGGCGGGCATCGCCGCGATGGGCACGCTGAGCCACGCGCTCGAGACCTTGCTCGAGCGGATTGCCGGCCGCCACGTCGAGCCCGCGGCCGCGACTCTCGATGTCGTGCAGCGCTCGCTCGACCAGCTCCAACAGATGCGCGACTCCGTCGCGGCGGGCCGCGCCGTGGCGCCGTCCGCCGCGCTCGTTGGCGAGATCGAGCGCACAGCCACGTCCGCGCCGGCGGCCGCACCAGCACACGCGCCTACGCCTACTCCGGCCGCGACGATGCAGCCTGTGGAGCCCGCGCCCGCAGCGGAGCCCGTCGCGCCCGCACCCGCGGCGATCGCGATGCCGACGCCGAGCGTCGCACCGCCGAGCACACCCTCTGCCGCGCAGGCACCGGCCGCGGCGCCGCCTCCGCCGAGCGTCGAAGACACCGGCGCGATCGAGCTCACTGCGGCGAGCCTCGAGGAGCTCGAGTCGATCGAGCTTCCGTCGACGCTCGCAAGCGAAGCCGATGTGCCGCCGCAGCTCGCGGCCGCCGACGAGCCGACCGCCGAGGAAGAGATCCTCGAAGACCCGACCATCATCCAGCAGCACGACGCTGTCGCGAGCTTGGAGACCGAGCGGCCCCGCGAAGCCGAGAGCACGCCGCCGCCCGAGCTCGTGGGCGCGCCGCCGCCCGAAGCGGAAAGCGCGCCACCGCCCATCGCGCAGGCTGTCGCGGCGGACCGGCGTACGGCGGAGCGCGCGGAGACCGCACGCGTCGACGCGGCGTTGCTCGACGTGCTGCTGAACGGCGCGGGCGAGATCAACATCTTCCAGTCTCGGCTCACGCAGCAGCTCCAGTCGATCGAATTCCATCTCGGCGAGCTCGGCTCGACGGTGTCGCGGCTGCGCGATCAGCTCCGCAAGCTCGAGGCCGAGACGGAGGCGCAGATCCTTCATCGACACCAGGACGACGTCGCGGGCGACACCGGCTTCGATCCGCTCGAGCTCGACCGCTACTCGACGATTCAGCAGCTCTCGCGCGCGCTTGCCGAGTCGGCGAACGACGTCGCGAGCATCAACGAGCTGCTCGGCGGCCTCACGAACGAGACCGAGACGCTGCTCACTCAGCAGGCGCGAGTGACGGCCGAGCTTCAGAACGGCTTGATGCAGACGCGGATGGTGCCGTTCCAGCGGCATGTCGCACGGCTCGCGCGCATCGTGCGTCAGGCGGCTGCCGACACGGGCAAAGCCGCCGAGCTCGTCGTCGAGGGAGAGAACAACGAGATCGACCGGCAGGTGCTCGAGAGCATGCTCCCGCCGTTCGAGCACTTGCTGCGCAACGCGGTCGCGCACGGTATCGAGGCGCCTGCCGCGCGTAAGCAGCGCGGCAAGCCCGAGATCGGCCGTGTGGCGCTCAGGGTCAAGCGCGAGGGCAGCGAGGTGCTGATCGAGGTCGCCGACGACGGCGGCGGGCTCGATCTCGCGGCGATCCGGCGCAAGGCCTTGGAGAAGGGGTTGCTCGCCGACGGCCAGAAGATTACCGACGACCAGGCAATCGAGCTGATCTTGCAGCCGGGCTTCAGTACGGCCGGCGAACTCACGCAGACGGCCGGCCGCGGCGTCGGCATGGACGTCGTCGACAACGAAGTGAAGAAGCTCGGTGGCTCGATGCGGATCGAGTCGGCGGCGGGACAGGGCACGCGCTTCCTGATTCGTCTGCCATACACGCTTGCGATCACCCACGCACTGATCGTGAACGTGGGCGAGGAGACGTTCGCGCTGCCGCTGCCGACCGTCGAGGGCATCACACGACTGTCGCGCGAGAAGATCCTGAAGCACTTGACCGAGGACGAGCCGAGGCTCGACTACGGCGGCATCGCCTATCGGATCCAGCACCTCGGAAGCCTCGTCGGCGGCGCTCCGTCGGCGCTGCCCGATGAGGAAAACTCGGTCTCGCTCGTGCTGATTCGCGCCGGCGAGAGCTCGACGGCATTGCTCACCGATTCGCTCGAAGGCAGCCGCGAGATCGTCGTCAAGACGCTGGGCCCGCACATCGCGAACGTCGCGGGAGTGACGGGCGCTACGATCTTGGGCGACGGCCGCGTGATCATGATCCTAGATCCGGGCACGCTCGTGCGCGCGCATCGCGGGCCCGAGCCCGTGACGCCGGTTGCGCCGCAGCCGGTCGAGCGCCAACTCACGGCGCTCGTAGTCGACGATTCGATCACGATGCGGCGGGTGACGCAGCGCTTGCTCGAGCGCCGCGGCGCCAAGGTGCTCACCGCGCGCGACGGCCTCGACGCGATCACCGTGCTGCAAGAGCACGAGGTCGACATCATCCTGCTCGACATAGAGATGCCGCGAATGGACGGCTACCAGTTCGCGACGCACGTACGCAACGATCCGAAGCTGAAGGACGTTCCGATCATCATGATCACGTCGCGGTCCGGCGAGAAGCATCGCGCGAAGGCGATCGAGATCGGAGTCAACGACTACTTGAGCAAGCCCTATCAAGAGGGGCAGCTGATGGCGGCGATCGAGGCTTTGCTCGGGAGGCCGCTGTGAGCGCGCGCGTGTCGGTTGCATGCGAGAGGAAGCCGTCGTGAGCCAAGAGCAGAAGGAGCTGTACAGCCTCTTGATCCCGCTCAAGGGCGAGCGGCTGCTCGTGCCGCGCATGTGCGTCGCGGAGGTCATCGCTTTCGCCGACGCTGCGCGCGACCGGCGCGACGATCATCCGGACTGGTTTCTCGGCACGATCGAGTGGAACGGCCAGCGTGTTCCGGTCGTGTCGTTCGACGATCCGCAGCTCGAGGAGCGGCGCTCGAAGCGCAGCCGTGCGCGCGTCGTCGTGTTTCACGCGATCACGCAGGAGCTCAGGGGAGGCTACTACGGTGTCCTAACGCAAGGCTTTCCGCAGCTCGTGCGCGTGAATCCCGACGTGCTCGGCCTCGACACCGAGCAACCTCTGCCGGAGCGCCAGCCCGTGCTCTGCCGCGCGCGAATGATTCACGAGTATCCGTTGATCCCGGACGTCGAGCGGATCGAGCGGATGATCGCCGAGCTGCCCCTCCGTAATTAGCGCGCAATTAGCGTGCCCCCTCGGTAATTGGCGCGCAGTCCGCTAGAGATCCCCCCAGAGCGACTGCGCGACCGCGCACACCGCGAGCGCGGCCGTCTCGGCGCGCAACACGCGCGGCCCGAGACCGACTCGCGCGAAGCGCGCCGCGTCCAGGTGTCGCCAATCGTTCGTCCCGAAACCTCCTTCGGGACCGACCGCGACCGCGACGTGCCGCTCGGGCACGGCGACATCCGCGAGGCGCACGCGCGCGTCGAGGTCGAGCGCGAGCCGTGTGTCGGCCGCGGCGAGCGCCTCGAGAGCTTCCGGCAGCGGGCCCGGCGCGCCGATCGTGGGCGGAACGTGACGCCCGCACTGCTCGCAGGCGCTCCGCGCGATCTTTCGCCAGTGCTCGACGCGCCGCTCGGCCCGCTCCGCATCGAGCTTCACGACGCTGAACTCCGTGCACACGGGAACGATCGCGCGCGCGCCGAGCTCGGTAGCCTTCTGCACGATCAGGTCCATCGCGTCGGACTTCGGCAGTGCCTGCACGAGCGTGAGCTCGAGGCGCGACTCGAGTAACGCGTCGAGAGTCGCGCGCAGCTCGAGCTCGGCGCCGCGACGCTGAAGGCTACCGACGTTTGCCCAGCGCTCCATGCCGAGGCCGTTGAACGCGATGAGCTCGTCGCCGCGCTTGAGGCGCAGCACGTGGCCGAGGTAATGCGCTTCGCGCTCGTCGAGCGCGAGCTTGTCGCCGCTCAAGTCGCGCTCGAGGAAGAGCCGCGGTACGCGTCGCTTTTCAGCCGTCATCGAATCGGTGTCCCGCCGCGCCGGCCGGGCGGCCGCGCCTGGTGTATCCTCGGCGCCTGGCCACGAAGCGCACACTCTAGCAGTTGGATCGTTCCCTCGTGATCGTCGACCCCGCGACCGGCTGGCTCGAAGGCATCCGTAGAGTCGAGTCCCCGAACAGCGACGAGCGTCCGCCGGACGCGACGCTCGATCTGATCGTCGTGCACGGGATCAGCTTGCCGCCGGGCCGTTTCGGCGAAGGATGGATCGATCGCTTCTTCCTGAACGAGTTGCCCGCGGCCGCCGATCCGTATTTCGCGACGATCGCCGAGATGAAGGTCTCGTCGCATGTTCTCGTCGCGCGCGACGGAACCCTGACCCAGTACGTGTCGTTCAATCGGCGCGCGTGGCATGCCGGTCGATCGCTCTACTGCGGGCGCGACGCCTGCAACGACTTCTCCGTCGGCATCGAGCTCGAGGGCACCGACGACCTGCCGTATATGCGCGTGCAATACGAACAGCTCGCCGTGCTGGTGCGGACGCTGCGTCACGCGTACCCGTCGCTGCGCGACGCCGAGATCGTCGGCCACAGCGACATCGCGCCAGGTCGCAAGACCGATCCCGGCGCCGCCTTCGACTGGGGCGCGCTGCGAGAGCTACTGGACGGAAGGCGCGCCACGTGACCGTTACGCGCCGGGCGATCTGAGACCGGTCAGGACTTCAAGTCTCTCGGCGCCAAAGGACCTCGTGAGCGCCGCCCTCGCGCGCGAGCCGGCGCGCCATGACGAACAGCAAGTCCGAGAGCCGGTTCAGATAGCGCAGCAGCTCCGCGTTGAGCGGGTGCAGTTGTGCCGCGGCGCAGGCACGCCGCTCGGCGCGCCGACATACCGTGCGCGCGACGTGGCAGACGGCCGCGGCACGATTGCCGCCGGGTAGGACGAATTCCTCGAGCGGCGGAAGCGCGGCGTTCAATCCGTCGAGCTCGTCCTCGAGCCGGCGCACGTGCTCGGCGTCGATCTTGCGATAACCGGGCAGAGCCAGCTCGGCGCCCACTTCGAACAGCTCGTGTTGGATCCGGCGCAGCGGTGTCGCGACTGCGCCGATGAGTCCGGGCTCGGTGAGCAGCAGACCGATCACGCTGTTGGTCTCGTCGACGTCGCCGGCCGCTTCGACGCGCGCGTCGAATTTCGGGACGCGCGCGCCGTCCGCAAGACCGGTCGTGCCGTCGTCGCCCGTGCGCGTGTAGATCTTGCTGAGGCGATTGCCCATCGCGTCGAGCCGCTCGCGAGTCGTGGCTCGTCGCATGATACGACACGCCGATGCCGTTCGCGCCGCGCGTCTCACTCGTGCAACCAGCCGATCTCCTCTGCGGTGAGGCGGCCGACCACGACGTTGCGCAAGCTCTCCGGCGTCACCGCATGTCGTTCGTCGAGCGGGATCCGTCCCGCCATGAGCTCGGCCTTTTTCTGCGGTAGAGGCGGGGTCAGACTCGGGTCGGCGAACCCGTCGGGGAATCGCGGCAGGTTCGACTCGGGCGCGTACTTGTCGGTCGCGCCGAGCGTGTGGAGGAGCTCGTGTGCGAGCACGACTTGATTCGAGCCTCGCGCGTCGCGCGATGCGAACAGGTTGGTCACGGCGATCAGTCCCTTGCGCAGCGCGGTCGATCGGTCGAGAACGGCCGAAGCCGCCGAGGTGTGATAGATCGCGAACGCGACGATATCCGGCTTCGGTCCGCTGCTTTGCCAGCCGAGCTTGAGCGTGAGCCAGCGCATCTCGAGGCTCCACCACATTGTGCCGAGCATCGACGGACGCGGCGCCGGCAGCTCCTCGCGGTATTGACCGGCGAGATTCAGCCGAAACGGTTCGGTGATCGCGACGCCGTACCGCTTTGCTTCCGCCGCGAAGAACTGGTCGATGCCGTCGAACTCCTTCGCGTCGATCGAGTCGATGTAGCGTTGAGTGTTATCGAGCCGGTCGCCGTTGACGAGATAGACGTCGACCCAGAGCGTGTCGTCCCAATCGGTGCTGCGGCGCGCCGCGAGGAACTCGCTGAGCGCAACGAACAGCAGGATCGACACGAGGATCGCAACGCGGATTTTCTTGAACATCGAGCGGCTCCGAGCGCCGCGTTCAAGTGGACCAGTTCGCGACGCGACCCGCGTTGTGGCCGATCACGTTTCGAGTGCGCGATTTTGCGGGCCCCGAAAAAGAAAACCCGGCGGTGGGAACGCCGGGTCAGAGATTTTTGTTATCGGAGTTTACGGTTTCAAGTATGCGGCCTGGCTGTCGTTCATGCCGCCCGAGAGCGGTGAAGCGGTTGTTTTTCTTGTACAGCCGATCTTTTTCTTCTTCTTCTCTTTTCTTGTTCTTCGATTTTCGTTTCTAAATTTAACAGAAGCCTTTGCGAATTCGCATCGATTTCTGTCGGTTTGCGCACTCACTCGTCCCTGGGTGGGGACAGCCCTATAGTAGCAAGAGCTATGCCAGCGACATTTTTTGTTGTCGAATCATGATGGTAGTCTTCGAAGCGCCTGCGCCACTTTCGATTTAGACAGGCTCTTGTAAAAGCTATCGACAACGACGTTACATAACATCCTTCGTCTCACATCGTAGAAGGCTCGCGTAAGTCACTGTTTTTATGTCTTGCGCATTTTTCGACGGTCCGAAGCGCACGCGGCGCCACGATCGAGAACCGACGTAAAACGGTCTGACAGCGTCAAGGGCTTGCTAGCAAGCTAGCCCGATCGATCCAGACCCCCCCTCTGACGACCGCCGTAATCCGCAGCGTGTCCGACAACCGCTCGAGCGGGTCGCCGTCGATCACGACGAAATCGGCGATTTTGCCTTCTTCGAGCGTCCCGATCTGGCGCTCGAGGCCAAGCGCGAGCGCGCCTTCCGCGGTCGCGATCCGGAGTGCCTGGTCGTTCGGCAGGCCAGCGGAAGCGATCAGGCCGAGCTCGTAGTGCACGCCGAGGCCATACGGCACGGCCGGCGCATCGCTGCCGATCGCGACACGCCCGCCTGCCCGCACCACACGAGCGATGGTTTCCTGCAGCCTCGGGAGGGCCGCGCTAGCCGACGCCGAGCTTCCCCACGCCGCTCGCTCGGCCGGCGTGAACAACGCGGCATAGGCCGGATCGCGAAGGTGCGAGTTGCGCGCGAGCTGGTCCGGCCAGCCTCGGAGGCCCCCCGCAGCGCCGAGGGCGGATGGCAGCACCGTGAACGAAGAGATCAACGTCGCGATCGCATCCTGGTAACTCACGAGGTCGGGCGACAGCTCGAGCTCGTAGGGCGCCGGGGCACCACGGCGAGAGCTCGAGTCGAACGCGCGCCCGTTCGGGTCGCGACTCAGCGTCGCGAGCTCATGCCCGAATCCGGCGCTGATTCCCGGATAGCTGCGCACTGGCACGAGCGTCGAGGCGTTCAACGACGGCGTCGGCTCCGGCGCGCCCGCGGCCGGTGAGACGATGAGCCGCGGCCCGAGCGGGCGGCCGCTCGCCCAGGCTTCGCCGCGCTCGACGGCCTCGGCGACATCCGGAGCGACCTCGCGCACCGTCGTCACGCCATACGCGAGCCACATGCGCCCGAGCCTCTCGCCGGTGAGCGCCGATTGATGAGCGTGCACGTCGACGAAGCCTGGCACGACCGTCGCGTCGCGCGCGTCGACGACTCTTGCCGGCGTCGGTAGCACGCCGCGCCCCACGATCGCCGCGATCCTTCCGCCCGAGACGTGGACGTCGACGTGCCGCCGGTACTCCGCACGCACGGCGTCGAACAGCCGTCCGACCTCGACGACGTAGTCCTCCGGCGCGGCCGGCGGTGCCCATCGGACGTCGCCGAGCGGCTGCGCATTCGGGTGCGCCTTGCGCCCGGGTGCTCCGGCCGCGGCGTCCGCGGGCGGCTCCGCGCCGATCTCGAAGCGAACGCCGGCCACGGCGCCGGTCGGTGCCGCCGCGACTCGCAGCGTCAGCGTCTTGCCGTCGGGCCCCCAGCTCGGCCTCGCGCGCACGAGCCCGGTAGCGACCGTGGCGACGCGCCCGGGTTGCGCGAGCTCCGCGACGGCGAGGCGCTCGCGCGAGCCGGCGCCCGGCGCATCCGTCTCGATGAACGCGACTCGGCGCCCGTCGCCGCTGACCGCGGGGTGTCGCGGTTGGAGTGCGCCGAACGTGATCTGACTCGGCGCGCCGCCGCGAAGGTCGATGCGCCAGAGCTCGAACTGACCGCTGCGCTCGCTCGCAAACACGAGCGATCCGCCATCGGGCGCGAACGCGGGGTCGAGGTCGACCCAGACGTCGTCGGTGAGCCGGCGCAGCGCCCCGCGGTCGGACAGCCACAGGTCGCCGAGTGCCGTGAATGCCGTCCTACGGCCGTCGGCAGTCGTCGTGACGCCGGCGACGCCGCGGGCGATCTGCGGGCCCGTCTCGTCGAGTAGTGGCAGATCCGCGGGTGGCGGCCGAGCCTCGACGACGCGCGCGGCGAACACGTGGACCGGCTGCCGGCTCTGCAACGCGATTGCACGACGCCAGAGCTGGCCGTCCGACGCGTAGATGAACTCCGACGACGAGAGCCACGCTGGGCGAGTGAAGAAGATGTCCTCGGCGTCGGTGATCGGCTTGTCGACGACCGGGTCGCCGAGCACGAGCATGCGCAGCCGGCTGCCGCTCGTGCCGTCGCGTTGGCTGAACACCACGACGCCGCCGCCGGGGCGCCAGCTCGGAGGTCCGAGATCGACGCTGCGAGATGCGAGCTCGGCCGTGACGCCGGACGGCAACAGCACCCGGAGCTCCTGCTGCGTCCCGCGGCGCAGCAAATACGCGATCGGACCGAGCTCGGAAGCGGACGGGAACGAGGCGTCGCCCGACTCCTCGGTCAATTGCGTCTCCACGCCCCTCGTGAGATCGACGGACCAGAGGCAAAAGTGCCCCGTGCGGTTCGACACGAACACGACCGCGCGGCCGTCGGCCGTGAATTCGGGCTCGATCTCGTCGAGCGGTGTGCTGGTGAGCGCGCGCCGCTCGCCGGTCGAGAGATCGAGCAGCCAGATGTCCCACTGACCGTCGCCGAGCCGCTGGTAGACGATCGAGCTTCCGTCGGGGCTATAGCGAGGGTTGCGCGCCGTTTCGTCCCCGGGCGTCAGCGCCTCGGCGGCGCCGCCGGCTGCGGGCACGCGCCAGAGCTGATCCACGAGACCGACGACGAGCGTGCCGGCGTTCGGCGCGAGCGCGAGCGTCATGTTCGTGCCTTGCGACAGATCGGCAATCGCAGTCTCGCCTGCACGTGCCGGCGAGGACGCAGCGAGCGCAACGACGACGAGAGCTAAGGCACGCCCGCTCGAGCTCACGCTTCGCTCTCCGCGGTGACCTCGATCGCGCCGAGCGCCTCGCCGTCGGTTTGAAACGAGATCACCATCGGCCTGCAGCAGACCGCGCAATCCTCGACGTAGGTCTGGTCGCCCGCCGAGAGGTCGACCGTGATCTCGATCGTCTGCCAACAATACGGGCAGGTGATGGTTTCGTGCTGGATCAACAAAGCGGACGTTCGGTCACGGTTGCAGGCGCTCGGCGCTCCAGGCGCCGGCGCGATAGGCGTGCGCGTCGGCGCGCTCGAGATCGCGCCGGTAGCGGAGCCGCTCGTGAAAGCGATGAGCCCCTTCGGCCCAAAGCTCGACGGTTTCGAACCAGAGCCGGTAACCACCCCAATAAGCGGGCCGCGGCAGCGGCCGCGCGGCTGAGCGGTCGCGCCCGACGCCGAATTTTCGCGCCGCTTCCTCGGCCGCGCGCTCGAGCTGCGCCGGCTCCGAGAGCGGGCGGCTCTGTGCGCTGCTCCACGCGTTGAGCTGGCTCAGCGTCGCGCGGGTCGCGAAGTAGGCGTCGCTTTCGGCGGGCGGCGAGCGCACCACGGGACCTTCGAAGCGCACCTGCCGGCCGAGTGGCTCCCAGTAGAGCACGGCGGCCGCGCGCGGATTCTCGTCGAGCTCGGCGCCCTTGCGCGATTGATAATTCGAAAAGAAGACCGCGTATCCGGCCGCCGCGATCTCTTTGAGCAGGACCATCCGCACCGCGGGCGCGCCCGCTCGATCCGACGTCGCGAGCGCCATCGCGTTCGGGTTCTTGAGGCGGCCGCTCGAGACGATTTCGGCGAGCCAGCTCGATACGACCGGCACCGGATCCTCGGGCGCGGGCGACGGCAGCGTGCTCATTTCAACGAGCCGGCGAGCTCGCGCGCAGCGCGGCGGCGTGGAACTCGAGATGCTCGCCGATGAAGCTGCTCACGAAGAAGTAACCGTGGTCGTAGCCCGCGCGCTCTAGGTAGCGGAGTTTCTGGCCGCTCTCGCTGCACGCGCGCTTCAAGTCGGCGGGCCGCAGCTTGTCGAGAAAGGGATCGGCGGTGCCCTGATCCACGAGCAGCTCGTGCTTGCTCGGGCGCTTGCGGATCTGCTCGGCCACGTCGTATTCGCGCCAACGGTCACGATCGGTGCCGAGATAGGCCGTGAACGCGGGTTGTCCCCAAACCGAAAGGCTCGCGGCCGCGATCGGCGCGAATGCGGAGATCGAGCGATAACGGCCGGGATTGCGGATCCCGATGAGCAACGCGCCGTGACCGCCCATCGAATGACCGCTGATCGACTTGCGCGCGGGATCGACGGGCAGGTTCGCGTTCACGAGCTCGACGAGCTCGTCGGTGACATAGTCGTACATCTTGTAGTGGGCCGCCCACGGCGGCTCCGTCGCGTTGACGTAGAAGCCCGCGCCCGTGCCGATATCGATCTGCGCGTCTTCACCGGGGATGTTGACTCCGCGCGGGCTCGTGTCCGGGATGATCAGCGCGACGCCGAGCTCGGCGGCGTAGCGCTGCGCCCCGGACTTCACGCTGAAGTTCTCCTCTGTGCAGGTGAGGCCCGAGAGCCAGTAGAGCGCCGGGACGGGACCTTGCTCCGCGGCCGGCGGCAAGTACGCCGCGAAGCGCATCGTGCACGCGCATGACTCGGAACGGTGCTTGTAGGTGACTTGGTGGCCGCCGAAGCACCGCGATTCGCTGACGATTTCCAACGTTTGCATCGAAGAGCTCGCTCTTGCTGCCGGCCGACCCGATTCGCGCGGGCTCAAGGCCGTGAACCTTGCACCGTCACCCCGTCGGGCGGTACAAACCGCCCACGCGAGGTGCTCATGACGCTTGAAGAATTACGCAAACGCCTGTCCGACGTCGACCGCGAGCTGATCGGACTGGTGGCCGCCCGCCAACGCATCGTCGCCGAAATCGGCGCGCTGAAAATTCGCAACGCGGTACCGACGCGCGATTATGAGCGCGAGCGCGAAGTGTTGAAAAGCGCGGAGGAGCACGCGCGAGCCCTTGGGCTCGAGCCGGGCGTCGCCGCGGAGGTGATGGCGCTCTTGATCCGCTTCTCGTTGGCGCACCAGGAGCAGACGCGCGTCGCGGCGCAGACGAGCGGCGCCGGTAAGCGCGCGCTGATCATCGGCGGCGCCGGCAAGATGGGCGCCTGGTTCGGGCAGTTCCTGGCGTCGCAAGGCTTCGCGGTGGAGATCGCGGACCCGAGCGAGGCGGCGAGCCCGTTTCCGCGCGTCGCTGATTGGTCGAGC
>Ga0326731_1000074_pt1 | contig 24075 bp, 26 predicted proteins | sample MHFSIPfraction_FD_207645 | JGI IMG/M metagenome (GOLD analysis project Ga0326731, IMG submission 207645) | Lab enriched peat soil microbial communities from Michigan Hollow, Ithaca, NY, United States - MHF9FY SIP fraction | ecosystem: Environmental > Terrestrial > Soil > Wetlands > Peat | place...
GAAACGCGGTCGAGTCACCGAGACGCACGTCGCGCGCGAGATCCGCGTCGATGAAGAAGCGCGTGTCGTAGAGCTTGACCGAGCCGTGCTGGAAGAGTCCGTAGTCCTGTCCGTCGATGAACGCGAGGTTCGAGCTTCCGCCGATGCGCACGCGCTCCGCCCACGCGCCGGCGCCGCTGGCGCCGACGGCGGGCGCTTGCGCCTGCTGTGTCTCGAGCTCCGCGATGCGCTTCTCGAGCTTGCCCACCGCTTGGTACAGCTGGTCGAGCTCGGCGGCGCGCGGATCCGCGTCGTCGGCGCTCACGTGCGCGCCCGAAAGCGCCACGGCCGTGAAGACCGCGAGCGCCGCGAGGCTAGTGACTCGCATCGGAGGTCTCCTCGGCGGAATGGCCCACGCCCATCTCTAGATCGACGCGCACGACCTGGTCGGCGACGATCTCGACCGCTCGCCCGATCGGGGGCAGGCGCGGGTGCCAGGCGCGCAGCTCCGCGCGGCCGGGCGGAAGGTCGCGCAGCTCGAAGCGCGGATCGCGAGTCAGCACCGCGTACGGGCCGGGCGCGGCGAAGAAGCCGCTCTCGACCTGCGGGCGATCGAGCAGGAAGATCGAGTGCGCTCCCGGCGCGCTCGCGCGGATCTCGAGTGACTCGTTCGGAGCCACTCGCGCGACGAGCCCCAACGACGGACACGACACGGTGTGGACCTGGGCGGTCGTGTTGTGCACGGCGACCGTGCCGCCGGCGGCGAGCGCGAGCCAGCGCGGTTCGAGCCGCGTCTCGAACTCGTTCGCGCGGATCGACAGATCGACGCGCTCGCCCTGCGCCACCGCGCCTTCGAGATACACGACCGCGAAGCCCGGCCGCGAGTAGTCGAAGATACGGGCGTCGCGGACCCGGGGATCCTGGTACGTGGGGTCGCCCGCGTCGGGCATCGTCACGCCGGCGTGCGGGACCAACCGGAGGTCGCCGAAGAGCGTCCCTCTCCCGTGACTCGGTGCGGGCGGCGCGGACGCACAGGCGAGACCGATCAGTGCTACCGCGCTCCACGCCCGGAAGCTGCGCGCGAAGTGCATGTCCCCGAGCATCGGCAGCGCGTTGCGAAACCTGACTGCACCCGAAGCGCGCGGTCGGAGCGCGCGGTCAGTCGGGGCGCGGCTCGGGGATCAGGCGGTAGCCAAAGGACCGCACCGACAGGAGGTGGCGCGGTCGCGCCGGGTCGGGCTCGATCAGCTTTCGCAGACGCAAGACGAAGGTATCGACCACACGCGTCCGCGTTTCCGGGTGGAGGTCCCAGACCTCCTGGAGAATCTCGCCACGCGAGACAGCAGTGTCTCGCCGCGCCCAGAGGAGCAGAAGAAGCGCAAGCTCCTTCGCCGTGAGTGAGTGAGTCTCTCCGTCGCGCTCCAGCTCGAAGCGGTCGGGGTACACGGTGGCGCTGCCGATCACGAACGGCGCTTCCGTCTCGCTCTCGGGCTTCGCGACGCGGCGCAGGAGCGTGCGCACCCGCGCCAACAGCACCGGCAGCGAGAAGGGCTTCGTCAGATAGTCGTCGGCGCCCAAGTCGAGCCCGTGCACGATGTCGCGCGCCGCGTCACGCGCGGTGAGCAGGAGCACCGGCACCTTGTTCTCGGCCTCGCGCAGTCGGCGGACGACTTCGAAGCCCGAGAGGTCGGGCAGCATCACGTCGAGCACGACCAGGTCGACCGGTCCGCCCGCGGGTTCGGCGAGTCGCTCGAGCGCAGCCTCGCCGCGCTCGGTGCTCTCGACGCGGTAGCCCTCCGCCTCGAGATTGAACGCGAGGCCGCGCGCGAGGTGCTCCTCGTCCTCAACCAGGAGGATTCGTGCCTTCGCCGACATGACCCGGGAGTGTCAGGATGAAGCGGCTGCCCTTGCCCTCGCCGTCGCTCTCGGCGCGCGCGCTGCCACCGTGCGCGCGCGCGATGTTGCGCACGATCGCGAGCCCGAGGCCGAGGCCGTGCGCCGCGCGCACCGCCTCCTGGGGCAAGCGCTGGAAGCGCTGGAACACGCGGTCGAGCGCGGACGCGGGGATGCCCACGCCGCGGTCGGCGAACTCGATCTCGAGCCGCCGAGCCGAGACCGGGCGCACGTGGATCTCGATGTGCACTTCGCCGCTGGCGTAGCGGACGGCGTTGTCGAGCAAGTTGCGGAACGCGACGGCGAGCTGCTCCGCGTCGCCGCGCACGCGCGTCGCCTCCGGCACCGACACGATCACGGCCTCGGGGCCGAGCCCGTGCCGCTCGCGGGCGTCCTCGGCGCACTCACAGAGGAGTCGCGCCACGTCGATCGAGTGACGCCGCGCGCGCGGCGTGTCGACGCGCGCGGCCTGAATGATCTGGTCGATCGTGTGCTGAAAGCGATGCAGGTCTTCGGACATGATCGACAGGAACTCGTCGCGCCGTTCGTCGGGCAGCTCGCGACCGCGCAGCGTGTCGAGATACAGCTGCAGCGACGCCAGCGGAGTGTTCAGCTCGTGAGTCACCAGATCCATGAAGTTCTGCTGCCGCTGGTTCGTGCGGATCTCGCGCACCAGCCACACGGCCTGCAGGATCAACACGGTGATGATCAGCGCGAAGAACAGCGAGCCGAGGACGATCAACACCCAGTGAATCGCGGTGAAGCCCTCGGTGAAGGCCTCGGATTCGCGCGCGACGAGGATCTGCCAGCCGACGGTGAGAGCGATGGTGATCGCGACGATGCCGGCGGTGAGCGCGATCGGGATCGAGACACGTGCAGCGCGCATGCGCCGAACGAGTGTACGCGTTCGGACTGCGCTGTGTAAGATCCGCTCGGCATGCGGGGGTTCATGAGGCGTCTCGTTGCGGCCATCGCGATCGGGGTGCTCCCCAGCGCGGCCGCCCACGCGGGGCTCGATGCGGAAGACGTCGAGCTGCGCGTCGCGATCGAAGAGCGCCAGGCCGAGATGGAGACGACGCTCGCCGACTGGGTCGGGCGCAACACCGGCTCGTGGAACACCCCCGGCCTCGAGGCGTTCGCGCCGCTCGTCGCGGCAGAGCTGGAGAAGCTCGGCTTCGAGGTGAAGATCGAGCCGAGCGCGCCGCTCGAGTATCCCGATCGCGCGGACGCGCGCACCGGGCCGGTGGTCGTCGCCGAGCGCCACGCGTCGCAGTCGCCCGAGCGCGCCCGACACTTTTTGTTGTTGGGTCACTTGGACACGGTCTTCGAGCCGGACTCACCGTTCCAGTCGTTCAGCACCGATCCGAACGCGCCGGGCAAGGCGTTCGGCCCGGGCACGAGCGACATGAAGGGCGGCCTGCTCGTCGCCCTTTACGCGCTGCGCGCGCTCGCCGACAGCGGCGACCTCGCGCGCGCCGACTTCACGGTGCTGCTGAACTCCGACGAGGAGATCGGGTCGCTCGGCTCGCGCGAGCGCATCGAGGCGGCGGCGCGCAAGGCCGAGCTGGGCTTCGTGTTCGAGGCGGCGCGCGAGAGCGGAGAGATGGCTCGCTCGCGCGCCGGCGCGGGTCAGTTCCGGCTCGCGGTCGACGGCGTCGCGGCGCACGTTTCCAGCTCGCAGACGGAAGGCCACAGCGCGATCGTCGCGCTCGCAAAGAAGGTGCTCGCGATCGAGTCACTCACGGACTTCGACCGCGGCATTCTGTTGAACGTCGGCACGATCTCGGGGGGCACGAAGCGGAACATCGTGCCGGAGCACGCGAACGCGTGGATCGATCTGCGCTACGACGACGCAGCCGAGGGCGAGGAGATGCGCGCGAGGCTCGAGGAGATCGCGCGCGCGAGCGACGTGCCGGGCACGAGCGCCGTGCTCTGGGGCCGACTGCATCGCCCGCCGAAGCCCGCGACGCCGGCCGTCGACGAGCTGCTCGCGCTCCACAGGAAGCTCGCGCGCGAGCTCGGCTACCCCGCGCCGGACGCGGTGCACTCGGCGGCAGTTACCGATGGCTCGCTCACCGCCGCGGTCGGTCTGCCGACGCTCGACTCGCTGGGCGTGCGCGGCGGCGACTCGCACACGGAGCGCGAGTTCGTCGTGCTGCGCAGCTTGTCCGAGCGCGCAGCGATCGCGGCCGTGCTGCTGCGCCGGCTCGCGCGCACACCGGCGCGCGCCGATCCCAACGAGCCGGCGGGTTTACCTGTGCCGCCCACCAAGTTAGAGTCGTCCGGCCCATCTCCGGCGGTGATCGCTGGGTCCCGGCCGGTGGTTGGTCCGTAAACCCCGCCAGGTCCGGAAGGAAGCAACGGTAGCGGTGCTCTCCAGGTGGTCGGATCGGCCCAGCGATCACCGCCGGAGATGGGTCAGACTTTTCGGGCCCGCGACTGGCTGTCGCGGGCGGACCTGTGACACGGAGCTCCCCCTGCATGAGTTACGAGGTTCTCGCGCGGCGCTTCCGCCCGCAGACGTTCGACGACGTCGAGGGCCAGCGTCACGTCGTCACCGCGCTGCGCAACGCGCTGCGACTGGGCCGAGTGCCGCACGCGATCCTGCTCGCGGGACCGCGCGGCGTCGCGAAGACCACGCTCGCGCGCATCCTGGCGCGCGCGCTGAACTGTGACGAGGGCCCGACCGAGAAACCGTGCGGCCGCTGTTCGCCGTGTCTCGAGATCGCCGCCGGAACCTCGCTCGACGTGCAGGAGATCGACGCCGCGTCGAACACCGGCGTCGACAACGTGCGCGAGATCCGCGAGAGCGTGCGCTACGCGGCCGCGCCCGGGAAGCACCGCATCTTCATCATCGACGAAGTGCACATGCTCTCGACCGCGGCGTTCAACGCGCTGTTGAAGACACTCGAGGAGCCGCCGCCGCGCAGTCTCTTCATCTTCGCGACGACCGACCCGCAGAAGATCCCGACGACGGTGCTCTCGCGCGTGCAGCGCTTCGATCTGCGCCGACTCACGAACGCGGAGCTGCTCGCCCTGCTGCGCAAGATCTGCTCCGCCGACGGGATCGAGGCGGCCGAGCCCGTGCTGCGCGCGATCGTGCGCGAGGCCGACGGCAGCGGGCGCGACGCACTCACTCTGCTCGACCGACTCACGAGCGCGCTCGGGCAGAAGCTCGGCTCGGCCGAGGCGATCGCGATCCTCGACCTGATCGATCGCAAGCTCCTGCTCGACGTCCTCACCCCGGTGCTCGCGCGCGAGCCGGCGAACGCGCTGGTTGCGCTGCGCCGTGCGCTCGAGCAAGGCGTCGACCCGATGCGCTTCGCTTCGGACTTACTCGCGGAGATTCGCGACCTGATCGTCGCGCGGCTCGTCGACGATCCGACGGGCCTGATCGACCTGGCGCCCGACGCGCTCGCCGAGACGCGCGCGCGCGCGAACGCACACGATCCCGAGACGCTGCAGCGACTCTTCCGCGTGTTGCTCACGCGCATGCAGGAGCTCGCCGTCGCCGCGCGTCAGGAGCACGCGCTCGAGATGGCGGTGGTGCGTCTCGCGACCCTGCCCGACGCCGAGTCACTCGCGCTCTTGGTCCAGAAGCTCGACGCACTCGAGGGCGGCGGAAGCGGCCCGGCGCCCGGGGGGCCGGCGCCCTCGGCCGGCTCGGGTGGCGCGGGCGGACCCCGATCGACTCCGCGCTCAGGCGCCAGCTCCGCGCCGCGCCCGGCGCCGCCGACTGCGCCGACGCCACGCGCATCCGCGCCGGTCGAGGCTGCGCCGGTCGAGCCCGCGCCGGTCCAGGCGCGCGAGGAGCCGCCGCCGCCCGACGATGCGGAGCTGCTTTCGCTCGCGAGCGCGGACGAGCCCGCTCCGGCGCCGCGTGTCTCGGCCCTGTCCCACGAACAGCGCGCCGCGCTGGAAGCGCGGGCCCGCGCCGAAGCGAAGGCGCACCCGCGCGTGCAGCAGGTGATCGAGGCGCTCGACGCCGAGCTGCGCGAGATCCGCGTCGAGCGGGCGACCGACGCGAAGCGCGGAGAGGTCGCGTGAGCGACGCGCGTCTCGACCTGTCCGCGATGGTGCGCCAGGCGCAGGAGCTGTCCGAGAAGCTGCGCCGCGTCCAGGAGGAGCTGCGACACCGAACGGTGTCGGCCACGGTCGGCGGCGGCCTGGTCGAAGTCACTGCGAGTGGCGCGCTCGAGGTCGTCGGCGTCCGCATCGACCCGCAGGCCGTCGATCCGCGCGACGTCGAGATGCTCCAGGACCTGGTGCGCGCGGCCGTGAATCAGGCGCTCGCGCGCGCCAAGGAGCTGGCGCAGGACGCGATGCAGAAGGCGGCGGGTGTGCCGCTGCCGTTCGGCCCGGCGGGAGGCGGCGCGTGAGCGAGAAACGGCCCGAGCCGATCGAGCGCCTGGTGAAGGCGCTGCGCCGGCTGCCGGGGATCGGCGAGAAGACGGCGACGCGGCTCGCCTACTTTCTGTTGGCGGCGCCCGACGTCGTGGCGGGCGAGCTCGGTCAGGCGATCCTGCGCCTGCGCGCGGACGTCCGCCTCTGCGACGAGTGTTTCAACCTCACTGCGCGTTCGCCGTGCGAGATCTGCCGCGACGAGTCGCGCTCGGCCCGCGTCGTGTGTGTCGTCGAGGAGCCCGCCGATCTCGCGTCGATCGAGAGCACGGGCAGCTTCCGCGGCCGCTACCACGTGCTGGGCGGGACCATCGCGCCACTGGACGGTGTCGGGCCTGAGTCGCTCCGCATCGACGCGCTCGTCAAGCGGATCGAGCGCGGCGGAATCGACGAGCTCATTCTCGCCACGAACCCGAATCCCGAGGGCGAAGCGACGGCGCTCTACGTCGCGGAGCGCGTCGCGCGCTACGGGGTGCCAGTCACGCGCATCGGCTATGGCATGCCGAGCGGCGGCGATCTCGAGTACGTCGACCCGGTGACCGTGCGCAAGTCGCTCGAGAATCGGCGCGCGTACTCGTCGTAGCGCCGAGCGCGCTCGGGCCTCTATCTCAACTCGCCTCGCGCTAGAGCCGAAATCTAGAGCGGAACTCGGCTCTTGTTTCTCGCGGAAGGCCTCTGCTAGCATCGCGCGCGGGGGAAATTTCGTAGGCGGATCGAAGTCTTACGGCTATCGATACGCGGGATCGGGCGATGTCGCTGACGCCTCAACTAGTGCTGTTCGAGGATGACCATCGGAAGCTCCTCGCGGTTTCCGAGCGACTCGTCGCGGACGCGAACGCCAAGGCCGTCTTTCTCGTCGACCGCAACGGCCAGCTCGTGACCGAAGCCGGCGAGCTCAAGGGCATCGACACCACGTCGCTCGCGTCGCTCGTGGCGGGCAACGTCGCCGCGACGCAGGGCCTGGCGAAGGTGATCGGCGAGCCCGACTTCCCGACTCACTTCCACCAGGGCGAGCGCGACAACGTGCACATCACGCTCGTCGCGCAGCGAATCATCCTGGTCGTGGTCTTCGACGAGCGCAGCTCGCTCGGTCTGGTTCGGCTGCGCGTGAAGAAAGCCGGCCAGAGACTCTCTGAAGTATTCGACGAGATCTTCAAGCGCTCCGAGGCGGAGATGGATGCGGACGGTCCCGCGTCGCCGTTCTCGGAAATCAGCGACGAAGACATCGACAACCTGTTCTCGGACTAGGACTCGATGGCGTTCATCAACTACAGCGCTCGCGAGATCAACTGCAAGCTCGTGTACTACGGGCCGGGTCTGTGCGGGAAGACGACGAACCTGCGGTACATCTACGAGAAGACCGCCGCCGACGCGAAGGGCAAGATGATCTCGCTCGCGACGGAGACGGAGCGCACGCTCTTCTTCGACTTCCTGCCGCTCGCGCTCGGCGAGATCCGCGGCTTCAAGACGCGCTTCCACCTCTACACTGTTCCGGGTCAGGTCTTCTACGACGCGAGTCGCAAGCTGATTCTGAAGGGCGTCGACGGAGTCGTATTCGTCGCAGACAGTCAGGAAGAGCGCTTCGAGGCGAACGTCGAGTCACTCGAGAATCTGAAGGCCAACCTGCGCGAGCAGGGCTACGACTACGACAAGATTCCCGCGGTGCTCCAGTACAACAAGCGCGACCTCCCGAACGCGGTCTCCGTAGAGAGCCTGCGCGAAGCGCTGAACCCGACGGGCAAGATCCCCGACTTCGAAGCCGCCGCGCAGTCGGGCAAGGGCGTGTTCGAGACACTCAAGGCCCTCGCGCGACTCGTGCTGCAAGAGCTCAAGAAGGGCTCCCGCTAGGCGAAGCGAGGGCCGCGCCGAGCGGGCCGCAAGCGAGCGAAGTCAGTCGGAACGCGCGTCGAGCCTCTGCAGCCCCCGCAGGATCGGATTCGGGCGATGCGCGATGGGCGCGCCCGTGAGCGCGAGCTTCGGGAACTGCTCGAGGAGCGCGCAGAACGCGATCTCCGCCTCGAGCCGCGCGAGCGGCGCGCCCAGGCAGAAGTGCGCGCCGAAGCCGAACGAGAGGTGGCGATTGTCGCGGCGCCCGACGTCGAAGCGATCGGGCTCTTCGAAGACGGCGGGATCGCGGTTTGCGGCGCCGATCCCGCAGATGACGAGCGCGCCCTTGTCCAGAGTCACGCCGCCGAACTCGACGGGCTGGAGCGCGGCGCGCATCGTGCCCTGAACGGGGCTGTCGAAGCGCAGCATCTCCTCGATCGCGCTCTTCAAGAGCTCGGGATCGGCGCGCAGGCGCGCGAGCTCGTCGGGATGCTGCAGGAGCGCGAGCGTTCCGTTCCCGATCAAGTTGGTCGTCGTCTCGTGACCTGCGAGGAGCAGGAGGATCGCGGTCGCGAGGAGCTCGCTGTCACTCAGCGCGTCGCGGTCCTCTTGAGCGGCGACGAGCGCGCTGATCAGGTCGCTGCGCGGCTCGCGCCGACGAGCGGCGATCACTTCGCGGAGATACTCGCTGAGTGAGTCGAAGCCGCGCTGGAACGCATCCGCGTCCGCGCCGCTCGCGATCGCCGCAGGCGTTGCGACGATCTGCGACGCCCAGACCCGGAACTTCGGGTGATCCTCGGCGGGAACGCCGAGCAGCTCCGCGATGACGATCGCGGGCAGCGGCGCGCCGAGCTCGCCGATGACGTCGATCCGCTTTGCAGCCGCCGGCTCCGCGAGCAGCTCCTTGGCGATTGCCTCGATGCGCGGCCGGAGCTCCGCGACGCGCCGCGGCGTGAACGCCTTGTTCACGAGTGAGCGCACGCGCGTGTGATCGGGCGCGTCCATCATCAGCATGCTGCGGAAGATGTTGTCCTCGCCGAGAAGCTGGCGGGGCAACACCGATCGGTTTCGCGCGATCGCGTCCGCGCGGCGCCGATCCGCGGAGAGCCGCGCATCGCGCAGCGCGGCGTGCACGTCGGCGTGGCGGGTCAGCAGGAACACGCCTGCGCCCACGTCCGCGGGAACCGGCACCGCGAACACGGGGTGAGTCGCGCGCAGGCTCGCGTAGAGCGGGTACGGGTTCTCGAGCATCGGGCCAGCGAAGAAGGTGAGGGCGGACCCGGCGGGGGATGGCGCTGCGGCGGGGGTGCTCATCTCGCTTCTCCTCAACTGTGCGGCTTCCGGGCGAGCCATTTTACAATGACCGACTAGTCAGTCACAATTTAAAAATGGCAAAAATTCCAGCCGAGCGCCGGGAAGCGCACGACGAGTCGCGCCGGAAGCAGATCACCGAGGCCGCGCTGCGCGTCTGGCTCCGCGACGGCTACCACGCCGCGCCGGTCGAGGCGATCGCGCGCGAGGCCGGGCTGGGAAAGGGCACGATCTACCTCTACTTCGAGACCAAGGAGGCCGTGCTCCAAGCGGCGGTGGAGCGCTTCTCGCTCCTGCCCGCGATCGAGGAGCTGGTCGGAAAGATGCGCGAGATCCCGCCGCAGCAGGCGGTGCCCACCCTGATCGCGACGCTCTGGCAGAGACTCCGCGAGCGCGGCGACCTGTTCGCGCTGCTGCTCAGCGGTGGCGCGCTGCGGCCCGAGAACGCGCGCATCTTCCAGGAGCGCGTTCTGATCCCCGGCAACCGTTTGCTCGCCGAGTATCTCGACCACTGCATCGCGCGCGGCGCGCTCCGCCCGATCGACACGTACGTCGCAGCGCGCGCGCTGGTCGGGTGTCTCGTGATGTTCATGCTCTCGCAGAACGTGCTGGGCGGCGCGGAGCTCCGCCCGATCCCCGACGAGGCGATCGTCGACACGATCTCGGAGCTGTTCCTGCGCGGCGCGCTTCCGCCGCAACACGCGAGCTGACGTCGATGGCGCCGCGCGGACTCACTCGGCTTCCGCCGTACCGCGCGCTGCGCTTCGCGCGCGTGGCCGGCCCGGCGCTGCTCCGCTACCGGACTCTCGCCGACGGTGACGCTGCGGGTTGGGAGCGCGCGCACGCGCGCACCGCGCGCGGCTTCGCAGCGCTCGGCGAAGACCTCGGCGGGCTCTACATCAAACTGTGTCAGGTGGCCGGGGCGCGCGCAGACGTCTTTCCCCCGGTGTTCGTGCGCGAGCTCGCGCGCTTCCACGACCGCGTGCCGCCGCGCCCGTTCGCGGAGCTCGCGCCGTCGCTCGGGCGCGAGCTCGGTCGACCGCTCGCGGACGTCTTCGCGCGCGTCGACCCGCTTCCCGTCGCGGCCGCGTCCCTCGCCCAGGTGCACCGCGCGCAGCTGCGCGACGGCTCGCTCGTCGCGGTGAAGATCCAGTACCCCGAGGCCGCGCGCCTGTTCGCGACCGACCTCGCGAACCTCCGCCGCGGCGTGCGCGCCGCCTCGCTGCTGTTCCGGGGCTTCGCGCTGCGCGGGCCGGTCGAGGAGGTCGCTCGCTTCGTCGCGCTCGAGCTCGACTTCGCGCGCGAGGCCGAGTCACTGGAGCGCAGCCGCGCCGCCTTCAAGGACGATCCCGACGTTCGCATCCCGAAGCTCTACGCCGATCTGTGTACGCCGAAGCTCCTGGTGCTCGAGTATCTCGACGGCGCGCCGGTGCACGACCTCCCGCGGCTGCGCGCCGAAGGCGTCGACCTCGCCGCGCTCGCCGATCGCATCGCGCGCATCTACCGGCGCATGATCTTCGAGCACGGCTTCTTCCACGGCGATCCCCACCCCGGAAATCTGCTCGTGCTCCGCGACGGGCGCATCGGGCTGCTCGACTTCGGCCTGGCGAAGGCGCTGCCGGCCGGATTCGCCGGGTCGGTCGCGCGCATGTTCGGTGCCTCGCTCGGCGGCGATGCACGCGCCGCACTCGACGCTGCGCGCTCGCTCGGCTTCGAGCTCGACGGCGTCGACCCCGCCGCGTTCCAGCGCGTGCTCGGTATCGTGCTGGGCGCGAAGCACGACCTCGCGGAGCTCCTCGAAGTGGTGAACGCCGGTCTCGGCCGCTCGGTGCCCGACGACATCGCGCTCGTGATCCGCACGTTGGTGCTCTTCTTGAACGGTCTCTCCGAGCGACTCGCGCCGGGCGAGCGGCGCATCGCGCGCGAGCTTCTCGGCGGCGCTGCGACCGCGCTCCGCGCCGCATCGGCGTAGGAGTACGATGTCGACATGCCCTCCTTTCGAACGCGCGGCTTCGCAATTCACTACGAAGTTCACGGCGACGGACCGCGGACTCCGCTGCTGCTCGTGATGGGCATGGGCGGGACGTGTCAGGGCTGGCTCACCGTCACCGTTCCCGACCTGGTCAAGGCGGGCCGGCGCATCGTCATCTTCGACAACCGCGGCGCGGGTCAGTCCGAAGATCCCGGCGGACCCTTCACGACCGCCGAGATGGCCGAGGACGCGCGCGCGCTGCTCGATCACCTGGGCATCGCGCGCGCCCACGTGCTCGGCGGCTTCCTCGGCGGCATGATCGCCCAGGAGCTCGCAGTGACTCACCCCGCGCGCATCGCGAGCCTGATCCTCGTCGGCACGTACGCGCGCGCCGACGCGAAGCGACGCATGGTGCTCGATCTGTGGAAGAGCATGGTCGAGCTGCACGTGCCCGCCGAGCTGCGCATCAAGAAGCGACTCGCGTGGACGTTGGGCGACGCCACCCTGGAGCAGGAAGACCTGATCGACGCCATGTGGCGCTTCTACCTGCGCGACGACGCGCCGATGGACGACAGGGTCTTCGTGCGCCAGGCGGAGGCGTGCATCGCCCACGACGCGCTGGAGCGACTGAGCGAGATCGTCGCACCCACGCTCGTCGTGTGTGGCGAGGGTGACATCCTCACGCCGCCGCACATGTCGCGGCAGCTCGTGTCGCGCATCAAGGGCTCCCGCCTGGTCCTGCTGCCGAACGCCGGGCACCTGGTCGCGGCCGAGCTCGCACCGCGCTTCAACCGGCTCGTGAATCGCTTCTTGGCGGAGCAGGAGCGCAGCGACGCTCAAGCGCCCAAGCGCTAGCGACCGATAGGACACCGGCAGTCACTGACTCCGCGAGGTCCGGCGGTGCTCCAAATAGCGCTCGTCTGCGTCGGCATTTACACGCTCATGAGCGCGTTCGTGGGCGCGCGCCTGGTGTTGCGCGCGGTTCCGACGCGCTCGGTGCCCGAGCTCCTGATGGGCGTCGCGTATCTGTCGGCGCCGGGCTTCGGCTACCCGCTCGCCGTGATCGGCTCCGGGCTGCAGGATCGCACCTCCGGCATGGTGATGTTCGGCGTCGGCCAAGCGATGATCGTCGTCGGCTGCACGTGCTTCTTCTTCTTCAACGCGCGCGTGTTCCGGCCCCAGTCGGTGCTCGCGCAGGCGGCCGCGGGGGTCGGCGCCATTCTGTTCGCGCTCTCGGGCAGCGAGATCGTGCGCGGTCACATGGCGATCGGAGCCGACGCGCTGGGCCTCGCTTCGGTGCGCGCGGCGAGCGTGACCATGCTCGCGGTGCTCGGGCTCGCCTACGCGTGGACCGCTTTCGAAGGCTTCCGCCACCACTCGCTGATGCGGCGGCGCGCGCGGTTCGGTCTCGGCGATCCGGTCGTCGCGAACCGCTTCCTGCTCTGGGCGTTCGCCGGCTCGCTCCAGGTGATCGCCGACTCAGTCTCCGCGCACTCACTGCGGGGCGGGGCGGACATCACGACCGACGCCGCGTCGGTGTTCGCGACGTCGCTCGTCGGAATCGTGAACAGCGGCTTGCTGGTGTTGATCTTCATCCCGCCGGCGCGCTACACGCGCTGGCTGACTCGCGCTCCGCGGGGCTCGCTGGCGGCGGTGTAGCTCGTGGCGGGCTCCGCAGCCTTCGAAGCGATCTGCGCCGAGCTTGCGAACACCGCCGGAATGGACCGGTGGACGGCGCGCGGCACCCTGCAGCTCGCGCTCATGGATGCGGGTCTCGAGTCGACGACCGCGACCGCGGCGCAGCTCGGGATCGTCGTCGAGCGACTCCTCCCGCGCCAGCTCCAGTCACACGGCGGGGTGAACGTCGACGCGCTGTGCAAGCGGCTGCGCGACGTGCTCGCGGTGCTGCCCGCGGCGAGGGCCGCGGCCGCGGCCGACGAGGTGTTTGCGCGCCTCGGGCGCTAGGCGATCCAGCGGGCCGAGACGGCGCGCGCCAGCGCGGCGCCGAGTGACTCGGCCGACTCGGTCCAGGCTTCCGCGGCGCGCCAGAGCGGGAGACCGCGCGCGAAGCCGGTGAAGAGCTCGAGCTCCGCGGGCGACACGCGCCAGAAGCTCGCCCCCTTCGGGCCGCGCGCGACGACGAGTCGAGCCGGACCCGCGTCGAGACACACCGTCGTGTCACCCGCGATGCCGGGCTGATTCGCCTCCCAGATGCGGTCGACGGGGTAGGCCGAGTCCACGAGCGCCGTGCCGGGCGCGAGCCCGAAGGCGATCTCGGCGCGCTGCGCTTCGGGGAGCGCCGAGAGCCCCGCTGGGTCGAGCGGGGGCGCGTCCGCGGCGTGGCGCGCGCGGTGCAGCGCCCACTCGAGTCGCGCCACGTCGGCCAGGTACGGGAGACCCCGCGCCGGCTCGAAGCTCTCGAGATACTCGCCGAGCTCCACACCGTAGTCGCAGAGGTCCGGCGACCGCGACGGTACGTCGCGCGCGAAGCGGCGCGCGAGCGCGCGGAAGAACTCCGCGCCGACGAGTCGAACGCAGACCGGGTGACTCGTCTCGAGCGCGTCGGCGAGCGCGCCGAGCACCGTCTCGCGGTGAACGCGCAGGCGCGCGCCGCCGGCGAACAGCTCCCGCGCGAACGCGCGCTGTAGCTCAGCCAGCATCGGATGCTCCGGGCTGAAGCGCGCGCTCGAGCAGCGCGTCGGCCTTTCGCGCCTCGTCGAGCAGGACGCCGAGCGGGGGGATCGCACGGTCCCGCTCCAGCACCGCGGGCAGCGCGCCAAAGCGCGCGAGCGCCCGCTCGAACAGGGCGAAGACCGGCTCGGCCACGGCCGCGCCGTGCGTGTCCAGCAAGAGCTCGCCGCTCGCCTCGTGGCCCGCGAGGTGGAGCTGTGCGACGCGCTCGCGCGGCAGTGAGTCGACGTACGCCTCGGCCGAGAAGCCGAGATTCGCCGCGGACACGAACACGTTGTTCACGTCCAAGAGAATGAGACAGTCCGCGCGCGCGGCGACTTCGGCGAGAAACTCCCACTCCGCGAGCTCCGACTCGGCGAAGCGCGCGTAGCCCGAGACGTTCTCGAGGGCGATGCGCCGGCCGAGCGCGTCCTGCGCCCGGGCGACCCGATCCGCCACGTGAGTCAGCGCCTCCTCGAGGAACGGAACCGGCAGCAGGTCGTGCAGGTGTCGGCCGTCGACTGCGGCCCAGGCCAGGTGATCCGAGACCAGCGCGGGCTCGAGGAAATCCGCGAGCGCGCGCAGCTTCGCGAGGTGAGACCGATCGAGCGGGTCGACCCCGCCGAGCGACATCCCGACACTGTGCAGTGTCACCGGCGCCCGCGCGCGCAGCGCCTCCAGCACGGGCCGCGCGGGATCGCCGGGCTGCAGGTGGTTCTCGGCCATGATCTCGAAGAACGGGACGTCGGCCCGCTCCTCGAGGAGCGCCGCGAAGTGCGCGGGCCGGAGCGCCAGGCCGCAGCGCGCGGGGAGGGCTCCGGCTGCCGCGCTATTTCTTCGCGCTGCCGGGGACGCCACCGACGATCTTCTCGCAGGTTCCCTTCGGAACCCAGATCCACTCGGTCGGATCGGCGTCGGTCTTGGACTCGTTGCAGCACGAGTGAGTCGCGGTCGCGCAGTCGTTCTGCCCCTTCTTCGCGACGCCGTAGCACTTCTCTTGCGGTGGGCGCTTGGTCGGAGCCTCGTCCGCGGCGGCGCTCGGCGCGGCGGCCACGAGTCCGAGGAAGCTGGCGATTGCGGAGGCGGCGAGCGTTCGGTTCGAGTTCATGGGTCGCCGCACTCTAACCCACCTCGGGTAGGGCGAGCAGATCTGCGGCGGTCGGCATCGCGGCGGCGGCGCCGCGGCGCAGGGTCGATGCGCTGCCCGCGCGCACCGCGTCGCGCAGCGCGCGCGAGAGCGGCTCGCCGCGTGCCAGCGCGACCGCGAGCGCCCCGTTGAACGCGTCGCCCGCGCCCGTCGTGTCGAGCGCGCGCACGCGCGGCGCCGGCACGTGCTCGAAGCCGGTCGCGTGCACCCACACACAGCCGCCCGCGCCCAGAGTCACGACCACGTCGCCGCGGGTTCTCGCCTGCAGCACCGCGCCGGCGGCGGCGGCGGACTCGACGTCGTGGATCTGCATCCCCGAGAGCGCCTCGGCCTCGACCTCGTTCGGCGTGAGTACGTCGACCTTCGCGAGTGTCTCGTCGGAGAGGTCGCGCACCGGCGCCGGATCGAGGATCGAGCGCACATGACTCGCGCGCGCGAGCTCGAGCGCGGCGTCGACCGTCTCGGGCGGCAGCTCGAGCTGTACCAGCAAGACACCCGCGGCGCGAAACACGGACAGCGCGTCGCGCACGTGCTCGACCGAGACCTTGCGATTCGCCCCGGCCGCTACCGCGATCTGATTCTGTCCGGTCGACTCGTCGACGGTGATCGTCGCCACGCCCGTCCGCTCGCCGACCAGCGACTCCACGTATGTCGCGTCGATGCCGGCTGCGCGCAGCGCGCCGAGCGCGATCTCTGCGAACGGATCCACGCCGACGCGGCCGATCATGTGGACCCGGCCGCCGAGCCGCGCCGCGGCGATCGCCTGATTCAAACCCTTGCCGCCGGCGCCGATCTCGAGCCCGCTCGCGCGCAGCGTCTCACCCGGCTTCACGAAGCGCGGCACGCGCAGGGAGACATCGACGTTCAAGCTCCCGACGACGGCGATGGCGCGCATGGCGACGTGTTAGGACGCGCCCTTGGCAGGGGCAAGGGCGCCGCGAGCGGCGAGACTTGGCCGAGCGAAGCTCTTCTCGAGCGACAGTGACCCGGCAAGACGGACGAGCGAGGGCCGCCCCGAGCGAGGCCCGCAAGCGGCGACGCCGCGCTCAGCGAGGCGCAGCCGAGCGAAGTCAATCAGGCCTGCGGTACAAAGGGGCGGTGAGCCAACCCTCCGTCGTCGAAGTCGCCGTCCCGGTGCCCATCGACGAGACGTTCGACTACGCGCTCGAAGAAGGCGCGCGCGCCGAGCCCGGTGCGCGCGTGCTCGTGCCCCACGGCGGACGCCGCGTCGTGGGCGTCGTGATCGCGACCAAGTCGGGCGAGGAGGCGCGAGCACGCGGACCGCTGCGCCGCGTGCTGCAGGTGCTCGACGACGAGCCGGTCCTGCCGGCGGCGCTGCTCGCCGCGGTGCTGCGCGCCGCGCACGACGCGCTGTGTCCGCCCGGCGTCGCGCTCGCGGCGGCGGTGCCGCCGGGGACGGCGCCGCGACCGGGAACGCGAGTGACTCTCTTGCCGGCGGGCATGCGCGCACTGGAGCGCGGCGAGCTGCGCGGCACGCTCGCGCGCGTGCTCTGGGCGCTCGGCAAGCGACCGCGCTCCGAGTCAGAGCTGCGCGCGCGCTTCCCGGCTGCGGTGCCTGCGCTCGCGCGGCTCGAGCGACTCGGCTTGGTGTCGCGCGCGGCGGGCACCGACCCGCCGCGCGTGCGCGCGCGCAGCGAGCGCGTGTACCGCGTCGCCCCCGGCGTCGATCTCGCGCGCGCGAAGCTCGACCTCGCCCGCGCGCCGAAGCGACTGGAGCTCCTGCTCGCGCTCGGCTCGGTGCCCGCGCCGGCGCGCTCGAGCCCCGCGCTGCGCGCGCTCGTCGAGGCCGGGCTCGTCCTGTGCGAGGAGCGCGAGCTGTCGCGCGCGACACACGTCGAGCCACTCACTCACACCGCAGACGCGCCCGAGCTCACCGCGCACCAGCGCAGCGCGCTCGCGGAGATCTCGGCCGCGATCGAGGCCGGTCGACACACTCAGTTTCTCCTGTACGGAATCACCGGCAGCGGCAAGACCGAGGTCTACCAGCGCGCGGCCGAGGTCGCGCTCGCGCGCGGCCGCGGCTCGATCATCCTGGTGCCCGAGATCTCACTCACTCACCAGGTCGTCGACCGCTTCCGCGCGCGCTTCGGCGAGCAGGTCGCGGTCCTGCACAGCGGTCTCTCGGGCGGCGAGCGCTTCGACCAGTGGCGCGCGATTCGCGAGGGCCGCGTGCCGATCGCGATCGGCGCACGCTCGGCGGTGTTCGCGCCGTACGAGGACCTCGGACTCATCGCGATCGACGAGGAGCACGACGGCGCGTACAAGAGCGAGGAGGGCTTCCGCTATCACGCGCGCGACGTCGCGCGGCTCCGCGCCGAGCGCGCGAGCTGTCCGCTCGTGCTCGGCTCCGCGACCCCCGACGTCACCACGGCGTGGCGCTGCGCGCACGGCGAGATCGAGCGACTCACTCTGCCCGAGCGCGTCGCCAGCCGGCCGCTGCCGACCGTGGAGATCGTCGACCTCGGGGCGGAGCGCGCGCGCGGCGGGCGCCGCGGCATGCTCTCGCGCGCGCTGCGCGAGGCGCTGGCCGAGACACTCGCCGCAGGCCGCCAGGCGATCCTGTTCCTGAACCGGCGGGGCTTCGCGGGCCGGGTGTACTGCTTCGCCTGCGGCTTCGCGATCCACTGCCGACACTGCGACGTGTCGCTCGTGTATCACGCGGGCGAAGGGCCGCGGCGGCCGCACGACCCGCTCGAAGGAGAGCTGCGCTGTCACTACTGCGGCTACCGCGAGGACCCCGTCGACACGTGCCCATCGTGCGGGAGTCGCGAGGGTGGCATGCAGGGCTTCGGGACCGAGCGCCTGCTCGAGGAGCTGGTGGCCGCGTATCCCGGCGCGCGCATCGGCCGGCTCGATCGAGACACTTCTGCCCGCAAGGGCGCGCAGCGGCAGATCCTGACCGCGTTCCACCGCGGCGAGATCGACGTCTTGATCGGCACGCAGATGGTCGCCAAGGGTCACGACGTCCCCGGGGTGACACTCGTCGGTGTCGTGATGGCGGACCTCGGGCTCCACTTCCCCGATTTCCGCGCGGGCGAGCGAACGTTCCAGTTACTCACCCAGGTCGCGGGTCGCGCGGGTCGCGGCGACGACCCGGGCAAGGTCGTGATCCAGACGTTCCTGCCGCAACACTACGCGGTGGCGCTCGCGCGCACGCACGACTACCCGCGCTTCTACCGCGAGGAGATCGCGCGCCGCCGGCCGCACGGCTGGCCGCCGTTTCGCGAGCTCGTGCAGCTCGCGCTCGCGGGCCGGCGCGCGCAGGCGGTCGAGCACGCGGCGCACGCGCTCGCCGGCCTCGCGAAGACCGTGCCCTGCGACGACGCGGGCGAGGCCGTCGAGGTTCTCGGTCCCGCGCCCGCGCCGCTCTCGCGCATTCGCGACGAGTTCCGCTGGCAGCTGCTGTTGCTGGGCGCGCGCGAGCCGGTGCGCCGCGTTGCGACCGAGCTTGCGCGCCAGGCGCGCGGTCCCGGATTCGCCGGAGTCACCCTGCGGCTGGATGCTAACCCGCTGCAAATGCTATGAACTGCTCCCCATGCTCCTCCCGGTCCTCCAGTTTCCCGACCCGCGCTTGCGCGAGAAGGCGCTGCCCGTCGCGAAGGACGAGGTGACGCCCGAGCTGCGCCAGCTCGCCGCCGACATGGCCGAGACCATGTACGACGAGCCGGGCATCGGGCTCGCGGCGACACAGGTCGGCGTAGCCAAGCGGCTGATCGTGATGGATCTCGACTGGAGCGAAGAGGGCGAGCGCCGCCCGCGCATGCTGTTGAACCCCGAGATCGTGCTGCGCGAGGGTCGCGCCGTTTCCGAGACCGAGGGCTGTCTCTCCGTGCCCGACTACAAGTCGGACGTCGAGCGCGACGCGCGCGTGGTGGTGCGCGCGCGCACCCTCGACTGGGAAGAGGTCGAGTTCGACGCGACGGAGCTCGAAGCGTTCTGCTTCCAGCACGAGATCGATCACCTCGACGGCATGTTGTTCATCGACCGCATCAGCAAGCTGAAGCGGGACCTGTACGTGCGGCGCCGGAAGAAGCAGCTCCGGCGCGAGCAAGAGGAGCGCGAGGCGGCGGGTCATCCGGGCGGCTGACTCGCGCGAGGTCTCGTCGTGACCGAACGCGCGGCTCTCCGTCTGGTGTTTCTCGGCACGCCCGAGTTCGCGGTGCCGGCGCTGCGCGCGCTGGCCGGCACTCGGCATACACTGGTGGGTGTCGTCTCGCAGCCGGATCGGCCGCGCGGGCGCGGAAGAATTCTCGAGCCGACGCCGGTGGCGGCGGCCGCAAAGGAGCTGGCTCTGCCGCTGTTGCAGCCCGAGAAGATCGGCGACGAGACCGCGCTCGCCTGGCTGCGCGCCGCGCGGCCGGAGCTCGGCATCGTCGTCGCGTTCGGGCAGTTCATCCCGAAGAGCGCGCGCGAGCTGCCGGCGCAGGGCATGATCAACGCGCACGCGAGTCTCTTGCCGCGCTGGCGCGGCGCGGCGCCGATCGAGTGGGCGCTCGACGCGGGCGATCGGAAGACCGGGATCTCCGTCATGAGCGTCGTGAAGGAGATGGACGCGGGCGACGTGTGTCTCGAGCGCGAGCTCGAGATCGGCGCGGAAGAGACCGCGGGTGAGCTCGCCGCGCGGCTCTCGGCGCTCGCCGCGGATGCGCTGGTCGAGGCGGTCGACTCACTCGCCGCGGGCCGCGCGCAGTTCCGCGCCCAGGACCCGGCGCAGGTCACCTTCGCGCCCAAGCTCGACCGCGGCTTCGCGCGGCTCGACTTCGGCCAGCCCGCCGAGCGCGTGCTGCGCCGGATCCGCGCCGCGACGCCGCGGCCCGGCGTCGACCTCGAGCTCGTGCGCGCGGGGAAGCGCCTCTCCGTGCTGCGCGCGCGGCTCGGCCCGACACATTCCGGTGTCGCGCCCGGGAGCGTCCGCGCCGCGGACGGGAAGCTCCGCCTCGCCTGCGCCGACGCCTGGCTCGAGCTCGCCCTGGTGCGTCTCGCGGGTCGCCGCGCGCTGCCGGCCGAGGAGCTGTTGCGCGGCCTCCGCATCGCGGACGACGAGCGCGCGGAGTCACCGTGAGCGTGAGCGACCTGATTCCCACCGCTCGCGGCGTCGCCTTCCACGTGCTCGAGCGCGTCGAGCGCGACCGCGCGTTCGCGGATCTCGCGCTGCACGCGGCGCTCGGCACCGCGCGCCTCGAGCGCCGCGACCGCGGCTTCGCCACCGAGCTCGCGTACGGCAGCTTGCGCCTGCGCGGCCGGCTCGACGCTGCGCTCGGGCAGGGTCTCGACCGCCCGCTCCACCGCGTGGAGCCGGCGCTGCGGAACCTCCTGCGCCTCGGGGCCTACCAGCTTCTGTGTATGTCGAGCATCCCGGACGCCGCGGTCGTCGACGAGAGCGTGACTCTCGCGCGCAAGCTCGGGCTCGAGCGCGCGACCGGCTTCGCGAACGCCGTGCTGCGCGGCTTGGCGCGCAAGCGCGACGCGAACGAGCTCGTCTACCCGGACTTTGCGCTGGACCCGATCGGGCACCTCGAGACCTACGGCTCGCTGCCGCGCTGGCTCGCCGAGAGACTCGTCGCCGAGCTCGGCGCCGAGCAGGCGCGCGCCTTTGCGCTCGCCTGCACCGAGGCGCCGCCGCGCACCGTGCGAGTCACTGCCGGAGCGGACGTCGCTGCCGTGGCGCAGGCGCTCGGCGGTCGACCCACCCGGTTCGCGCCGCGCGGAGTCACCGGCGTCGCCCTCGACCCGGTGCGCGCCGAGGGCTTCGACAAGGGCGAGTACGTGATTCAGGACGAGGCGTCGCAGCTCGTGCCGCTCCTCCTGGGCGCGGAGCTGAATGACACGGTCGTCGACTGCTGCGCCGCGCCGGGCACGAAGTCCGTGCAGCTCGCGGAGCAAGTCGGGCCGCGCGGCGAAGTCATCGCGCTCGAGCTGCACCGCGCGCGCATCGCGCTGATCCACAGCGCCGCGCGCCGGCTGGGCTTGGCGAACCTGCGCCCGCTGGAGCGCGACGTCGCGCAGGGCTTCGATCTGCAGGGCCGGCGCCACTTCCGGCGCATCCTCGTCGACGCGCCGTGCTCCGGCCTCGGCACTCTGCGCCGCAACCCCGACGCGCGCTGGCGCGTGCGACCCGAGGACATTCCGCGCGCCGCCGCGAGCGAGCTCGCGATCCTCGAGTCCGCCGCGCGCTACGTCGAGGAAGGCGGAGTCCTCGTCTATAGTGTCTGCACCTTCACCCCCGAGGAGACGACCGGCGTGGTATCGCTCTTCCTCGCGTCGCACCCGGACTTCCGAGTCGACGACCCGCGTCCGTTTCTCCCGGAGGCCGCGCGCGCGCTGGTCACGGACGGCGGAGCGCTCGCGACCTGGCCGCAGCGCGACGGCTGCGACGGCTTCTTCGCCGTGCGCCTGGTGCGCAAGTGAGCCAGTGGAAGATCGCGCCCTCGATCCTGTCGGCGGACTTCGGCCGGCTCGGCGAGGAAGTGACTGCCGCGGAGCAGGCCGGCGCCGACTGGCTGCACCTGGACGTCATGGACGGTCACTTCGTGCCGAACCTGACGATCGGCCCCGACGTCGTCGCCGCTGTCGCGAAGCGCACGAGCCTGCCGGTCGACGTGCACCTCATGGTGCGCGAGCCCGATCACCTGCTCGAGGCGTTCGTGAAGGCCGGCGCAACGGCGCTCGGCGTGCACGTCGAGGCGTGCACGCACCTGCACAGAACCTTGTCGGAGATCCGCCGCCACAAGGTGCGCGCCTGCGTGGCGCTGAATCCCGCCACTCCCGCCGAGGCGATCCGCCCGGTGCTGTCCCTCGTCGATCAGGTGCTCGTCATGACCGTGAATCCGGGTTTCGGCGGCCAGGCATTTATCGCCGAGACACTCCCGAAGATCCGCCAGATCCGCGGCTGGATCGACGCGCTCGGCAAGCCCATCGACCTGGTCGTCGACGGCGGAGTGAGTGCCGACACGATCGAGAGCGTCGCGCTCCACGGCGCACGCGTCTTCGTCATGGGCAACGCGTTCTTCAAGAGCGGCGACTACAAGCGCTTCGCGGACAAGATACGCGGCCAGCTCGCGTCCCTTTCGGGCCCTTAGCTCAGTGGTTAGAGCAGCCGGCTCATAACCGGACGCGCCCAGGTTCGAATCCTGGAGGGCCCATCTCTTACCTGACGTTCGCTCGCCTGCGGCTCACTGCGCGCTGCGCTTGCGGCCTCGCTCGGGGCGGCCCTCGCTCGGCTTCCGCTAGTGACTTTGTTGCTCGAGAAGACTAGAGCGTCGGGAGAGTGCGAGGGGGCCTGCCGACGGGGAGCGCGGACTCGATTTCTCGGAGGTCCGAGTCAGTGAGTCGGAGCTTGGCGGCGGCGGCGTTGTCTTCGACGTGCTCGGGGGTGCTCGCCTTGGGGATGGCGAAGAGCGCCGGGCGGCGGACGAGGAAGGCGAGGGCGACTTGGCGGGGAGTGGCGTCGTGTGACTTCGCGATGTCAATCAGGACTTTGTGTGAGCGGAACCGGCCGGAGCCGAAGGGGCTGTAGCCGACGAGGGCGACGTGGTGTGACTCGCACCAGGGCAGCACCGCGTGCTCGATGGCGCGCTGCTCCAGGTGGTAGAGGACTTGGTTGCAGACGGGGCGGCCGGGGCGGGCGAGCTCGCGCAGCTCTTCGAGGTCGTCGACGTCGAAGTTGCTGACCCCCCAGGCGGCGATCTTGCCGTCGCGCTCGAGCTGCTCGAAGCCCGCCAGGGTCTCTTCGAGCGGGTGACTCCCGCGCCAGTGGAGCAGATACACGTCGAGGCGGCTCGTGCGCAGGCGGCGGAGTGACTGCTCGCAGGCGGCGATCGTCCCTTTCTTCGTCGCGTTCTGAGGCAGCACCTTCGACACGAGGAACACCTCGTCGCGCCGGCCGGCGATGGCTTCGGCAATCAGCTCCTCGGAGCCGGTGTACATCTCGGCCGTGTCGATGTGAGTCATGCCGAGGTCGAGTCCGCGGCGCAGGGCAGTCACGGCCGAGGCGCGCTCGCGGCCGCCCATCTGCCAGGTGCCTTGGCCGATCGCGACGACGTCGCGGTCGAGCGACCCGAAGCGCTTTGCAGGGATCAGAAGGTTTCCTTGTACGGCCGCAGGTCGAGCTCGAGCGTCCAGGCGCTGCGCTGTTGTGAGTGGAGCATCCAGTACGCGTCGGCGAGCGCCGCGATGTCGAGCATGCCGTCGGCGCCGAGTGACTGCTTGATCTGCGGCATGCGGGAGTTCACCAGCTCGCCGTCGATCACGCCGTCGACGATCACGTGCGCGACGTGCAGGCCCTTGGGGCCGAACTCGCGGGCGAGGCCGTGGGCCACGGCGCGCTCGGCGGCCTTCGCGGCGGCGAACGCGATGAAAGGCGGGCGCGAGCGCAGCGACGACGTCGCGCCGGTGAAGATGAGTGTTCCGCTGCCGGCCGGCGCCATGCGGCGCGCGGCTTCGCGGCCGCACAGGAACGCGCCGAACGCGCACACGCGCCACGCGTCCTCGAAGAACGCGTCGGTCATCGTGGTGAGTGGACCGGCCGCCATGTTGCCGGCGTTGTAGACGACGAGCTCCGGCGGCGCGCCAGTCACTTTCTCGACGGTCTCGAAGGCGCGCGCCATGTCGGCGGCCGACGTGACGTCCGCGACGACTGCATGCGCGCGTCCGCCGTGCGCGCGGATCTCGTCGGCGACGGCGTCGACCTTCGCCTTCGTGCGCCCCGCTGCGAAGGTCTCGAGACCCTCGCGCGCGAAGCGCTCGCACAGCGCGCCGCCCAGACCCGACTTCGCCCCGACCCCGAGAACCAGTGCGCCTCTTGCCATGACCCGATCTTACTTCGCTCGCCGGCGGCTCGCTGCGCGCGTCGCTT
>Ga0326731_1000075_pt1 | contig 23991 bp, 15 predicted proteins | sample MHFSIPfraction_FD_207645 | JGI IMG/M metagenome (GOLD analysis project Ga0326731, IMG submission 207645) | Lab enriched peat soil microbial communities from Michigan Hollow, Ithaca, NY, United States - MHF9FY SIP fraction | ecosystem: Environmental > Terrestrial > Soil > Wetlands > Peat | place...
CATGGGGACGGCGCCCAGGCGTCCCATCATGAATCCCACAACGCTGAAGATGCCGAGCTCGAGCTCGTACTGGAGACCGATCGGGGCGCCCAGCCCGACGATGCGGCCCAGCGGCCCGAGGGCGAACGCGTCACGACGCAGCGGAAACAGGCGGTGTCGCAGCCGGCGCCAGGCGAAGACGATCATGAACAGCGCCAGGGCCCAGCGCGACAGCGTCGTGGCCCAGCCCGATCCGATCGCCCCGAGCGCCGGAACGCCCAAATGCCCGAACACGAGCACCCAGTTCAGAGCCAGGTTCAGGAGGTTCGCGGCCAGCGTCGCCCACACCATCGGCGCCACTTCCGCCGTCGCCTGGAGCACCGAGCGCACCAGCGTCACCAGTAGAAACGGCAGGAGGCCGGCGATCGCGATCCGCGTATACGCCGTTGCCGTGGGCACGATCTCCACGGGCTGGCGCAGCGCCGTGAGGAACGGGCGCGCGGGCAGCAGGGCGAACGTGCACCCGATGGTCAGCAAGAGCGCCAGCACGAGGCCCCGCTGCACCGCGCGGGCCACCGCGCTCTCCTCGCCCGCCCCCACCGCCTGGGCGACGATCGGGTCCAGTCCCATCAGCACGCCCATGCCGAAGATCGCGACGGCGAGGAACAGCAGATTGCCCAGGGCGACGGCCGCCATGGCATCGGCCGACACGTGCCCGACGACGATCGTGTCCACCACCCCCATGCTCATCCAGCCGATCTGGATGGCCACGACCGGGATCGCCAACCGCACCATGGCGCGGAGCTCGGCGCGGAAGCCGTGGGTGGTGGAGACGGAGTCGGTCATGCCGCAAACTAGCGAGCCTGGAAAGAAAGGCGCCGAGCCCCGCGTGGGCTCGGCGCCGGCATACCTGCGTCGCGTGCTAGCGCGCGCGACGAATCGTCAGCGGACCGTTCGTCGTCACCACGCGCACCGGCGCGCCGCCCTGGCCGAGCGTCGTCTGGATCCGGTTCGTCACGTGGCCCTGCACCGTCACGGTGAGCGGGAATGCGACATCCATCGGGCCGTTCACGGTTCCCGTTTCGAGGCGCGCGTTGTAACGCTCCGGAATCGCCAGATCGACGGGACCGTTCCGCGCTTCCGCGTCGAGACCCGTACCGACCCATTGGGTGCCCGACAGCTCCACGGACAGTGGCCCGTTCTGCACCCGGGCCGTGATGTCCCCGCCCACCCCGGCGAGCGACACGGGACCGTTCTGCGCCCGGAGGTCCATCGTCCCCGACACGCCCTCGACCGAGAGCGGGCCGTTGACGGTTTCGAGCGAGAGATCGGTGTGGCGCGGGACGTACACGTCGAAGCTCACCGACCAGTTGGTTCGCCCGGATGTCATGGGGCCGGTGGCGCGAATCGAGTTGCCCGCGGCTTCGATCCGGACCGCATCCACCAGCTGGCGGGCATCTTCGTCACTGCGCGCGCGGGCTTCGATCTTCGCCACCACGGCGATCGAATCCCGGTCCCAGCCGTAGATCGCGACACCGCCATTCTGGCCGGGATCGACCGTCAGCGCCCCTGCGGCCGGCCGCATTCCCGTCTCGCGCACCTGGCAGGCGCGGGGCCGGTCACCCCAGCGCCCGCTGCGGCAATCGGCCAGCCAGCTGTCGGTGTCGTGTTGCGCGGCGAGCCTGCCCGCCGCGGCGAGCGCGAGAAGCGTCGCGGAGCAGGTGGGTGAGAACAACCGGCCGATCGTCATGGGCGACCTCGTGGGTGGACGGGATAGTCCTCCCTTTGACGCAGGATCGGCCTGTAAGGTTGCGGCTCCGGACAGACGCGGTGACCTCAGGCGGAGCCCGGTCGGTGAGCCGGCTCACCGGATCATGACGGCGGCGGCGCAAATCCCTCTGGGCACCCTACTTGCGTGATTTCAGCGGAAGTGAATCATTCACGGATTCGGCTGGAGACGGCATGCGGCTCAGCACCATCGAACAGTCCATCTCGAAGCACTCCCGGACGCTGCATCTGGACAGCATCCGGAACCGGATATTGCTGTTCGCGGTGCTGGCGACGCTCGTCCCGTCGGTCGCCACCGCCTGGATCGCCTATTCCCGTCTGAAACTGTCGCTGAACGACAAGGTCACCCAGGAGGTGGCCGGCGCGAGCAAACAGAGCGCGCACGCGGTCGCGCAGTGGCTGAAGGACCGAAAGTACGACCTGCGGGTGTTCGCCAGCTCCTACATCGTCACGGAGAACCTGGCGGAGATGGCAGGGGCCGGGTCGAGCGCGCCGCCGCAGCGACGGCTCAGCGAGTACCTCGCGTCGGTCCGCGAGCGCTTCGGCGACTACGTCGAGCTGATGGTGGTGGACCCGCAGGGTCGGGTATTGGCGACGAGCGCGCGGCAGATCCGGGCGGTGCAGCTGCCGCCACAATGGGCCAACGACGTGAAGACCGACGGAACCTCGTTCGGCGACCCCTACCGCGATGAAGCCCTGGGAGCCACGCTCGTCGTCGCTGCGGTCCCGATTCAAGCGGCCGGCACCAGGTTCCTCGGCGCGCTGGTGGCCAAGATCGGCCTGGGGTCGGTGGATCAGATGTTCCGCCAGTATGCGCCGGAAGATTCGGGTCGGATCTTCCTCGTGACCACCGAGGCCGGCGCGAGTGAGGCCGGCACCATCGTCACGGGCCGCGGTGCCGGCACCCGACTGCTGCCGACGACGTTCGATCGGATGGCGAAGCTCGACGGCGGCGTGGCCCGTTACAGCAGCTTCGACGGCCAGGGCGTCCTGGGCAGCCTGTTCCGAGATCCGGAAGTGCGTTGGGGCGTGGTCGCCGAGACCCCGGCATCCATCGCCTTCAGCCAGGTCACCCGGTTGCGCCGTCTGATGGTCGCTCTCCCCGCGGCCCTCCTCGCGGGAATCGGCCTGATCGCCTACATCCTGGGCCTGCTGATCGTGCGGCCGCTCGACCGTCTCACGAAGGGCGCCGCCAAGGTCGCGGCCGGCAACCTCGAGGTGGATCTCCCGGTCATTTCGGGCGGGGAGGTAGGATATCTCACCCAGGTCTTCAATAACATGGTCGTGCGGCTCCGGGAGGGGCGCGAGGCGCTCGACGCGGCGAACGATACGCTGCGCAAGAAGAACGAGGAGCTCGAGCGCGTCTCGGTGACGGACGGTCTGACGGGGCTCTACAACCGCCGTCGCCTCATGGAAGTGCTGAGCGACGAGGCGCGTCGGTCACAACGGCTGAAGCACACCTTCGCCGTCCTGATGGTCGACGTGGACCACTTCAAGAAGTACAACGACAGCTTCGGCCACCCCGCGGGGGACGTCGTGCTCACCCGGGTGGCCGCCCTGCTCCGCGAGGCGACTCGCGAAGTGGACTTCGTGGCCCGTTACGGCGGTGAAGAATTCCTCGTCATGCTGCCGGAAACCGGCATGCCGGAAGCGCTGGAGATCGCCGAGCGGATCCGTAGCCGCATCGCCGAAGAAGCGTTCCCGAGCCGGCACATGACGGTGAGCATCGGCGTGGCGGAATTCCCGCTGCATGGCGGAACGCCCGAGCAGGTGATCGCCGCGGCGGACGAAGCGTTGTACGAAGCCAAGGGCGAAGGCCGCGACAAGGTGCGGCGCGCGGGGTTGAAGCTGGTGCGCCCGCCGAAGCCCAAGGAGCCCAAGGAGCGGGCGGGGTAGCGACGCTCGCTTAGTTGGCGCTGTCGGAGCGCTTCTGCACCAGGTTGTAGAATACCCAGCCACCCCTGGCACTGTCGTCCACCACCCGCATCCACTGATCGACGTAGGATATCCCCGTGAGGTGGACGCCCGCATCGAGCGTCGACAGCACGCGGAATGTCGTGCCGGGCCCCTCCCGGACCTTGCAGCGACCGATGGTGCGGAGGGACAGGGGGACGGTGAACATGGTCTCGCCCGGGCGCAGCGACGAGGCGTCGCCGGACACGCGACTGCGCTCCGCGCCGGCCTGCGCCTTCGCCTGATTCGCGAGGTAGAGGGCCCCCCCGTAATTCTGACGATCGAACTCGTCGGCCGCGTCCTTCAGCATCTTCGCGGTGCGGACGACCTCAGGGGTCGCCTGACCGTGGGCCGAGCGGCGCAGCGTCTGCAACACGATCTGCGCCTCGGCCATGCCGGAAGCGGCCTCGGCACGCGTGGCCAGCGTCTGCACCTTGGCCATCGAGCGCACGACCTCACGACTCGCGGCATCGAGGCGGGCCTGGAGATCCTCGACCTGGGCATCGCGATCCAGCAGCTGCAGCTCGAGCCGCGTGACGCGCTGCTCGAGGTCGCGATCCCGCACCGTGACGGTCTCGGTCACCACCCGCACCGCCGGGGCGGTGTCGGGAGCGGGTACCGGGTCCGGCGCGCGATGCGTGCAGGCGACCAGGCCCAGCAGGGTGGCGCAAGTGAAAGTACCAGGGCGCAGCGGGATCATGGCGGGGAATCTGTGTCGGCAAAGGCGGGGCCGTGAGGGTTGCCCGGGATCGTGGCCGTGCGCCGGCCAACTAAAGCGCTGCCACAGAACAACTTGCAGCACTGGGCGATGCCGGGCCAACACGGTCTTTGGGGGCCGCCGCCCTCTCACTACGCCAGAATCTTGGCGATCTCCTTGGGGTCGTCGGCGCCGATCACCAGCCGGGTGTTGGTGGCGAGATAGCAGAAATCGACGTTGATCCCCGCGTCGGCGACTCGGCGCAGCATGGTCGCCGCGACGCCGGGACGATCCTCGACCCCGACGACCGCCACCACGCGCTCGTCGCGAACCCGCACGCCGGCCGAGCGCAGGACCCGGGTGGCGCTCCCGGCGTCCCGCGTGAGCAGGTGCAGGACCCCGTCGAACTCCGTGACCCCCTCGACGTTGATCCCCGTCCGTCCCAGTGCCTCGAGGGCCGTCACCAGGGCGCCTGGACGGTTTGCCTGCAGGGTGATGGTCAGATCGGTCGCCGTCTGCATGGTGGGCAGCCTATCCGCTCGGGCAACTCACCCCACCGTCAGGGCAGCGAGGGCAGCGAGCGCGGCGAGCGCGATCAACGGGGCGAGAAAGTCCCGCACGGCAGCGCGGCGAATCGGCATCGCTCCAATGGTGCGCCCACGGGCGGGCACGCGCCGTGACCGGCGTTACCGGGACGTTGGTCGCCCCGGCCTCCCTAGGGCAGCCGGTGCAGCTCGACCCGGCGGTTCTGCGCCCGGCCGGCGGCGCTGGAGTTGCTGGCGACCGGGTTGGCCGACCCATAGCCTCGAGCCGTGAGTCGCCCCGCCCCCACACCCCGACTCACGAGGTACGCCCGCACCGCCTCCGCGCGCAGCTGTGAGAGCCGCAGGTTCGTCCCGGGAGCACCGGCGTCATCGGTGTATCCAGCGATCTCCACGCGGATGTCGGGATGGGCCTGCAGCGCGGCCGCGACCCCGTCGAGACTCCCGAACGACCCCGGCGTCAGCGCCGAGCTGCCCGTTTCGAAATTCACCCCACGCAGCACGACCGGTCCACGAATGGGGAGCAGCGCCGCGGCGGTGTCCCGCGCCGGACAGCCGGCGGCATCGACTGCGACACCCCGGGCGGTCCCGGGGCACCGATCGAGCTGGTCCGCGACGCCATCCGCGTCGGCATCGGAGGGGCACCCCCGGGGATCTACCGCGCTGCCCGCCGGGGTGGCGGCACACTGGTCGATGCCGTCGAACACCCCGTCCCGGTCGGTATCGATCGGGCATCCGGCGCGGTCGACCTGCGCCCCGGTAGGGGTGTTGGGGCACCGGTCGATCCCGTTGGCGACCGCGTCGCCGTCGGAATCGAGTGGGCAACCGCGCCGATCCACCGGCACACCGGCAGGCGTGTCCGGACAGGCGTCGGTCGCGTCAGCGACCCGATCACGATCCGCATCCCCCACCGAGCGCGACGGCGTGAACATCGTGAGACCGATGGAGCCCACCAGATGCCCGGCCCACTTACCGCCGAAACGGGGATCGGTACTCGGCGCGTAGATCGCCCGCCCTTCGAGACGGATAGCGGCGCCGTTGAACAGGAAGATCCGGTCGCCGACGGCGCCCTGTACGGCGTGGTCGGCGAAGTCGTAGGGGGCGTTTCCGCCGTAGTCGATCCGGGTGTAGCCGCCCAGGACATAGGGAAGATTGTGGGCACCCGCGCGGACATTGAGCACGAGGCTGGCGCTGGCCCAGCGCACGGTCGTGAACACCAACGGGATCTGGGTGTGCGGCTGGGCGAATCCGCCCTCGAGCTCCGCGGACAGGCGACGCGAGAAGAAGTAGCCGACATGCGCCCCCGCCCCGACCCGGCGCCCCAGCCCCATCAGCTTGTCATAGCGCGTCACGCTGACCGAGCCGCCGAATTCGAGGCTCCTGGCGCGCTGCGCGCCCGCGGCGGCCGTCGCGCAGACCATCAGGACTCCGACCAGACCTGACGACCTCATGTGACTCTCTCCTGAACGCGTGCCTTGGCTTCGTAGAGGTCCCGGTCAGCTGCCGCGAGCATCGTCTCGACGGTTTCGCCGTCCCGTGGATATAGCGCCAATCCCGCGCTCGCCGAGACGGGGGGGGCCTCGTTGTCCGCCGCCAGCCGTTCGGCGATGCGAACCGTCACCTGGCGCGCCTCCAATTCCCCCGTTTCAGGGAGGATCAGCGCGAACTCATCGCCACCGTAGCGCGCCGCGGTATCGATGGCGCGGCAGGAGTGGCGCAGCACTTCCCCCACGCGACAGATGGCCCGGCTCCCGACGAGGTGCCCGTAGCGGTCGTTGATGCGCTTCAGGCCGTCCAGGTCGAGGAACAGCACGGCGAAAGGGCGCCTCGTCCGAACGGAGCGGCGAATCTCACCCGCGAGCACGGAAATCAACTGCCGGTAGTTGGCCAGTCCCGTCAGCGGATCGGTGACCGACATCAGGCGCAACCGTTCGGTGGCGCGTCGCCGGGCGGAAACGACCGCGGCGATGGTGAGGGTCATGAGCGACACGACGCCCATGAACGCCTGCAGCAGGAGCAGCGACTCGTTCTGGGTGCCGCGCACGAACGGCCCATATCCCCACAGCGACCCGCGCACCGCGATTCCGGCCAGCAGCAGGAGCGCGGCGGCCGCCTCCCGCGGCTCGAAGCGCAGCGACGCCCACAGGAGGAACGGGATACAGAGGAAGTCGAGCGGGTAGTTCTTGTCCGGGAAAAGGCCGCCGAAGACGAGCTGGCTCACCACCACCAGCGAGACGAGCAGCACGGCCGTTTCGAGCAGCTGCCAGCGGCGCCAGTGGTGCACCGAGGGCCGGCTCCACAGGACGAGCACCGGGGTCACCACCAGATCCGCCGCGGCGCCGCCCAGCCACCAGGTCAGCCAGATCGACCCGTATTCCGTCCAGCGCGCCGAGCCGGTGAGCGACAGCGTCGTGGCCCCCCAGGTGGCGCTGAGGGTCGCGCCGATGACGGCGGCGAGCCCCGCAAAACGGAAGATGTCCCTCGGGCGGTCAAAACAGTCCCGGCCGTTGGCGTAGCGGTTGACCAGGTAGCTGCCAACCACGCCCTCCAGCGTGTTCCCGATGGCGATGGCCGCCGAGCTGGCGATCGATCCGGCGATGGTGAAGTTGACCAGGAACGCGCCGAGCAGAATGGCCGGCCACACCCGATACCCCAGAATCAGGAACGCCGCGAGCCCGATGCCGGCCGAGGGCCACACCGGGGTCGCGCTCGCGTTCACGAACGCCAGGCGGAGACCGATCTTGCCGGCCACGAAGTAAATCGCCGCCAGCACGGCCAGGATGACCAGGTCGCTCGCGGTCCGGGACAGCGTCACCGTTTTCATTCTGGCGTAACCATACTCATTCGAGGGCGGGATTCCGGGTGATACTCGTCACGAGGCGGGCGGCCGCGCCGTCCCGGGTCGCGGATCAATCCACCGGGACGGCGTCGGCCAAGCCGACCGGCGCGGGAGCGCGGCGCCGGCTGAGGCGCTGCTGGAGCGCGTCGAGGTAGGTATAAAACACCGGCGTCACGTACAGCGTGACGATCTGCGAGAACGCGAGCCCGCCCACCACGGCGAGCCCCAGCGGGCGGCGCGACTCCGCGCCCGAGCCCCAACCGACGGCGATCGGGAGCGTCCCCATCAGCGCCGCCATGGTCGTCATCATGATGGGGCGGAACCGCACGCTGCAGGCCTCGAGAATGGCGTCCCGCGCCGTCTTGTGAGCGCGCCGCTCCGCCGCGATCGCGAAGTCGATCATCATGATCGCGTTCTTCTTGACCAGCCCCACCAGCATGATGATTCCCACGAAGGCGTAAATGCTCAGCTCGGTTCGGAAGACGAGCAGCGTCAAGAGCGCGCCGAACCCGGCGAACGGGAGCCCCGAGAGAATGGTCAGCGGGTGGATGAAACTCTCATAGAGGATGCCGAGCACGATGTAGATCACCATGACGGCGAGGATCAACAGGAAGGCCAACCCTTGCTGGCTCGCCTGGAACGCCTGCGCCGTCCCACTGAAGGAGGTGCTGATGGTGGCCGGCAGCGTCTGGCGAGCCGTACGCTGGACGGCGGCCACCGCCTCCCCCAGCGAGGCGCCCGGCGCGAGGTTGAACGAGAGGGTGACGGAGGGTTGCTGGCCGGAGTGGTTCACGCTCAGCGGGCCCACCGTCGGCGTCGCCGACGCGAGCGTGGAGAGCGGCACCAGCGCCCCCTTGGGCGAGCGGATGTAGAGCATGTTGAGCGCCGTCAGGTCCTGCTGGTACTGCGGCAACAGCTCCAGGACCACCCAGTACTGGTTGTTCGGCGTGAGGATCGTCGAGACCTGGTGGGAGCCGTAGGCGTCGTACAGCGCCTGTTCGACCTGCTCCACGGTGAGGCCGAGGGCGGCCACGCGGTCGCGGTCGATGTGCACGTCGACCTGCGGGTTCTTGATCTGGAGATCGCTCGTGACGTCGCGCAGGATCGGGATCTCGCGCAGCCGCGTCTCGAGCGCCGCCGAGTTGTCGTACAGCGCCTGAATGTCCGCGCCCTGCAGCGTGAACTGATACTGGGTCTTGGTGGGACGTCCGCCGATGCGGATCACCGGGGGGATCTGGAGGTAGGTGCGAATCCCCGGGATAGTCGCCAGTTTCGGCGCAAGCTCACGCGCGACGCCGTCGGCATCGAGCCGGCGCTGGTTGCGGGGCTTCAGGCGGATCGTCACCCGGCCCTGATTCATCGTGCCGCCCCCCACCGACGACATGAAGTGGTCGACGTTCGGATCCGCCGACAGTACGGCGGCGACCTGCTGCTGGTGACTGACCATCGCGTCGAAGGAGCTGCCTTCGATCGTCTCGGTGGTGCCCGAGATGAGGCCGGCGTCCTCGGTGGGGATGAACCCCTTGGGCACGAGCGCGAACAGCACGCCCGTCCCGATGAGAATCACCAGCGAAAACGCCAGCGCCGCCGGGCGATGATCCATCACCCACACCAGGGTCCGCTCGTAGAACCCCAGGGCGCGGCGATACACGCGCTCGGTGGCCTCGTAGAAGCGACCATGACGCTCTTCGGCCGGCGGGCGCAGGAAGCGGCTCGCCAGCATGGGCGTGAGCGTCAAGGAAACGAACCCTGATACGAGGATCGCGATCCCGATCGTCACCGCGAACTCGTGGAACAGCCGTCCGATGATCCCGCCCATGAACAGTACCGGGATGAACACCGCCGTCAGGGACAGGGTCATCGAGAGAATCGTGAACCCGATCTCGCGCGCCCCGTCCAGGGCCGCCTCGAGCGGCCGCTTCCCCATCTCCATGTGCCGGACGATGTTCTCGAGCATCACGATGGCGTCGTCCACGACGAAGCCCACGGACAAGGTCAACGCCATCAGCGACAGGTTGTCGAGGCTGTAGCCCAGCAGGAACATCGCCGCGAAGGTGCCGACGATCGACAACGGCAGCGCCAGGCTCGGGATCACCGTAGCCGAGAGGTTGCGCAGGAACAGGAAGATGACGAGGACCACGAGGCACAGCGTGATGAACAGCGTCACCTTGACGTCGTGCACCGAATCCCGGATCGGCTGCGAGCGATCGTACAACGTCTGAATCCGGACCGACGCCGGCAGCTGCGGCCCGAGCGCCGCGACGGTCTGCTTCACCCCGGCGGCGACCGCCACCGTGTTGGTCCCCGGCTGCCGCTGGACGGCGAGCACGATCGCGCGGGCGCCGTCGAACCAGCTGGCCGTGCGGTTGTCCTGCACGTCGTCCAGCACGTGAGCCACATCCTGCAGCCGCACCGGCGCCCCGTCCTTGTAGGTCACCACGAGCTGGCGGAACTCGGGCGCACTCTCGATCTGGCCATCGGCCAGCACCGTATAGGCGCGGTGCGGGCCCCACAGGGTCCCGGTCGGGACGTTCGGGTTCCCCGCGTCGACCGCCGACGCGACCTCGTCGATCCCGATGCCCCGCGCCACGAGCGCCTGGGGGTCGACCTGGATGCGCACGGCGTATTTCTGGGAGCCGAACACCTGGACCTGCGCCACCCCATCCACCGTCGAGATCCGCTGCGCGAGAAACGTCTCCGCGTACTCATCGAGCGCCGACAGGGACAGGGTCGGCGAGCTCACGGCCAGGAAGAGGATCGGAGAATCGGCGGGATTCACCTTGCGGAAGGACGGCGGCAGCATTCCCTGCGGCAGCTGACGCAGCACCTGGGAAATGGCGGCCTGCACGTCCTGGGCGGCGGCGTCGATGTCGCGGGACAGGTTGAACTGCAGCGTGATCGACGTCCCCCCCTGCCCGCTGGACGACGTCATCGCGTCGATGCCGGCGATCGTCGAGAACTGCTTCTCGAGCGGAGTCGCGACCGCGGCCGCCATCGTCTCCGGATTTGCACCGGGGAGGCCGGCGTTCACGGAAATCGTGGGGAAGTCCACGTTCGGCAGATCGCTCACCGGCAGCAGGCGGTAGCCCATCACGCCGAACAACAGGATCGCCAGCATCACGAGCGTGGTCGCAACCGGCCGGCGAATGAACAGACCGGAGAAGCTCACGGGCGGGACTCCGCCGGTGGATCGGCCTCGGTCTTGGGTCCGGCGCGAATCTCGACCTTCGCTTCCGGGGTGAGCCGCAGCTGTCCGTCGGTCACCACCAGCGACCCGGGCTCGAGGCCTTCGGCGATGACGACCAGGCTGTCCACGGTGCGCTGCACGGTGACCGGGCGCTGCTTCGCGGTGCCGTCGGGATCGACGACGAAGACGAAGGTCCCCTGCTGAGCGGTGAGCACCGCCTGCTCCGGGATCACCAGCGCGTCGGGCTGAACGCCCAGCACCAGCGTGACGCCCACGAACTCGCCGGGCCACAGCCGGCCGTCGCCGTTCGGGAAGCGCCCCTTCAACAGCACCGTCCCGGTGCTCGAATCCACGTGGTTGTCCACGAACGAGAGGGCTCCCTCGATCAGCGGCGTGGAATCCTGCGTCGTCCGCACCAGCACCCGGAGCGGGTGGTCGCTGCGACGCTGCAGGTCGGGGAGCTGGCGGGCGGGCACGGCGAAGCGGACCAGAATCGGCCGCAGCTGATTGATGGTCACGAGCGGCGTGGCGTCGGTCGGGTGGACCTGATTGCCCTCGTGCACGAGGAGGCTCCCGGTGCGGCCGGAGAGCGGTGCGCGGATCGTGGCGTACTCGAGGTTCAGCTGCGCTTCCGTCAGGGCCGCGGAGTCCCCCTGGAGCGAGGCGTTGAGTGCATCCGCCGTCGCCTGCCGCTGCTGATAGTCCTCATCCGTGACGGTTTTCTGCTCGGCCAGGGCCCGGTACCGGGCGGCATCGCGCGTTGCGTTCTCCGCCTGCGCCAGATCGCGCGACAGATTGGCGTGCGCCTGCTGCAGCGCGGCGGCGAACGGACGCGGGTCGATCTGGAACAGCACCTGCCCGGCCGCCACCTCCTCGCCTTCGGCGAAGCGCACGCGCTGCAGCATCCCCGCGACCTGGGAGGTCACCGCCACCATGCGGATCGGCTCTACCGTGCCCGTCGCATCGATCTCGTAGGGCATCGCCCGGCGCTCGACCCGGGCGACGCTCACCGACACGCGCACCGGACCGCCCGCCGGTTTGGGGGAGCAGCCGCCCGCCGCCACGGCGGCGAAGAGGGTGCAGGCGAGAATCTGTCGCAAACGAAGCACGGTGCGCCTTTACGTCCCGGACAGGGTGAGCACGACTCGCGAACAGCGCACCGAGCGGGAGCGCGCTGACCGTAGTACGCACAACCCACCCCCGGCGTGGAAACCACGCCGGACAGTGGGATTGAACGTTCTCTCTTGAAGTGGGAAGGGTCCAGTCCCCGGGTGTCCGGGACCGGCCCGCCGGCCAGGGCTTACGGTCGTGCCAGCGCCTGCACCCGCGCCGCGTCCTGTCTGGTCAGCACGTCCTGCCGGGTGGGCACCGCATAGGCGGTCACCTGCCGCCCGGCCATCATCGCCGTGGGCGAGCCGGACAGCTGATCGCGACGCAGCAGGAAGGTCCCTTCCTGCCCCACCGTGAACCGGGGCATGCCCCGCCAGGCGACGTCGAGCGAGCCCGGGAAGCGCACCACGACCCGCTGATCCACCGGAGCGACGCCCTTGATCATGGTCTCGACCTGGATCACCGCCTCCTGCCACGCGGGGTCGTGCTCGGTGATCCGCCGCGGAGCCGGCAGCGCCGCGAGGGTCGCCGCCTGGACGGTCTCCACGCGGCCGACCACGACCATGTCCGCCGCCCGGATGCGCGCGCGCAGCGCCGAGTCGCTCACCTGACCCCGCAGCCGTTGCACGGAATCCCGCATCGGGGCCACGGCCGCCGCCGACAGCCGGGCCGACACCGTCTCATGACCCACCTCCTGGGCCGCCACGCAGCGGCCGAAGAGCCACGTCTTGGTATAGAAGGTGGCCTGCGTCCCGACCGGCAGTGCCCCGACGGTCCGCGCCTCGACCGTCACCGTGTCGCCCACGCCGACCTGCACCGTCGCGGGCTTGTCCAGTACGGCATCGACCCGGACCGTGAGCGTCCGTTGCGTCACCGGAACGCCGGGCACGGACGTCGCCGCTACCCCGGTGACGGTCCCGACAAAGATGAGGTCGGCTTGCCGCACGAGCGCCAGGCGGCTTTGTTGCGCCGCGAGCGTCGCATGATGGAGCAGGAACCCCGCCACGCCCAATCCGAGTACCAGTCGACGGCCCTTGCTCATGGCAGCACCGGCACGCTGAAGTAGAACGGATCGATGGACACGGCAACCGTGGTGCCCGTCCCGTCCACCAGCCGGTGGGCGGTGAAATCCGCACTTCGCTGATACACCACGCCTTGCGGGAAGTCGGTGGAGTCCGGCGTGTTGTTGGCGGAGAACACGCCGCGGAGCTCACCGCCCACCGCGAGCAGTCCGGTATAGTCCCCCAGGTACGGCAGGAAATCGGGCGCCGGCGCGTTGGCCGGCACGGTCGCCAGCACGAGATCGCTCCTGGTGGCGAACCCGTCCTTGGTCCGCTCGAGATGGGTCATCCACCGGCTCGCCGCTCCGCTGCCGCTGACCTGCTGATAGAGCAGGCCCACCGTCCCGTTGTCGGCCACGGCGAGGCTCGCATTCGTGGCGTTCGTGAGGGTGCGGAGGTCACCGCTCCAGGTGACGCCGCGGTCGGTGGAGCGGCGCACGTGCACCGTATAGATGTCGCCCGAGCCGACACGGTCGGCCCAGGCGACATAGACCGTCGCGCTGTGGTTGGGGTCGACGGCGAGCGAGAGGGTCGACCCGATCCGCTCCTGGCCCAGGGTCGGCGCGTTGGACCAGGGGATGGTCACGTTGTGCGCGACGATGCGCCCCGGCAGGCCGTCGCCGGGATCCACCAGGTCGCGGAACCGCACCGGGCCCACGGCGCCGTTGTCGTCGCGCACCACGACGACGTCGCTCGTGGCCACATTGCCGGTGAACGCGCGCCATCCGAAATACGCCACGTACACGGTGTGATCCGTTGCGACGCCGGGTCGGACCGATGGACCATCCTGTTCGGCGCTGGCGCGCGTTTCGAGACGCGCCGTGGCATAGCTCGCCCCGCCGTTCTGGGAGACGTCGACGGTGGCTGTCTGGCCCGAGGGCGCATCGAAGTCGTTCATGCCGATGTACACGCGGTCGGCGGTGCCCACGCTCGTCGCGCGGACGAACGGCTGATCGACGTTTCCGCGGGATGCCTGCACGCTCATCGGTGCGACGGAGAAGACATCACCGGTCTTGAGCTCGTCGAGCAGGAGCGACGCGGACACCGAGAGAATTCCGGCGTAGAGGTCTCCGCCGCCGCCGTCGAACGCTTCGGTGATGTCAGCGGTCGTGACGTCGCTCGGCACCGTCGCCCGGAGCGCCCACGTCTTGCCGCTGTCCTGGGTGACGTAGATGGGCGCCGTCGTGCTGGAGGACCCGGCAGGGTTCGGGGTGAATGCGGAGGCGGCCATGATCGCGGCGTTGCCCGGGAGCACGGCGAGGAACGGCTCGGCATCCTGCGACGCCTCGCCGCCCAGGGACGCGGGGATCATGTTGACGACCCGGGTACCGGGCTGCACCTCTCCCCCGCCACTCCCGCCGCCACTGCCGCCCCCGCCATTCCCGCTGCAGGCCGCGACGCCGACGGCGAGCAGGCCCATCAGACCGACGCGCATGGGCGGAAGCTGCCGCCCGGAGCGGGCCCACTCTAGGAGGCGCATCACGGCGTACCGGGTCACGGCGGACGCCCTAGTCGGGAGGCTCACTCAGGATCTCCCGGACTTTGCGAGCCAGGGCGTCCGGGGTGAACGGCTTCTGCAGGTAGTGCCTCCCGCCCTCCACACCGTACTGCACCAGCACGTCGGCCGTGTAGCCGGAGGCGAACAGCACTTTCACGTCGGGCCGGACGGCGGTCAGGCGATCGGCGAGCTGACGACCGTTCATGCCGGGCATGATGACGTCGGTCAGTAACAGATGAATAGGGCCGTCATGACGACGCGCCACGTCCAAGGCGGCGTCCCCAGCATCCGCCTCCAGTACCTGGTATCCCCGGACCTGCAGCACCTCCTGGATGAGCTCCCGGAGCTGCGGCGAGTCTTCGACCACCAGCACCGTCTCGCTGCCCGTCAGCGACGCGGGCTCCGCACGCGGTGCCGGCTCCGGGGCCGCCCCGGCGGGCGCCGGCGGGAAGTAGATACGGAACGTCGTCCCCTGGGCGCGCGCGCTCTCCACCCAGATGAACGCCTCGCTCTGTTTCACGATCCCGTAGACGGTGGCCAGTCCCAATCCCGTTCCGCGCCCGACCTCCTTGGTCGTGAAGAACGGCTCGAAGATGTGCGCCTGCGTATCGGCGTCCATGCCGATCCCCGTGTCGCTCACGCTCACGCACACGTACTCGCCGGCCCGCGCCCCCGGGTGATCGCGCGCGTACGCCTCGTCCAGCACCGCCGGCGCCGTCTCGATGACGATCGTGCCCCCGGCGGGCATGGCGTCGCGCGCGTTCACGACCAGGTTCATGAGGATCTGATCGAGCTGTCCCGCATCCGCCTGAATGAGAGAGAGCGCCGGCGCAAGCCGGACGACCAGCTCGATGTCGTCGCCCACCAGGCGCCGCAGCAGTCGCTCCGCCCGGGTGACCACCGCGTTGAGGTCCAGCACCCGTCGCTCGACTACCTGGCGACGACTGAACGCCAGGAGCTGTCGCGTCAACCCGCTGGCCGCGTCGGCGGCATCCCGGATCTCGGCGATCTCGCTGCGCTCCGCGGCGCCCGCGGGAAGTGTCCGGAACAGCAGATCGCAGTACCCGATGATGACGCTCAGCAGGTTGTTGAAGTCATGCGCCACACCGCCGGCCAGCCGGCCGATGGCCTCCATCTTCTGGGCCTGGCGCAGCTGATCCTCCAGCCGTTTCCGCTCGCTAATGTCGTGCATCAGGGACAGGAGGCAGGGCCGCCCTCCCAGCTCGATCCGCTCGAACGAGGCGAGCACGAGGCGCCGGTCCCCCCGCTTGGTGCGCACCTCCAGATCCACGTTCTGGACGGTCCCGAGGTCGCGCAGCTGCTCGAGCAGGTCGGCCTGCTCGCCCAGGTCCTGGACGAAGCCGAGCTCGATCGTGGTCCGTCCCAGGATCTCGTTCCGGGCGTACCCGGTCAGCGCGCAGAACGCCTCGTTGACGTCCACGAAGCGCCCCTCGTCGGCCGTCGTGATCGCGATGCCCGCCGGACTCGCCCGGAAGACCCGGGAGAACCGCTCCTCCGATTGTCGCAGCTCCTCCTCCGCGCGCCGGCGCTCGATGCCGACGGCGAGCTGGTCCGCGACGGCCTCGAGCCCATCGAGCACGAAGTCCGGCACGAGACGTTTGGAGAACACGGCGAGCACGCCGACCATCCGCTCTTCCACCAGTAACGGGTATCCGCCGAACGCCGAGATCCGCTCGCCCTCGACCCATTCGCGGCCGAACGCCGCAACTCCAGCGATCGACGTGAGGTGGACCGGCTGGCGCTCCCGGGCGATCGGTCCGATCGGGGCCTCGTCCAGGGAGAGCCGTGCCAGGCGATCCGCCACGGACGGCGGCAGTCCCGCGCTCGCCTGGAGGTCGAGTGACTTGGTTTGCTCGGTGTAGGACCAAACGGCGGCGCCCAGCACGTCGAGGTGGCGGACCAGCGCGCGGGCGCAGCGGGCCAAGGTCTCCCGCAGCGGCGTGTCGCTCGTCAGGGCGACCCCGACCTCCGAGGCCAGCTCCGCGAGGCGCGTGCGCTCGACGACGATCTCGTGGGCCCGGTGCCGCTCCCGCCGCATTTCGGCGTCCCGCAGCTCCCGCTCGATCGCCGGGATCAACCGCTTGAGTTTGTCCTTGAGGACGTAGTCCGAGGCACCGGCCTTCATCGCCGCGACGGCGACGTCCTCGCCGATGGTCCCGGACACGAAGATGAACGGCACGTCGACCCCCTGCTCCTGCAGCAGGCTCAAGGCGGCAGTGCCGCTGAACCCCGGCATGCTGTAGTCGCTGATCACCAGATCCCAGCTGGCCCGGGTCAGGGCGTCGCGCATCGCGGCCGGGGATTCGACCCGCTCGTGCTGCACGTCGTACCCGGCGCTCGTCAGCTGGCGCACCAGCAGCCGGGCGTCGTCGGCCGAATCCTCGACGAGGAGGACACGAAGCACGATTCCCACGGTTACGCGATTCTCCGTGCTGCGGCGATCACGCGGCGCTGACGTCCGGTTTCTGATTGAGGATGAGCCAGTACACCTCCAGGGACTTCACGAGCTCGAGGAGGCTGTCGAAGCCCACGGGCTTCACGAGGTAGGAGTTCGCCCCAAGGTCATAGGCCCGATTGACGTCCGTGGCTTCCTTGGAAGACGTCAGGACGACGACCGGCAACCGCTTCAGGCCCGTTTGGGCGCGGATCCATTCCAGGACCTCGAGTCCTGAACGCCGCGGCAGCTTGAGGTCGAGCAGGACCAGCACCGGGAACGGGTGTCGCTGTCGATCGGCGAACGGACCTTCCCCGGCGAGGTACGCCACGGCGTCATCGCCGTTGCCGACCGACTGGAGCGGGTTCAGAATCCGCGCCTTGCCGAAGGCGCGCTGGATCAGGAGCAAGTCGTTCGGATCGTCCTCCACAACGAGAATGACCTGGCCGCCGGGGTTCATGCGTGCGCCCCCTCCACCCGTTGAAGTTCGACCCAGAATCGGCTGCCCTGGCCCGGCGTCGAGTCCACGCCCACCGTCCCACCCATCCGCTCGACCGCTTTGCGCACGATGGCGAGACCGATCCCCGTCCCGGGGTAGTCGTCCCCGCTGTGCAACCGCTCGAACACGCGGAAAATCCGCTCCTGATGCTCGGGTGCGATCCCCATGCCGTTGTCCTCCACCCATACGCGGATCCGGCCGTCGTCGTTCTCCGCCCGTACCCGGAGCTCGGGGGTCCGATCCGCCGGTACGAACTTCAGTGCATTACCCAGGAGGTTCGTCAGCACCTGCGACAGCGTCGCCGGATGCCCCAGGACGACCGGAAGCGGATCCTCCACGCGGATCACGGCGTGGCGCGCGCGGAGCGACGCCTCCAGCTCGCCGACCACAGACTGCGCGATCGCGTCGAGCGGCACCGGGACCAGCCGCAATTCGGCGCGGCTGACGCGGCTGTAGGCCAGGAGATCCTGGATCAGCTGATCCATGCGCTGGGCCCCGGCGACGATCCGTTCGGCGTACTCCTTTCCCATGTCGTCGAGCCGGTCGCTGGAATCCTCGAGCAGCGCCTGGCTGAACCCCTGCATCGCGCGCAGCGGGGCACGGAGGTCGTGGGAAATCGAATATCCGAACCCTTCGAGCTCCTCGTTGCGCTCCTCGAGCTCGGCGGTGCGATGCCGGACCTGCTCCTCCAGGGCGTGCTGTGAGTCGCGCACCCGCCCCAGCATCGTGTTGAACGAGGAGGCCAGGGTGCCGAGCTCGTCGTGGCGTTCCACCGAGACCGGTTGCGAGTAGTCTCCCGCGGCGATCGATGCACTGGCGGCCGTGAGCTGTCGCAGCGGACGGGCGATGCTCCGGCCCACAATCCACGCCACACCGAGACCCACCACGAGGATGACGCCGGTGAACAGACCGAGACGGCGCAGGAACAGCCTGACCGGCGCGAGAATCGTCGCATAGGGGAATTCGATCAGGACGACCCAGGCCGAGCCCCGGATCGGCCGAGCCTGAGCCATCACCGAGCCGACAGCGGGGCGGTCGTAGTGGAGGAAGCCCTGTGCCTGGCGGACGTCGACGGGAGGCTTGGGCGCGATGTGCAGGAGGTCCGTCCAGACATCCCCCAGATCGTTTCCGATGTACAGCGCGGCGTTGGATCCGATCAATTGGATCATCTGCGCGCGTCCCCGCTCCGACGTCATGATCCGCCGCCACTGCACGATCCACCCCAGGATCTGGCCGTCGGCGGTGATCGGTTCGGAGATCGGGTACACCAGCGAGTCCCCGATCGCCTGAATCCGACCGACGGCCCCCGAATCGGGGCCCGGAGCCCAGCGGACGTTCTCCGGGCTGAGGGCCGCCACGAAGTGGGTGTCCTTGGGGACCGCGAGCACGCGTTCCCGTCGGGCGTTCCAGAGCTCCGTGGTCACGACCTGGATGCGTTGCGGCCCCAAGCTGTCCAACGCCGCAAGCGTTGCGGCTCTGGCTGCGGCGCTTGGCGTCGAGAGGTAGCGACGGACGGCCTGGTTCGAGCGGCTGGCGTGCAGCGAATCCAGCAGCCCCTTCGTGCCCGTCTCGAGCAGAACGCGAAGCTGATCGGTGATACTCCCCAGCCGCTGCTGAGCAGCCGTGAGCGCGCTGAGCTTCACACTTCGGTATGAGGCCCAGGTGTACGCGGCACTGATCGTCAGGATCAACGCGAAGATCAACAGCGGCAGCTTGTACTCGATCGAGAGACCGCGAAGGGACCACCGTCGTTCCGCCATTCCATCAACCTCCCCCTAGCCGCTTGCCAATATTGAGCTTGCATACTGCCCGGGCAAGCGCGGCGGGGCTTCCCACTCGAAGCGTTGTCGGTAATTGTCCTACGGCACGGCTCGCAGCGCCGCGCCGGGAGCGCGCCGCGCTCGCCAGACGGGGAATTCGCCGACTCCGGACGAGCCGTAGACGAGCCCTGAGTAGGCCCCGAATTCCGATCCCAGCCACCGATCGATCATCCCCCACCGCGCGAAGCCGTACCCCGTCGGCTCGAGCAGGGCGAAGACCAGCCGCCCCAGCGGCTGGGCGGTACCGACGAAGTAGCTCCCGGCGGGGAGGGTCCGGACGACGCTCGCGTACTGGCCACTCACCTGGAGCAGGTGGTGGCCCTGGAACTCGCGCGGGCTCCAGGTGAGCTGGGTGACTCCGAGGATTTCCACCGTGTCGGTCCAGTCTTCAGCCAGGCGCGATACCGCGACGCCATGCAGCCGTAACAACGCGGCGAGCGGTGCGGCGCCGGGCGGCAGGAAGTAGCCCGCCGGCAACGGGCGCGTGAGGGAGTCGGTGAATCGGTCGTTCACGGGGATGCGGGTGCTGCGCAGCTCACCGGTGGGCAGCAGCGCGGGGCCACCACGCGCCGAGTCGGGGTTGGGGCGCATCACCTGGAGCAGCACCGGCTCGTCGCCCCGGCCGGCGAGCCGATAGGCGACGGCGAGCGACGGGCGCGGCGCCGCGCCGGCGCCTTCGAGCGTGGTCTGCCGATCCGCCGCCCGCTCGACCTGGCGGATCTCATCGGCGTGCTGCGCCGCGTACTCCAGGACCTCCACGACGAAATCGTGACTGACCTGAATGCGCGTCTGGAAGTCGGCGTGCGAATAGGCCTCCGAGAGGATGCCGATGCGGCCTCGCAAGCCCAGGTAGTTCGTTCCGTACCAGCCCAGGGGAGCGTAGGTGTCCCAGCTCTTGGGGGCGAGCGGATCGTCCACGTTGCCGTAGTCGAAGATCGGCTCGTGATAGCGGTCCTGCAGGATCTTGCGGATCGCGGGCAGCATCTGGTCCCGCGCGTAATGGGAAGGCCCGGCGGGACCGGACGGATCGAGCGGCGGTGCGTACGTGAGGAGATAGCCGTGCAGCGTGCCGTCGGTGGTATGGAGATCCACCATCACCGCGGGGTCCCAGGTATCGTACACGTGCGCGAGGGAGGCCCGCGTTTCGGGTGCTTCGGCCTTGAAGTAGTCGCGATTCAGATCGAGGTTCATGCCGTCGGCCCGCTGGCCCACGAGCTCCGGGCCGTTCTGCTCGGAACGGTTCACCGACTGCGGCCCGAGGGCGTCATTGCCGTCGGGGTTGTAGTCTGGAGCGACGAGAATCACGAGCCGCTCGAGCAGGCTCCGGCGGGCGCCGGCCAGCTCGCGCAGCAACACCAGCACGGCTTCCTTTCCCTCGACCTCGCCCCCGTGGATGTTCGCCTGGAGATAGACGACGAGCTTCCCCGAGGCGGCCGCCTCGGCGGGTGAGGTGACCGCGGGGTCCGAGGCGATCACGAGATACAACGGCTTGCCGAGCGCCGAGAGGCCCATTTCGGAGACGGTGATCGGAGCGCCAGCGCGTTGCAGGCTGTCGAGGAAGGCGCCCACTTGCGCGTTGGTGGACGTGGTCGCGTAGAGCGTGCGTTCGGGAACCGTCCGCGGATATTGCCGGGCGGAGAGAGTGGAAGCCGCAACGCTCAGGCAGCACAGGATCTGGCGGGCCAGCATCGGCATCGGCATCCTCGGGGGCAGTGTTCGGCGAATCTACGCGGGAGTGACCTCTTGTGCTGATGCGATGACGACCGCCACCACGCCCGCGCGCCGCTGGCCCATCTCGTCCGCGGTTCTCATGCTCGCCAACGTGGCGCCCGTGATCGGCGTCCTCGCCGACCATTGGACCGTGTTCGCGGTCGTCCTGCTCTACTGGTGCGAGAACGTGGTGGTCGGCGCCTTCAATGTGCTGCGGATGCTGAGCGCGCGGCCGCAGGACGCCCTGACGTGGGCGGGCAAAGCATTCCTCATTCCTTTCTTCTGCGTGCACTACGGCATGTTCACGTTCGTGCACGGCATCTTCGTGATGGGGCTATTCGGCGGCGGGTTCGGGAAGGGAAACATGTCGCTCAGCCCGCACGTGCTGCTCGAGGCGATACGACAGACCGGGCTCGGGTGGGCCGTCGCGGCGCTGGTCGCGAGCCACGGGTTTTCCTTCTTCCATAACTACCTGGCGGGCGGCGAGTACCGCCGGGTGGGGCTGCAGCAGCTGATGGGGCAGCCCTACGGCCGGGTGGTCGTGCTGCACCTCGCCATCCTCGGTGGCGGGTTCCTGGTGATGGCGCTCCACTCGGCCGTCCCGGCGCTCGTCCTGCTCATCGTCCTCAAGACCGCCATCGATCTCGGCGCCCACCTCGCCGAGCGGCGGAAACTCGGGACCGCGCCGGATCAGGCGCTTCTCGCGACGACCTCCTCCTCATGAAGCTGGGCCACGGCCCCACGTACCTGGTCGGTAATCCCCCGCTCTTCACGCAAGGTCTCGATCAACGCTTCCGCCCGCCGCGCATGCAGCTCGAGCGAGGCGGCCGTGCCGCTGACTTGGTCCATCAGCGCCTTCTGCCCATGCAGCGCCTCGAGGCTCGATTGCACGTCGGCCAGCAGCGTCTCGACGCGCCCGAGCCGCTCCTCGGCTTGCTCCACCTGCCGCCGGCGGCGATCCAGCTCGCCGGCCGTTCCCTGCACCTGGCCCGCGAGGCCCAGCACGTGCTCCAGCGACTGTCGGGTCGCCGTGACGTCCTCCTTCGCCGCGGCGATCGCCCGCACATCGTTCGTCGTCCGCTCGGCCACTTCGAACAGCCGGTGGATGTCCGTCGTCAGGGCGTCCAGCGTCGCACGACGCTCGCCGACCTGCTCGAGTCCGCGGGCCAGCTGCTCCTCCAGCACCTCCCACTTCGCCAGACGCTCCTCGAACTGTGACATCCGCTTCTGCACCAGGCGCAGGCCCCCGGCTCGACCATCGAGCTCGTCCAAGGCGGCTGTGATCTCGCCGAGCTGTCCGGACGCGGTGCCCAGCGCTCCCGTCAGCCGGCCGCTGCGCTCTTCCAGCTGCTGCGCCGCTTCGGACGCCTGCTCCCGCAGCTGGGATGCCTGCGCCAGATGCTCCGCGGCCTTGTCCAGCGCGGCCTGACGCCGGTCGAGCTCCTGCGCCAGGGCGCGGGTGCGCTCGGCCAGGCTTTCGACGTTCTGGGTCCGGGCCTCGACCGAGGCCACCGACGCATCCACATCCGCCACACGCCGCTCCACACGCTCCACCGTGGCGACCGCCGCCGGCACCAGCCGCTCGATCCGCACGGCCTCGTCGGCGTGCGCGGCAAGCGCGAGGAACCGCTCGTCGGCGCCGTTCATCCGGCTCAGGAGCGATTGGCTGCGCTCGTCGAGCTGCGCCTCCCGCGCGGCGAGATCGGCGAGCTTCCCGTTCAGGTCTTCGACGAGCCGCCGCCGCGCCTCGAGCTCGGCCATCGACTGGGTGACGCGGTCCGCTTCCGACCGCACCAGCTCCACCGTGGGCCGGAGGTCCTCGACCGATTCGAGATCGACCCGCAGCGACTCGATCGACTCCGTCACCCCGGCGAGCCACGCTTTCGTCGCCGCGTGGCCTTCGCGCACGCGGGCGATTTCGCCTTCGGCGACCTGCAGCTGCTCCACGGCCTCCTTCACCGACTCATGGCTGCCGCGCAGGCTCGTCACGTCGCGGAGCACCGCCTCCACCACCGGCTGAGCCTGCTCGAGCCGGCCGGTGCGCTGGGCCACTCCGTCCACCGTCTCCTGCAGCCGGGCCGTCGTCGCCTCGACGGCGCGGACCCGCTCCGCCTGGAGCTCGAGTTCGGCGATGTCTTCGGCGATGCCGTCCAGCGCCGATCGGAGGCCGTCCGCCCGCGCCTGAACTTCGCCGATGCCGCGACTCGACTCGTCGAGCGTCCGCACCCGCCCTTCCATCTCGGTCAGGCCGCCGCGCAGGTCCAGGATGCGCTGCCCCACGGCGTCGAGGCCCTGGTTCTCCAGCTCGAACCGTTTCACGGCCCGCTGGACGTCGTCCCGCAGGGTGCCGAGGCGACCACGGAGCTCCTCGTCGCCACGCTGCACTTCCTCGTGGCGGGCGCGGACATCCGCCGAGCCCGCGAGGACCTCGGTGTGCAGCGCCTGCAGCTCACCGAGCTTGGTCTCGATCGCCGCGAGATGCTGCGCCCGCTCCTCCTGCGCGCGGATCTTCCCTTCGATCTCCCGATCGAGATCGAGCAGGCGCGACACCTGGGCGGCGGTGCGATCCACGACCTCGCGCTGTTGCTCGAGCGTCGAGACCTTCTGCGTGACGGCGTCGGCCAGCGACTTGAGCGACCCGAGCTGGCGTGCGCTCTGCGCGGCGTCGGCGGCCACCTGGGTGAGGTAGGACAGGGTGCGTTCCAGTCCGGCAACGCGCGCCTCCGCGGCGACCACGCCGCCCTGCGTCTGCTGCTGCCGCTCCTCGAACGCGCTGAGCCGCTGCGCGGCGGATTCGCTCGCGCGCCGCAGCTCTTCCTGCCGCTCCCGCACCCGGTCGTACCCCTGGGTCAC
>Ga0326731_1000076_pt1 | contig 23908 bp, 18 predicted proteins | sample MHFSIPfraction_FD_207645 | JGI IMG/M metagenome (GOLD analysis project Ga0326731, IMG submission 207645) | Lab enriched peat soil microbial communities from Michigan Hollow, Ithaca, NY, United States - MHF9FY SIP fraction | ecosystem: Environmental > Terrestrial > Soil > Wetlands > Peat | place...
AATGTCTTCAACGAGTCCGGCAACGGGCTCAACAACCTCCGCGGCACCGTCGGCTTCGCGCGTACGAACGATCCGCACTCGGGCACGAGCCAGTTCTACATCAACCTCGCCGACAACGTGGATTTGAACCCGCGGCCGACTCGTTGGGGCTACGCGGTGTTCGGCAAGGTCGTCGACGACAAGGACAAGGACGACGGGATGCGCGTCGTCGACGAAATCGGCCATCGTCCGACCGGCGCCGGCGGCCCGTTCGACAAGAACGTGCCGGTCGAGCCGATAACGATCGAGACGATCGAGATCCTTCGGTAGTCCGTTAGGCCGCCGTGACGACGCTGTTCATCTCCGACCTGCACCTCGATGCGGGCGAGCCGGAGACGATTCGGCGCTTCGTGACCTTCATCGAGAGAGAAGCCCGCGCCGCGCGCGCGCTCTATATCCTCGGCGACCTCTTCGAGGCCTGGGTCGGCGACGATGAGGACGACGCGCGGCTCGCGCCCGTGCAAGCCGCTCTCGCGGACCTCACGCGCACGGGGGTGCCGTGCTCGCTGATGCACGGCAACCGCGACTTCCTACTCGGGCCGCGGTTCTGCGCCGCGACCGGCTGCCGGCTGCTCGGCGACTACGAGCGCGTCGATCTCTACGGCAGCACCGTACTGCTCACGCACGGCGACCTGCTGTGCACCGACGACACACGCTACATGAGCTTGCGCGGGACGTTGCGCAATCCCCAATGGCAGCGCGACTTCCTCGCGAAACCGCTCGCCGAGCGGCGCAAGATCGCGGCCGACTTGCGGCAGCTCAGCGCCGCCGAGATCGCGGCGAAGTCGTACGACATCATGGACGTGAACCAGACGACCGTGGAAAGCGTCATGCGCGAGCACGGCGTATCGCTGCTGCTGCACGGTCACACGCACCGCCCCGCGATCCATCGATTCGTGCTCGACGGCCGGCCCGCCGTCCGCATCGTGCTCGGCGCGTGGTACGAGCACGCGAGCGTCGTTCGCTGGGACGAGCGCGGCTACTCGCTCGGTACGTTCGACTAGCTCGCCGCGGTCGCGAGGTCGGCGAGGAACTCGCGCGCGGACTGGTAACGCGCGAGCCGCTCGACCGCGAGCATCCGGTCGAGGACGGGCTGCAAGTGCGTGAGCGAGCGCGGTAGACGCGGACGCGGCGCGTGCGCGTGCCGGTAGATGACTCCCATCGGCGAGCTAGCCGTGAACGGCCGCTCGCTCGTCAACATCTCGTAGAGCATGCACCCCAAGCTGTAGATATCCGAGCGTGGGTCCGTTGGCTCGGCGTGACCCTGCTCTGGGCTCATGTAATACGGCGTGCCGAAGATCTGGCCTGTCCCCGTAATAGCCGCGTGCAGCCGCATCTGCTTCGCGAGGCCGAAGTCGATCAGCGCGAGCGTGCCGTCCTCGCGGAACATGATGTTCGCGGGCTTCAGGTCGCGATGCAGGATGCCGGCTTCGTGGATCGCGGCGAGCGCGCTGCCGATCTGGATCGTGTAGCCGACGGCGAGCCCGGGATCGAGCGCCGCGTTCAGGCGCTCGGCGAGACTTCCCGCGCCAAGATACTCCATCGCGATGTAGGCGTGGTCGTCCGCGACCCCGAGGTCGAAGATCTTCACGACGTTCGGGTGCCGGACCCGTGCGATCACTTCGTACTCTTGGAGAAAACGATCGAACGTGCGCGTGCCGCCGGAATCCGGAACGTGCCGTAGCACCTTGAACGCGATCCGCTCGCCGGTATCTTCGGCCTCGGCGAGATAGACGGACGAGAGCTCGCCCGCGTAGAGCTTCCCGAGCAGGCGGCGCTTACGCGCGCCGTTCATGGCCTTGTGATTGACGAGCAGACTGCCGGTGTCCTCGCCCGGCGATTCGGTCCGCATCTCGGCGCGGATCGCGTCGACGAGGCGATGATGGCGGACTTTGTCCTTCGGGAAGTAGCTCGCCGCTCCCGCCTTCAGCGCATCGACCGCGACGAACTCGTCGCTAGGGCTCGCGAAAACGAAAATCGGCGGGCAGTCGGGCCGGCCGCGCAAGCTCTTGAGCAACGTGAAACCCTCGTCGCGCGCAACGGGGTGGCCGAGCAAGATGAGATCGAGCTCGGCGAGCGCGAGACCGGGCGAAAGCGTGCCCGTCGAGCTCGGTTGCTGCTCCTCGATCGACGCGTCGGGCCACTCGACCTCGAGGTGGTAGCGCAGCAGCTGCCGGTACTCGGAGTCGTCGTCGACGATTAGAAAGCGCAAAGCAGCGGAGCCGCGGTCACAGGCCGCTCGCGACCTGCATCGTGTCGTCGTCGGTTTCCTCGGCGCGCACCCTCGCGTCGCGCTTCGCCTTCGCGGCGTTCGCGCGAATGATCTCGAGAGCATCGAGATAGGAGCGGCTCACGTCGCCGGTGACATATTCGCCGTTGAAGCAAGACGTATCGAAACCGTCGATGTCGGCCTTCTCGTGATGCACGGCCTGCTTCAGGTCCTCGAGGTCCTGGTAGATGAGCCAGTCTGCGCCGATCTTGCGCTGCACTTGCTCGACGGTGCGGCCCGCGGCGACCAGCTCGCCCGCCGCCGGCATGTCGATGCCGTAGACGTTCGGATAGCGGACCGGCGGTGCGGCCGAAGCGAAGTAGACCTTGCGTGCGCCCGCTTCGCGCGCCATGTCGATGATCTGTTGCGACGTCGTGCCGCGGACGATCGAGTCGTCCACGAGCAGCACGTTCTTGCGGTTGAACTCGAGCCCGATCGCGTTCAGCTTGCGCCGTACCGACGCGCTTCGCGCGGACTGCTCCGGCATGATGAACGTGCGGCCGATGTAGCGATTCTTGATGAACCCTTCGCGATACTTCACGCCGAGGCGTGTCGCGACTTGCAGCGCCGCGGTCCGCGAGGTGTCGGGAATCGGGATCACGACGTCGATGTCGTGGTCCGGGCGCACCCTGAGGATCTTGTCGGCGAGCTTCTCGCCCATCCGCATCCGCGCCTTGTAGACGGAGAGGTTGTCGATGATCGAATCGGGGCGCGCGAAGTACACGAACTCGAAGATGCACGGCGTGTAGCCGCGCCGCGCGCTCGTCTGGCGGCTGTGCAGGAAACCGCGCTTGTCGATGAACACGGCCTCGCCCGGTAAGACGTCGCGCTCGAGCTCGAACCCGACCGCGTCGAGCGCGACACTCTCCGACGCGACCATCCGCTCGACACCGTTGGCAGTCTCGCGCACGCCGAGCACGAGCGGCCGGATTCCGTGTGGATCGCGGAACGCGACGACGCCGTAGCCGATGATCATCGCGACGACCGCATACCCGCCGGAGCAGCGTTTGTACAGCGCCTCGACCGCGTCGAGTATCTGATCCGGCTTGAGCCCGTTGCCGGCCGGCTTGCTGAGCTCGTGAGCGAACACGTTCAGGAGCGTTTCCGAGTCGGAATCGGTGTTGAGATGGCGATGGTCTTGCTGCGTGACGAGGCGCTTGAGCTCCTCCGCGTTCACGAGGTTGCCGTTGTGCGCGAGGCAGATGCCGTACGGCGAGTTGACGTAGAACGGCTGCGCCTCGGAGACCGTCGCGCTGCCCGCGGTCGGATAACGGACGTGGCCGAGCCCCACGTTGCCGCCGAGCTTGAGCATGTGCCGCTCGAGGAACACGTCGCGGACCAGGCCATTGCCTTTGCGCACGCGCAGGCGGCCCGAGTCGTCCGTCATGATGCCCGCCGCGTCCTGGCCGCGATGCTGCAACACCGTGAGCGCGTCGTAGATCGCCTGATTCACGGGCTCTTGCCCGACGATGCCGACGAGTCCGCACATGGTTCGTTACCTAGAGTAAGGAGGACCGCGAAACACCGAGAGCGAAGCGTGTCACACCGCCACTCCGCCTTGGACGTAGCGAGTGCCGAGCTCCGCATACTTCTTCACAGCCGCCGCGACTTGCTCTGCGTAGGGCCGCAACCGTGCCGATTGCCACCACCCATCTTGGTCCAAATCGAAGAGCACGAATAGCCCGACGATCAGAACGCCGCGCGCAAAACCGAAGGCAGCGCCGAGCAGCCGGTCGACCCCGCTCAAGCCCGTGTGCCGGATCAGCTGACGCGCGGCCCAAGACACGAGCGCGCCCAAGACGAGCGCGAGCGCGAAGATGATCCCGCGCGCGATCCAGAGTCGGACCTCCTGGTCCGCCGCCCAGTTGCCGAGCTTCGGCTCGATGAGCGCGGCGAAGCGCCAGGCGAGCCAGATCGCCACGAGCAGGGCGAGTAACGAAAGGGCTTCTTTGACGAAGCCTCGCCAAAAACCTACTCCTGCCGACACCACCAACACGAGCACCATGAGGTAATCGACCGGCGTCATTCGGTGCGCATCAGTCCGCCGCCACGACTTGCGGGGCGAATCCGTGAGCCGAAAGGGCCGATGCGGTCGCGTCCGCCTCTGCGCGCGACGCATAAGGCCCGAGCCTCACGCGGTACATCGCGCGCCCGCTCGCGCGGACGCTCGCAACCTCGGGCTTGTAACCGTAGACATTGACCTTCTGCGCAAGCTTCTTCGCATTGTCCTCGGCGCCGAAGCTGCCGAGCTGCACGGCCCAATCGCCGCGCGCGGGCGCCTCGGAGCTCGCGGTCGAAGCCGCTGGCTTTGGACCCGGCTTCGACGTCGCGGCGGGTGCGGCGCTCGCGACGCGCGGCGCCGAGCTGTGGTCCGTGACGGGTTTGACCGGCGCCGGCGCGGTTTGCTTCGGCGGCGCGGGGTTTTCCTGCGCAGGCACGGGCGCGGACGACTTCGGCGGCGCGGCGCTCTCCTGCGCCGCCGGCGTAGGCTCCGCCGCTGCGACGATCGTGTCCGCGGCGGCGCTCGCCGTCGTCGCGGGAGCGGCCGAGTCGGGACGCGGTTCGGTCGCGGCCGCGTCGGACTTGGCCGCCTCGAGGCTCAACGTTTGCTGCCGAACCGGCAGCGGGCCGTCCGGCGCCGGCAAGCGCACCGCCGAGCTCGGCGATGCGAGCTCCACTTGCTCTTGGCGGCCGTCGAGCAACCAAGGGATCAGCCACACGCCGAGCGCGACGAGAACCGCCGCGCCGATCAATCGCTCCTTCAGGCCCTGGTCCATCTGGCGGGTTGATCAGCCATTCGCGAGGGAGCGCAGTATAGCCCAAGCGCATCGGCTGCGGCGCCCACCGTGACGAAAGATCCGAACACGATCACGCGTGCGCCGGGCTGCGCCGCAGCTCGCGCCGCCGCCGTCGATGCCGCGACGTCGGACGCGACTTCGATCGAGCGCGCGCCGCGCGCCGCGAGCACGTCGCGCAGCGCTTCGCCGGTCGCACCGCGCTCGGCGTTCGCCTGCGTCACGAACCAGGCATCGACCGACGGCACGAGCGGTGCGATCACTCCGGCGAGGTCCTTGTCGCGCATCGCAGCGAACACGGCGAGCGTGCGCGGCGCGCGTGGCAATCGCGCTAGCGATGCGGCGAAGACCGCGACCGCAGCGGGATTGTGCGCGACGTCGAAGATCCACTCGACGCCGTCGACCGTCGCACGCTCGAAGCGGCCGCGAAGGTAGGCATTGCGAATTCCTTCCGCCAGCGCGTCGTCGCTCACGGGCAGCTCGCTCGCGAGGCTGTCGACGACCGCGGCGCATGCGGCCGCGTTGCCGACCTGCTCGTCGCCGCCGAACGGCGGCAGCGGCAGCACCCGCGCATCGCCTTCGGCACGCACCCAGCCGCCGGGCACGAGCCGAAAGTCGAAATCCCGGCCTATGACCCGCGCCAGCGCGCCTTCGGCCGCAGCGTAAGCGACGACGCTCTTCGGCGGATCGCGGTCCGCGATCACGGCCGGCTTGCCGCGGCGCATGATCCCCGCCTTCTCGCGCCCGATCGACTCGCGATCGTCGCCGAGCCACTCGCGATGATCGAGGTCGACGCTCACCACCAATGCGCAATCCGTATCGACCACGTTCGACGCGTCGAGCCGTCCACCCATCCCGACCTCGAGCACGGCGACGTCGACGCGCTTGCGGGCGAAGTGCAGCAGCGCGGCCACGGTCGAGGACTCGAAGTACGACAGCGTGATGCCGCCGAGCGTCGAATCGATGATCTCGAACAGCGCGACGAGCTCGGGGTCCAGCGCGTCGGAGCCGTTCACGCGGATGCGCTCGTTGAAGCGCCAGAGGTGCGGCGACGTGAACGCGCCGACCGCATAGCCTGCATGCCAATAGATGCTCTCGAGCATCGCGACGCACGAGCCTTTGCCGTTCGTGCCCCCGACGGTCACGACCTTGTACGGCGGCGGCTTGAGCTCGAGCCGCTCGATCACCGCCGTCACGCGGTCGAGAGTGAGGTCGATCTTCTTCGGATGCAGCGTCTCGAACCGACGGAGCCAGTCGTCGAGCGAGTAATCGCGTCGCGAGGACGGAGCCAACGGGCGCCTCGTACGCTAGGAAAGCGTCGGGCGGTTGCTGAGCTTGGCGATCAGCGCCGCGATCTCGTCGCGGGCCTGCCGGCGATCCAAGATCATGTCGATCGCGCCCTTCTCGAGCAGGAACTCGGCGCGTTGGAAGCCCTCGGGCAACGTCTCTCCGGTCGTTTGCTCGATCACACGCGGGCCGGCGAAGCAGATCAGCGCACCGGGCTCCGCGATGTTGATGTCGCCGAGCAGCGCGAGGCTCGCGGAAACGCCGCCCGTCGTCGGATCGGTCATCACGGAAATGTACGGCAACTTCGCTGCCGCGAGCTCAGAAAGCGCCGAGCTCGTCTTGGCCATCTGCAACAACGAATACAGCCCTTCCTGCATCCGGGCGCCGCCGCTCGCGGAGAAGCATACGAGGGGCCGTCGATGTTGCAGGCAGTACGCGACGCCGCGCACGAAACGCTCACCGACGACGGACCCCATCGACCCCGAGATGAACCGGAATTCGAACGCGGCGGCGACGATCGGCATCGCCTTCAGCGTGCCCGCCATGACGATCAGCGCGTCGCGCTCGTCGGTCTCGCGCTGGGCTAGCGCGATGCGCTCGCGATATCGCTTCGTGTCCTTGAAACGCAGCGGGTCGCGCGGCTCGAGATCGGCGGCGAGCTCGTAGCCGGCCTCGGGATCCAGGAACATCTCGAGCCGCTCCCGCGCGCTGATACGCAGGTGATGTCCGCACTTCGGACAGACGTGCAAGTTGCGATGCAACTCCGCGCGATAGAGCTGGGCGGAGCAGCCGACACACTTGACCCACAGTCCCTCGGGCACCGAGTGCTTGCGCTTCTCGGTCCGAATCCGCGACGGCATCAGTTTGTCGAACCAGCTCATTGCTCAGTCGCCGATCGTTGGATCGCGGAATGATAGCCGAAACGTTGGCGGGGCATTAATCGGCGTCGCTCAACTGTGGCAACCGGTAGTGCTCCGGATACAACACCTCGACCAAGGTCAGTCCCGCGGGCGGAGCCGCGACCGCGGCCTGCGTGCGGTCGCGGCTCGCAAGCATTTCGCGCGCCGCAGCCGGCGCGAGGTCGCCGCGACCGATCTCGACGAGCGCGCCGACGAGGTTGCGCACCATGTGTTGTAGAAAAGCATTGGCCGTGAAATCGATCTGCCAGAGAACACCGTCCGCGTGCGCCGCGCGCGCAATCCGGACGGCCACGAGCCGGCGCATCGGGGTCTTCGCCTGGCAGCCGGCCGCACGAAACGCGGAGAAGTCGTGCTCGCCGAGCCAGTGTAGCGACGCGGCGGTCATCGCAGCGGCGTCGAGCGGCTCTCGGATCCACCAGACTCGCGCGCGTGCGAGCGCGGGACGCGTCGGCTGCTGCAACACGGAATAGCGGTAGCGCCGGCGCAGGGCCGAACGGCGTGCGTCGAACGTCGGCGGCACTTCGCGAACCCAACGCACTGCGACGTCGGGCGGGAGGTTCGAGTTGATCCCGAGCAGCCATTGCCGCTCGCTGCGCTCGGCGCTCGTGTCGAAATGGGCGACTTGCTGCGCGGCGTGCACGCCCGCGTCGGTCCTGCCCGCGCCATGCACGGTCGTCGGCTCGTTCGCGACCGCTTGCACCGCCGCGGCGAGCGCGGCCTCGATGCTGCGTCCCGCGCGTTGAATTTGCCAGCCGACGAAGTCGCTGCCGTCGTATTCAAGGCCGAGCGCAATTCGCGGCATAGCGGTCGGAGAGGTCGAGAGGACCCGGCGCGCCGCCGAGGCTGCGCGCCGGTGTTCGTCCTAATCGTGTTTCGCGGCTAAGCGCTCAGGACGTCGATGAGGCCTTGCGCTTCTCGCCGCTGGCCCGGATCGCCCTCGTCCAGCACTTCCTCGAGAATGCTGCGAGCGCCTTCGGGATCGCCCATGTCGATATACGCGCGCGCGAGATCGAGCTTCGTGCCAACCTCGGTCATCGTCTGCGGATCGAGCGGGCTCACTTCCTCGGTGCCGGTCGGGTCCTCCGAGCCGACGACGTCGACGCCAATGTCGATGTCGACGGGCGTGTCACCGCCGCCAAACACGTCGCGTGAGAACGTCGCCGTGCGGGGCTGCTCGACGGTATCGGCCCCGTGCAGCGCCTGCGTGAAGTCGTCGAGATTCAGGTCGAGGCCTTCCCTGTCGTCGTCGTTGCCTAACGCTCTGACGAGCGACGTCGAGCCGGTCTCGTCGAGCTCGAGACGATGCTCGAGCACCTCGGTTCCGGTCATCGTGCTGTCGCGCACGCTCGGCGCGAGCATCGTCGCCTCGTTGTCCGCGAGCACCGCGGTCTCTCGCGTCTCGAAGTCGTTCGCATCGGCCTCTTCGTCGCGCAAGACCTGCGTTACGCCCGTTGCCGAAAGCACGTCGTCTGTGCCACCGAGCACCGGCTGCTCGCGCGTGTCGCTTTCACGATCCGTTGCGCCGGGCAGCTCGCCGAGATCCTGAGGCAGGCCTTCGAGGTCCTTGACGTCGAGACCGAGGTCGTCGAGGTCGATCTCCGCGGTGAGGTCGCTGCGCTCGCCTCCGGCGAGCGTCGGCTGCTCGACGGTCGGGGGCTCCGGCCGGAACGCTGTCTCGATGGTCCGCGTTTGCGCCGTTGCCGCGTCGGGGCGCGCGCTCTCGATCGTCGGTGTCTCGACCGTCGGCGCGTCCGCCGCCTGCAGGTCGCCCGTATCTTCGAGCGAGATCTTGGCCCAGTCGCTGGTCTGACTCGGCCTCTCGACCGTCGGGGACTCCTGCGTCACGGCGAGACTGTCGGCGACGTCGGGCGACGTGGCGCCGGCAACGTCCTCCGCGTCGAGGTCCTCGAACGCGGATTCGAGCCCGGCCGCCGTACGCTCGCCGATCTCGAGCATGTCGTCGAGATCGGCGCCTTTCGATTTCGCCGCGGCTTTCGGCGCGACGGCTTTCGGCGCGGGCTTCGGCGCCGCTTTCTGGGCCGGCGTTCCGCCGGTCGCTTCGAGATCGAAGCTCGTGAGGCTCGACTCGCCGAGATCGAGATCGACACCCTCTTCCGCAACTTCGTCGAACGCGAGGTCGAGCGGCGAATCGCCCGCCTCGAGATCGACGTCGACTTGCCCCGCGGCCGAGGTCGCCTCGGCGAACAGCCGCTCGTCCGGGCAAATCTGCTTGCCCATGATCACGACCTTGTCCCAATCCGCGTCGGGCTTCTGGCCGAGTTCCTTGCGCAGGTTTTGGGCCGCGCTCAAGAACGCGTCCTTGTTGCCCCAAACGAAGAACACTTCGAGGAGCTTGAGCTTGAGGTCGCGGCGATTCGGCGCCGCGTCGAGAGCCTTCTGGACGAGCTCGGCCGCTTGGTCGTACAGCCCGTACGCCATATGGAAATCGGCCTCGGCGACCGGGTCCGCCTGGTCGAGATTGATGACGGTTTGGCTCGACAGCGTGTCGTCCGCCACGGGGGCGGCCGCGCGCGGCGCACGCTGAGCGGCCGCACGCCGCGGCTCCGGGGGAGCCTCCGGCTCTTCGTCGCTGCGGCCCGGCCCGCCCTCTTCGACGACGATGCTGCCCTCGGGCACCTGGCGACGGAGCCGCGCGGTGTCGCGCGCCTCGTCCTCGGCGACTTCCGATTCGAGCGCCTCCCAGCGGCCCGTCACGTCCTCCGGCTCTTGCCGGCGACGGCGCACGAACAAGAAGGCCGTCAGAATCACAGCCACGACACCGAGCCCAATCCAGAGGATCGGCGACAGGACCCAGTCGAGCACCTGCGAGACCAGCGACGGTCCCGGCGCGGGCCGGGGAGCCGACACCGCCGGCGCTGGGGCCGGAGCCGGCGCGACGGGCGCCTGCTCAGTCGAAGCGGGTGCCGGTTTGTCCTGCTTGGACGCCTCGTCCGCGAACAGCGGCTCGTTCTCGAGCTCGACGCCGGGCGCCGCGGGCTTCTCGGCCTCGGGGGGCTGCTGGGCCGGCTTGTCCGCAGGTGCGGCCGGTGCGGCGGCCTGGTTCTGCAGGTCGCGCAGCTGCTCGTTGCGTACCTCGAGAAGCCTGCGGTTTTCCTCGGCGCTCGCATTGGCGTTCGCGGGCGGTGACGAGGGCGCCGGCTTGGTCGCCGGCGCATTCGCGTCCGCGCGAGTCGCGGTTTGAGCCGGCGCGGGCGCCGGCGCCGAAACCGGTGTGTCGGAAGGCGGCAGCAAGCGCAGCGAGCGCGGCTGCGGCGTGCGGTTCAGCCAGTCGTCGCTTTGTTTCTGCACCTCGGCAGTCGCGACGCTCGCGCTGAGCTGCTCGAGGTCGGCCGTTTCCGGCAACCGCAACGTCGCGCCGGCGTGCAACACATTCATATTGCCGCCGAACGCGTGCGGATTCGCGCGGTAGACGGCCACCATCATCTGATTGATCGACACGCCCTCTGGACGCATACGGTCCGCGATCGCCCAAAGGGTCTCGGCCCTGCGCACGGGGCCGTACGAGCCGCCCGGCGCGACGGTCGGCAATGCGCGCGGCGGCGTCGCTTTCGGTGTCTCGCTCGGTCTCGGCGAGCGAGCTGGCTCGGCGCGCGACGGCGCCGGCTCCGCGCGGGTCGGCGCGGGCGCCGCGGATTCCACGGACGGCGCGGGACGACTGATTGCGCCGCCGCCGGCGTTCGGCGTCACGGACCGCGTCGACGGGGGCGAGACGGCCTGCGACGTGCTTTGCCCCGGCAGCAAGACGGGCGGATCGAGCAGCACCGTGTACTCGCGCAGGCGGCGGCCCCGCGACCATGTGGCCTCGACGAGCAGCGTCACGAACGGCTCGGTCACCGGCTCGCGAGATGACACCTGCACGACCGAGCGGCCGCCGCTCGTCGCGACTCGAAACTCGAAGCGCGTCAGGTAGCCCGGATGCTCGATTCCGTAGCGTTCGAACACCTCGGGCGGCGCCAAGGCAACCTTGAGCCCTTGAAGCTCGTCCGCCGTCGCAACGAGCGCGATCTGCGCCTGGAACGGTTGGTTCAGTGCGGACTGGAGCTCGATGTCACCAAACCCGAGCGCGTGTGCTCCGAGGGGAGCGGCCAGGAGCGGCGTTACGCCCCAACGTGCCAGTGCTCTCATGCAATCTCCCTAGCTGCCTCGGCCATCTCGTCCCCTCTCGTAAGGCATTGCTCCGACTAGAACAAACAGCCTCGATGGCGGACCGAAAGATACCTTACATAAAAGTGATTTACCAAAATCTGCCGGGCGGCTCGCATTGGGCTTAACCCGCAGCCTGCAACGAGCTCGCGGGGCGTCTCCCTCATTGAGGAGAGCGTCGCGCGTTCGTTGCGGCTCATGCCGCCTTCGGTAGAACGCCGCCACCGCCCGGGCCATAGGCCAACGAGTCGGAGCCGGCATTCACCTTTCCGCGCCGGAATTTAACAATTTCTGGAGCCGGCGAACTGTGATTTGGCTTCGAATTTCGACATGCGGTCCCGATTGGCTCCGCTCCCCGATTGACATAATCATACGCGCGGGCCGCCGCGCGTGGCGAGCGGCCCTGCGGAGATTCCGGACGCGGTAGGAAGATCTCGAGTCAGGAGCCTTGCTTGAGCCCGAGCACCGGCACGGCCGAGCGCACGTCGGCGTTCTGCGCGCGGTGGCGTAGATAGTGATCCATCAGCGTCAACGCGAGCATCGCCTCGGCGATCGGCGTCGCGCGCAACCCGACGCACGGATCGTGGCGGCCCGTGGTGACGATCTCGGTCGCGCGCCCTTGCGTGTCGACCGTCGAGCCCGGGACCTGAATGCTCGAAGTCGGCTTGAGAGCAATGCTCACGAGGATGTCTTGCCCGCTCGAGATTCCCCCGAGCGTGCCGCCGGCCGAGTTCTTCTTGAAACCGTCGGGCGTGAGCTCATCGCGATGCTCGCTGCCGCGCTGGCGCACGACCTCGAAGCCGTCGCCGAATTCGACGCCCTTGACCGCGTTGATGCTCATGAGCCCGTGCGCGATATCCGCTTCGAGCTTGTCGAACACCGGCTCGCCGAGGCCCACCGGCACGCGCGACGCGATCAGGTTGATCCGCGCGCCGATCGAGTCTCCCGCGCTGCGCAGGTCGCTCAAGAACTTGTCGAGCTGCTCGAGCTTCGACGGGTCCGCGCAGAAGAACGGATTCTCGTCGACGTGCTCGAGGTCGAGCGCCGCGAGCTTGAACGGCCCGATTTCGGCGAGGTAGCCGCGGATCTCGACGCCGAGCTGCGCGCGCAAGTACTTGCGCGCGATCGCGCCGGCCGCAACGCGCATGACCGTCTCGCGCGCCGATGAACGGCCGCCGCCGCGGTAGTCGCGTATGCCGTATTTCTGCTGATACGTGTAGTCTGCGTGTCCCGGACGGAAGGTGTCCTTGATCTTCGAGTAGTCGCCGCTGCGCTGATCGACGTTCTCGACGAGCAGCCCGATCGCCGTGCCCGTGGTCTGCCCTTCGAACACGCCCGACAGAATCTTCACTTGATCCGGCTCTTGTCGCTGCGTGACGTGCCGCGAGCGGCCCGGGCGCCGACGATCGAGATCGTGCTGGATATCGGCCTCGGCGAGCGCGAGCCCCGGCGGACAGCCGTCGACGACGCAGCCCATCGCGGCCCCGTGGCTCTCGCCGAACGTGGTGACCGTGAATAACCGTCCGTAGGTATCCCCTGCCATGCTTCAACCTGCTGCGCCGCGTGGCGCGCAAACTCCTTAGATCAAAGCCGTAATAATGCGCGCCTAGCGCCGCCGAAGGAATTCCTCGAGCTCGGCCGCCGTCAGCACGAACACCCCGTCGCCGCCGCGATCGAACGTGAGCCACGTGACGCCCAAGCGCGGATGCGCGGCCGCGAAAGCCTCGGCGCCGCCCCCGACCTCGACGAACACGCAGCCGTCCGGCGCGAGCCGTGAAAGCGCGCCTCGCAGGATACGCTCCGCGGGCTCGAATCCACTCGCGCCGCCCGCGAGGGCGAGCTCCGGCTCGTGCCGGTACTCGGGCGGAAGCTCCGCCATCTCGCGCGCGGAGACGTACGGAGGATTCGAGACGATGATGCGGTAGCGCACGTCGGACGCCGGGAACAAGTCTGCGCGATGCAGCCGCACGCGCTCGCCGAGCGCGTGACGCGCGACGTTCGCGGCGGCGACTTCGAGCGCTCCGGCCGACACGTCGGTTGCGTCGACTAGAACGTCGGCGGAATAGTGCGCGACCGCGATCGCGATGCAGCCGCTGCCCGTGCCTATGTCGAGCACGCGGTCGCCGGGACGCAGCGAGCACCACGGCGCAAAACCGCGCTCGATCACCTCGGCGAGCGGCGAGCGCGGCACGAGCACGCGCTCGTCGACGGCGAACCGCAGGCCCGCGAACCACGCCTCGCCGACGAGATACGCGAGCGGCTTGCGCGATTCCACTCTTTGCACCGCGAGATCGAGCGCCGCGAGCGCGACGTCGCGCTGGGGCGGCGAGCTCCAATCGAGATCGTCGCGCCAGCGCTGTACGTGGCGCAGCAGCCAGAACGCCTCGTCGCTCGCGTTGTCCGTGCCGTGGCCGAACACGAGCTCGTGTGCAGCAAGAAAATCTGCGAGCGCCGCGAGCGCCGCTTCGCAGTCGCGCGCGCCGAGCAGCCGCTTCTCGAGCTCACTCCTCGTCATGCGCGCGCATCTTACTCGCCGGCGGCGCGGCGCGGGCGAGATCGACGTTGTGCGATAATCGCGCGCATGCTCGGAGGGATGCTCAGGGTTCTCGTCGTCGCGCTCGTCGTGCTCGTGGCCGTGATGTTCATGATGCCGCGTGCCCCGTCGCCTACGTCCGCCGCGACCGTGCTGCCCGAGCCGCGGGCGCTACCCGACGTCGACCTCGTCGACGCGCACGGCTCGCGCTTCGATCTCGACGCGTTTCGCGGCCATTTCACCCTGCTCTACTTCGGTTTCACGCAGTGCCCCGACGTCTGTCCGCTCACGCTGAAGGCGCTCGCGGACGTGCGCGCTAAGCTCAACGAGCGGGCGCCGCAGGCCGTGCCCCAGGTCGTGTTCGTGAGCGTCGATCCCGAGCGCGACACGCCCGCCGCGATCGCGGAGTACCTCGGCCATTTCGACGCATCGTTCGTCGGCGCGACGGCCTCCGATGCGCGCCTCGCACCGCTCATCGCGGCGCTCGGCGTCACCGTCGAGAAACACCGCCACGGCGACGACCACTACAACGTGACGCACAACGACACGGTCTACGTGATCGGCCCGAACGCGGAGCTCGTCGCAATCGCGAGCGGCCCGCACGACCCGGCGACGCTCGCGTCCGACTACATCAAGATTCGGCAGCGCTATCGGGCGTCGCATCGCACGACCGCATGACGTCCGGCGCGGGCGTTTCGCTTTTCCAACATCTGCTGCCGAAGGACCTGATCTCGGCCGTGATGTATCGGGCCGCGCGCTCGAAGCGCCGCTGGATCGCACGGCCGTTGATCCGCTGGTTCGCGGGCACGCAGCGCATCGATCTCGCGGAGGCGGAGCAGGCCGACCTCGAGCACTACCCGACGTTCAACGCATTCTTCACGCGCGCGCTGCGGGCCGGCGCGCGCGTGATCGAGGGCGGCGCCGATACCGTCGTCTCTCCGGCCGACGGCACGTTGAGCGAGTTCGGCGCGCTCGACGCGGACACGCTGCTCCAGGCCAAGGGCCGCGGCTATTCGCTGGCCGCACTGCTCGGCGAGAGCGGCGCGCGTGTCGACGCGCTGCTCGGCGGAAGCTACTGCACCGTCTATCTCTCGCCGCGCGACTATCACCGCGTGCACGCGCCGCTCGACGCCGCGCTCACGCGCACGCGCTACATCCCGGGCCGCCGGTTCAGCGTGAGCCTGGCGACGGCTGCCTCGATCGACAGGGTCTTCTGCCGCAACGAGCGCGCCGTCTGCTGGTTCGACACGAAGTGGGGACCGATGGTCGTCGTGCTCGTGGGCGCGCTCAACGTCTCGAGCATCAGCACGTTCAGCCGGGGCGAAATCGCGAGCGGCGTGCCGCAGCTTTGGGAGGAGCCCGCGCCGCTGCGTGTCGCGCGCGGCGCCGAGATCGGCCGCTTCAACTTGGGCTCGACCGTCGTCGTGCTGTTTGCGCGCGGCGCGGTCCGCTGGGACTCGCGCCTAGCGACCGGCATGTCGCTCGCGATGGGCGCGGCTCTCGGCACCGGGCTCGTCGGCGCGGGGCGCTGACGACGATGAGTTACGCCCGAGCCGGATCGCTCGAGGCTTTGCGCACACGCGCCCGGATGCTCGCGCGGATCCGCGCGTTCTTTGCGGCGCGCGGCGTGCTCGAGGTGGAGACGCCCGCGCTGTCCCCGGCCGGCGTGTCCGATCTCGCGCTCGACAGCGTGATGGCCACCGCGCGCAGCCTCGGACCCACTCCTCTATATCTACACACGTCGCCGGAATACGCGATGAAGCGGCTGCTCGCGGGCGGCAGCGGCGACATCTACCAGGTCTGCCGCGTATTCCGCGACGACGAGCTCGGCCGCTGGCACCAACCGGAGTTCACCCTCCTCGAGTGGTACCGAATCGGCTTCGACGACGTGCGCCTAATGGACGAGGTCGAAGCGCTGCTGCGCGACGCGCTCGCGGACGACGGCACGAGGTGGCGCAGCGAGCGCATCAGTTATTCGGACGCGCTCGTGCGGGCGCTCGGCGTCGATTCCGGCGCGAGCACCGCGAGCGTCGCCGCGAGTCTCGCGGAGCGAGGCGTCGATGTGCCGCAAGGCCTCACTCACGACGCGTTGCTCGACCTCGCGTTCGCGAGCGTCGTCGTGCCGAGCTTTGCGGCCGACGCGCTCACGTTCGTATGCGACTACCCCGCGAGTCAGGCGGCGCTCGCGCGGCTCAAGCTTAGGTCCCCGGCCGTCGCCGCGCGCTTCGAGGTGTTCGCGCGCGGCATCGAGCTCGCGAACGGCTTCCACGAGCTAGCGGACGCGGCGGAACAGCGGCGACGGTTCGAGGCCGAGATCGAGACGCGGCGGCGGACCGGCCGGCACGTGCCGCCGCTCGACGAGGCGTTCCTCGACGCGCTCGCGCGCGGGCTGCCCGATTGCGCCGGCGTCGCGGTGGGAGTCGATCGATTGGTCGCGCTTGCGGTCGGCGCCGACGACGTCGCGGCTGCGATGGCTTTCGTGCATCGCCCGTCGCGAGGCTAGGCGGCGAAAAGACGCTACTGCTTCACGCGCGAGATGTACGTGCCCGTGCGCGTGTCGACGCGAATCACTTCGCCTTCGTTGATGAACAGCGGCACGCGCACGACGGCGCCCGTCTCGAGCTTCGCGGGCTTCTGGCCGCCGGTCGCGGTGTCGCCACGCACGCCGGGGTCGGTCTCGACGATCTTGAGCTCGACATGGTTCGGCGCCGCGACGTAAAGCGGCACCCCGTTCCACAGCGTCACGATGCAGCTCATCTCTTCCTTCAGCCACTGCTTCGCGTCGGCGACCGCCTCGGAACCTGCGGCAATCTGCTCGAACGTGTCGGGCACCATGAAGTACCAGAACTGGCCGTCGCCGTAGAGATACTGCATGTCCTGGTCCGTCACGTCGGCGACCTCGGCCGTGTCGCCCGATTTGAAGTTGCGCTCGAGCACGCGGCCGGTCTTCAGGTTGCGTATCTTCACGCGGTTGAACGCTTGCCCCTTGCCGGGCTTCACGAACTCGTTCTCGATGATCGCGTACGGATCCCCGTCGAGCAGGATCTTCATGCCGCCGCGCATCTCGTTGGTGCTGTAAACTGCCATGTCGCTCGCGTGCCCCAGCAAATGAGAGCGCGGGATCATACCCTCAAGACCCGCCGAAAACGAATCGAGGACTCAGCCGATCAACGCCCCGCTCACAGCCCTCGCCCCGGCCGACCTCCGCGCCCCTTCATGGGCTGCAGCGGTTCGGGACGCGGTCCGCGACGTCGCCGAGCTCGAGAGGTTGCTCGAGCTGCCTCCGGGCACTCTCGACGCGCTCGCGACGAGCGACTTTCCGCTGCTCGTGCCGCGCGGTTTCGTCGCGCGGATGCGCAAGCGCGACCCGCGCGACCCATTGTTGCTCCAGGTCCTGCCACGGCCCTCGGAGGCCGAGGCCGTTCCGGGATTCACGGCCGATCCGGTTCGCGAGCATGGCCTCGCGGATGGCGGAGTGATCGAGAAGTACGCGGGGCGCGCGCTGCTGATCGCGAGCGGCGCATGCCCGATCCACTGCCGCTACTGCTTCCGCCGCGCGTTCCCGTACGCGGAGCAGCTCGCAGCGCGCGGCGGCTGGGACACGGCGGTCGCTGCGCTGCGCGCGCGTCCCGATCTGCGCGAGGCTATCTTGAGCGGGGGCGACCCGCTGAGCCTCACGAATCGACGCCTCGGCGAGCTCATAGCGAAGATCGAGGCCACGTCGGTCCGCACGCTGCGCATCCATACGCGGTTCCCCGTCGTCGTGCCGGAGCGCATCGACGCGGGGCTGCTCGATCTGCTCGGCTCGACGCGGCTCGACACGGTCGTGGTCGTGCATTGTAACCACGCGAACGAGCTCGACGACGGCGCCGGCCGCGCGCTCCGCGCGCTGCGGGGCCGCGTCGGCGCGCTGCTGAACCAGTCGGTGCTGCTGCGCGGCGTCAACGACTCCCTAGAGGCGTTGATGGCGCTCGGCGAGCGGCTGTTCGCCTGCGGCGTCCTGCCGTACTACCTGCACCTGCTCGACGCGGTCGCCGGGGCCGCCCACTTCGACGTCGATGCGAACGTCGGTCGAGAGCTCGTCGCGCAACTCCGCGCGCGCTTGCCGGGATATCTCGTACCGAGGCTCGTGCGAGAGACGCCCGGAGAGTTAAGTAAAACCCTGATCGGCTGAGAGGGAGTTGATGTTTGTGACTCGCGTCCCTTCGACGCCCTTAGCGAGTGCTTAGACTCGTAGGAATCCACTCGTGTCGCGAGACTGCATGGCACAGACGCAGGCGTCGGTTCCGTTGGTCGTTCTGACCGGTCGAGAGGACGACGTCGAGCTCGTCAATCGCTCGTTGCGCGACGGCGGCCACCCCGTGCACTGCCATTGGGTGGCGAAGATCGACGCGCTCGCGGGCGCGCTCGACGACCACGCGCCCGAGCTCTTGTGCTTCTTTCCCGACAGCTTGCCGGCCCCGATCCGCGAGGTCGCCAAGATCAGGCAGCAGACCGCGCGGATGGTGCCGCTGCTCGTCGTGAGTAAGGCCGCCGAGGAGACGGACATTGCCGATGCGCTGCTCGCGGGCGCCCAGGATCTCGTCTCGCACGGCCAGACGGAGCGCTTGCGCAGCGTCGCCGAGCGCGAGCTGCGCGCTTTCCGGCTCGAGCGCGCGCTCAACGAGACGCTCCAGTCGGCGAGTCAGTACAAACGCCAGCTCAAAGACTTCATGGCCGGCTCGGTCGACGCGATCGCGCACGTGCAGGACGGCATCATCGTCGACGCGAACCAGGCATGGTCTGAGCTGTTCGGCTACGCCGACCAGGACGCCGCGCTCGGCGGCCCGTTGATGGACGCGTTCGACGCAGCGAGCCAAGCGGCGCTCAAGGGCGCGTTGGTCGCATGCGCGAAGCGGCAGTGGAGCGGCGAGCCGCTCAAAGTCACCGCGCGCGACGCGAACGGCGGCACGATGCCTCTCAAGCTCGTGCTCGGGGCCACGACGTACGACGGCGACCCGGCCATCAAGCTCAGCGTGCCGCGCGAGCCCGGGGAGCGGCAGCCAGAGCCCGAGGAGCTCGTCGAGCAGGCGGTGCACAAGGATCCGACCACGGGCTTCTATCACCGGCGCCGCTTCCTCGAGGTGCTCACGGATCGCCTCGACGGCAAAGTGCAGGGCGGCGTCCGCGCGCTCGCGTTCATCCGGCCGGACAAGTTCCGCGAGATCGAGGACCGCGTCGGCCCGATCTCGAGCGAAGACTTGCTCGTGCAGCTCGCCGAGCAGCTCCGCGCGCTCGCTCAAAGCACGGACCTCTACGGCCGTTTCGGCGGGCAAGTGTTCACGATGTTTCTCGAACGCGGGAATCTGCGCGACGTCGAGGCCTGGGCGCAGAACGTCGTCGCGCGCGTCGCCGAGCGGATCTTCGAGGTAAACCACAACACGCTCTCGATCACGTGCACCGTCGGCCTTGCGGAGGTCGGACCCGGCACCGACACGATGGAGACGCTGATCGCGGCCGCGAAGAAAACGAATCAAGCCGGCCGCGAGAGCGGCGGCAACCGCGCCGTGCTCGAGCAGACTTCCGACGCGAGCACGCGTGTGCAGCGCTTCGACGAGGTCTGGGTCCAGCAGATCAAGCTCGCGCTCATGGAGAACCGTTTCCGTCTCGCACATTTGCCGATCGCCGGCCTCGGCGGCGAGCAGAAGACGATGCTCGATACGGTGATCCGGATGGTCGACCCGCAAGGAGACGAAGTCGCGGCGGCGGATTTCATGCCGGCCGCGATCCGCAACCGGATGCTGCGCTCGATCGACCGCTGGGTGATCGGCGCGACGCTCGCGTTCTGCGCGAAACAGCCGGTCGACACCGTGTTCGTCAAGCTGTCGAGCGAGTCGCTGATCGACAAGACGCTCACCGAGTGGCTCGCGAAAGCGGTCGATAGCAGCGGCGTCGCACATGGCAAGCTCTGTTTCCAGGTCAGCGAAGAAGACGCCGCGCAGTTCCTCACGCAGACCAAGACGCTCGCCGAGCAGCTGAAGAAGCAAGGTCACCAGTTCGCGATCGAGCATTTCGGAATCGGTCACGACTCGGCGCGCGTGCTCGCGAGCACGCCGATGCACTACCTCAAGATCGACGGCTCGCTGATGCAGAGCCTTGCGACCGACGAGGCGCTGAGACACCGCGTGCGCGGCTACATCGAGGCTGCGAACAAGCGCGGGATCGCGACGATTGCCGAGCGCGTCGAGGACGCGAACACGATGGCCGTGCTGTTCCAGCTCGGCGTCGGCTACGTGCAGGGCCACTACCTGCACGAGCCCGAGGTCGTGCTCGGCGAGAGCACGGGTCCGCGCTAGCCGATCGATCGCTTGCTGGCGCCGACTACTCCGCGCTGAGCCGATCCACGGTCCGCCAGCCGCGCGGCAACGCCATTCCACGGCGTCCGCGCGCACCGGCGTAATGCTCGAGATCGTTAGGCCTAACGACCATGTGCCGCGCGCCCGAGTCGACGCGGAGCCCCTGCTCGCTCGTGAGCACGCAAATCGCCGCGAGCACGACGCCGTCCTTGCTCGGCACGGCGAGGATCTTGTTGCCCTTGCCCTTGCTGAGCTCGGGGAGCTCGGCGAGCGGAAACACGAGCAGCCGGCCGTCGCTCGATGCAGCCGCGAGCCGCAGGTCTTTCTTGATCTCGGCGCCGCCGACCGGCGACGCGGGCACCACCGTAAAGCCCTCCTTCACGCGCAGCGCAGTCTTGCCCGCCTTCTTGTTCGAATGCAGCTCCTCGAGCTTCACGACGAAGCCGTAGCCGGCCGATGACGCGACGACCCACTTCTCCTCCGGCGCGCCGATCAGCACGGCGCGGAAGCTCGAGCCGTCGGGCGGATTGAAGTAGCCCGACAGCGGCTCGCCCTGCCCGCGCGCCGACGGCAACGTGTGCGCGCCGACGCTGTAGGCGCGGCCCGTGCTGTCGATGAACACCGCGAGCTGATTGCTGCGGCCGCGCGCTGCCGACAGGAACTGGTCGCCGCTACGGTACGAGAGCGACGCGACGTCGATCTCGTGACCCTTCGCGGCTCGCGCACAGCCGCGCTCCGAGAGCACGACGGTAACGGGCTCGCTCGTGACGAGCTCGGACTCGGCGATCGCCTGCGCGGCCTCGCGCTCGACGATCGCGGTGCGCCGCGGGTCGCCGTGCTTGCCCGCGAGCGTCTCGAGCTCCGTCTTCATGAGCTTCACGAGCCGCGGCTTCGACTTGAGCGTCGCCTCGAGGTCCGCTTCCTCGACCGCGAGCTCCTTCTGCTCGCCCTTGATCTTCATCTCCTCGAGCTTCGCCAAGTGGCGCAGCTTGAGCTCGAGGATCGATTCGGCCTGCACGTCGCTCAACTTGAACCGCTTCATGAGCACGGGCTTCGGCTCGGCCTCCGTGCGAATGATCTTGATAACCGCGTCGATGTTCAGATACGCGATCAGCAAACCGTCGAGGATGTGCAAGCGCTGCTTGACGCGCTCGAGCCTGTGCTCGAGCCGGCGCTTGACGGTCGTCGTGCGGAACTTGAGCCACTGCTCGAGCAACTGCTTCAAGCCGAAGACCGCGGGCCGTCCGTCGAGGCCGATCACGTTGATGTTCGCGCGGATCGTGCGCTCGAGATCGGTCGTCGCGAACAGGTGGTTCATCAGCGCATCGAGGTCGGTGCCCTTGCCCTTCGGGCTCAGCACGAGGCGCGTCGGGTTTTCGTGGTCGGACTCGTCGCGCAGATCTTCCATCATCGGCAGCTTCTTCGCGGTCATCTGTCCCGCGATCTGCTCGAGCACCTTCGCGCCGGAGGTCTGGAACGGCAGCTCGTAGATAACGATCTCGCCGTCCTCGATCGCGTACCGCGCACGCAGGCGCAGGGTGCCCATGCCGGTCTTGTAGATCTGCACGATGTCGTCGCGGCTCGACACGATTTCGCCGCCCGTCGGGAAGTCCGGGCCCTTGATGTGCTTCATCAGCATGCCGAGCGTCGCATCGGGCTCGTCGAGCAGCTTGATCAGCGCGGTCGCGACCTCTTTGAGATTGTGCGGCGGCACGTCGGTCGCCATGCCGACCGCGATGCCGCTCGTGCCGTTCAGCAGCAGGTTCGGCAGCTGCGCCGGGAGCAAAGTGGGCTCGCTCAAGGTGCCGTCGAAGTTCAGCGCCCAGTCGACCGTGCCCAGCTCGAGCTCGTCGAGCAGCATCGCCGCGTAGCGCGTGAGCCGCGCCTCGGTGTAGCGCATCGCGGCGAACGACTTCGGGTCGTCTTGCGAGCCCCAGTTGCCTTGGCCGTCGACGATCGGATAGCGAAAGCTGAACGGCTGCGCCATATGCGCCATCGCTTCGTAGCAAGCGGATTCGCCGTGCGGGTGGAACTTGCCAATCACGTCGCCGACGGTGCGCGCAGCCTTCTTCGGCTTCTGGCCCGCGCTCAAGCCGAGCTCGCTCATCGCGTAGATGATCCGGCGCTGCACGGGCTTCAGGCCGTCGCCGATATGCGGCAGCGCCCGGTCGAGGATCACGTACATCGAGTAGTCGAGGTACGCCTTCTCGGTGAACTTCGCGAGCGGCACGCGCTCGATGCCGTCGAAGTTGAGCTCCTGCTCTCTCATTCGTCACCTCACTGGAAGCGCCGCGCGCTTCCCACGCTCGCGGCTGCGCGCAGTATACGGGCTCCTCGCGCGCTCGGAACGTTCGCGCGCGGCGACGCGAGCTCGGAACGGACGGCTCAGCGACGCGGCGCGCTCAACAACTCGGCGACCGACGCGAAGCCGCGCTTACGCGCGGCGTCCGCGGGCGTGTCGCCCTCCTTGCCGCGGAAACTCGGGTCGGCACCGTGGTCGAGTAAGAACTTGGCCATGTCGAGCGCGGTCGGCTCATCGGGCGGTAACGTAAAGAGCGGCGTGAGGCCGCCGCGGAAGTGCACGAGGTTCGCGAGCTCCGGCTCGGCGGCGAACAGCTCGCGCAAGCGCTGTTTCATGCCGAGCCACACGAGGTTGTGCACGTCGCGGCTGCGAGGCGCCAAGATCTCAGCTGCGGCCCGCTGGCCGAAGTGACCCGCGAACCCGAGCGGGCCGCCGTAGTGCTTCGTCGGCTTATCGATGTCGGCGCCGCGCTCGATCAGCAGCTTCATGACCTCGATCGCGCCGTTGCCGGCCGCCACGTTCAGCGCGCGGACGTCGCCGGCGTCCGCGACATCGACGTCCATGCCGAGATCGAGCAACAGCTCGACGAGATCGCGCCGGTTCGTTCGCGCGGCCATGAGCATCGTGTCGGCATCGCGCAAGTATTCAGGGTGCAGCGCCGCGAGCCGCCGGATCTCGGCGCGATCGACGTTGCGGCATGCGATCCCGAACGCGACGTCGTCGTCGGGCGCAGCGTCGGTCGCGCCGTGACGTTTGAGCAGCTCGGCCATCGCGGAGTGGCCGTGCAGCAGCGCCTCGTCGATCGGGCGCCGCTTGCTGTACGCGTGCGCGCCGTTCGGCTTCGCGCCACGCGCGAGCGCCCACTCCGCGCGGCGTGGATGGTCGTAGGAAACCGCGATGCTCAGGATCAGATCGAGCCAGCTAACCGGCATCTTTTCGCCGACCAGCACGGTGCGCCATTTGTCGGCGACGCCGAGGCGCTCGGAATGCGTCCAGAGCACATCGAGCCAATGCGTGTCGTCGGAGACCACCGCCGTGTCGTAGAGGATCTGCGTATCGAACGGATCGGCGCCGCGCTCGAGCAAGAGCTCCGCGAGCTCGTCCGCGCGCTCGTGCGGCGGCTGCACGCCTTCGCCGAGCCCGACGATGCCGGTCAGCACTTTGAACGGCGTGCTCCAGTCGTCGCGCCAAATCGCATTCGGGTCCGCGCCGCTATCGAGCAGCGCGCGCGCGATCTCGACGGACGCTTCAGCGCCACCGGGCC
>Ga0326731_1000079_pt1 | contig 23409 bp, 16 predicted proteins | sample MHFSIPfraction_FD_207645 | JGI IMG/M metagenome (GOLD analysis project Ga0326731, IMG submission 207645) | Lab enriched peat soil microbial communities from Michigan Hollow, Ithaca, NY, United States - MHF9FY SIP fraction | ecosystem: Environmental > Terrestrial > Soil > Wetlands > Peat | place...
GTATCGGAGGCTGCCCATCGACGGCCTATCGCGGTTCGAAGGGGCGGGGGTCTATTACGCCGCGACCTTCATGGAAGCGCAATTGAGCGCCGGCGAAGAGGTGGTTGTCGTGGGCGCCGGCAATTCGGCGGGCCAGGGCGCCGTATTCCTGGCTCAGACCGCCCGGCGGGTGCATATGCTGATCCGCTCGGGGGGCCTGGCGGACACCATGTCACGCTACCTGGTCCGTCGCATCGAAGACCATCCGGGCATCGAGCTTCACGTCCACACGGAAATCGTGGGCCTCGAGGGGGACGGTCACCTCGAGCGGATCGCCTGGCGCGACAATCACACCGAGCGCAGGGAGTCGCACGCCATCCGACACGTCTTCACTATGACGGGCGCGGTGCCGAGCACGCGCTGGCTGGCGGGCTGCGTTGCTCTCGACGACAAGGGGTTCATCAAGACGGGCTCCGACCTCGTGCCGGAGGACCTGGTCGCCGCAGGGTGGCCCCTCACCCGCACCCCGCATCTGCTGGAGACCAGTCGTCCGGGGATCTTCGCGATCGGCGACGTCCGCTCCGGGAGCTTGAAACGCGTCGCCTCGGCCGTGGGCGAGGGATCGATCGCGATCGCCGGTGTGCACCAGGGGCTGTACGAGTAACGGGCCCGCGGTGTCGGACGGCAGGCGCGCTCACCTCCGCGCGATCACGACCGTGCGAAATGCGAAGCGTCGACTTCGCAGGCGATACCAATGAACGAAGTAAGGAGGCAGGGTATGGCGCAACCATCTGATCTCGATCGCCGGACCTTTGTCCGTCTCGCAGCGGCAACCGCCGCAGCTCTTTCCACGAGGGTTAACGCTATGACGCAGTCGCTCACTGATGTTGTGCCGCGGACGGGGAACGGCCAGGGGGCCGACATTCGTCCGTTTCGTTTCAAGGCTTCGGACGCGGAGCTGACCGACCTGCGGCGGCGCATCAATGCGACCAAGTGGCCTGAGCGCGAAACGGTCAACGATGAAACGCAGGGCGTGCGGCTCGGGACGATGCAGAATCTCGCGCGCTACTGGGGGACGGAACACGACTGGCGCAAGTGCGAGGCGAAAATAAACGCGGTGCCGAATTTCATCACGAACATCGATGGGCTGGACATTCACTTCATTCAGGTCAAGTCGAAGGAGAAGAATGCGTTGCCGATGATCATCACGCATGGATGGCCGGGTTCATTCATCGAGCAGATGAAGGTCATCGCCCCCCTCACCGATCCTGTGGCGTACGGTGGAAAGGCCGAGGACGCGTTCGATGTAGTGATTCCATCGCTGCCAGGCTACGGGTTCTCAGGCAAGCCAACGGCACCGGGGTGGGACCCTCCGCGAATCGCCCGTGCGTGGACCACGCTGATGAAGCGCCTTGGATACACGAGATTCGTGGCGCAGGGCGGCGATTGGGGCAATGCCGTCTCCGAGACGATGGCGGTGCAGGCGCCTCCAGAATTGCTCGGCATTTCCACCAACATGGCGGCTACCGTTCCAGCCGAGATCAGCAAGGCAATGGCAGCGGGCAGCCCGCCGCCGTCGACCCTTTCAGCCGATGAACGGAACGCCTGGGACCAGCTGGACTTCTTCTATAAGAAGGGCCTGGGCTACGCCAACGAGATGGCGCTCCGTCCGCAGACGCTGTACGGGCTCGCGGATTCTCCGGTCGGGCTGGCGGCCTGGATTCTGGACCACGACGCGCGCAGTTACTCGCTCATCGCGCGCGTCTTCGACGGACAGCCCGAAGGCCTCAGCCGAGACGACATCCTCGATAACATCACGATGTACTGGTTGACGAACACCGCGGTCTGCTCGGCTCGCCTCTATTGGGATACTGCCCAAACGGCAAAGGCGGGGTTTTTCGATCCCAGGGGCGTCCAGATCCCGGTCGTTGTGACCGTTTTCCCCGACGAGATCTATGCAGCCCCGCGGAGCTGGGCGGAGCGCGCGTATCCGAAGATGATCTATTTCAGCAAGCTCCCAAAGGGCGGGCATTTCGCGGCGTGGGAACAGCCGGCGCTGTTCACGGCCGAAATGCGGGCGGGGTTCCGATCACTGCGGCCGACGCAGGGAGCATCGCGCTAGAAGCCACGGCGCTTGTCACAGACCTCGACTCAACGCCCTTGGACCTCCCCCCGTACCTGCATCAGGGTCCGGTCGCGAAGCCGTGAGGCGAGGCGCCCTAGGGCGCCGATACCATGGTCCAATAGAGTCGCGTGCGCGCGTCTGGTAGCGTGATTGCAAGCCGCCTGTCGCGCCCAATTCAGGAGTCTGAGCGATGTCCGAGGCAATCAATGTCGATCGCAGGCGGTTCCTGGGCACGGCACTCATGAGCATCGCCGCCGCCGAGGTGGGCCTGATCGCTTCTGCGGACGCACAACCGAAGTCGTCGCGGGGGACGAACACGGGATTCGACTCAGTGAAGCAGATCGATGCCGGCGTCTTGAATGTCGGATACGTCGAGTCCGGCCCCACTGATGGCCGCCCGGTGGTTCTGCTGCACGGCTGGCCCTACGACATTTACAGTTACGTGGATGTCGCGCCACTATTGGCAACGGCGGGCTATCGGGTGATCGTGCCCTACCTGCGCGGCTATGGCACCACGCGCTTTCTTTCCAGTACCACGTTCCGGAATGGCCAACCCGCGGCCATGGCTCGCGACATCATCACCCTCATGGATGCGCTCAAGATCGAGCAGGCGACCCTCGCCGGATTTGATTGGGGCGCGCGGACCGCGGACATCGTCGCGGCGCTCTGGCCTGAGCGCTGCAAAGCGCTCGTCTCCGTCAGCGGCTATCTGATCGGCAGTCCTGAATCCAATAAGGCGCCGCTGCCGCCCAAGGTTGAGCTCCAATGGTGGTACCAATTCTACTTTGCCACGGAACGCGGACGCGCCGGCTACGACAAATACCGGCGTGATTTCGCGAAGCTGATTTGGCAGACCGCTTCGCCGCAATGGCACTTCAGTGACGCCACGTTCGATCGCAGCGCCGCGTCCTTCGACAACGAGGATCACGTGAGCATCGTGATTCACAATTACCGTTGGCGGCTCGGCTTGGCGGAAGGCGAGCCGGAATATGACGATCTGGAACGGCGGCTCGCCGAGGGTCCGGTCATCACCGTGCCCACGATCACGCTGGAAGGTGATGCCAATGGTGCACCACATCCGGATAGCAGTGCGTATGCCAAGAAATTCCTGGGCAAGTATGCGCACCGTATCATCGGGGGTGGGGTCGGGCACAATCTGCCTCAGGAAGCACCGCAGGCCTTTGCCAAGGCTGTCATCGACGTCGACGGTTACTGAGAGGAGGCCACATGGCCCACACCACCACGCCACAGAGAGCCCCCGCTGCCTCGGGGCGGAGCAGCTCCGAGCCACGATCGCTCGCCGCGACGACGGCGTATCCCACGAAGAACGATCTGCCGGAGGCCAGCCGGCGCGAAGCGGTGGCGCTGCTCAATCAGCGCCTCGCCGACTGCATCGACCTGCAGGCCCAGTCCAAGCAGGCTCACTGGAACGTGAAGGGCCCCAGCTTCATCGCGCTCCACAAGTTGTTCGATGAGATCAACGCCGCCGTCGCCGAGTACGCGGACCTGGTCGCCGAGCGAATCGTGCAGCTCGGCGGCATCGCGGAAGGCACGGTGGGCGCCGTCGAGGGACGGTCCACCCTCGTCGACTATCCGTTGACGCTCTCGACTGGAGCCGAGCACGTGGCCGCCCTGTCGGACGCGCTCGCCATGTTCGGCCGCACGGTGCGGCTCGGCATTGAGGAGATGAACGAGCTCGAGGATGCCGGCAGCGCGGACATCCTCACCGAGATCTCCCGCGGCGTGGACAAGTGGCTCTGGTTCGTCGAGGCGCACCAGCAGGGCGCGTGATTCCATGACGCTCGTTGCTCCTCCGTCGTCGCCACTCCCCGGCCCGCGCGCCGAGCACGTCTATCCGACGCTGACGCCGGAGCAGCTCGCCCGCATCGCCCCGCACGGGCGCCGGCGCCACGTCGTGCGGGGCGAGGTCCTGGTGCAGGCGGGGGAGCCGGTGGCCCGTCTCTTCATCGTCGTGTCGGGCCGGCTCGAGGTCGTGCGGCCGTCGGCCGCCGAGGAGCTCGTGGTGTCGTTCGGCCCAGGGATGTTTACCGGCGAAGCGACCATGCTGTCGGGTCGTCGCGGGCTCGCCCAGATCCGCGCGGGAGCGGATGGCGAAGTCATTGAAGTCGGTCGTGACGATTTGCTGGCGCTGATCCAGACCGACGGCGAGCTGAGCGCCATGTTCATGCGCGCCTTCATCCTGCGGCGCGTGGAGCTGATCGCCCGCGGCGTCAGCGACGTGGTGGTCCTCGGGTCGACGCATTGCCAGGGGACGCTCCGCATCCGTGAGTTCCTCACGCGCAACGGACATCCCTACACAATGCTCGACCTCGATCGCGATGCCGGCGTCCAGGAGCTGCTCGATCACTTTCACGTCGGCGCCGCCGACATTCCCGTCGTCATCACGCGCGGCGAGGTCGTGCTCCGCAACCCGACCAATCAGCAGATCGCCGACGCGCTCGGCTTCAACGAGGCGATCGATCAGACCCAGGTCCGCGACCTGGTCATCGTGGGGGCAGGGCCCGCGGGGCTGGCCGCAGCGGTGTACGGGGCGTCGGAAGGATTGGATGTCCTGGTCGTGGAGTCGACCGCACCGGGAGGCCAGGCCGGCGCGAGCTCGCGGATCGAGAACTACCTCGGGTTTCCGACGGGCATCACCGGCCTGGAGCTGGCGGCACGCGCCACCAACCAGGCGCAGAAGTTCGGGGCCCAGCTGATGATCGGGCCCGGCGCCAGACGCCTGGTCTGCGATCGCACGCCGTACGCCCTCGAGATCGGCGACGGCCAACGGCTGTCGACGCGCGCGGTGATCATCGCCACGGGCGCCGAGTATCGGCGCCTGCCAATCGACGGCCTCCAGCGATTCGAAGGGGCGGGGGTGTACTACGCCGCGACCTTCATGGAGGCACAGCTGTGCGGCGGTGAAGAAGTGGTCGTCGTGGGTGCCGGCAACTCGGCGGGCCAGGCCGCGGTGTTCCTGGCTCAGGCCGCCCGACGGGTGCATATGGTGATTCGCTCGGCGGGCCTGGCCGACACCATGTCCCGCTATCTCATCCGGCGCATCGAGGACCACCCGGCTATCGTCCGCCACGCGCACACGGAGATCGTGAGCCTCGAGGGAAACGGCCACGTCGAGCGAGTGGCGTTGCGCGACAACCAAAGCGGGCGTATCGAGACGCACGACATCAGGCATGTTTTCACGATGACGGGCGCGGTGCCCAGCACGCGCTGGCTGGACGGCTGTCTCGCGCTCGACGACAAGGGATTCATCAAGACGGGGGCGGACCTGTTGCCGGAGGATTTGGCCGCTGCGCGCTGGCCACTCGCCCGCGCTCCCTACCTTCTCGAGACGAGCCGTCCCGGGGTCTTCGCGGTCGGCGACGTCCGCTCGAGGGGCTTGAAACGGGTCGCCTCGGCGGTGGGCGAGGGATCGATCGCGATCGCCGCCGTACACCAGGTGCTGCACGAGTAAGGGAGGCATGTGACAGACGGTACCTGCGCTCACCTCAGCGCCATCACGACCGTGCGACATGCGAAGCGCCGGGAATGCGCGGAGTGCGTCAAGCTCGGCGCGCAATGGGTCCACCTGCGCACCTGCCAGCAGTGCGGCGCGACGCTGTGCTGCGACAGCTCCCCCAACCGCCACGCCTCGAAGCACGCGCGCTCGAGCGGGCACCCGGTGGTGGCGTCGGCGGAGCCGGGGGAGCGGTGGTTGTACTGTTACCCGGACGATGCCTTTGCGGAGTATTGAGACCAGGAGGAGAACTGGCATGGACAAGGACGAAGAGTTTGAGGAGCGGAAGTCTGCGGCGGCGGAAGTGGCCGACCGGCTTCGCAGCCGCGGCATCGTCGTCAGCGGCGCCGAGAACCCCGAGGATCTGGGTGACCTCCTCTCGGCCGTGGAGCGCTTCGAGGCGGCGGTCGAATCCCATGGCGGCGACTTGATGGTCGACGACCTGAAGAGCTCGCGGCCCGACGACCGACACTTCGTCGTGCCCCGGCGCACGCACGGCGAGAGCATCCGGATCTACATCGGTCGCATCGACGATGCGACGGTGAGGCTGCGCCGCCATCCGCGGCAGCCCGACTGAAACAACAGCTTGGAGAGCAGGACGCGCTGAACCCTGTCGCAATCGTTCAACAGTTGCCGGCAGCCATTGCAGCCCCAGAAAGCACGGCGATCCTCGTCCCACAGGCCGGACATACGGTGCATTTCGATCGGCCAGAGGTCGTGCGCGCGATTGCGGCCAACGCCCTAATGATGAAGGTCCCCCACCCCTAGCGTACCGCTCGTTTGACCCGCAGAATGGTCGGGCCGTCTTGCTCGTCCAACACAAACGAAAAAGGAAAGAGCGGTATGGTCCCCCGACGCGCATCGCTCATCGGGGTCTGGCTGGGTGTGACTGCGTCCCGCGCGCTGGCGCAGGGAGTAACGGCCAAGGCCCCCTGTGATTCCAATCTGTTGCAGCTCGCCGCCCCGGTGAACGGCTATCAGGCGCGGGGGGATCGCTGCGAGGGCGTGTATGCCCGTCAGGTGGCCGGGACCACCATGTTCCTCTCCTCGTTTACGGCGACGTTCGAAAAATACGATCTCAACGCGGACGATCCCCTCATCATCCGGTGGACCGCTCCGGCCGATTCCGGCATTCAACTCCGCGCCGAGACCATCAAGGCCGGACGGTACTACCGGATGGATACCCGCGCCGCGCCCCGCGACTCGATGTACCGCTGGCCCAACCGCATCCTCAGCTCGGAACGCCTCGCCCGCAGCGACCTCGGGGTCCTGGGGTGGACGAGGATCACGCTCGGCGGACGACGGCGCGTCGCCTATGTCCCGCTCGCGGTCACCCAGAAGAGCGCGCCGACATCGTGCGGGCCGCTGCAGGTGGCCTTCTCCACCGAAACCCGGCTCATCGAGGTCCTGGTGAGCCTTACCCAGCTGGACTCCACCGGCGTCGAGACCCGGGTGATCAAGAAGGACGAGCCGCTGGGGCGCGGATTCTATCCCGCCGGGAGCCCGATCCTCATCTCCCTGAAGCGCGCCGATCTGGCCGCGCCGGGCCTGTACTCGCTCAAGGTGTCCGCCGCCTTGAGCCCCCGCGGGAATTACTCGCACGAGTATCTGCTGCTGATCCCCGCAGCCGCTGCCTGCCCCCCATGAGCCGGTCCTGCCCCACGTGCAGCCGCGAGATCCCGGCCGACAGCGTCGTCTGCCCGCTGTGCGGGGCCGACCTGCCCACCTCCCTGATGGTCGGCCCGATTCCCACGAAGACGCCCGTGCCGGATCCGCTGCGAGACCGGCTGCAGGCCGCGCTCGGCGCCGGCTTCGAGCTTGGCGCGCGGCTCGGCGAGGGGGGATTCGGTGTGGTGTACCGCGCCCGCGACGTGCGCCTGCGCCGCGATGTCGCCGTCAAGCTGCTGCGCCGTGAGCTCGTGTCGAGCGAAGGGTTCGTGGAGCGGTTCGAGCGGGAAGCCCAGGCCCTCGCGGCATTGCGCCACGCCAACATCGTTCCGGTCTACTCGATCGGCGAGCAGGACGATCTGATTTTCCTCGTCATGCCGTTCGTCTCCGGGAAAACGCTCACCGAATACCTCCGCGAGCACGGCCGTCTGTCCCTGGACGAGGCCGCGACCATCCTCCGGGCCGTCGGCGACGCTCTCTCGGCCGCGCACGCGGTCGGGCTCGTGCATCGCGATATCAAGCCCGACAACATCATGCTCGAGGGGCCGAATCGGCACCTGCTGCTCATGGATTTCGGCATCGCGAAAACCGGGCAGACGCCTGGCGGTGTGGGCCTCACCGCCACTGGCGTGGTGATGGGGACGCCGCTCTACATGAGCCCGGAGCAGGCCACCGCGGATCCGTCGATCGATACGCGCTCCGACATCTACTCCCTCGGCGTCCTCGCCTACCAGCTGTTCACGGGACAGCTCCCGTTCAACGGCGATTCGATCTTCGCGGTGCTGAACCAGCACCTGACGACCCCGGTGCCCGAACCGCGGACGCTGCGGCCGGAAATCCCCGCGAGACTCTCAGCCGCCCTGCGTCGCGCCATGGCGAAGAAACCGGCCGAGCGGTTTCAGCACGTCGAAGAATTCATCGCGGCTGTCGAAGGGCAGGGCGGCGCCGCCGCTCCACGGCTTTCCATGCCGGGAAACCGTACGCTCGTGGCGGGCGTGGTCGGCGGCCTGCTCCTGGCCGCGGCCGCCGTCATCTTCTGGAAAGGCTCGGCGCCGGTGGCGCGCGCCCCCGTGCATGCCGAGCTGCGCGTGCAAGGCGTGTGGCTCCGGCTTGGTACGGCCGTGGCGCCGTGGGACCGCGCGCTGAGCCTCACCTCCCTCGGGATCTCGGGGCTCGACGAAGTCTCCCTGCCGGCGCACGACAAGATCCCCGCGCGCACCGTTGCCACGCCGACGCTGTACCTGAAGGCTATCCAGCCGGACAGCGGCGGCATCAGCATCGACCCAATACAGCTCCCAGCCCGGAGCCTCATCGCCCTGAAGCCGACCGGGACGGGCGGGGTGGTTCAACTGACCATGGGTGACTCGCTGCCGTCCATACCGGTTTCGGTGAGCGGCAGGATCGCCATCAGCGTGCAGGACCAGCCGGTGGACACGATCCCATTCTCGATCGACCAGATTCAGCTCGCCGCGACGCACGGACCACTCGATTTCCAGCTCGGCTTCGAGGGGTCGGCAGTCGCGCGGCCGCTGGTGCCGCTCGACGTCGTCGGCGTGAGTTTCGAGGACGTGAATCGCTACCGCGACGAGGAGCAGGTCAGTGACCAACGGGTCTCGACCATCGACAGCGGCAGCCTCGGACTCACGATCGGGAACCGGCCTCCCCACACACTGAAGAAAGGGGAGGAGCTGCGCCTTCCGGGCTTCAAGGGCGCGGTTCGCGACATCGCCGTTGACTCACAGGCCGTGGCGCTCACCCTCGAGGGCACGGTCGATTCCTTGCCAGCGTCCCTCGGCAAGGTCCCGAACGTCCTTCAAGTCTTCTGGTCGGAGCATCCTCTGGCATCGACAGGTGCCGGACTCGTCTACCTCGCGCTGTTCGTGCTGGTCGGGCTCTACTGGAAGAGGGGCACATAATGAGAGCCGTTGCCGGTGTCTTGGTTCTGGTCATTGCCGCGGCAGCTCCGCTGGCGGCGCAACGGGTGTCGCCGATGCCGGTGGAGGCGAAAAACCTGGTGGTCCAGGTGTTGGCGACCGGAGGGGACGACGAGGAGGTCGGGGCCGGGATCGTGGTCGCGGCGTCCAATCGCATCATCATCGCGACCGCGGGCCACGTGGTCCGCGCGGCCCAGCAGAACGGCGGAACGGTCCGGGTGGTGTTCCAGTTCGCCCGCAGCGACACCGTCGTGGCGCACGTGGACCAGCTCGATCGCGACCTCGACCTGGCGGTGCTGAGCGTGCCGCGAGACGCGCGCTCCACCATCCAATTCGCATTCAATCGTGAGGGAGATCCCGCAGCGCTCGAGATCGGGGCCCTGGTGGTGCCGGTGGGGTGCCCCGATCGGGTGTGCTGGGATCCGCCGGTGAGCGGGGACCGGGTGATCAGCGCGAGCGCGCGGCGCGTGCGCTTCGAGTCGTTCTTCGTGAGCCCGGGGAGCTCCGGGGGCGCGCTCTTCAACCGGCAGTGGGAGGTGGTGGGGCTGGTGACCGAGAAGAACACCCAGGACGGCATCGCGGTCGGCATGAGCGAAGTGGCGGACCGGCTGCGGAAGTGGGGCTACACCGTCCAGCTGGGTCCGACGAGCATACCCCGCGCCGGATACCGCACGCGCTTCAGCCTGGTCGGGTTGGCGCCGACCTCCGGCGGCCTGACCCAATCGGGCCGGTGGCCGAGTGGGCGATTCGCGCTGCTGCTCCGGGGCCAGGAGCGGATCGGCTGGCACCTGACGGCCATTCGGCTCGCGCCACTGAACCTGCAGGTGACAGGCGGCATGGTGGGGAGCAGCGTTTCGCTGCGGGCCGGCCGGTTCGGGATCGCGCCATTCGGAGAGGTTGGCGTGGCCCGGGTGAACGGGCGCTTCAACGTCGGGAGCTACACCATCCAGACGGCGGGCGGACCCGAGGAGGTCCCCATCTGGCAGACCGTGACCAATGATGTGATCGGCGTCGGCGTGGGGACGGATCTCGAGTTTCTCATCGCTCCTCACCTCGCCGTGTCGGGGCTCGTGGGGCACTGGAGCTTCCGCACCGATGCGCAGCTCCCGACGATTCCCAACGTGTTCGCCGGCGCCGGCCTCAAGTTCGCCTTCTAAACACTGAGACCCTTTTCATTCATGTCCAGACGATCGCGGTATCTGAAGACGATCACGACGTTGCTCGCCGGGGCGCTGCTGACCACCTGCAGCAACGAGCTCGAGCCCACCGGCGCGATCGCGGTGACGCTCGCGAAGGGCGCCGCCTGGCCGGACACCCTGGCGGTCGCCGAGATCGCGGCGCTGGCCGTTTCCGTCACGGGACCGGGGCAGCAGGCGGTCACCGGCGTCACGCTGGAGTGGGGCTCCACCGATTCTTCGGTGGTGACCGTGGCGAGCACCACGACGGCCCTGCACGCCCAGGTGACCAGCCTGCGCACGGGGGCGGCCACGATCGTGGTGCGCGTCGCCCAGACGGGCTTCGAGCCGGTCGAGCTGCGGGCGCCGGTGGTCGTCCGGCCACGGGGCGCCGATTCGCTGCTCGCCGTCGGCGACGTCGACACGATCGGCCTGGCGCTGCAGCGCGTCGACCCCGCCTTCCTCACGGGCGCAACGGTGACGTGGGGCTCGGGCGATCCCTCCGTCGTCGCGGTCTCCGCCCTGGCCTCGGATTCCACCCAGGCCGTGATCACCGGGCGGATCAGCGGCACGGCGCTGGTATTGGCGACGGTCCAGGGCCCGCTCGGCCGCTCGACGTTCCAGCTGCCGGTGCGGGTGCTCCCGCTCCAGATCGTCGAGCAGCCGGCGTGGTCGCCGTTGATCACCCTGAACGACACCGGCACGTTCAAGGTCCTGGTGCAAGACGCGCTGGGCCGGATCAAGACGGGGCTCAAGGTGCAATGGAGCTCCACGAACGCGGCGGCGTTTACGGTCGACTCGAATGGTCTCGTTCTGGCCAAGAGCCGGGGCGGCGGCGAATTGGTGGCCACGGTGGGGGCCGCACCGTTCCAGGTCGCCGAGCACCGCGCGCCATTGCAGGTGGTGGAGAAATGGCGCACCGTGAGCGCCGGGCTCGACCATACCTGCGCGATCGCCGCACTGGACGGGACCGGGTATTGCTGGGGCAGCAATAACGCCGGCGAGCTTGGCACCGGGCTCACGGGCTTCGTGCTGCCGCTCTCCTCTCGCCCGCTCGCCGTCGCGACGTCGCACCGCTTCAACGAGCTCCAGGCCGGGGATGCGCACACCTGCGGAGAGGAAGCGCAGGTCAACCTGTTCTGCTGGGGCTCGCGGACACACGGAGCGTTGGGAGACGGCCAATGCTCCAACGCGAACGGCAGTTGCGGCGCATTCTCCGCGTCCGAGATACCGGTGACGATCATCAGTGACGGCAATCTCGACACCACCCAGCTCCGGATCGAGCAGCTGGTGGTCGGCGGCACGTTCACCTGCATCCTGGCGCGGGTCCGATTCGGGTTCATCAACCGCGTCCGGCGCCTGCGGTGTTGGGGAGCCCACGACGTCAATAACAACACCGATGCGGTGGCGTTCGACTCGACCGCCGCCGTGGCGCTGCCGCTCCCCCCGAGCCAGTTCGCCGACGTGACTACCGATTACGTCGAGGTCGCGGCCGGAGGCGAGCATGTCTGCAACAAGCCGACGGTCCTCTTTCTCAACTTCCATGTCGCGTGCATGGGAATGAATTTCAACGGAGAGCTGGGCTACGGACCGTCGGAATACTCGGGCTGGAACCCGGTCTATCAGCACCCCGATGGCTTCAAGGTGCCCGTCGGCTATGCGGACACCTCCGGCAACGCCATCGGGGAGGGCTTTCCCCTGTCCGGGCTCGCCGCGGGGCGCAGCCACACCTGCGCATTCGACGCTGTGGGGGTGCTGTGCTGGGGGTCGAACTCCAGCGGTCAGTTGGGGCAGCCGGCCGCGCCGTTCACTGGCCATGGATATCCGATCCGAGCGTCGGTCCCGGTTACGCTGGTATCGCTCGTGGCCGGCGGGGAGCACACCTGCGGCCTGACGGCGGCGGGCGCCGCCTATTGCTGGGGGTCCAACGCGACGGGCCAGCTCGGCACCGGCACCATCGGAGGAACGAGCGCGGTGGCGTTGCCGGTCAGCGGCGGGCTCACGTTTGTTTCGCTCTCGGCCGGCGGCGGGCACACCTGCGGCCTGACGCCGAACGGTTCGATCTACTGCTGGGGCAGCAACTCCAGCGGTCAGCTCGGCGATGGGACGCTGATCGACCGGGCGACGCCCGTGCGGGTCGCGGAGTCGCCGCAATAGGCCGACGCGAGGCCTGGCCGGCCTGGCGTTTGGCGCTCGATTCACAATGAGCTAACCCTCACCGCGCGTTCATCTTGCTTTGATCGCAGCCGTGGTACGTACGTCCTAGGTCCGAACCCCCAGTTCGCGACCGATCGGGGGACTGATGCACCACGGTGAAGCACCTTCAGTGCGCTTTTCGCTCTTCGCGCACCTGTTCGCGTCCGGTTCCCGGGCTTCGTCCTGGCGTGAGGAGCTGCCCTCCGGCATGGCGACGACCGCCGGGCACGCGGCGCTCCTGCTGGCTGTCGTCTTCGTGCTTCCCGCCCGGCCCACGACCGAATCCCCCGAAACCGTGACCTATCTGGACATTCCGCCTCCGGCCACCGCGGAGTCACCGCGCGCCGTGCTGCCGCCGCGGCCCCCGGTCGTGCGGCAGGGGCTTCGCATCCCGGCCGTGCTCCCGGTGGTCGCGCAGCCCGGGAAACTCGCGGGCTTCCAGGAGCTGCGGGCGCCGGACCGCCTGGCCGGGCTGCCCTCGGTGGACCTGGCCCAGGAGGCCGTGAATGCGAGGGACTTCTCCGGCCGCGGCGTGGTGGGTGGAGTCGCCGGCGGTGAGAAGCCGGAGGAGGTCCCGCCGACGACCGACTCGACGCCGCTCGCTCCGGAAGGGGCGGCGTACACCGTGGCGTCGGTGGGGGAGCCGCCGGTGCTCCAGAACCGGGCCGAGCTCCCCGCCATCATGCGCAACCTGTATCCACCGCTGTTGCGGGTCGCGGGCATGGGCGGGCGCGTGCGGGTCGAGTTCGTGGTGGACCGGGCGGGTCGGGTGGTTCCGAGTTCGATCCACACCATTGCGTCCTCTCATCCGATGCTCACCACGGCCACGCAGAACGCGCTCGAGCAGTTTCGCTTCCGCGCCGGTCGCGTGGTGTCGGGCGGGGAAGTGCGATTGGTGCCCGTCCTCGTTGCGATGACGATCGAGTGGACCCTGAGCGATGGAGGCTCCAGATGACGCTGTTCGAACTGGTCGGCCGCATGGGAGTGATTCCGTGGCTGGTGATCACCTTGCTGGCGGGGCTCAACGTGCTCACGCTCACGGTCGCGGCGGTCAAGTGGCACCGCCTGCGGGCCCTGAAGCAGTCGACGCGCCGCTTCGCGCCGGAATTCGCCCGGGCGCTCCAGGAAGACCGGATCGACGACGCGATCGAGCTGGCTCGGGCGAACGGCGCGTCGCACATGGCCCGGGTCCTGGGCGATGCGCTGGAACGGGCGGCGCCGCTGCTCGACGACCCCGAGCTCGCGCCGCGTGCCGTCGAATCCGCCGAGCGTCTGGTGATGCGGGGGCAGATCCGGCTCGCCACCGAGCTCAAACACCGCCTCTCGGCGCTCGCCACCATCGGCGCGACGGCGCCGTTCGTGGGCCTGCTGGGCACCGTCGTCGGGATCACCAACTCGTTCATCGGGATCGCGCGCTCGGGCGGCGGTGGCATTGAAGCAGTGGCCGGCGGGGTGGGGGAGGCGCTGATCACCACGGCCGTGGGCCTCATCGTGGCGATTCCCGCGCTATGGCTCTACAACTACTTCATCGCCCGGCTGGAAGAGGTGTTTGCCGAGTTGGCGTACGTCTCGGACGAGCTGATCGACTGGTTGTCGCTGCGCCGCGCGGGGGTCCAGATGAAGTACGAGATGGCGTAATGGCGTTCTCGGCCAGGCGGGCGGGTCCGTCCAATCTTCCGGCGCTACGCGCCCTGGGCAGCGAGAGCTCCATCGCCGAGCTGAACATCACGCCCATGATCGACGTCATGCTGGCGCTGCTCATCATTTTCATGGTCGTCACACCCGTGCTCACCGAGTACGCCGCCACCCTGCCGGTGGCGCGGCACCCCGTGCCCCAGACGCTGGACGATGCCGTGACGCTGGGCATCGACCGCAACGGGACATTCTTCGTGGGCACCGACACCATCCCGGCCGGCCGACTGACGGAGCGGCTGGCGCGGATCTACGCCGCCCGGCCGGGCGACCACCTGCTCTATCTGCGGGCCGACCGCGGCGTCCCGTACCGGCTGGTGCTCGACGCGGTGGATGCCGCCCGCGCCGCCGGTGTGCGGACGGTCGGTGCGATCAGCCTCCCCACGATGCCGGTGGATACCGGCCGGGCGGGCGCACCATGAAGCGGCGCGTGAAACCGCAGGCAAGCGGCGGGGTCGTCGCGGACATCAACATCACGCCGATGGTGGATGTGCTGTTGTGCCTGCTCATTCTCCAGATGGTGATCCAGCCGGGACTGCAGAAGGGCCTGGACCTCCAGCTGCCGCTGTCCGAGCGCACGGACATGGTCGCCACCACGGCGGCCCGCGATCAGATCGTGCTGCGCGTGACGACGGGACCCGCCTATACCCTCAACGAGCAACCGGTGCCCATGGCGGACCTCGAGCGCACGCTCCGAGACGTGTTCCGCGACCGGCCGAGGAAAGTACTCTTCGTGGATGGGGCCGAGGACCTCCCGTACGAGGAAGTCATCCGCGCCGTGGACGCCGCGCGCGGCGCCGGCCTGGCGGTCGTCGGCCTGGTGCCGCGACACGACGGGGGGGACGCAGCAGCCGACCGGCTCGCGGCGTTCGCGCGCTAGCGCCAGCTCTGCAGGATGCGCACGTAGTTCGCGCGCTCGAACGCGTCGGGGTCGGCCACCTTCTGCTGGCTCATCGCCCCGCGCATCTGCGCCACGGACGCGTAGCCTTGATCCTCCATCCAACCGGCCAATCCATCGACCAGCAGCCGGAGGTGCGCGGCCCCGTTGCGCAACAGGGCGGACGTCGTCATCACCGCATCCGCCCCCGCCAGCAGGTATTTGACGACCTCCGCGGAGCTGTGCACTCCACTCGTGGCGGCGAGTGACGCCTGGAGCCGGCTGCGCAATACGGCGATCCACAGGAGCGGCAGGCGAATCTCGAGCGGCGTGCTGAGCTCCAGATCCGCGACGACCTCGAGCTTGTCGAGATCGAAGTCCGGCTGGTAGAACCGGTTGAAGAGCACGAGGCCATTGGCACCGGCGTCCACCAGGCGGCCGGCCATCTCCCCGAAGGCGCTGAAGTAGGGGCTGAGCTTGACGGCCAGGGGAATGGTGATGGCGTTCCGCACCGCTCGCACGACCCGCACATAGCGATCTTCGACCTCCCGCCCGGTGGCCTCGGCGCTCACGGGGAGGTAGTAGATGTTCAACTCGATCGCATGCGCGCCCGCGGCTTCCATGAGGGTGGCGAAGTCCACCCAGCCGCGCTCGCTCGCCCCGTTGAGGCTGGCGATGACGGGCACGCCCACCGCCGCGCGCGCGCCGGCGATCAGCGCGAGGTACTCCTCGGGCCCGACGGACACGCCCGGGACGGCGGGGAAGTAGGACAGCGACTCCGCGAAGCTCTCCGATCCGGCCGCGCTGTAGCGCGCGAACGACTCGTTGTCCCGGATGATCTGCTCCTCGAAGAGCGAGGGCAGCACGATGGCCGCCGCCCCGGCGTCTTCCAGCGCACGCACGCCGTCCAGCGACCGGCCGAGCGGCGAGGCCGACGCCACGACCGGATGCGCGAGCGGCAGGCCGAGGTAGGTCGTGGACAGGTCGGGCACGTTCACCTCAGCGCGCCAGGTTTTCGTACAGCTGCCAGCGGCGCGCGACCGCTTCCTCGGCGCGCTGGAGCAGGGCGGCCGCCTCCGCCGGATTGGTCCGTGTGAGCATCCGGTACCGCAGCTCCTGCTCGGCGTAGTCGCGGAAGCTCGTCGTGGGCCGGGGCGAATCGAGCGTGAACGGATTCTCGCCCGTCCGTCGCAGCTCCGGGTTGTAGCGCAGCAGCGGCCAGTAGCCGCTGTGCACGGCCCGCTGCTGTTGATCGAGACCCATCCGCAGGTCGTACCCGTGCGCGATGCAATGGCTGTACGCCAGCACCAGCGACGGGCCTTCGTACGCCTCCGCTTCCCGCAGGGCGAGCAGGGTCTGCTGGGGGTTGGCGCCCATCGCGACGCGGGCCACGTAGACGTTGCCGTACGCAATGGCCTGGAGCGCCAGGTCCTTCTTCTCCGTCGCCTTGCCCGCGGTGGCGAACTTCGCGACCGCCGCCATCGGTGTCGCCTTCGACGCCTGACCGCCAGTGTTCGAGTACACCTCGGTGTCGAGCACCAGCACGTTGACGTCGCGTCCGCTGGCGAGTACGTGGTCGAGGCCCCCGGAGCCGATGTCGTACGCCCAGCCATCACCCCCCACGATCCACACGCTGCGTCGCACCAGACCGTCGATCACCGACAACAGGTGCCGGGCGCGCTCGTCGCCGCCATCCGCCAGGGGATCGAGCACCGCACGCGCCGCGGCCACGCGCAGCCGCTGGGCCCGGATGTCGCGCTCCACGCGCGGGGACGATGCGATCAGGGCTCCCGCCAGCTCGTCGCCCAGGGCGTCGCGGAACGCGGCGACGAGCCGACGCGCCATGACCAGCTGGCCGTCGGCCGCGAGACGCATCCCCAGCCCGAACTCGGCGTTGTCCTCGAACAGCGAATTCGACCACGCCGGTCCGCGGCCCTCGGCATTCGTGGCCCACGGCGTCGTCGGCAGGTTGCCCCCGTAGATGGAAGAGCACCCCGTGGCATTGGCGACGAGCATCCGGTCGCCGAACAGACGGGACAGGAGGCCCAGATACGGCGTTTCGCCGCACCCGGCGCAGGCGCCGGAGAACTCGAACGTCGGCTCGAGGAACTGGGTGCCGCGCACCGTCGAGAAATCGACCTGCGCGCGCTCGGTCACCGGCAGGGACTCGAAGAAGGCCACACTGGCCCGGGCCCCCTCGAGGATGGGCTCCCGCTCGGTGAGGTTGATCGCCTTGCGCCCGGCCGCCTCGCGTCGCTTCGCCGGGCAGACCTCGACGCACAGCCCGCACCCGGTGCAGTCCTCCACGTACACCTGCAGGGTGTAGCGTGTGGACGGGAAGCCCCGCTCGTCGATCGGTGCGGTGCGGAACGCGTCCGGCGCGCCCGCGAGCTGCGCGGCGTCCAACAGGCCCGCGCGGATGACGGCGTGCGGGCAGACCATCGCGCAGTTGCCGCACTGGATGCAGGTGTCGGGATCCCACTCGGCCACGAGGTCCGAGATGTTGCGCTTTTCCCAGCGCGACGTGGCGCTCGGGAAGGTCCCGTCCACCGGCATCGCGCTCACCGGCAGGCTGTCGCCCCGGCCCGCCAGGATGGGTGCGGTCACCGCTTGCACGAACGCGGGTGCCTGCGCGGATACGATCGGGAGGAAGTCGATCCGGCTCGTCGCGCGCTCGGGCAGCTGCACCTGCTGCAGCCGGGCGATCGTGGCATCCACGGCGGCGAAGTTGCGGCGCACCACCTCCTCGCCCTTGGCGCCGTACGTCTTTTTGATGGCGGCCTTGATCTTCTCCAGCGCCTGCTCGCGCGGCAGTACGCCCGAGATCGCGAAGAAACAGGTTTGCAGCACGGTGTTGGTGCGGCCGGCGATCCCCGCCTCACGCGCCACGGCGGTGGCGTCGATCACCCAGAACGCGAGCCGCTTGCGGAGGATCACCTCCTGCACCGGGCGGGGCAGCCGGGCCCAGGTCTCCTCGGGCCCATAGGGGCTGTTGAGCAGGAATGTCGCGCCGGCGGCGGCGACGCCGAGCACGTCGAGCGAGCGCACGAAGGCGAACTGGTGGCACGCGACGAAGTGCGCGTGGTCGACCAGATAGGCGGACCGGATCGGCGCGCGGCCGATACGGAGATGGGACACGGTGCGCGATCCGGATTTCTTCGAGTCGTACACGAAGTAGCCCTGCACGAAGAGCCCGGCGTCCTCGCCCAGGATCTTGCAGGTGTTCTTGTTGGCCCCTACCGTGCCGTCGGCGCCCAGCCCGTAGAACACCGCGCGGAACGTGTCGTCCGTCTCCGTGCGGAACCCCGGATCGGTGGTGAGGCTGGTCCGTCCCACATCGTCGTCGATGCCCACCACGAAATGCCGCCGGGGCCGCTTCGCCCCCAGCTCGTCGAACACGGCCTTGACCATCCCCGGAGTGAATTCCTTGGAGGAGAGGCCGTATCGTCCGCCGATCACCGGCAGCGGGCGCCCGCCTTCGGCCAGCGCCGCCACGATATCGAGGTGCAGGGGCTCGGCCAGCGCGCCGCTTTCCTTGGTGCGGTCGAGCACGGCGAGGCCCCTGGTCGTCTCGGGCAGCGCTGCGAGGAGGCGCGCCGCCGAGAACGGACGGAACAGGCGCACCTGCAGGACCCCCACGCGCTCGCCCCGCGCCACCAGCCAGTCGACCGTCTCCCGCGCCGTGTCGCCGCTCGATCCCATCAGGACCACCACCCGCTCGGCGTCCGGCGCGCCGGCGTACTCGAACAGCCGGTAGGCGCGGCCGGTGCGGGCGGCGAATCGCCGCATCGCCCCTTCGACGATCTCCGGCGTGCGCGCGAAGAACGGATTGGCCGCCTCGCGGCTCTGGAAGTACACGTCCGGGTTCTGCGCCGTGCCGCGGATGAACGGATGGTCGGGATTCAGCGCGCGCCCGCGGTGCGCCCGCACCAGGTCGTCGTCGATCAGCGACCGGAGGTCGTCATCCGACAGCCCGACGATCCGCGACAGCTCATGGGACGTGCGGAAGCCGTCGAAGAAGTGGAGGAACGGGACCCGCGCCTCGAGCGTGGCCATCTGGGCGATGAGCGCCAGATCGTGCGCCTCCTGCACCGAGCCCGAGGCGAGCAGGGCGAACCCGGTGGGCCGCACGGCCATCACGTCCTGGTGATCGCCGAAGATGCTCAACGCATGCGCCGCGATGGACCGCGCGGCGACATGGAACACTGTACTCGTCAGCTCGCCCGCGATCTTGTACATGTTGGGGATCATCAGCAACAGTCCCTGGGAGGCCGTGAACGTCGTTCCCAGGGCGCCGGCTTGCAGGGCGCCGTGCAGCGCCCCGGCGGCGCCGCCTTCGCTCTGCATCTCCACGACCTGGGGCACCGAACCCCAGATGTTCGGCCGTCCCTCGCTCGACCACTGGTCCGCCAGCTCCGCCATGGTGGAGGACGGCGTGATCGGGTAGATCGCGCACACCTCGTTCGTGCGGTACGCGACGCTGGCGCACGCCTCGTTCCCGTCCACGGTCATCGCCGTGGCCGGCTCGGCCGCGGGCGGCGCCTGCCGGCGCGGGCGCACGGCGGCGGTCGTCGTCACGCGGTGGCCGCCAGTTCCGGCGTCATTTCAATCGCATGACACGGGCACTGCTCGAAGCAGATGGCGCAGCCGGTGCAACGGTCATAGTCGAACCGGTAGCGCAGGCCTGTTCCCAACTTGATGACCGCGTGCTCCGGGCAGGCGCCGAGACAGGCGTCGCACTCGAAGCAGTTGCCGCACGAGAGGCAGCGCTTGGCTTCGAACAACGCTTCACCCGCGCTCAACCCCTGGACGACCTCCCCGAAGCCCTGCCGGCGAGACGCGAGGGGCGTGCGCGCCTGCGCCCGCGGCGCGATATCCCGCGTGAACCAGAGGTGCAGCTTGTCGAAGGTCGCGTCGCCCCGGACCGGCCCCTTGGTGTAGGCGCCGCCGCGGAGCCAGGCGTCGATGTGCCGCGCCGCCTTCTTGCCGTGGCCCACCGCCACGGTGACCGACCGCTCCGCGGGCACCATGTCGCCGCCCGCGAACAGGCCCGGCCGACCCGTCATCATGCGCTGGTCCACGGCCACGGTGCCGTCCGGCTGCACCGCCAGTCCGGACACGCCCGCCAGGAAGCGGGTGTCGGCATCCTGCCCCACGGCCAGGACCACGGCGTCGGCTTCCAGCGTTTCGTACTCGCCGGTCCCGCGCGCCTTCCCATCCGCCCCGATCGCCATGATCTCCACCTTCAGCGTGCTGCCATCGACGGCGGTAATGCTGCGCAACCAGTGGATCTTCACCCCTTCTTCCACGGCCTCGTCGGCCTCGAAGGGCAGGGCGGGCATGTGCGCGTAGTCGCGGCGGTACACGATGAGGGGCTCGTGTCCCAGGCGCAGGGCAGTGCGCGCCGTGTCCATGGCGGTGTTGCCGCCGCCATAGATCGCCACCCGGCGGCCCAGCCGGGGCGGTGCGCCGCGGTCGACGTCCCGCAGGTAGCTCAACGCGTCGAGCATCCGCACCGCGTCGGTGGCGGGAATGTCCACGCGCTTGGAGAGGTGCGCGCCCACGGCGACGAAGACCGCGTCGAACCCGCCGTCGGTCCACTCTCGCTCGAGGTCCTCCACCCGATGGTCGAGCACGATCGTGACACCCATGCGGCGGATGCGCTCCACTTCGGCATCGAGCACGTCGCGCGGGAGTCGATAGGCGGGAATGCCGAAGTGCATCATGCCACCCGCCTGCGCTCCGGCATCGCGGATTTCCACCACGTGCCCCAGCCGCGCGAGATGGTACGCCGCCGAGAGCCCGCTCGGGCCCGCGCCGACAATCAGGACGTGCTTGCCGCTCGGCGCGCCGACTTCGGGTGTCCACCCTTCCGCGAGCGCGCGATCTCCCAGGAACCGCTCCACAGCGTGGATGCTCACGGATTCGTCGAGCTGCGCGCGATTGCACGACCCTTCGCACGGGTGGTAACAGACGCGCCCGTGCACCGCCGGCAGGGGATTGTCATCGAGGATTCTCAGCCAGGCCTCGCGGTACCGGCCCGCCTCGGTGAGGGCCAGCCACGCCTGGATGTTCTCACCCGCGGGGCAGGCGGCATTGCAGGGAGGCAGGAGGTCCACGTACTCCGGCCGCTGGCTGCGGGTCGGGCCGGTGCCGCGCTTGGACTCGAGGTCCGCAGGCCGGGTGAGGTCGTTCATCATCCGACAAACAACCACCGACGGGCCTCGAGGTTCATGAAGCCCTTGTGAAGAGGTTCTTAGGGACCATACCTCAGCTGCGGATTTCGGCGCCTGGTTCCGGGCCAGGCTCGAGGAAAAGTCCGCCGCGGGCGCCACGATCCACAGTCGGATCACCTATCCGGTTTCCGGCTGCCGACCGCGTGCGGCCGGTGCGCCCTGTAGGACATCAGCCGACAGACGGCGGCCGCAGGAACCGACAACTCGGATGTCGGTCGCCCGACGGTGCAGCGTCACCTGCACATGTATCCTGCTCCCTGTCGCTCACGTGTGCGACGCGCGTTGCACGGTGTCCTGCGTCGCTCACGCTTCTCACTCGATTGGGAGCTCACAGCCATGAGAGGTCCGCTGCTGGTCTTGTCCGCGTTGTTAGGCGCCGCGCCGGCCCTGGCCCAGTCGCCCGCGGGCGGCTCGTGGCGCGACGCGATCCGGCGGCTGCGCGCTCTGCCCGTCGTCCAGACCGCGCCCGCTGGGGCGAAAGCCCGCGTGAAGTTCAGGGGAACGCGGCTCGCCGCGCGCACCTTCGCGGCCGCGTCGCTCGAGTCGGCCGTCGCCGAGACGGAGCCCAATGGCGACGTGGCAACGGCCGACAGCGTGGCGCTCGGCGACCAGGCCACGGGCGTGCTGAATCCGGCGGGCGACGCCGACACTTGGTCGGTGGACCTCGTGGCGGGCCAGTTCTTCGGCGTGGACGTGGACGCGTTCGAGTTCGGATCGCCGCTCGATGCGACGCTCACCCTGCTGGCGCCGGACGGCCGGACGGTGCTCGCGTTCAACGACGATTTCGACAACTTCGACAGCCGCATCTCCTTCCGCATCCCCGTGAGCGGCCGGTACTTCGTGGTGATTCGGTCGTTCGGGGGCGGGGGAGGTCCCGACTTCACCTATGCCATCAACTTCGGCAAGGTCGCCTGCGCGCTGGGGGAGGAGGATCTGGAGCCCAACGGGGCGGCAGGCACGGCGTCCCCGGCCGTGCTCGGCGAGTCCGTTTCCGGAGAGATCTGCCCGGCGGACGACAGCCCCGGAGGGGACGTGGACTACTGGGCGTTCACCGCTCGGGCGGGAGAGACCATCGAGCTCGACGTCGACGCCGCGCAACTCGGGTTTCTGGTCGACCCGGTCATCGCGCTGTACGGGAGCGACGGCACCACCCGGCTCGCCTTCAATGACGACGCCGACGGCGCCGACAGCCGGCTCCAGTTCTCGATCATCACGACGGGGACGTACTACGTGACCGTCGCCGAGGTCGGGGGATTCAGCAACCCGTTCCCATACGTGCTCCACATCCGCACCATTCCCCCGGGACCCGGGGATCCGATCACCGTGCGCGCCGAGGGCCTCGGCATTCCCCTGGGCCTGGCTGCCGGGAGCGCGGGGGACCTGTTCGTCGGCGACGTGGTGGGGAATCGCATCGTGCGCATCTCTCCCCAGGGCGTGGCGACGACCTTTGCGGTCGGGATCACGAGCCCGCTGGGAATGGCGTTCGACGCGTTCGGCAACCTGTTGGTGGCGTCCGGGGACGGTGTCGTATACCGCGTGACGAGCCAAGGCCAAGCCGCGCGCTTCATCACCGACGCGGGAGCCCCGTACTGGATCGCGGTGGCGCCGGACGGCCGCATCTGGCTGACCGACGTGGCCGACCGGTCGCTGCGGTGCTACAGCGCCACGGGCCAGTTCGAGGCGCGGATCGCCGCCGGCACGATCGGCGGCTCGGGACCCGGCCCGCTCGCGATCGGTCCCTCGGGCGATCCGTACTTCTCGCAGGGCACCGAGATCTGGAGGCTCGCGAACGGGCAGCTGCAGCGCGTGCTCACCGACCCGTTCATCATCTGGGGGTTCGCGTTCGACGCGGCCGGCAACATCTACGCCCCGGCTCCGGCCGCCGGACGCATCCAGCTGTTCGATGCGACGGGCGCCGTTCTAGCCGATACGTTCGCGATCGGACCGGACGCTCCGGAGACCGTGGCGTTCGGGCGCGACGCGTCGGGGGCGCCGGTGGCACGCGTGTTCGCC
>Ga0326731_1000081_pt1 | contig 23184 bp, 12 predicted proteins | sample MHFSIPfraction_FD_207645 | JGI IMG/M metagenome (GOLD analysis project Ga0326731, IMG submission 207645) | Lab enriched peat soil microbial communities from Michigan Hollow, Ithaca, NY, United States - MHF9FY SIP fraction | ecosystem: Environmental > Terrestrial > Soil > Wetlands > Peat | place...
TGGCTACGGCAGAGCCGAGAAGCTCCAGGTCATGAAGATGGTGCAGCGCCTGCTCGGATTGGACGCGCCGCCCGCGAGCGACGAAGCGGACGCGCTCGCGATCGCAGTGTGTCACGGGCTGTCGCGACGCGGCCCGGCGCGCGTCGCCGTGGCGCTCGCGGCGGAGCGGCGAGCGTGATCGCGCGGCTCGAGGGTGTGCTCGCAGAGAAGAGCCCCGAGGCCGTCGTGCTCGACGTCCACGGCGTCGGCTACGAGCTGCGCGTGCCCCTCTCGACTTACTTCGACCTGCCCGACGAGGGCAAGATCGTGCGCCTGCGCGTGCACACGCACGTGCGCGAGGACGCGTTTCTCCTGTTCGGCTTCGGCACGGAGCTCGAGCGCGCGCTGTTTCGACTGTTGCTCGGCGCGAGCGGCGTCGGCCCGAAGCTCGCGCTCGCGATCCTGTCGGGGCTGCCCGTCGAGAAGCTGGTCGCGGCTCTGCGCGCGGGGAATCTCGCGGCGCTGGTCGGCATTCCCGGCGTCGGCAAGAAGACCGCCGAGCGAATCGTCGTCGAGCTCCGCGACCGAGTCGGCGCGCTCGACACGAGCGCCGAGTCCGAGCGGGCGCCGCGCGACGACGTGTCCGCCTCGGCCGAGAGCGCGCTCGTGAATCTCGGCTATCCGCGCGCTCATGCGGAGAAGGCCGTGCGCCGCGCGCTCGAGTCACTTCCCGAGTCACCGGCGCTCGAGTCACTCATCAAGGAGGCGCTGCGTGCCGCGGCCGGATGATCGCCGCGTCGACGCGCTGCGCCCGGACTCGGCCGACCTCGACCGAGGCGTCGAGGAGAAGCTCCGGCCCGGCTCGCTCGACGAGTTCGTCGGTCAGGACGCGCTGCGCGAGAACCTGCGCGTGTTCATCCGCGCGGCGCGGGAGCGCGGCGAGCCGCTCGACCACGCGCTGTTCTACGGGCCGCCCGGCCTCGGCAAGACGGCGCTCGCGCACGTCGTCGCGCGCGAGATGGGGGCGCCGTTGCGAGTCACTGCGGGGCCGGTGATCGAGCGCGCGGGAGACCTCGCGGCGATCCTCACGAACCTCGAGCCGGATGCGGTGCTCTTCATCGACGAGATCCACCGACTCAACCCGGCCGTCGAGGAGATCCTCTATCCCGCGATGGAGGACGGGAAGCTCGATCTGGTGATCGGGCAGGGCCCGAGCGCGCAGACGGTGAAGATCGATCTGCCGCGCTTCACTCTGATCGGCGCGACCACGCGGGCGGGTCTGCTCACCTCGCCGCTGCGCGATCGCTTCGGCGTGATTGCCCGCCTCGACTACTACCCGGCCGCGGACCTCGTCCGCATCCTCGCGCGCAGCGCGCGCATTCTCGGCATCGAGCTCGACGCCGACGGCGCCGCCGAGATCGCGACCCGCTCGCGCGGCACGCCGCGGGTCGCGAACCGACTCCTGCGGCGCGTGCGCGACTTCGCGGAGGTCGACGGCTCGCGCACGGTGACGCTCGAGCTCGCGCGCTTCGCACTCGGCCGGCTCGAGGTCGACGAGGCGGGCTTCGATCGGATGGACCGCCAGCTGCTCCGCGCCCTGATCGAGAAGTACGGCGGCGGTCCCGTTGGTCTGGACACGCTCGCGGCCGCGATCGGCGAGGACCGCGGCACGATCGAAGACATCTACGAGCCGTTCCTGATCCAAGAGGGCTATCTCGATCGCACGCCGCGCGGCCGGGTGGCGACGGAGCGTGCATATCGACACTTCGGCGTGACCCCGGGCGCAGAGTCGCGCGCCGCTTCTCACCGACAAGACAAGCTGCTCTGACACACGGGATCACGAGCGGCGGACGTGCTCACGCGCGCCGCCGCGCCGTCTGCGCGCGCTCAACGTGATCCGCGCTCAGGACGATCTCTAGAAGGTGCGCACGGGCCTGCGGATACTCGCGTTTCTCCTTGCCATCCCTTTGCTCTTGGGGGGTGTGTCCGGCGCGCTCATCGAACGCGGCGGCGACAAGGTTTCGTCGGAGATAAGAGTGCAGCTGCGCCTGCAGGCGTCGAAAGGCGGCGCAGTCGGCGCGGTCGGAGACATTCTCGCGGGCCAGGTCGAGTCACTGCGCGCGCGACCCGTGCATCTCGGCCTCGCCGTCGGCGGCGCCGTGCTGCTGATCTACGCGATCGTGCCGCGCAGTCGTCGGCGCAAGCCGGTCCGCTCGAAGGTCTCGAAGGCCTCGAAGGCCGGCAAGGAAGCGCCCGAGAAGGCGGAGCCCGCCGGTCACGCCAAGAAGGCCGCACATGTGGAAGAGACCGCGGCCGCGCCCTCGAACAAAGAGGGCAAGAAGTATCTCAAGCAGGCCGCGCAGATCGAAGCGGAGAAGGGCGCCGAGGCCGCTGGCGAGTTTCTCGCCGGCCACAACATGAAGGACGAGGCCGCCGAGGTCTTCATGCGCGGCGAGCTCTTCCATCGCGCCGCCGAGATTCGCCACGACCAGAACCGCTTCGACGAGGCGGCCGACCTCTACAAGAAGCTCGGCAGGCACGAGCAAGCCGGGAAGATCTTCGCGCAGATCGGACAGCACGAAGAGGCGGGGCAGTGCTACCTCGAGGCGGGGAAGTTCTCGATCGCCGGCGAGATGTTCGAGCGCGCGGAGAACTTCAAGGAAGCCGGCAAGTGCTACTCGAAGGTCGGCTTTCACCGGCACGCGGCGCAGGCCTATCTGAAGGGCGGAGCCGAGGCGGCCGCGGCCGAGAGTCTGACTCAGGCGTTCAACGAGGAAGGCGGAGTCGCCGGCGCGAAGAGCGATCAGAAGGCCAAGGAGATGCGCGGCATCGCCAAGAAGGCGGCCGAGATCCTGGCCAAGCTGGAGCGCTTCGACGAGGCGGAGAACCTGCTGGTGCGCTCCGAGTCATTCGGCCCCGCCGCGAAAATCGCGTACCAGACCGGCAACTACAAACGCGCGGCGGAGCTGTTCCTGCGCGTGCAGCGCGGCGATCTGGCGGCGAAGGCGCTCGAGCGGCTCGGCGACGAAATCGGCGCGGCGCGGCTGATGGGCGAGTATCTCCGCGATCAGGGCAAGGACGCCGAGGCAGTCGAGTATCTGAACAAGGCCGGTGAGCATGCGACCGCGGGTGACTTGTATCGGAAGCTCGCGCGCTTCGGCGAGGCCGGCGAGGCCTACGCGCGCGCATCGGACTTCTCCGCGGCGGCCGAGGCGTTCCGCGCCGCGGAGCTCCTCGAGCCCGCGGCCGACGCCTACGCGCAGTGTCAGAAGTTCGCCGAGGCGGCGACCTGCTACGGCCAGGTCGGCAAGAGGGACAAGCAAGCGGCGATGCTCGAAAAGGCGGGCAGACCGTTCGAGGCCGGGAAGCTGTTCGCGGAGCTGGGCGAGAGCGATGCTGCGATCCGCCTGCTGCAGACGATTCCCTCGAGTGACTCACGCTACGGTGAGGCCTGCTCGATCCTCGGCCGCATGTTCCAGGACAAGGGCATGCACAGCCTCTCGGTGAAGAAGTTCGAGGAGGCGGCCGGCTCCGACTCGGTGACTCGGGCGAACGTCGATGCGTTCTATCAGCTGGCGCGTGCGCACGAGCGCAAGGAAGATCTGCCGGGCGCGATCGAGATCTACGAGCGCATCCTCAGCTTCGACTACCACTTCCAGGACGTCGCGGCGTGTCTCGAGCGCTGCAAGGCGTCGCTGAAACAGAAGCTCGGCGAGACCGCGCCGCCACAGACGGCGCCGACGGGGATCCCGAATGTGCAGAAGCGCTACGAGATCGTGCGCGAGCTCGGGCGCGGCGGCATGGGCGTGGTGTATCTCGCGCGTGACTCCGTGCTCGAGCGCGAGGTCGCGTACAAGGTCCTCCCGGAGGGTCTGCGCGGAAATCCAAACGCGCTGAAGAACTTCCTCCGCGAAGCCAAGGCCGCGGCTCAGCTCAACCACCCCAACATCGTGACGGTGTACGACGCCGGCGAATCCGAGCACGGCTTCTACATGGCGATGGAGCTCGTCGAGGGCACGACCCTGAAGGAGATCCTGCGGCAGCGCGGCGCGGTCTCACCCAACGCAGCCGTATACATCCTGCGCCAGATGGCGTCGGCGCTTCAGTACGCGCACGGGCGCAAGGTCGTGCACCGGGACATCAAGACCGCGAACACGATGTGGACCACCGAGAAGCACGTGAAGATCATGGACTTCGGCCTCGCGAAGCTGATGGAGGAGGTCCGCAACGCGACGACCATGATTTCCGGGACGCCCTTCTACATGTCGCCGGAGCAGACGCTGGGCCGCGACGTGGACCACCGCACCGACATCTACTCGCTCGGCGTCACGCTGTTCGAGCTCACGACCGGCGAGTTGCCCTTCCAGAAGGGCAACGTGCCGTACCACCACGTCCACACTGCGCCCCCCGATCCCCGCAGCATCAAGGCGGACATTCCCGAAGGCCTGTCGAAAATCATCCTCCAGTGCCTTCAGAAGGCGCCCGCGGAGCGCTTCCAATCCGCGAAGGACCTCCTCGAAGAGCTCGATCGCCAGAGCGGCCGCGCCCCGGCTTGAGCGGGCGCAAGCTCGTGATCACCCGGTCACGGCGTAATCGAAATGTCACTCTTCTGAGGCGACTTGCTTGCGCACGCGTTGGTGTCCCCACGGCGGACACGCGCTCGATGTGCGCTAAATCACAAGTCGAATCCAGAACTTCGCGATTTCTTCCGATTCAACCTCCCGAATCCAGCAGCTGGCACGCAGGTTGCTCGTAGGGCAGCGTCCGTGGGGGGGATCACAGTTTCAATGGCGTTTCAGCGAGCTGTTGGGGGGATGCCTTGCTGAGAGGCGTTGAGCAGACGATTGCGACCTCGGTCGGGTGTACCGGCATCGGCCTTCATAGCGGGGAACCCGTTGACCTGACCCTGAAGCCCGCCGCCGCCGGCACCGGGATCATGTTCGTCCGCACCGACGGCGAACAGCCTGTGCGCTTCCCGGCGCGCGCGGAGTGGGTGACGGACACGACGCTCGCGACGACGCTCGGCAACGAGGACTCGCGGCTGTCGACGATCGAGCACCTCGTTTCGGCGCTGCGCAGCATGGGCATCGACAACTGCACGGTGAGTGTCTCGGGTCCCGAGCTGCCGATCATGGACGGCAGCGCCGCCTCGTTCGTGTATCTGATTCAGCAGGCGGGAATCCGCGCGCAGGCGCGCATGCGCCGCCGCATCGTCATCCGCCGCCCGATCGAAGTCCGCGACGGGAACCGTTACGTGCGGGTCGTGCCGTCGCGCGAGCTGAAGCTCTCGGTCGAGATCAACTACGCGCACCCGGCCATCGGCCGTCAGACGATCGACTCTCTCGCGCTCTCTCCCGAAGTGTTCGCGCGCGAGATCGCGCCGGCGCGCACCTTCGGGTTCCTCAAAGACACGCAGCGGCTGCGCGCCATCGGCCTCGCGCGCGGCGGGTCACTTGCCAACGCGATCGTCCTGGACGAGACGCGCGTCCTGAATCCGGAGGGCCTGCGCTTCCGCGACGAGTTCGCGCGCCACAAGGTGCTCGATCTGATCGGCGACCTCGCGCTGCTCGGCGTTCCGCTTCAGGGCCACGTAAAGGCGGTGCGCGGCGGACACCAGCTGCACCAAGCGCTCGTCGCCGAGATCCGCGCAAACCCGAGCTGCTGGACACTCGAGACGCCGGGCAGCGAGCGCGAGTTCCAGCCCGAAGCGGGCGTCTTCCAGCCGGCGCTCGCGCGGCCGGGTCGCGGCTGAGCTCCGGGCGCGGCCAGGACTCACTCGTTCGGCCGAGAGGCGAGGCAAGGGCTGTCCCCAGCCGAGCCCGCAAGCGCTCGAGCCGAGCCACGTCAGTCGGCTAGAGCCCGAGCGAGCCGATCACCGCCGAAGCGACGCGCAGCAGCAGCACGCGCGCCGGCGGGCAGAGCTGCACGGCTGAGGCGAGATCACCGCTCGCCCGCAGCTCGAGGCGCGACGTCGTCGGCCACGCGCCGAGCAGCTCGAGCAAGAGGTCGCGCAGCCCCATCTGACCTGCGGCGAGAACACGCGCCGCCGCATGTCCGAGCACCTGCTCGCGCCAGAGGTCCGGCGTCAGGACGCGGAGCAGCTCCGTGTCGAAGCTGCGCAGCGCCTTCTTCAGCCGCCGCTTCGCGCGCCGGCCGAGATCGTCACCGTTCTGTGTAGAGTCCTCGCCGGGCTGACTCCAAATTCCGCGCAGCGCTTCGTCGCCCAGCTTCCACGCCGGACCGACGAGCGCTCCGAGCGTCTGCTCGATCGGTGGCGCCAGCGTCCCGTAGGGCGGGGCGTCGCCGGGAGCCGGCAGTGCGCCTGCCTCGGAGATCGCGAGCAGCAGCTCGGTCGCGGCTGCGACGGTTCCGTCCGCCGAGGCGCCGACCTCGACGAGGAGTGTCCCCTCGATCGGCGTGCCGGCGCCCGCGGGTCCGAGCGCTTGCAACACGGCGACGCAGGTCTTCTGCGCGCGCTCGCGCTTCCAGTGAGCGGCGATTCGTTCCAGGGACCGCCACGAGCTGCGTCGGCCTGGGTGTCTCTCCAGCAGGCCGCGGTGCGCGTCGACTGACTCGCGATGCGCGGCAGGATCGAAGGCGGTGGTGTCCGCGAGCGCTTCGCGCGCGCTCTGCCGCAGCGGGTTGCACTCGAGCGCCCGACGGTAGCAGCGCTGCGCGCGCTCGATGTCTTCCAGCGGGCCGGCGTAGGCGCGGCCCACGGCTTCCCAGAGCTCCGCCTCGACCGGGCGATCGGGGTGCGCCATGTCGAGTGTCTTCTCGAGCAGCTTCACCGCCTGTCCCCAGTCCTCGAGCTGGCCGAGGTTCGCTGCGAGCATGCGCGCGGCCGCGACGTGACCGGGCTCCAACGTCAAGGCCTCCATCGCGCGCCGCGCGGCGGGCCCGTTCTGCCCGATCGATGCCGAGGCTTCGGCGGCGCTCCACAACAGCGAGGCGCGCGGCTTGGCCGACTTGACCACGGCCAGCGCACGCGCCGCGAAGTCGAGCGCGCGCGCTGCGCCGTCGTCGGCGCGAAGCATGTCGAGCAGAGTGACCCACGCGTCGTCCGGGACGGAGTCCCCGCTCGTGACTTCCTCGAGTCTCTGCCGGGCGTGCGCGCGATCGCCGTGCGCGAGCTCGAGCTGCGCCGCGCGCAGCCGCAGGCGCGCGGCGAACTCCTCCGGTACGTGCAGGCTCCACGCGTCGAGCTGAAGCACCGCCCGCTCCGTCTCCCCGAGCCGCTCGAGTAAGTCGACCGCGCGCGCTCGAGACACTTCGTCGCCCGGGCGGATCGCCAGAACCTCTTCGAGCGCGGCCGCGGCGCGATCGAGCTGCTGCAGACCCTCGCACGCCTGTGCGAGCTTCACGAGCCGATCGGCTCGCTCGTCGGGCGAGAGCTCGAGCGAGCGCAGCCGCGCATCGAGACAGTCGCGCGCGCGTGCGTGCGCTCCCAGGCGCAGCGCCAGGCCGGCCATCGAGTCGAGCGCCTCCGGATGCGCGGGCTCGCGCTCGAGGGCGAGCTCGAGATAGCGGAACGCCTCGGCGAAGCGCTCCTGGGCCTGCGCGGCCTGCGCGGCAGACCGCGCCACCGAGCCGAGTTTCTCCTCGTCGGGCGAGCCGCGCAGGAGCGTTGCCGCGAGTCCGAACGCCCGCTCGGCCTCGGCCCACTCGTGGCGCGCGAGCGCGATCTGCCCGGCGCCGAGCAATGCGGGCAGGTGGGCGCCGTCGCGCCGCAGCGCGGTGCGGAAGAGCGCCCAGGCGCGCATCGGGTCGTCGAGTCGGTCGCGCGCGATCTCTCCAGCGCGCGTGAAGCGGTCGGCCGCTCGCGCGGCGTCGTCCTCGAGCTCGGCGAGCGCGAGCAGATCCTCGAACTCGCGCGCCGGCTCGCACAGTCGGTTGTGAAGCATCGCGCGCAGCTCGAGCGCCTCGCGATTCTGCGGGGCTCCGGCCAGCGCATGGTCGCAGGCGTCGCGCGCGCGGGCGGCGTCGTCGAGCTTGGCGAGTGAGTCGCGCGCGAGCTCGAGCCAGGCCGCCGGCGTCGCGAGGTCGCCGACGTCTTCGAGTGCCGCGCCGCGCTGCTCTAGTGACTCGCGGAAGCGGCCCTGCTCGGCGAGCGCGGCGGCGTAGCGCTCGCGGTCGTCGGTGCGCAGCGCGTCGCTCGACGCCAGCGCGGCGAGTGACTTCGTCGCGAGCTCCTCGTCGTGGAGCTCGTCCCACGCGATGCGCGCGAGACGCCGGTGCAGCGCGAGCGCGTCCTCGCCGCTCGCGGCTCCGATCTCCTCGCACAAGAGATCGCGCGCGCGTTCGAACGCGTGCGCGCGCTCGAAGACACGGCGCACCTCGCGCACCATCGAAATCTGCCCGTCCGCCGCAGCCAGCGCCCGCTCCGCAGCGTCGATCGCCTCGGGCCAGCTCTCGCGCTTCGCGGCCTCGAGCTGCGCCAGCCGCAGCCAGCGATCCGGCGCGTGGCCGCCCTCGGGCTCGGCTGCGAGCAGCGCGCGCAGCGAGGTGGCTTCGTCGTCGTGGCGATCGAGATGCGCGCACAGCTCCGAGCGCAGGTCGTGTGCGCCTTCGAGGCGCGCGGCCAGAGCGAGCGCGCGGTCGACGTCGTCGAGCGCGGCGCGCGCGTCGCCGAGGGACTGCCAGCGGAGCTTCGCCGCCTCGAGCCAGAGCTTCTCGCTCGCCTCGGGTGCGGTCGCGGCCAGGCGCTCGAGTGACTCGGCGCGGCGAGCTTCGTCGCCCGGGCGTTGCAGGAGCGAACAGAGCGACGTGAGCGCCTCGCGATCCGACGCCGCGCGCGCGAGCACGCGCTGCCAGGCCGCGATCGCCTGATCGGTGGAGCCCAACGCGTTCCCGAGCCGAAGCGCGATGCGCCGCTCGAGCTCGGAGCGCTCCGACTCGGGCGCGAGCGGGAGCGCGCGCTCGGCGAGCGCGCACCAGTCCGCGTCGCGACCCAGGTTCGCATAGAGCTGCAGCAGCGAGCGCATGCGCTCGAGCTGCGTAGAGCGCGACGCGCCGGGGTCGGAGTCGAGCCACATGCGCAGCTCGAGCGCCGCCTCTTCGCGCAGCTCGGGATGCGAAGCGAGTAACTCGATGCGCTCGCGCTGATAGCGGGTGCGCTCCTCGGCGCTGGCCTCGGGATGGCGCGCCAGTGCGCGCAGGAGATCGACGCGCTCACTCGGCCGGCCGAGGCGCGCGAGCAGCTCGCTCTGCGCGCGCAGCCACGCGAGCTTCGGGCGCGGCTGGCTCGCGAGCGCGGTCGCGTAGCAGGCGCTCGCCTCGTTGAGCTGTCCGAGCTCGGCGAGTAACTCGCCCTCGGCGGCGGCCAGCGCGGCTTGCTCGACGCTGTCGCCTGCGAGATCCGCCAGTGCGCGCACCGCTTCGAGCCGGCCGGCGGGGCTGCCGACCTCGCGCTCGAGCGCGAGCCAGCGACTGCGCCCGTCCTGCGCGAGCGGCTGCAGCACGTGCAGCTTGCGCAGCCAAGCGAGCTCGAGCTTCGGATCGCGGGCGCGCGCGGCCGCGGCCACGGCTTCGCGCGCGGCGTCGAGGCGCTTTTCGCCGGCCTCCGCCGAGAAGCGCGCTGCAAGGATGTCGAGCAGCTCGGCGGTGTCTCCGCGCTCGTGCACGATCTCCTCGAGCGCGGCGAGCACCTCGCGGTCGAGCGGGGCCGTCCTGCGCGCGCGACAGAGAACCGCGTAGGCCTGCTCCGCCTCGCCCGCGTGCGCGAGCGCCAGCCCGAGCCGCCGCAGCTCGGCCGGCGGCAGGCCGCCGTCGAGCGCGCCCGCGGCGAGCGGCCGCAGCAGCGCGAGCTCGCGCGCTTCGTCGCCGAGCGCGCGCGCCGCGCGCAGCCCCCGCTCGCGCAAGCCCGGATCGTCGCGGAGCTCTCGCTCGACCAGGGCGAGCGCGTGCTCGGGCTGGGCGAGCGGACCTTCGTAGAGCGCGAGCAGCTCGCGCACCCAGAGCCGGCGCGCACCGGGCGACGAGACACTCGAGTGTTCGAGCGCGCGTCGGAGTCCGTCCGCGAGTGACTCGGGATCCGCGCCTTCGCGCAGCAGCGGGAGACGCAGCGCGACGAGCTCGCCGTCCTCCGCGCCGCCGGCGATCAGCTCGTCGATGACGGCCAAGCGCTCGGCCGGCGGCCGCTTCGCGGTCTCGAGCGCGCTGAGCCAGCGGCGCAGCCAGCGGGCGCGGGGGGCACCCTCGCCGGTTCGCGCGCGCTCCGCGGAGAGCTGCATCTGCCCCGCGGTGTTGCCCGCGCTCCCGAGCGCCGAGTAGAGGAGCTCGTCGAGCGCAGGGTCGTCACCGTTCGGTGTACGGGCGCCGACCAAGGTCTCGACCGCCAGGCGCGCATCGCCTGCAGCGATCTGCAGCCGTGCCAGGCGCAGGGCGAGAGCGCAGCGCTCACCGGGGCGCAGGTGACTCTCGGCGAGCCGCTCGCCGAACAGACGCCGAAGCTCGGCGCCGCGCTCGGCTCGCTCGTAGATCGCCGCCAGACGATCGAAGGCGTCGGGATCGGCGCCGTTGCGCGCGAGCAGGCGGCGCAACACCTCTTCGGCGCGCGCGGGATCGCGAACCTCCTCCGGCCCGTCGCCGACCAGGCGCGCGAGCTCGAGCCAGGTCGCGCGGCGCAGCTCGTCGGTTGGCGCGCAGGCCGCGAGTTTCTCGAGCGCTTGGATGCGACGGTCGTGCGCGCCCGCCGCGGCGCAGAGCTCCGCAACGAGTCGCAGGTCGTCGGCGCCCAGCTCGGCTTGTGACTGGGCGCGCTCGAGGTCGGCGAGCGCGCTCGCCGGGTCGCGCAGCCGCTCCGCGTGCAGCCTTGCGCGCTCGACCAGGAGCGACGCCTGCGCCGCCGCGTCTGGTGCGCTCGCGATGCTTTGCTCGAGAAACTCGAGCTGATCCGCCGGGCTGCCGTGCGTGCGCAACAGGGCGAGCAGCGCGCTGCGCACCGTCGCTGCGAGCGACGGCGACGCATCGTCGCGCGCGCGCTTGAGAGACGCGATCGCTTCAGTCACTCGCCCGTCGCGCTCCTGGAGCGCGGCGAGCCGCAGCAAGAGCTCGGTCAGCTCCGCGCCCGAGACGTGGGGCTCGCGCATCGTGAGCCAGGCCTCGAGCTCGCGGGTCTGACCGCCGGCCTCGAGCGCGCGCGCGAACAGGTGCTCGAGTCGTCCGTCGCGCGTCGGGTCCGCGAACTCGCGCAGCACCGCGATCGCATCTTCGGCGCGCCGCAGTCCCTCGAGCAGGAGACCCGCTTGGCGGTGCGCGAGCTCGCGCCGGCGCGCGGGATCGCGCTCGCGCGACAAGCGCCGCGCCAGCACGTCGCACAGCTCCTCGATGCGATCCTGCTCGGCGAGCAAGCTCTCGAGCAGGTCGCCCGCCGCCGACGAGTCGGGCTCGCGTTCGAACGCGGGCTGAAGGACCGAGGAGGCCTGCACGAGATCGCCGAGCTCCGCGAGCGTCCGCGCGAGCTCGAGTGCGAGCGCGAGCGGCGCGCGCTCGCCCGAGGCGTCCAACTGCGCGCGCAGCTCCTGCGCGAGCTCCGGCAGCTGGTTCCCGCGCCGGTACAGCTCGATGAGTCGCGCGCGCAGCGCCTCGCTGGCGGGCGCGCTCGTGCGCGCCGCGCGATACCAGCGCTCGACCTCGTCGCGCGCCTCCGGCTCCGGCCGCGCGAGCGCGAGCTCGGCCAAGCGCACGCAGACGAGCGCGTGGGACTCGGGCGCGCGGCCCTGCAGGAGTGACTCGAGTGACTCGAGCGCGCGCGCCTCCGCGCCGAAGTCGCCGTCCCCGCGCGCGAGCTCCGCGAGCAGGCCGAGCGCCTCGGGCGCGGGCGAGAGCTCGAGCCAGCGCTCGGCCGCGCTGCGCGCGCGCGCCGTGTCGCCCAACGCGTGCGCCGCTTGCGCGATGTCGCCGAGCAGGAGCGCCGCGCGCTCGGGCGGCGGCTCGAGCGCGAGCTCCCGCTCCGAGACTTCGAGCAGCGCGAGGGGCTCGCGCGTCGTGGCGGCGAGCTCGCGCATCCCGGCCAGCGCCGAAGCGCAGGCCGGGTCGGTCTCCAGCGCCTGTGAGTACGCGGCGTGCGCGTCGGAGGGCGAGTCACCGTGCTCGAGGTGAAGCTGCGCCAACTCACACAGCAGGGCAGCGCGACCGCGGCCGGGCGGCGCGGCAGCGGCGAGACTCTCGAGCAATCCGCCCAGCTCGGCGGAGCGACCCGTGCTGCGCAGCAGGTCGCGGAGCTGCGCGGCCGCGGCGACGTGAGCGGGGAACTGGTCCAGCGCGCGGCGATACGCGGCCTCGGCGTTCGCGGTGTGGCCGAGCGCCTGCACGTGCAAGTCACCGAGCTCGACGATCAGGTCCGAGGCGTCTTCGTTGCTCTCGGCTGCGGCGATGCGGCGCTCGAGCACCTCGGCGCGCTCCGCGTGTCTGCCCAGCCGCGCGAGACAGCGGTCGAGGACGGCCAGCGCCTCGCCGTCGTAGGGGTCGCTGGCGAGCAGGCGCTCGAGGTGCCGGATCGCGCGCTCCGACTCACCCTCGCGCTCGCACAGGACCGCGAGCTCGAGCAGGCGCACGGTCGCCGCGCCCTCGATGTTCGCGAGCTTCTCGAGTGAGTCGAGCACGCCCTTCGTCGAGCCGGCGCGCCGGTGGATGCGGTGGCGCAGCTTCTGCACCGCTGCATCGTCGGAGGCGATCTCGTCGGCGCGCTCTGCCCAGTAGACGGCGGCGCTGACGTTCTGCGCCTCGTCCATCTGCAGCGCGGCCGCGCCCATCGCGAGCGCGACGCGCTCGACGGGATCGTGAATCAGCTTCCAGAGCGCGCGCTGTAACTCGTCGACGCGCGCGTGTTGACCGGCCGAGCGCTCGAGCTCGATCAGTCTCTCGATGGGACCGCGGCGCTCGGGGTGCGCGCGCACGACTTCGCCGAGCAGCGCCTTCTTGCGCTCGACTTCCGTCGACGGCAAGAGCCGGGCCATGCGCTCGAGAACGTCCGCGCGGTGATTGCCCGAGAGCGCGGGTAGGCGGCCCTCGTGGAGCGCGAGCGCGCGCTCGCGGTCACCGGCGTCCTCGGCGAGCAGCGCAGCGCCCTGCACGGCGGGGTCACACTTCGGATCGAGCGCGAGCGCGGCGTCGAAGCGCCGCAGCGCTTCCTCTTTGTCACCCAGGCCGCGCCAGAGCTGGCCGATCTCGGCCAAGAGCTGCGCGCGCGCACTCGGCTCGAGCGGCAGCGCTTCCTCGGCTTCGGCGAGCTGCAGCGCCGAAGTCACATCGCCCGCTGCCGCGACCATCCTGCGCAGGGACGCGAGCGCGACCGCGTTCTTCGGCTGCATGCGCAGCAGCTCTTCGTAGCGCGCGCGCGCCTGCGGAATGTCGCCGATGCGCTCGCCGTAGACTCCCGCGACTTTGCCCAGGACCTCCGCTCGCTCGGCGCCGGTCGCGGGCAACACCGAAAGGCGACAGTCGTAGACGTTCGCGAGCTCGGTCCACGCGCCAGCGAGATACAGATGCTCCTCGAGCGTGCGGAACGCGCGTGCGTCGGTCGGGTTGGTCGCGAAGCCCTGCAGCAACCTCTGAATTCGTTCGGCCTGTTCCGGCGAAGTGCCGCCGGGGCGTGTGCGCGGGCGCGACTGCATCTCGGCTCTTTCGGAAAGCCGGGGGAGCGCCTTGACCGTGATTCGCCTCAAACCGGCGATTTTTCATGGGCTTACGGCGAAGCCATGCGCGCGGAAAGCTTGAAACGAAAAAGCCGCGTGCGTTAGCGTTGGGGCCGCTTGGAACCTGCGAGCAAACCGACGCGCGCTTCGCCCGAGGCGCGCGCGCAGATCGCGACCGAAGAACGCCGGCGGCGCCGGCGGGATTGGCGTCTCGCGGCGCTCGCGCTCGCGGTTCTGGCGCTGCTGCTGTCGGTCGAGCGGGAGGTGCTGACTCGGGCGCACTCGCTGCCGCTCGCGAGCGACACCCTGCTCTTGGCGCTCCTGAACGCGAGTGTCGTGCTGATCGGCGTCCTCGTCTTCCTGCTCTCGCGCAACGTGGTGAAGCTGATCGTCGACCGGCGCGCCGGGCGCTTCGGGTCCAAGCTGAACACGCGCTTCGTGACTTCCTTCGTGTTCGCGACGGCGCTGTCGTCCACCGCGCTGTTCGTGCTCTCCGCGCTGCTCGTGTCGCGCGCCGTCAGCGTGTGGTTCGAGCTCGAGCTCTCCGACAGTCTCGGCCAGTCGATCGAGGTCGCCGACGCGTACTACAACGAGGCCGAGGAGACGTCGCTGTTCTTCGCGCGGCGCATCGCGGCGCAGCTCGAGCAGAAGAACCTGCTGCGCGAGGGCGCGCTCGACGGCCTGCAGAAGTTCGTGTCGGAGAAGCAGGCCGAGTACGACCTGGGCGTCGTCGAAGTGTTCAACCGCCAGCTCGAGGAGCTGGCGACGGCGACTCACCCGGAGGTGGCGGTGGTCGCCTTCGAGGCCCCGACCTCGGCGCTGATCCGCGCGGGGCTCGAGGGTGTCGAGCGCAGCGTGATTCAGGGCGCGGGCCCCGGCGAGCTCGTGCGCGCGGTCGTGCCGGTGCGCGGCGTGACCGCGGGGCGCGAGATCGTCGGCGTCGTCGTCGTGAATCGCTTCCTGCCGCGCAGCATCAGCACGCGGGTCGAGGGAATCCGCGCGGCGCGCACCGCCTACGAGAGACTCCAGCCGCGCAAGGGCACGTTCGAGGGCAGCATGCTGCTGTTGCTCGCGATGATCACGCTCTCGAGCGTGTTGTTCTCGTCGTGGATCGGCTTCCGGCTCGCCAAGCAAGTCACCGAGCCGATTGCGCGCCTGGCCGGCGCGACCGCCGAGGTCGCCGCGGGGAATCTCGACGTGCGCGTGGAGCGGGGAGGGCACGACGAGATCTCGGCGCTCGTCGACGGGTTCAACCGCATGGCCACCGATCTGGCGCGAAACCGCGCGGACCTCGAGGCGCGGCGCGCGCAGATGGAGATCATCCTGCGCGCCGTCGGCGCGGGCGTGCTCTCGCTCGACGCGGACTTCGCCGTTCGCACGATCAACCCGCCCGCACTGCGCCTGCTCGGCATCACGCCGGGTGACTGGGTCGGGAAGAAGATCGGCGAGCTGCTCACGGGTCCCGCGCTCGACGCGCTCTCCGCGCTCCTACATCGATTGGCGTCGGGTCCGCAGGAGACGCTGCGCCGCCAGATGCCGATCGCGGTCGCGGGCGAGGTGCGCACGCTCAACTGGACCGCGTCGCGCATGCACGACGCGAGCGGAGCCGCGGCTGGCTTCGTGGTCGTCGTCGACGACGTCACCGAGATCATGCGCGTGCAGCGCATGGCGGCCTGGCGCGAGATGGCGCGGCGCATCGCGCACGAGATCAAGAATCCGCTCACCCCGATTCAGTTATCCGCGCAGCGCTTGCGCCGAAAACTCGCGGGCAAGATCGCCGATCCGGAGTCGGCGGCGCTCTTGCGCGAGAGCACCGACGCGATCACCGCCGAGGTCGAGGCGATGAAGCATCTGCTCGCCGAGTTCTCGAGCTTCGCGCGCCTGCCCGCGACAGACCCCGCGCCCACGGACTTGAACAAGCTGGTCGCCGAAGTCGTGGAGCTCTACCGCGGCAACTCGACGATCGAGTTCACCACTGCGCTCGACCCCGCCGTGCCGATGCTGGATCTCGACCGCCAGCAGATTCGGCGCGTAATCCTGAACCTGTGTGACAACGCCGTGGCCGCGATCGACGAGGCGGGGCCGGGCCCGCGGAAGGTGAGTGTCTCGACGCGCCTCGACGCCGCGGTCGGCACCATACACTTGCAAGTGGCGGACACCGGCAGCGGCATCCGGCCCGAGGATCGCGCGCGCCTGTTCGAGGCGGGCTTCTCCACCAAACGCGCCGGCTCCGGGCTCGGCCTCGCGATCGTCTCGCGCATCGTGTCCGATCACTCCGGCTACGTGCGCGTCGCGGCGAACCGCCCGCGGGGTAGCCGCTTCATCGTCGAGCTTCCCGTCCGCACCGAGGCGCCGTGGCCACGATCCTGATCGTCGACGACGAGGAGAGCGTGCGCCGCTCGATCGCCGACGTGCTTGCGGACGAAGGACACCGAGCGGTGTTGGCCGCCGGCGCCGACGAAGCCGACCGCGAGATCAGCGCGTCGACCCCGGACCTCGTGCTGCTCGACGTGGCCATGCCCGGGCGCGACGGACTCGAGTTGCTCGAGTCACTGCGCACCTCTCACCCGCACCTTCCGGTGGTGATGATGTCGGGCCACGGCACGATCGAGACCGCGGTGCGCGCCACGAAGCTGGGCGCGTACGACTTCCTCGAGAAGCCGCTGTCCTACGACAAGCTGCTCCTGCGCATCGACCACGGCCTCGAGCGCGCGCGCCTCGCGCAGGAGAACCGCGAGCTGCGCGAAGCGCTGCTCGGCGAGAGCGAGATCATCGGCGAGGCTCCGGTGATGCTGAAGCTGAAGGAGCAGATCGAGATCGCCGCGCCCACCGACGGCTGGGTGCTAATCACAGGCGAGAACGGCACCGGCAAGGAGCTCGTCGCGCGCTGGGTGCACCTGCGCTCGAAGCGCGCCGGCGGACCGTTCGTCGCGGTGAACTGCGCGGCGATTCCAGAGGAGCTGATCGAGAGCGAGCTCTTCGGTCACGAGAAAGGTGCGTTCACCGGCGCGATCCAGAAGAAGCGCGGCCGCTTCGAGATGGCGAACGGCGGCACGATCTTCCTCGACGAGATCGGCGACATGAGCCTGATGACTCAGGCCAAGATCCTGCGCATCTTGCAGGAGCACCGCTTCGAACGGGTCGGCGGCACCGAGACGATCGAGGTGAACGTGCGCGTGATCGCGGCGACGAACAAGGACCTGCAGGCCGAGATGTCGCAGGGCCGCTTCCGCGAGGATCTCTTCTACCGACTGAACGTGATTCCGTTTCACGTGCCCGCGCTGCGCGAGCGGCGCGACGATATTCCGAGGCTCGCGGAGCGCTTCCTCGCGCAGTACGCCGCCGACGCCGGGCGGCCGCCGAAGCAGATTTCCGCGAAGGCGTTCGCGAAGCTGCAGGAGTACCCGTGGCCCGGGAACGTGCGCGAGCTGCAGAACTTGGTCGAGCGACTCGTGCTGATGACGCCCGGTGAGACGATCGACGTCGGTGATCTCCCGCCGCAAGTGACTGCGCCCGATCGCGAGCGCTTTCTGCGCGCCGGCGCGAACGAGGACACACTCGCCGCGGCGCGCGCCGCCTTCGAGCGCGAGTGGCTGCTCGAGAAGCTCGGAAACTTCGGCTGGAACATCTCGCGCACCGCCGAGGCCGTCGGTCTGGCGCGCGAGAGTCTCTCGCGCAAGCTCAAGAGTCTGCGCATCGACGTCGACGTGGAGCGCGCGCGCGATGCGGATTGAGCTGCGCGAGGCGCGTGCCGACGACGCCGCGGCGATCGCGCGACTCGCGCACGCGGCGCTGCCGGAGGCGTGGTCGGCGGCGTCGTTCCGCGCGGCGCTCGAGCGGCCGCTGGTGAGCGGCGTGGTCGCGGCTCGCGGCGAGGACGTCGTCGGGTTCGCGCTCGCCGCGCGCGCGGAAGAGGATGCCGAGCTGCTCAGCGTCGCGGTCGCCGAGGGCCTGCGCGGCGTGGGCTTCGGGCGGCGCATGCTCGAGTCACTCCTCGCGCGGCTGCGCGGCGAGGGCGCACTGCGCGTGCACCTCGAGGTGCGCGGCTCGAACCAGGCTGCACTCGCGCTCTACAAGTCACTCGGCTTCCAGACCTCGCGCCGCCGCGCGCGCTACTACCGCGACGGCGAGGACGCGCTCGAGCTCGGGGTCTCCCTTTGAGGTACGCGCGCGGCGTCGTCGCGGCCGCGGACGCGACGCGCGTGCTCGTCGAGGTTCCCGACTGGCCGGGGCATCGTCCCGGCCAGTTCGCGATGCTCGGGCTGGATCCCGAGCGGAATCACCGCGATCCGCTCCTGCCGCGGCCCATGGCCATCTACCGCGTGTTCGAGGGAAAGCTCGAGTTTCGCTTCAAGGTCGTCGGGCGCGGCACGCGCCTCTTGTCGGGGCTGCCGCGCGGCGCGGCGCTCTCCGTGCTCGGGCCGCTGGGCAACGGCTTCCCGAGCCCGCGGCCGAGTGACTGGTTGGTCGGCGGTGGCACGGGCATCGCGTCGCTGTACGAGCTGGCGCGAGACGCGCACCGGGGCGTGCGCGTGCGACTCGGCGGCCGCTCGCGCGCGGACATCCTGGGGCTCGAGGACTTCGAGAAGCTCGAGTGCGATCTCGCGGTCGCGACCGACGACGGCTCGCACGGAGCGCGCGGCCTCGTGACCGAGTTGCTGGCGCCGTCCGCGGGCGAGACCGTCTTCGCGTGTGGGCCGGACGGCATGATGCGCCGCGCACACGAGCTGGCGCGCGCGGCGGGGGCACACTGTTGGGTGTCACTCGAGAACAACATGGCCTGCGGCTACGGCGTCTGCCTCGGCTGCGCGGTGCGCACGACGGCCGGCTTCCGCTACGTGTGCACGCACGGGCCGGTGTTCGCGTCCGACGCGCTCGGCTGGGAGGCCGCGCGATGACCGAGCCCGTCGACCTCGCGACGACGCTGGCCGGTGTCTCGCTGCGCAACCCGGTGCTGCTCGCGAGCGGAACCTGCGGGTACGGCGCCGAGCTCGCCCCGTTCGTCGATCTCGCCGAGCTCGGCGGGATCGTCGCGAAGTCACTCACGTTGGAGCCGAGATCCGGCAACTTTCCGCCGCGCATCGCCGAGGCTCCCGCGGGGATGCTGAACGCGATCAGCCTCGAGAACGTCGGCGTCGAGGCGTTCCTGCGCGACAAGCTGCCGGCGCTGCCGCCCGGGGTGACGGTGATCTCGAGCGTGTTCGAGACGGAGATCGAACGCTACGCCGAAGTGTGTAAGCGCCTCGACGGCGAGAAGCGCGTCGCGGCGCTCGAGCTGAACGCGAGCTGCCCGCACGTGAAGAGCGGCGGCATCGAGTTCGGGCAGGACCCGAAGGTGCTCGCCTCGCTGGTGCGCGCGACGCGCGCAGTCACGACGAAGCCGCTGTTCGTGAAGCTCTCGCCGAACGTCACTTCGATCGCGGAGATGGCGCGCGTCTGCGAAGGCGAGGGCGCCGACGGTCTCGCGCTCGTGAACGCGGTGCAGGGCATGCTCGTCGACGTGCACCGGCGCCGGCCGATGTTGCGCAACGGGCTCGGCGGCCTATCGGGCCCGGCCATCTTCCCGATCGCGCTGCGCATGGTGTATCAGGCCGCGCGCGCCGTGCGGATCCCCATCTGCGGAATCGGCGGGATCGCGAGCGGCGAGGACGCGGTCGCGTTCCTGCTGTGCGGCGCGAGCGCCGTTCAGGTCGGGACGATCGGCTACACGAATCCGCGCGCCGGAATCGAAGTCCGCGACGGCATCGCGGCCTACTGTCGCGCCCAAGGCGTGACGAAAGTCCGCGAGCTGATCGGCGCGCTCCGCTCGTGGGAGCCCTGACTGGCGGTCGCGCAGGGCAGGCGACGCGCGCTCCGAGGCCTGATTCTTCAGGGGAATCAAGCTTCTACGTTGCTCGGTACGGGCCCTTTTGATATCTCTCCCTCGCACTTCTGCACCGGGACCTCCGGAGAAGGTGGGCGGCGCGTCCGCCTTTTTTTATCGCCTGATGACAATGACACGACCATGACCGCTCGATCGCGACTCAAGCGAAGGATTCATGCTGCGAGTGAACACTGCGATGTACAGAGACATTCCCGAGAAGCTGCTGCGGGTGGTGGAGCCCGTCGTGCGCGCGCACGGGCTCGAGCTCGTCGACGCGGCGCTCGGCCGGGGTCCCACGCGCTCGCTGCTTCGCGTGATCGTCGACACGCCGCAGGGTGACGGGCGGGTCAAGGTCGATGAGTGCGCCGCAGTGTCTCGCGAGCTCGGTCACGGGCTCGACGTTCAAGAGCTGATCGCCGGCGCGTACACGCTCGAAGTCACTTCGCCCGGCGTCGATCGCACGCTCGCGCGCGAGATCGATTTCGAGCGCGCCGTCGGTCGCAAGGTTGCGCTCGAGACACGCGCCCCGCAGAACGGCCGCCGACACTTCAAGGGCGAGCTCGTCGGCTTCGACGGGCTCGCCGCGACGGTGCGCTGCGACAGCGGCGACGTGCGCATCGACTTCGCCGCCATCGAGCGAGCGAAGGCCTTCCATCCCTTCGACACCCCGCAGAAGCCCAAGAGGTGACCCGTGGACGTGGACCTGAACCGCATCATCGATCAGGTGGTGAAGGACAAGAACATCAAGCGCGAGGTCGTGATCGACACGCTCGAGAAGGCGATGCTCACCGCCGCTCGCCGCAAGTTCGGTCCCGAGCGCGAGATCGAAGCGCAGTTCAACCAGGAGTCGGGTGAGGTCGAGCTCTTCGAGTTCAAGACCGTCGTCGCCGGTGCGCCCGCGAGCGACGCGCAGATCTCACTCGAGGACGCGCACCGCCACGATCCCGACGCCGAAGTCGAAGACCAGATCGGCATCAAGCTCGACACCGCCGAGTTCGGACGCATCGCCGCGCAGACCGCAAAGCAAGTCATCATCCAGGAAGTTCGCGGCGCCGAGCGGCAGAACATCTACGACGAGTACAAGGACCGGAAGGGCGAGATCGTTCACGGCATCGTGCGCCGCATCGAGAAGGGCAACCTGATCGTCGACCTCGGCCGCGCCGAGGCGATCCTGCCGCGCAAGGAACAGGTGCCGCGCGAGATGTTCCGGGTGAACGAGCGCGTGCGCGCCTACGTGCAGGACGTGCTGAAGGAGTCGAAGGGCCCGCAGATCATCCTGTCTCGCGCCTGCACCGAGTTCCTGATCAAGCTCTTCGAGCAGGAAGTGCCCGAGATCTACGAAGGCATCGTGCGCATCGAGGCCGCCGCGCGCGAGCCGGGCGCGCGCTCGAAGATCGCCGTGGTCTCGAAAGACTCCGACGTCGATCCGGTCGGCGCGTGCGTCGGCATGCGCGGCAGCCGCGTGCAGGCGGTGGTGCAGGAGCTGCGCGGCGAGAAGATCGACATCGTGCCGTGGAGCGGTGACCCGGTGAGGTACGTCGTGGCGGCGCTCGCGCCGGCGCAAGTCGTGCGCATCATGGTCGACGACGAGAAGCGCTCGATGGACGTGATCGTGCCCGACGACCAGCTGTCGCTCGCGATCGGGAAGAAGGGCCAGAACGTCCGGCTCGCCGTGCAACTCACTCGCTGGAAGATCGACATCAAGAGCGAGACCTACATGCGCGCGGTGCAGGCCGAGCTCGCGCTCGCACTCTCCGCCGTCGAGGGCGCGGGTGACTACGAGGCGAAGATCCTGCTCGACCACGGCGTCGCGAGCCTCGACGAGCTGGCCGACGCCGAGATGGAGCTGCTCCTCGGGATTCCGGGAATCACTGAGTCGGGCGCGCAGAGCGTGAAGGCGCGCGCGCGCGAGCTCGCGATCGAGAAGGCGAAGCGCGCGCGCGAAGCGGCGGCCGCCGCAGCCGAGGCACCGCCCGGCGGCGCAGGCGGAACGACGGGCGCGTGACTCGCGCGCTCGGCGGGGCTGGCTGAAGAGAGAAAGGCGCAATCTGGATGGCCACGAAGGGAATGAGAGCGTACAGCCTCGCGACCGAGCTCGGGCTCGGGCGCGAGGAGCTCATCAAGAAGGCTGCGGAGATCGGCATCGAGATCCGCAACCCGATGGCCAGCCTCGACGAGGAAGTGGTCGCCACGATTCGACGGCGCCTCTCGGCCACGCCCGCCGCAGACACGGTTCAGAAGCGGGTCGGCAGCTCGGTGATTCGGCGCCGCAAGCGCAAGACGGATGGCGAGGGCGAGGAGGCGCGGGACGCCGGCGAAGAGATCGGCGCGGTCGAGGGCGCAGAGATCGCGGCCGCCGTCGAGCCGGAGCTCGGCGAAGCGCCGGGGCTCGCCGCGTCGGCTCCGAGCTCAGCCGCCGCGAGCGAGAGCCCGCGCGCATCCGAGCAACGCGTCATCGCGCCGCTCGACCGACCGGCGCGCATCGTCGAGGATCCCTTGGCCGCGGCCCAAGCGCCCGCGGCCGCGCCGGTCGAGCAGCCCGCCGTCGCCGCGCGGCCGGTGCTTCCGGCGCCGGCGGAGGCCGACGAGCGCGAGGGCGGTGAGGCCCCGCCGCGGAAGGCGCCGCGCAGTCGCCCGGTCCGCGCCGACCTCACGCTGCGCGAGCAGGAGACCATCGCGCGCATGATGCGCGGCGGGAACGTGCAGGCGCAGCTCGAGCGCCGGCGCATGATCGTCGAGCAGCAATCGCGCGCGCAGTCACAGCGTCGGCGAGTGACTCCGGCGCCTCGCAAGCTCGCGCCACCGAACCCGAGCAAGGTGAAGCGCACCGTGAAGCTCGGCGCGGAGATCAGCTTCGCCGATCTGTCGAGTCAGACGGGCGCCAAAGTCCGCGACCTGATCCGGCGCGCGCGGGCGATCGAAGCGGAGCTGCCGAGCGAGGAGTATCTCGGCGGCGACATCGCGGCGCTGGTCGCGGAGGAGCTGGGCTTCTCGGTGCAGCGGGTCGAGTCGGAGATCGAGCGCAAGATCGCCGCGACGCGCGGCCCCGTGGCCGATGCGGACCTCGAGCCGCGGCCGCCGGTCGTCACCATCATGGGCCACGTCGACCACGGCAAGACGTCACTGCTTGACTACATCCGCAAGGCGAACGTCGTCGCGGGCGAAGCGGGTGGCATCACGCAACACATCGGCGCGTACCAAGCGCGCGCCTCGGACGGCAGCCTCGTGACTTTCATCGACACGCCGGGCCACGCCGCGTTCTCGCAGATGCGCGCGCGCGGTGCGCAGCTCACCGATCTGGTCGTGCTCGTCGTCGCGGCCGACGACGGCGTGATGCCGCAGACGGTCGAGGCGATCAGTCACGCGCGCGCCGCGAACGTCCCGATCCTGGTGGCCGTGAACAAGATCGACAAGGGCGACGCCAACCCGCAGCGTGTGCGCCAGGCGCTGCTCGAGCATCAGCTCGTCGCCGAGGACTTCGGCGGCGAGACGATTTTCGTCGACGTCTCCGCGACCAAGGGCACGGGTGTCGACAAGCTGCTCGAGATGCTGGCCCTGCAGAGCGAGGTGCTCGAGCTGCGCGCGCGCAAGACGGGTCCCGCGCGCGGCGCGGTGATCGAGGCGGAACTCGATCGCGGCCGCGGCCCGCTCGCGACCGTGCTCGTGCGCGAAGGGACGCTCAACCCGGGAGACGCCGTCGTCGCC
>Ga0326731_1000082_pt1 | contig 22775 bp, 20 predicted proteins | sample MHFSIPfraction_FD_207645 | JGI IMG/M metagenome (GOLD analysis project Ga0326731, IMG submission 207645) | Lab enriched peat soil microbial communities from Michigan Hollow, Ithaca, NY, United States - MHF9FY SIP fraction | ecosystem: Environmental > Terrestrial > Soil > Wetlands > Peat | place...
CGCGGAGTGACTCGCTTCACCGCCGACACGCTGGCCGGCAATCGGGCGATGCTGCGCGTGTTCGCGGACGCGGGCTTCGAGCTCGACCGCGACGCGGAGGCGGGGGTCGTTCACGTGCGCTTCCGGATCGGCGTGACCCGACGCGGGGCGCTCGCGCACGAGCTGCGAGAACACCGAGCCGAGGCGCGCTCCATCGCGCGCATCCTCGCGCCGAGGAGCCTGTTGCTCGTCGGCGAGCTCGCGTTCGATCCGGCGCGCCTGGCCCGTTTCGCCGGTCGGCTCTACACCGACCTGCGTGCGGCGCCGGACGACGTCGACCTCGTGTTGTACGGGGGCGGCGCGGCCGAGCTCCCGCCGCTCGTCGCGTCGCTCGCCGCGGCCGGCGCGCACGCGCTGCTCGTCGGCACCCTGCGCGACGAGCCGCAGGGGGCGGAGCTCGCGGCGTTCGACCGCGAGCTCCGCATCGCCGTCCGCCACAACGGGATGCGCCTCGTCGGACCGACATCGGGAGGTGTCGTCAACACCGATCCCGCGGTCTCGCTCTTCGCCGCGGCGCTCGGAGGCTCGCCCGCGCGAGGCTGCGTCGGCCTCGCGTGTGACTCGGCCCTCGCGGGCGGCGACGTCCTGGCCGATGCGGTCTCTGCCGGCGTCGGGCTCTCGAGCTACCTCTCACTCGGCCGGCGCGCCGACGTGTCGCTGAACGACCTGCTGCAGTGCTGGGCGGACGACGCGGCGACGCGCGCGATCGCGCTTTGCGTGGGTGGCGTCGGCAACCCCGACAAGTTCCAACGCATCGCCGCGCGAGTCACTGCGGCCAAGCCGATCCTCGCGCTCGCGAGCGGCGACCCCGACCGGGATGCGCTCTTCGCGCGCGCGGGCGTCGCGCTCGCGGGCACGCCTCGCGAGCTGCTACAGCGCGCCGCAGCATGCGCGCCCTGAGCCGGAGTCAGGTCTCCTTGCGGATCAGCTCGGCGACCGCGCCGAGATTCTTCGCGAGCGCGAGAATCACGTCGTCCAGCGAGACCACCCCGATGACCGTCCGTTTGTCGTCGATGATCGGCACGCGGCGAACCGCGAGATCGCTCATCAGCTGAAGCGCCGCGACGAGATCGCAGGAATCCGCGACGAAAATGGGGCGCTCCGTCATCACTTCGCCGACGCTGATCTTCTCCGGTCTCTTGCCCTCCGCGACCACGCGCAGGACCAAGTCGCGATCCGTCAGCATCCCCAGCGGCCGGCCTTGTTCGGCGATGACCACCGAGCCGACACGGGCATCGCGCATCAGGCACGCGGCCTCGGCGCAGGTCGCGCTCGGCGGTAGTGTCTCGGGCTTGCGGCGAATCAGCGCCCCCACGTTCATGACTTCCTCACTTGGGCGCCGACGGCGCGACCTGTTGGATCGACTTGAGATAGGTGACGAGTGACTCGACTTTGTCGCGGATCTCGGTCTCGTGTTGAGGACCGGCGCGCTCGCGCGAGAACACGTCGCCCCAGAGCGGCATGTTCGCCGGGCCGTGCGCGCGGACGCGGCGCCGGCCGTCGATGACCTCGCGCAGCTCCACCTCGGGGAAGACGCCGCCGCGGCGCAAGGCGATCGTCGTCAGGTCCGCGGGCGCGACCTTCAGCTCCCCGGCCAGCTCTCCGTCGCCACGGCCGCGTATGCCGTGACAGACCATGCAGTGCTCCTCGTACAGGTTGTGGCCCTTCTGGGCTTCGACCGACTCCTCGGCGCTCGCTCCGGCCGCCGGCAGGATCCCCAGCGCCAGCGCCAGCCCCATGACACCAGACAGTGTCGCGCTCCGTCCCATCACCACGCTCTCCTTTCAGAGTGCTGTCGCAGTGCAACGCACGTGCCGGGCACGAGCGCCGAGGCGCTGGCGACGCGTGGCGTCGCGCCGCACGAGCGCGTGGGACGAGGCGAGAGGTCACACGCGCAGTCGAACCGCGGTGAGCTTGTATTCGGGGCAGTGAGAGTCCGGATCGTGCCACGGCCCCGTCACCCGATTGGTATGTGTCTCCGGAAAGTGGAACGAGAGGAAGAGCGTGCCCGGCGACACGCGTTTCGTCCGCATTGCGCTCGCGCGGCAGCTCCCCCAGCGACTCTCGATCTCGACGGCGGCTCCGTCGCGAATCCCCTCTCGATCCGCGTCGTCGGGATGGATCTCGAGCCGATCGCAGGGCGCGAGCGCGAGGCTCGCCGTGCGGCGCGTCATTGTCCCGACGTTGTAGTGCTGGAGGACTCGCCCGGTGACGAGTGAGTACGGGAAGCCCGCGATGTCGCTCTCGGGACTGCGGACGAAGTCGGCGTGACCCAGAAGCGCGCGGCCGCGCGCAAAGCCGCGTTCGTGGAGCCGCGGGGTGCCCGGATGAGCCGCGTCGGGGCAGGGCCACTGCAAGCCCCCGGACTCCAGCCTTCCGTAGGAGACTCCGCCGAACAAGCGCGGTGCGGCGCGGGCGATCTCGTCCATGATTCGATCTGGCGTCGCATAGTCCCAGTCACAGCCGAGCGCGTTCGCGACGTCGCGAATCACCTGCCAGTCCGCTCGCGCCTCGCCGGGCGGCGCGGCGGCTGCGCGCACGCGCTGGATGCGGCGCTCGGCGTTCGTGAAGGTGCCGTCCTGCTCGAGCCAGCCCGCGGCCGGCAGCACGAGATGCGCGAAGGCGCTCGTCTCGGTCGGGAAGATCTCCTGAACGACGAGAAACTCGAGCCTCGCGAGGGCCTCGCGGACGCGCTGTTGGTCGGGATCGCTCTGGGCAAGGTCCTCGCCCTGGATCCAGAGCGCGCGCAGCGAGCCGCCGCGCGCTTCCTCGAGCATCTCGGGGATCGTCCGGCCCCGCGTCGCCGGCGGCACGCTGCCCCAGAGAGCGGCGAAGTGACTGCGTGTCTGCGGGTCGTCGAGCGTCTGGTACCCGGGAAACGAGTCCGGCGCGCCGCCCATGTCGGCATTCCCCTGGACGTTGTTCTGGCCGCGCAGCGGGAGCAGACCCGCCCCGGGACGCCCGATGCTGCCGCTGAGCAGCGCGAGGTTGCAGAGCGCGCGAACCGATGCGGTGCCCTGCGTGAGCTCCGAGGTGCCCAGACCCGACACGAACAGCGTCGGCCCCGCGTCCGCGATCAGCTGCGCCGCGGCGCGAAGCGCGCCGACCGAGACACTCGAGACCCGACTCGCGCTCTCGAGCGGCGCCGGCAGGACATGTCTCTCGAGTGACTCGAGGCCCTCGGTCCGGCTCGCGAGATACTCGCGGTCGGCTGCGCCGGTCGAAAGCAAGAGGCCGCACAGCGCGTTCAATACGGCGACGTTGGTTCCGGGGCGCAGCGGCAGGAAGACGTCGGCGAGCTCGGCCAGATCGATCCGGCGCGGATCGATCACCAGCAGGCGGGCGCCGCGCCGCACCGCTTGCACGATGCGCGCGCCCAGGACCGGGTGGGCCTCCGACGGGTTCGCGCCCACGACGGCGATGAGCCGGGCGCGCTCGACGTCGTCGTAGCAGGCCGTGGCGGCGCCGACGCCGAGCGCGTCGTGCAGCGCGCGGGCCGTCGACGCGTGACAGACGCGCGCGCAGCAGTCGACGTTGTTCGTGCCGATGCGCGCGCGAAAGAGCTTCTGCAGGAGGTACGCGGCCTCGTTCGTCGAGCGCGACGAGCTGAGCGCGGCGAGTGAGTCGGGGCCGTGCTCGGCGCGAATCGCCTCGAGGCGGCGCGCCGCGATCGCGACCGCCTCCGGCCACGAGACCGGCTCCAGGCGGCCGCCGATGCGCGCGAGTGGGCGAGTGAGTCGCTCCGGTGACTCGCGCCAGCCGTGCGCATAGCGCCCCTTCGCGCACAGGTGACCCGCGTTCACCGCGGCGTCCGGAACGCCGCGGATTCGGAGGACCGTGCGGGTGTCCGACTCGATCTCCACCTGGCAGCCGACGCCGCAGTAGCCGCAGGTCGAGCGGGTCGTGCGCGTCGCTGCGAGCGCGGTCTCGCGGTCGACGTCCGAGAGCGCGCCCGTCGGGCAGACCTCGACGCACGCGCCGCACGAGGTGCAGGGGCTCGTCTCGAAGCGCTCGTCGGTCCCGAACACCAGGCGCGTATCTGCGCCGCGCTCGGCGACCGCGTAGACGTCCGCTCCCTGAACGTCCTGACAGACGTGGAGGCAGCGGCGACAGGTGATGCACAGCGCGGGCGAGAAACGCAGATACGGGTGACTCGTGTCGGTCGTCCCGGCGGGCGGGTTCGAGCCGGCGAGCTCGCGAACCGCGGCGCGCAGCCGCTCGAGTGACTCGCTCGACGTGCGCACGCGCATGCCGTGGCCGAGCGGCGTGTGACAGGCCGCGAGCGGCCGCGCCGCGCCCTGCACCTCGACCAGGCAGACGCGACAGCCGCCGTCGGGCGCGTGACCCGGGAGGTGGCACACGGTCTCGATGTCGATCCCGAGTCGCCGAGCCGCGGACAGAATCGTCTCGTCCGGCAAGGGCTCGACCACGCGCCCGTCGATCTCCGCGCTCGCGCCGCTCATCATCTCACCCCGCCGGAAGCCCGAGCGCGAGCAGCTTCCGGATCGGACCGGGGATGCTCTGTCCGAAGGGACACAGACTCGCGGCCGAGATCACGTCGAGTAACTCGAGCGTGCGTTCGCGGGCGCCCGAGCGCGCGAGCTGGAGCGCGCGCCGTGAGCCGAGCCGGCACGGCACGCACTTGCCGCACGACTCCTCCGCCATGAACTCGAGCCAGCCGAGCGCGAGCGCATGGAAGTCGGTGCCCTCCGGCAACGCGACCAGCCCGCCGTGCCCGAGCTCGACGCTGCGCGCGCGCATCGCGTCCCAGCAGATCGGCGCGTCCCACTCCCCGCGCGTGAGCACGGAGCCCATCGCACCGCCGAGCGCCACCGCGAGCGGAAGCCTCATGCCCGCGGCGTCCCGGATCACCTCGCCGAGCGACGTCCCGAACTCGACCTCGACGATGCCGGTCCGCGCGAAGCCGGCGTTAAGACTCATTGCCTTCGTACCGGGCGACGCGGGCGTGCCGAGAGCGCGGTGGGCGTCGGGCCCCTCGCGCGCGATCCAAGCGGCAGTCACGAGTGTCTCGACGTTGTTCACGACCGTCGGGCGCCCGAACAAGCCGTGCGACGCCGGGTAGGGCGGCCGGAGTCTCACCTCGCCGCGCTTTCCCTCGAGCGCCTCGAGGAGAGCGGTCTCTTCGCCGCACACGTAGCTCCCCTCTCCGCGCGCCACGCGCACGTCGAAGTCGAAGTGACTCCCGCGAATGTCTCGGCCCAGCAGGCCGGCGCTCGTGGCCTCGGCGATCGCTCTCTCGACGCGTTGGGCGGCGCGCGGGTATTCGGAGCGCACGTACACGATTCCGTGTCGCGCTCCGATCGCGAAGCCGCACAGCGCCAGGCCCGCGAGGACGGCGTGCGGATCCGCCTCGAGCAGGACGCGATCGACGAACGAGCCCGGGTCGCCTTCGTCGCCGTTCGCGATCGCGAACTTCTCGGGACCCGGCGCCTGCGCCGCCGAGCGCCACTTCGGGCCCGTCGGGAAGGCGCCGCCACCGCAGCCGCGCTCGCCCGACGCTTCGAGCGCGCGCAGCACGCTCTCGGGTTCGCCGCGAAGCGCGCTCTCGAAGCCGAGCCAAGCCCCGGCATCGCGGGCGCGCGCGAGCTCGCTCGCGTCGCCGCGCGCGACGCGTTCAGTCACGATCGCGACGCGCGAGTGAGTGCGGATCTCTGGGAGTGAGTCGAGCTCGCGGCGCGCGATCGCGCCGTCCGCGCGCTCGAGCGCCAGCGCGCGACCGTCGGGTTCGAGTGCGACCGGTGAACGATCGCAGTGCCCGGCGCAGTAGATCCGCCGGCACGGCCCTTCACGCGCGAGTTCCGCGCGGAGCTCGGCAGCGCCGGCCAGCGCGCACGAAGTCCCCTCGCAGACGCGGAGCGCGCGGGGATCCGCATGCCGGTCGGCGAAGAACGAATCGACGGCGCGCGCTTGCGCAACCCCTCGCACTCCGCCGGAGCGGCTTGTCGGTGTCACGCCGCCGCCGGATGCAAGCGTCGCTCCATACGAGGCCCGCCGACTCAGTGGCCCCTTCCTCTCGGCCGAGGCAGAGTGACTCACCGATGAGACCGATCGCCTCGCGCACTGCGCCGAGCGAGTGCTCCGGGGGTCGCTTCTGGTACGCGCGTTGCAGCCGTCGCGCCCATGGAGTGGCCGCCCCGCCGCATCCTCGTCGGCACGGACTTCTCCGAGAGCGCCGACGCAGCGCTTCGGGCTGCCGCCGCGCTCGCCCGAAGGGTCGGCGCGCAGCTCGATCTGCTGCATGTGCTGCCGGATCGAAGTCGGCCGGTGATCGGCTACGAGCCGATCGACGCGCTGCTGTTCCCCGACGGGCCCGCGGCCCGCGACGCCGCGCTGATTCGGCTCCAGTCACTCGCGCAGCGCGCGGCGCCCGAGCGGACCCAGGTTCACGTCGTGGAAGGCGAGCCGCTCGCCGAGCTTGTCGCGATGCGCGATCGGCTCGACGTGGAGCTGGTCGCACTCGGCGCCGGCGGCTTGCGCAGCATGCGGCGCTTCATCCTCGGCAGCGTGGCCGGGAAGATGCTCGGTCACCCCGGATGCCCGCTGTTGTTGGTCGTCGAAGCGCCGGCCGCCGGCGAGTTCAAGAAGATCCTGGTCGCGCAGGAGAACCCGCGCGTCGTCTCGCCTTGGCTCGAGATCGGACTGCGACTCGCTCACGACGAGCGGGCCGAAGTCACTCTGCTGCACGTGCTTCCCCGGCGCGGCTACCTGAGCGACGCGCACCACGTCGAGCTCGAGCCGCAGCGGGCGCCGGCGCGCCTGGCCGCGCTGCTCGCGAGACTCGATCGCACCGTTCCCGCGCAGGTCGTCGTTCGGACTGGAGACCCCGGGGACGAGATCACCTCGGCGGCACGCGAGCTGGGCGTACACTTGGTGGTGTTGGGTGCCGAGCGCAACCGGATCGACGGCAGCCCCGGACCCGTGGTGAATCGCATCGCGCGCTCCGGTCCGCCCGCGTTCTTGGTCATCTGGCCGGAACGCGAAGCCTCCGAGGACTTCGAGGAGAACTGACTCGCCTCGCGCGCCAGGGCCGAGCTAGACCAGCGCAGCGACGAGCGCGCCGGCGGCGAGAGTCGCCAGCAAGATCGCGCCGCCGTAGAGCGCGAGCCGGCGCCCGCCCACCACGACCGCGAGAATCGCCTTCGCGAGCGTGTTCGACAGCGCCGCGAGAAGGATCGCACGCGCGGCCAGCGACGGCTCGAGCGGATCGGGCACCATGCGCGCGAGAGACAGCGAGATCGAGTCCACGTCCGCGAATCCCGAGACCACGGCGAGCAGATAGAGGCCCGGCTGGCCGAGCCAGTCATGCAACGCGCGCGACAACACGAAGAGCAGCGCGAGCAGCACCGCCCAGCCCAGGGCGAACTCCAGCTGCAGCGGGTTGCGCAACGGAAGTGAGTCGCCCTTCACTGCGCCGTCTTCACGCGCGGGCACGAGCAGGGCCGCGGCCACGGGTACCGCGGTGAGCGCGCCGAGCGGCAGCGCGAGTGACCGCAGCAGCTCGGGCGCGACGACGCAGACCAACACGCCGACGCGCAGCGCCATCGTCGCGGCGGCGAGACCGATGCCGGCACCGAGCAACGGCGCGCTGCGCGGATCGTGGCGCGCGTCCCGCGCGAACGCGAGCGTGACCGCCGTCGACGAAGTGAGTCCGCCGAGCACGGCCGTCACGAGCGTCCCGCGCCGCGCGCCCATCAGCTTCACGGCGACGTACCCCGCGAACGAGACACCCGAGATCAGCAGCACGAGCCAACCGAGCGCGCGCGGATTCACCGCCTCGTAGGGACCGAGCGCGCGATCCGGCAGCAGCGGGATCACGACGGTCGCGACCAGGAGAAGCTGCAGCGCGGCAGTCAGCTCGCGCTCGTCGAGCGCGGCGACGAACGCGTGCAGGCGAGTCTTCGAGCTGAGCAGAAGCGCCGTGCCGACCGCGGCGCCGGCCGCCTCCACCTCGTGGCCGGCCGCCGCGAGCGCGCCCAGCGAGAACGTGACCAGCAGCGCCAACTCGGTCGTCGCGCCGTAGTCCCCGCTCGCGCGCGCGCTGTGGACGTAGGTCACCGCCGCCAAGCCCGCGACGCCGATGAATGCGAGGCCGAGCACCCAGCCTGCGCCGCCGCCCAGCGTGCCCACGACGCCGCCGAGCAGCCCGACGAGACCGAAGCTGCGCATGCCGAGGGTGCGGACTCCGGACTCTACGTCGCGCGCGCGCCAACCCCGCTCCACTCCCACGATCAGGCCGAGGGCCAGAGCAACCGAGATGCGAAGCGCGAGCACGCGTTCCATTTCCAGACCCCTCTGAGCAACGCCCATGCCGGGCGGTCGAAGTGTCTCATCTGTGGCTGGAAGACTCATTCTCGGCCTGCGGCGTGCGCGCCGACCTGGGAACGCGGCTTGCTCTGGCTACGCGCGACTCACGGAGGTGAACATGCTGAAAGTCGCCGATCTGATGACACTCGACCCCTTGGTCATCGAGCCCGACGCGGCCGCCGTGGCGGCCCTCGACCTGATGATCGATCAGGGAATTCGACACCTGCCGGTCGTCGATCGGCGCGAGCGCTTGTGCGGTGTGGTGTCGCTCGATGACCTGCGCGCCGCGTTTCCGTTCTCCGTGTCACTGACTCGCCCCCCGAGTGTCTCCGAGCGCGAGACGGCGCTGGGCTGTGCGATCGGCGAGGTGATGACTCACGGCCCGCTCACGGTGCGCGCAGATGCGACCTTGGCGGAGGCGGCCGGCATGCTGGCCAAATTCCGCATCGGCTGTCTGCCCGTGGTCGACGCCGAGGGCCGGCTGATCGGGATCTTCACCGAGACCGACGCGCTGCGCGCGCTCGTCGACGGCGCGCCCACGAAGGCGGGCGCGTCGAGCGCGCGCGTCCTCGATCTCGAGCTCCTGACCGCGGAGCTCCGCGCCGAGCGCGAGCGCATCGCGAAGCAGCTCCAGCGCCTGCAGGACTCCGAACGCGAGCTCTCCGCTACCCAGCACGACGTGCCGATGGACAGCGCCGAGCGCGCGCGCTGCCTCGAGGATGTCGCCGTCGATGGACCGCTCGCCGCGCTCGCCGCGAGTAGACTCGCCGCATTGGACCACGCGCTCGCGCGCGCCCACCGCGGCCGCTTCGGTGTGTGCGAAGATTGCGGGCGCGAGATCTCGGTCGCACGCCTCCGGGCGTTGCCGGGAGCGACTCAGTGCATGCGCTGCGCGTCGGGGAGTCGACGCGGATCGGAGGCGACGCGATGAAGAGCAAGCAGCCCAAGAAGGAAAAAGCCGGCCAACGCGGCGGTCGCCCGCAGGCGTCGCGGTTGGACAAGAATCGGGACTCGTATCGCCACGGTGACAAGCGGGACCACACCAAGCTGGCCGAGCCGACGACGTGCTCGAGCTGCAAGGCGGTCTATCAGGACGGGCGCTGGCGCTGGGCGGATGTCGAGAATCCGACGGGCAAGCGCACGCTGTGTCCGGCCTGCGAGCAGATCCGCGACAAGCGGCCCGGGGGCGAGGTGCGGATCTCGGGTCCGTTCGCGCGCGAGCACCGCGACGAGATCCTGGCGCGCGCGCGCCACGTCGAGGAACGCGAGAAGGCGGATCACCCGCTGCAGCGCATCATCGAGCTGCGCGACGATGGAGAGGACCTCATCGTCACCACCACCGACGGCCACGTGGCGCACGCGATCGGCACGGCGCTCCACGACGCGTTCAAGGGCGAGCTGCACGCACCCTGGGTCGAAGAGGGCGAGTTACTGATCGTTCGCTGGCAGCGCTAGGCCGAGTCACTCGCCGCGGGCCGCGGCGCCGAGACGGCGTCGAGCACCTCCGCGAGCTCCATTGCCGTGACCCGCGCCTTGCCGCGGCCCTCTCTGGAGAGCGATCGGGCCAGGTCCGCGAGTGACAGGACACCGAGCAGCTGACCGCCCGCGTCGACCACCGGCAAGCGCCGCACGCGGCCCGCTCGCATGGTGGCCTCCGCGGCCGCGATCGAGTCACCGGGCGCGCAGGTATGTACGTCGGTCGTCATCGCCTCCGCCACGCGCAGCTCGCCGAGTGACTTGCCGCGCGTGTACGCGGCCATGCACAGGTCGCGATCCGTGATGACTCCCACGACGCGCCCGTTGCCGTCGCTCGCGACCACCGGCGCGAAGCCGCAGTCACGCTCCCACATGATGCGCGCAGCCTCGCTCATCGCGTCGTCCGCGTGACAGGCGCGCGCGTTCTTCTGCATCACGTCTTCGACTCGAGCCATCTTCGCTCTCCTTCACGGCTGGAGCATCTCCGATGAAATGAACGGGCGCAGACACGCTGGTATTCGGGGGGGGAAGGTGGGGAAGCGCGCCTGCGCCGTTGGGTCACTTGATTGCGATCTGGCGCGCCTTCGCGGCCTCCTTCTTGGGAATCTCCACGCTGAGCACGCCGTCCTTGAACGTCGCCTTCATCTCTTCCGCAACTGCGTTTGCCGGGAGCGTGAACGAGCGCGAGAACGAGCCGTAGCTTCGCTCGATCCAGTGCGAGCGGTCCTTCTTCTCTTCGCGTTCGCTCTTCTTCTCGCCGCGGATCGTGAGCACGTCTTCATGCAGTTCGACGGTCACGTCTTCCTTGCGCACACCCGGGAGCTCTGCGGTGACGAGGTAGCTCTTGTCGTCCTCGGCGAGGTCCACCGCAGGCGACAGCGCCGCGACGCGGCCGCGGGTCGTCTCCTCGGGCCGTCGCGCGCCGCGCGCAAACGGGAACTCCCAATCTCGAAGCACAAGCTCAGGCAGCGACAGCTCGTCGCGAAATGGGTTCCATCGCCTGACCTTTGTTGGTTCGTCTGCCATCTCGATCTCCTTCAATGGATTGAATGACTCACAACTACGACGGAGCAAGGCCCGTACCGGCGCGCGTGCCGCATGCGGCGAGCACCGCGTCAATCGGTGTGTCTGCACGGCGCAGTGTGCTGCGACGCCGCGCGCCTTCCTGTCACAACTCCGCGGTTGACTTCCGCGCACGCGCGCCCAAACTGCGGCCGATGCCGACCCTCTTGGATCGACAGATGCGTCTCGCATTCTTCGAGATCGGTGACGAGGACCGCGCGAACCTCGCGAAGCTGAAGCCGTTGCTCGAGAAGCACGCCGACGCGTTCGTCGCCGCGTTCTATCGCCATCTGCTCAGCTTCGAAGCGACCCGATCCCTGCTCGCCGATCCCGACGTCAAGGACCGGTTGCTCGTGAAGCAGCGCGAGTACCTGCTCTCGCTGTCCGATCCCGGGCTCGACGAGGAGTACTTCGCACAGCGGCTCGCGATCGGGCGAACTCACGTCCGTGTCGGGGTCGAGCCGCGCTACTACCTCGGCGGGTACTCGCTCTATCTTCGGCTCCTGGTGCCCGCAATCCTCGAACATTGGCAGCGCGACGTGCCGACTGCCGAGCGCATCATCGTGTCGCTCCAGAAGCTCCTCATCATCGACGCCGAGGTCGCGTTCGACTCGTACATCGCGCGCCGCGAGGAGCGACTCTCCTTCCTGAACCAGGAGCTTGGGAAATCGTCGCTCGAGCTGGAGCGGCGCTGGGAGGCCGAGCACGAGCGCACCCGCGAGGCAACCGCGCGCGCGCGAGCCGCCGAGGAGCTCGTGTCACTCGCCACACTCGTCGCCGGGCTGGCGCACGAGATCGGTACGCCGATGGGCGTCATCCGCGGTCACGCGGAGCTCCTTGAGTCGTCCGTCTCGGACGAGCGCGGCCGGCACCGGCTGCACACGATCCGAGAGCAGATCGACCGCATCTCGCACATCATCCAGACGCTGCTCAACATGGCGCGGCCGGGCGAGCGCGAGAACGCGCGCGTCGATCTCGTCGCCCTGCTGCGCGAGACACTCGCGTTTCTGGCCGAGAAGCTGCGCGCGCAGGCCATCGTCACGTCGCTCGAGCTGCCGGCGCGCGCCCTGATCCGCGGCAGCGCCGAGAAGCTGCAGCAGCTGTTCATCAATCTCGTGATGAACGCGATCGACGCGATGCCCGACGGCGGGAAGCTCGGCGTGCGCATCCGCCACGCCGGCGCGGGCCGGCTCGAGGTCCAGATCCGCGACTCCGGTCACGGCATGGCGCCGGAGACTCAGGCGCGGATCTTCGAGCCCTTCTACAGCACGAAGGGCCCGGGGCGAGGCAGCGGTCTGGGACTCGTCGTCGCGCACGGAATCGTCTCGGACCACGGCGGCTCGATCGCGGTCTCGAGCGCCCTCGGCCGCGGCACCGAGTTCACGATCACGTTCCCCGAGCTCGAGACTCAGTCCGACGCACCGGTGAAGTCGGGCGCGTAGGCGGCGCGCAGCAAGTCACTCTCGGTCACGAGCCCGACGAGCAGCGGGCCGTCCGAGCCGACGCGAACCACGGGAAGACAGCCGATCTTCAGGCGCAGCATCCGGCGGGCGGCTGAAGCGAGCGTCGTGGACTCGATCGCCGTCTCGAGATCGCGCTGCATCACTTCGCCGATCGAGATGCCGCGCAGGTGGTCCAGACGCGCGGTGGGCTCGCACTTCTCGAGCTTCGCGATCGAAGCCGCCAGCACGTCGCGGTGCGAGATCAGCCCGACCAGGACGCCCTTCCGCACCACCGGGAGGTGGCGGATCCGCGCGAGCCGCATGATTCGGTCCGCCTCGAGCAGGCTGTCCTCGGGCGCGGCGCTGATGAAGTTGGCCCGCATCAGAGCGGACACGCTCGCATTTGGCAGGGAGCGAGTCGCGCTTTTGGACGTCATGCCGAGAATGCGTGCATGGGGCATTCCCAGCTGACCGAGGGTTCCGCCAGCGATTGGACACGGCCAAGTGCGACTTTGTGCCACAATGGGACCGGCCGCCTCGAGCCAAGTGGGCGCGGGGCCCTCGGCGCCGCCGCCACACCTGTCCCGGGGCAGGCATGGCGCCTGCTAATGGAGTCGGTCGATGGCCGAACCGCGAACAGTCCTGGTGGTCGACGATGAGCCCGCGATGCGCGAGATGCTGGTGTCGCTGCTCGACGAGTCGGGAATCAATGCCCATTCCGCCGGCTCCGCGCAGCAGGCGCTGGCCATGTGCCGCGAGGCCGATTTCGACGCCGTGATTTCCGACATCCGAATGCCGGACAAGCACGGAGTCACTCTGCTCGCGGAGCTGCGCGACGCGCGCCCCGACACTCCCGTGATCTTGATGACCGCGTTCGGCAGCATCGACTCCGCGGTCGAAGCCATGCGCGACGGCGCGTTCGACTACATCACGAAGCCGTTCAAGCGCGGCTCCGTGCTCGCCTCGCTCGACCGCGCCTTCGAGCGACGCGCGCTCGAGCAGGAGAACCGGCGCCTGCGCCGCGCGCTCGATCGCACCACCTCCTTCGGTGACTTGATCGGCGCGAGCTCGGCCATGCACGAGATCTTCGCGCTGATCCGCAAGATCTCGAGCAGCCGCTCGAATGTGCTGATCACCGGCGAGAGCGGCACGGGCAAGGAAGTGGTCGCGCGCACGATCCACTTCACCGGCGCGCGCTCGCAGGCGCCGTTCGTCCCGATCAACTGCACGGCGATGCCCGAGGGTCTCTTGGAGAGCGAGCTGTTCGGCCACGTGCGCGGTGCCTTCACTGGCGCGCACGCGACCAAGCGCGGTCTGTTCGAGGAGGCGAACGGCGGGACGATCTTCCTCGACGAGATCGGTGACATGAGCCCCGCGCTGCAGAGCAAGCTGCTGCGCGTGCTGCAGGACCACGAGATACGGCCGGTCGGCGGCAACAAGGCGGTGCGGGTCGATGTGCGAGTCATCGCGGCCACGAACAAGGATCTGCGCGCAGAGGTCGCGGCGGGCCGCTTCCGGCAAGACTTGTACTATCGGCTGAACGTGATCGCGATTCACATTCCGCCGCTGCGCGAGCGGCCCGAGGACATCCCGCTGCTGGCGCAGGCATTCCTGGAGCGGCACGCGCCCGACCGGAGAATCTCGCTCTCGCGCGAGGCGCTCGCTCTCCTGCGCCGCGAGCCCTGGCCGGGAAACGCGCGCGAGCTCGAGAACTCACTCGAGCGCGCTCTGCTGTTGGCCACGGGCAACGAGATCGGCCCCGCGGACCTGCCGTTCGACGCGAAGCCCGCGTCTCGGTCGGCGCCCGCAGACCCGCGCGCCTCCGATCTGATCGAGAGCGCCGTCGAGCGGCAGCTCAGCCTACACGAGCTGGTGTCGATCTACACGCAACGGATTCTGGAGCTCGTGGGCGGCAACAAGGTTCGCGCCGCGCGCATCCTCGGCATCAACCGGCGTACCCTGTACCGGCGCAACGACGCGCAGGCCCGCGCAGCGCAAGCCCGACACTCGGAGGAGAGCTGACCATGCAGATCAAGAAGATCCTCGTCCCGACGGATTTCTCGGAGCACGCCGACCACGCACTCGCGTCGGCCGTGAAGCTCGCGCGGCCCGTCGGCGCGTCGATTCACTTGATTCACGTCGTGCAGCTCCCGGTGCTCGCAGTGAATCCCGAGGCTCCGATGCTGCCGGTCACTTTCTGGCAGGAGCTCCGCGAGCACGCGCGCAAGCGCCTCGCTCCGGTCCAAAAGAAGATCGAGGCCGACGGCGTGCACTGCGAGATCGAAGTGATCGAGGACGTGCCGGGCTTCGCGATCCCGGCCGCCGCGCAGCGGGTGCACGCGGATCTGATCGTCATGGGCAGCCGCGGGTTGACCGGCGTGAAGCACGTCCTGCTCGGCTCGGTCGCGGAGCGCACGGTGCGCGGCGCCGCGTGTCCGGTGCTGACCGTGAAGACCGCGAGCGGCGAGCTCAGCCTGCGCACGATCGTCGTGCCGATGGACTTCTCGCCCGCCTCGCAGCGCGCGCTCGAGCTCGCCAAGTCACTCGCGAAGTCGGCCGGACCCTCGCACCTGATCCTCGTGCACGCCTACTACGTGCCCGTCGAGCTCGAGCAGTATCTCACGACTCACGGCGACCCGTTCTTCGATCGGCTGTCGAAGGGAGTCACGAAGGATCTCGAGGCGATCCTCACTTCGCTTCAGAACGCGGGCATCTCGTCCGAGTACGTCGCGCGGGCCGGAACGCCGGAGACCGTGATTCTCGACGTCGCCCGCGAGAAGAAGGCCGGGCTCATCGCGATGGGCACGCACGGCCGCCGCGGGATCACTCACTTGTTGCTCGGCAGCACCGCCGAGAAGATCGTACGCACGGCCGAGGTGCCGGTGCTCACGGTGCGCGAGCGAGCGACGGCCTGAGTCGCTTCGTCAGCCGAAGCGACCGCGGATGTAGTCTTCGGTCGCGCGCACGCGCGGCTTCACGAAGATCTCGCCCGTCTCGCCGAACTCGACGACGCGGCCGAGATACATGAAGGCCGTGTAGTCGGATGCGCGCGCGGCCTGCTGCATGTTGTGAGTCACGACCACGATCGTGTAGCGCTCCTTCAGCTCCTGCATGAGCTCCTCGACCTTCTGAGTCGCGATCGGGTCGAGCGCGGAGCACGGCTCGTCGAGCAGGATGACCTCCGGCTCGACGGCGATCGCGCGCGCGATGCACAGCCGCTGCTGCTGACCGCCCGATAGGCCGAGCGCGCTCTCCTGCAGGCGGTCCTTCACCTCGTCGAAGAGACCCGCGCGCACGAGACTCTTCTCGACGATCTCGTCGAGCTGCGCGCGCTTGCGCAGCCCGTGGATGCGCGAGCCGTAGGCCACGTTCTCGTAGATCGTCTTCGGGAACGGGTTCGACTTCTGAAACACCATGCCGATGCGGCGGCGCAGCGCGAACACGTCGACGTCGGGTGCGAAGACGTTCTTGTCGTGAAACAGGATCTCTCCCGAGATACGCACGCCGTCGATCAAGTCCTGCATGCGGTTGATGCAGCGCAAGAGCGTCGACTTCCCGCACCCCGAAGGTCCGATCAGCGCGGTGATCTTGCGCTCCGGAACGTCGAGCTCCACGTCGTGCAGCGCTTGTGTCTCGCCGTACCACAGCGAGAGACCGCGCACGCGCAGGGCCGCCTTCTCGAACTCGGGAAGTCTGGACAGATCGGGACTCCACGCCGGCTGCACGCCTAGACTCCGCTCCCGGCGTACTTCCGGCGCAAGTGATTGCGGATCAGGATCGCGGTGAGATTGGTGCACAGAACCACGAGAATCAGCAAGAGCGCGGTCGCGAAGACCAGCGGCCTCACCGCTTCGACGTTCGGGCTCTGGAAGCCGACGTCGTAGATGTGAAAGCCCAGGTGCATGAACTTGCGCTCGAGGTGGAAGAACGGGAAGTCGCCGTCGAGCGGCAGGCTCGGCGCCAGCTTCACCATGCCGACGATCATGAGCGGCGCGACTTCGCCCGCGGCCCGCGCCATCGCGAGGATCAGCCCGGTGAGCGCGCCGGGCAGCGCGGCCGGGAGCACGACGCGCCAGAGTGTCTCGATCTTCGTCGCGCCGAGCGCGAGTGACCCCTCGCGCACGACGCGCGGCACCGCCGCGAGCCCTTCCTCGGTCGCGACCACGACGACGGGCAAAGTGAGCAGGGCGAGAGTCAAGCTCGCCCACAGCAAACCGCCCGTGCCGAAGGTCGGCGTCGGCAATCGATCCGCGAAGAACAGCGCGTCGATCGTGCCGCCGACGCCGTACACGAAGAAGCCCAGCCCGAACACGCCGAACACGATCGAGGGCACGCCGGCCAGGCTGTTCACGGCGATGCGCACGCTGCGCACGAGCCAGCCCTCGCGCGCGTACTCGCGCAGATACAGCGCCGTCAGCACACCGAGCGGTGACACAGCGACACTGGTCAGCAGCACGAGCAGCACGGTGCCGAAGATGGCGGGGAAGATGCCGCCCTCCGTGTTCGACTCGCGCGGCTCCGCGAATAGGAACTCGCCGATGCGCGAGCCGTAGAGCGCGAGCTTCCCGCCCACGCCCAGGGCGTTCGCGCGCACCGCGCGCACCACGTGCGCGAGCGGGATCGTCTGCTGGCGACCGTCGGCGGTGCGCATCACGAGCACGTCCTCGAGATACCGTGACTCGCGCTCCGCGAGCTCTGCGGCCGAGATCTCGTAGCGCGCGCGCACTTTGGAGGTGTCTCGCCGCTCGCGCGCTTCGCGCTCGAGCGCGCGGTTCTGCGCGCGGATCTCCGCCTGCAGCGGGTCGAGCTGCGCCGCGCGCTCGGCGCGCTTCGCCGCGAGCTGGGAGGGGAGCGCCGCGAACACCGCGTCGGAGCCGTCGGCCGTGACTGTCTCGCCCCAGCGGATCGCGACCGGATAGCCGAAGAAGCGACCGTACTCCTCGCGCTCGAGTACGAGCGCGTCGAGCGGCTGCGTCTCTGCGCGGACGTCGGCGGTCGGGATCCAGCGGAAGTCGGCGCCGCCGAGGTCGCGGTTGCCGAAGCGGATGCGCAGCTCGCGCTCGCCGCGGTCGACGACCTCGCCGAGCACGTGACTCCCGTCGGCGAGCTCGAGTTCGACGACCGGCGCCTGCCAGAAGTAGCCGAGCCCGTTCCAGGCCACGAGCGCGACGAGCCCAGTCATGAGCAGGAGACTCGTCGCGAGCGCGCCCGACGCGAGCCACAGCATGGCCGCGCCGCGACGCCCGCGCGCCGACCGAGTCGGCGCGGGCTCACGCTGCGGGTATGCACCATCTGCCGCCATCACGTCCCCGAGTAGCGCCGGCGCAGGCGCTCGCGCACGACGTCGGCCAGCCCGTTCGCCGCGAAGGTCACGATGAACAGGAGCAGCGCCGAGAGAAACAGCACGCGGTACAGCGTCGCCCCCTGCGGCGCCTCGGGAATCTCGACCGCGATGTTCGCAGACAGCGTGCGGAAGCCGTTGAACGGGCTGCCGTCGATGAGCGGCGTGTTTCCCGTCGCCATCAGCACGATCATCGTCTCGCCCACCGCGCGCCCGAAGCCGATCATGACCGCGGCGAAGAGACCCGGGCTCGCCGCCGGCAGGACCACGCGCGCGATCGTCTGCCAGCGCGTCGCGCCGAGCGCGAGCGACGCCGCCGAGAGCGTGCGCGGCACGTTCGAGAGTGACTCCTCCGCGATCGCGAACACGATCGGAATCACCGCGAACGCCATCGCCACGCCCGCGACGATCGCGTTGCGCGGGTCGTAGTTCGCCCCCGTCGCCTCGCGCAGCCACGCGGAGAAGTCACCGCCGAAGAACGCGCGTTCGAGCGCCGGCGAGAGCGAGAGACACAGCGCCGCGCCTCCGAAGAGAAACACGGCGGAGACCGCGACCTCCGTGCCGACGGGCAGACGGCGCGTGAAGCGCGCGGGCAGCGCGGCGTACAGCGCGCCCGCGACCAGCGCCAAGAGCGGGCCCAGCGCGACGGCGGCGAGAAATCCGGGGAACACCCGCTCGAGGCGCGGCGCGAGCCACAGCCCCGCGAGGAAGCCGAGCACGACGCTGGGCAGTGACGCCATGATCTCGACCGCGGGCTTCACGAAGCGCTGCAGGCGCGGATCCATCACCTGCGACGTGTACAGCGCACCGAGCACGCCGAGCGGGATCGCGAAGAAGAGCGCGTACAGGGTGCCCTTCAGCGTCCCGAATGCGAGCGGCGCGAGCGAGAGCTTCGGCTCCGACTCCTCCGACCCGCCGGTGGACTGCCAGACATAGGCGGGCTCGGGATAGTCCTCGTACCAGACGCGGCCGAAAAGACTCGACAGAGACACTTCTGGGTGAGCGTTCGCGACCGCGAAGCTCCGCACCTCGCCGGGGCGCGACACGAACGCGGCGTCGCCGCGGCTCGAGAACGCGAGCGCGCGCCCGTCGGTCGCTCCCGCATTTCCGCGCCAGAGCACGCGCTCAGACGTCGAGTGATACAGGCCGAGCGCCCCGTCGTCGCCGAGCGCGAGGAACGAGCGACCGCGGCCGGAAGGCGCGAGCGCGCGGATCGCTGCGCCCTGTGACTCGAAGTGGTGCGCGCGAACCAGCTCGGTCCGCGCCCGACCCGTGTGCACCCGGAACCACACCGAGAGACTCCCGTCCGCGTGACCCGCGACGAGGCTGCGCCCGCCGACGAGCAGCGCGAGCGCAGTCACCGGCACGCCGCCGTCGGCGACGTCCGGCCCGTGCGCGCCGTCGGCGCCGAGCTCCCACGCGAACAGCCGCCCGCCGCCGCCCGCCGCGTACAGCACGCGCTGCTCCGGATCGAGCGCGAGGAACGCGAGCGGCTCGTCCGCGGGCAAAACGAAGCGCTCGGTCTTCTCGTCGCGCTCGCCGCTGAAGTCGTTCACCTGCACCGTCTTGCGCACGACGACGAGTGAGCCGTCCCCGAGTGCGGCGGCGGCAGTCACGAGATCCGGCGCCGCGCGCGCGCTGAGCGCGCGCACCTGGCGCGCATCCACGTCGAGCGCGAGCTCGATCGCCGGCGCCGCCGACGGCGTGACCGCGCGGCTGCCTCCGGCGTACGACGCCGCCCACTCGATCGGCTGGACGCGCACGCGTCCGTCCGCGCCGAGCGACGCGAACGCAGCGTCACCCGCGGCGCCCACGAGCAACGGGTCCTGAGTCACTGGCGGCGCGACGTCGAGCAGCTGCTCGCCGCTCTCGACCGCGTACACGCGGACGTGTCCGTCGGGCGCGGCCAGCGCGAGATACGACGCGTGCGGCTCGACCGCGATCGCGGTCGCCGCCGCCTCCGGGGTCGCCAGCGCGCGCGCCGGCGCGACGCGCGCTCCGCGCAAAAGCGGCGCCGTCTCCACGACGAGGAACACCAGGATCGCGACCAGGCTCGCGACCACCGCCATTCCACCCGCGCCCACGAGGAGAGCCGCGGCGCGATCGACCCAGAGTCGAGCCGGCGAAGTCACCGATCCGGCGGGCGGCGCGCGGGGCGGTGACTCGAGGGGCGGTTCGAGGCGGCGGGCCGGCTCCATCGCTAGCGGAGCTTCGCTAGCTCCTGCTCGACGGTCGCCGCATGGAGCGGGAGATACCCGTCCTTCTTCACGACCTCCTGACCCTCGTGCGAGAGCGCGAACTTCACGAACTCGTTGGTCAGCGTGTCGAGGGGCTTGCCGGGCGCGCGATTCACGTACACGTACAGGAAGCGCGCGAGCGGATACTTGCCGGCGTAGACCTGTTCGGGCTCGGTCGTCGAGTACGCGCTGTTCGCGTCCTTCGCGATGGAGAGCGACTTCACCCCCGAGGTCTTGTAGCCGATCCCGCTGTAGCCGATGCCCTGCTTGTCCTCGGTCACTCCCTGGACGACCGCCGCCGAGCCCGGCTGCTCCTTCACGGTGTCTCGGTAGTCACCGCCGCACAGCGCCACTTCCTTGAAGTAGCCGTACGTGCCCGACGCGGAGTTGCGGCCGTAGAGCCGGATCGGCTGGGCCGCGAGCGCGCCTTTCAGGCCGAGGTCGGCCCAGGTCTCGATCGACTGCGGGCCGCCGCAGCGGCGCGACTTGGAGAACACGGCGTCGACCTGCGCGAGCGTGGCCTTCTCGAGCGGATTGTCCTTCTGCACGTAGACGGCGAGCGCGTCGATCGCGACACGAATCTGTGTCGGCGGGTACCCGAACTTCTTCTCGAACGCGTCGAGCTCGTCCGCCTTCATCTCGCGACTCATCGGGCCGATTTGCGCCGTGCCGGCGATCAGCGCGGGCGGCGCGGTCCCCGAGCCCTTGCCCTCGACCTGCACCTGCACGGACGGATAGACCTTGCGGAAGGACTCCGCCCACAGGGTCATCACGTTGTTCAGCGTGTCGGAGCCGATCGCCGAGAGATTCCCCGCAACGCCGCTCGTCTTCTGGTAGGCAGCGATCTTCGCGTCGACCTGCGGCTCCGCCGCGAAGGCGCTCGCGGCGGGGAGATACGCGGCGCACACGAGCACGAGAGCCAGTCTTCCCAGTCGCATTCGAACCTCGCTTTGGGGGCAGTGGGTTCGCCCAAGACTCGTGTGCGGCAGTGTCGCCGAAACGGCGTGGTCGTGACGTTTCCGTGACGAATCGTCTTCCCGGAATCGCGCGCGCCGCGTCACCGAAATGACACGCGCGATCGGGGGTCGAGGGCTATTCTGGCCCGCGGCATGAAGGCGAAGTCGGAGGCCACGATCGAGGGCTTGCGCGAGCTCGTCCTGCGCATGGGCGCGCTCGCGGAGGCGATCTTCGCCAAAGCGCTGCGCGTGGTTCACGAGCGCGACGGCCGCCTCGCGTCGGAGGTGCAGCGCGACGACCTCGAGCTCGACAAGCTCGACATCGAGATCGACGACGCCGTACTGCGCGCGCTCGCGCTCCAGTCACCAGTGGCGGAAGACCTGCGCCAGGTGATCGCGATCAAGACCATGGCCACGGATCTCGAGCGCGTGGGCGACATCGCGCGCAACATCGCGAAGAGCGGCGCGCGCCTGGCCGAGCGCCCGCGCACCGACCTGCCGATGCGCCTCGAGCCACTCGAGCGCGAGGCGCGCGGCCAGCTCTCGGCCGCGCTCGATGCCTTCCAGGAGCTGAACGTCGCCGGCGCGCAGACGGTGCTCGACGGCGACGACCGCCTCGACCGCCTGCAGGACAATCTCGTGCGCGAGCTGATCGAGCGCATCGAGCGTGACTCGACGACCTCCGCGCAGGCCGTGGACGTGATCTTCATCGCCGAGAGTCTCGAGCGCATCGGCGATCACGCGACCAATGTCGCCGAGGAAGTCATTCTGGTCGCCGAGGCGCGCAACGTGAAGCACGCCGAGAAGCTGGCGAGATATGCGCGGGAGCGGTGAGATGGGCGCGCGCGTCCTAGTCGTCGACGACGAGCCGGATCTCCTCGAGCTCGTGCGCGTGAATCTCGCGCAGGGCGGCTACGCCGTGGAGACCGCCGCCACCGGCAGCGAGGCGCTCGCCGCGCTGCGCCGCGCGCCCCCCGACGTGATGATCCTCGACCTGATGCTGCCCGACATCTCGGGCACGGAGCTGTGCGCGCGCGTGCGCGCGGACCAGCGACTCACCGGGCTCCCGATCATCATGCTGACCGCGAAGTCGGAGGAGATCGACCGCGTGGTCGGGCTCGAGCTGGGCGCGGACGACTACGTGACCAAGCCGTTCAGCCCGCGCGAGCTCGCGCTGCGCGTGCGCGCGGTGCTGCGCCGGCGCGCGCCATCCGGCGAAGAGGCGCGCGTCTTCGAGCACGGCTCGCTCCGTGTCGACCCCGACTCACACCGCGCGAGCGTCGAGGGGCGCGAGGTCACGCTGACGGCGAAGGAATTCCAGCTGCTGGTCGCTCTGATGGGCCGGCCGGGGCGCGTGATGACTCGCGAGCGGCTGCTCGACGAGGTCTGGGGCTCGGACATCACGGTCACCTCGCGCACCATCGACACCCACCTGAAGCGCTTGCGCGAGAAGCTCGGCCCCGCCGGAGATCTGATCGAGACCGTGCGCGGCGTCGGCTACCGTTTCGCGGAATAGCTCCGCGGGCAGAGCGTGGGTCGGATGCCCACGCGATCATCGGGGAAGCGATGCCGAAGATCCAGCTCAGGCTCGCGGCGGCGCTGGCCGGACTCGCCGTCGCGATCTCGCTCCTGTTCGGTGTAGGCGTCGAGCGCACCTTGCGTGCGCGCGAGCTCGCGCGCATCGAGCACGCGCTCGACGCGAGCGCGCACTTGGTCGCGGAGCTGGTGCGCGGCGTCTCGTTCGAGCGCGCGCGCTCACCCGAGCTCTCGGCGCTCGCGGCCCGCGCGGGAGCGGCCGCCGGCGCGCGAGTGACTCTGATCGCGCGCGACGGCACGGTCGTGGCCGACTCGGAGCTGCGCGCAGACGAGCTCGCGAACGTGGCGAATCACGCCACGC